>ERZ1027208.123-NODE-123-length-39865-cov-115.034715_pt1 | contig 39865 bp, 36 predicted proteins | sample MGYA00520867_ERZ1027208 | MGnify/ENA primary metagenome ERZ1027208 (study PRJEB33311, sample SAMEA4378413) | marine metagenome | biome: Marine biome; feature: Fjord; material: Water | collected 2014-07-20T08:00:00Z/2014-07-... | depth 75 m ...
TTCTGACATCAGTTGTTGATGGTGCATTAATTCGATTGCGTCCAGTATTAATGACTGCACTGGTTGCCAGTCTCGGTTTTATACCCATGGCACTCAATACAGGAACTGGCGCTGAAGTGCAGCGGCCTCTGGCAACTGTCGTGATAGGGGGTATTATTTCGTCGACGTTGCTAACACTTTTTGTCCTACCCGTGCTGTACCACTGGGTACATCGTCATAGCAAGCAAGGTGTCGAAGTCGACTAATCTTGAGAGCACACCATTACGGCTGACAACGGTAAAGAGTTCGCATATCATAAAAAAATCAGCAAAGCGCTTTCCGCTGATGTTTACTTTGCTCACCCTTACAGCTCTTGGGAGCGGGGACTGAATGAAAATACTAACGGCTTACTGCGTCAATATTTTCCGAAAGATACAGACTTTAAAGAAGTTACACAGGTTGAGGTGAGAAGAGCAGTAAAAAGACTAAATTCTCGCCCAAGAAAAGGCCTGGGCTTCAAAACCCCGGGCCAGTTAATGAGCGATCATAGGGCTGCGTTAGCAGCTTAGGCTGTGATGCACCTCAGATTTGAATCCGCGCTCGATGAAAAACGGTGGCAATTAAAGAACCAGAGGTGAAAATGACACGAACTATCAGCAAAGTGGCTAAAACACTCAACATCAATGTCGAGACCGTGCGCTTTTATGAGCGCCGAGGATTAATCGCACAACCGCCTAAGCCTGAAATTGGGTATCGACAATACCCAGAAGATACTGTGAACCGTATTCGTTTTATAAAACGCGCTCAAGAGCTGGGGTTTACCCTGGAGGAGATCGCCAATCTCCTGAGCCTGAATGATCGCCCCTGCAGTCAAGTGCAGGATCTGGCCGAGCACAAGCTCAGCGCCGTTAAAGAAAAGATGGCGGATTTGCACCGACTGGAAAAAGCGCTCAAAGCACTGTTGGTACAGTGCCATAATAACGATGATGAGAGCCATTGTCCCATCATCGAGTCCCTTCAGCCATAACCGACTAATCCAACTCATAGACAACCGCTTGACTCCGTATATAGGTACGGAGATTACACTTACTCCATACACTGAAATCAGAGGAGTAAGTCGTGTCCCAGAAAGAATCCAATTTACCTATTATTGGCGGCGTTATCGCGGCTGTTGGTGCTGGCCTGTGCTGCGCTGGTCCTTTCGTCTTGTTGCTGCTAGGCGTGAGTGGCTCCTGGATTGGTAATTTAACCTTGTTAGAACCTTATCGTCCCATTTTTATCCTGCTGGTTTTAACCTTATTTGGCTTCGCGGGCTGGAAGGTCTATCGCCCCGTTGAGGCGTGCGAGCCAGGCACCGCCTGTGCAGTTCCTCACGTGCGAAAACGTCGGCAGCTGATCTTTTGGTTAACGGCGCTGACTGCGTTGGTGTTAGTCACCAGTAATTATTGGATTGTCTGGTTCGCCTGAATGCTTTCTTACCGCTCACTCTTATTAATGACTTATACGTTACTGGAGAAAATGATGAAGAAAATTGCCTTGTTGTCTTTGCTAGCCTTGACCAGCCTGAGCACATTTGCTGCGCCGCAAACCGTGACTCTGGAAGTGCCCACCATGAACTGTGTGACCTGCCCCTTTACGGTCAAAAAGGCCTTAAAAAATGTTGAGGGTGTGAGTAAAGCTGAAGTCACCTTTGAAACCAAATTGGCAGTCGTCACATTCGACGACGAAAAAACCACAGTAAAAGCACTGACCGAAGCCACCACTAATGCGGGTTATCCATCAACGCTCAAGGAGTAAAGCATGGCAACGCTAATACAGCTACTGACCCGGTTCGGCGATAAGATTAGCTCATTGGGCGCGCTGGTTTCTGCCATGGGATGTGCCATGTGTTTCCCGGCCATTGCCAGCCTGGGCGCTGCGGTCGGGTTGGGTTTTCTCAGCCAATGGGAAGGTTTGTTTGTTAATACCCTGTTACCGTTGTTTGCCTGGATAGCCTTGGTACTCAACGGACTTGGGTGGTTCAGTCACCGGCAATGGCACCGTAGCGCGCTGGGTGTGGTTGGCCCCATTTTATTGCTGTTATCGCTCTATCCGTTTTTCCAATACGGTTGGAGCAGCTATGTAACCTATTCAGCATTAGGCCTGATGGTTGCCGTATCGCTTTGGGATATTTTTTCACCCGCGAATAAACGCTGTGATGATGACAGTTGCGCGGTTTAACCCGACGCAATGCCTGACTACAATTTGAGGAAAGAGAATGATTTTACTATCGATAGAAGGGATGACCTGTCCAAGTTGCGTCGCTCACGTTAAAGAAGCGCTCGATGCGATCGAAGGCGTGAATAAGGTTGAAATATCTTATGAAAACGCCAGCGCAACGATCACCGCAAAGGGTGGGGTCAGCGTAACCGATCTCATCGGAGCAATTGAAGCCCTGGGTTATACCGCAAAAGAAAACCCCTTAGCGGAAAACACAGCACCGAACGACTGCTGTGACAACGAAACTGCAAGCAACACAGAAAGCAACCAAACTCAACACGTGGCGATTATCGGTACGGGTTCCGGCGCCTTTGCCTGTGCTATCAAAGCCGCTGAAGGTGGTGCCAAGGTCACTCTTATTGAGGGAGCCGATGTGATTGGCGGCTGTTGCGTTAATGTCGGCTGCGTACCCTCAAAAATTCTGATCCGCGCGGCTCAATTGGCTCAGCAGCAACGCATTAATCCCTTTGCCGGACTGGAAAATCATGCGCCCCAATTGAGTCGCGCCTTGTTGGCTCAGCAGCAGACCGCTCGGGTCGAAGAGCTGCGTGCGGCCAAGTACCAGAATATTCTCGACGCCAACCCGGCACTGGGTCTGGTGAAGGGGTATGCGCGATTTAAAGATGCGCACACCTTGATCGTCAGCAAAGCCGACGGCTCTGAACAGGGAATCCATGCCGACAAAATCCTGATTGCCACCGGTTCAACGCCAACCATTCCTGCCATTGATGGACTGGCTGACTCCCCCTACTGGACATCCGAGGAGGCGCTATTTGCCACGGATCTCCCTCGACACCTGATAGTGATTGGTTCGTCGGTCGTGGCGTTGGAAATTGCCCAGGCCTATCGCCGTTTGGGTAGTGACGTGACTGTGCTGGCACGCCACACCCTGCTGTACCGGGAAGATCCCCTGCTGGGAAAAAAACTGACCGAATGCTTCGAGAAGGAAGGCATACGAGTCCTCAATCATACCCAGGCGACACAAGTTTCCCACGATGGACAGCAGTTCACTCTGGAAACTAACGCCGGAACGCTGACCTGCGACCGTTTATTGGTGAGTACCGGGCGTCACGCCAACACCGAGAAACTGGATCTGGACGTGGTGGGCGTCAAGACGGAGCAAAATGGCGAAATCATCGTCAATGAGCGCATGGAAACCAGCATTCCCGGGATATACGCCGCCGGTGACTGCTCCAACATGCCACAGTTTGTTTATGTCGCAGCCGCCGCCGGCAGCCGCGCCGGTATCAACATGACGGGAGGAGACGCCAAACTGGACCTGTCCACCATGCCGGCGGTGATCTTTACCGATCCCCAGGTGGCCACCGTCGGACTGACCGAGGAGCAAGCCAGGGCCCAGGATATGGCGACCGACAGCCGCGTGTTGGAGATGGAGAACGTGCCGCGCGCACTGGCTAATTTTGAAACCGACGGTTTTATTAAGCTGGTTGTAGAAAGAGTCAGTGGTCGTCTGATCGGCGCGCAAATTCTGGCTCACGAAGGTGGTGAACTGATCCAGAGTGCGGCTTTAGCTATCCGCAATCGCATGACGGTAACCGAACTGGCGGATCAGCTGTTCCCCTACCTGACCATGGTGGAGGGCTTGAAACTGTGCGCGCAGACTTTCCGCCAGGATGTGAAACAATTGTCCTGCTGCGCCGGTTGAGGAATGAGACGATGAATGTTCCACACAATATTACTGCCGGATTCGCCGAGCGTCTCGCGTTGGTCGATCGCCCCCATGGGCCTGTGGATCTTCTTGTCGTGCTGCTACGCGAACTCGCCAAGGGTCATCCGGTTGCGCCCAAGGCGCTTGCCCTCGCTCTCGACTGGCCCATGGAGCAAGTGGCCACCATGCTCGAAAACCAGGATACCGAGTACGACTCAGCCGGCAACATCGTCGGCTATGGCCTGACCCTTCGTGAGACCGCACATTTGTTCGAAATCGACGGTCGGCAGTTATACGCCTGGTGCGCATTGGATACCTTGATATTCCCGGCCCTGATAGACCGGACGGCCCACGTCTCGTCACATTGCGCCGCAACCGGAGCACCCGTTTCGCTCACTGTCACACCCGGCGGGATACGGAATGCCGAACCGGCCGGCGCCGCAGTATCACTGGTAATGCAACACACGACGAGCAGCGTTCGTCAGTCCTTCTGTTGCCACGTCCATTTTTTTGCTGACACACTGGTGGCAAAAGATTGGGCCGCCAGGCATCAAGGCGTGGAGGCCGTAGGTGTCCAGGAGGCTTTCGACCTGGGCCAAGAGCTCGTCGGTCATATAATAAAACAGGCCACCCAGCCGATCCGATCAGGTTAAACCATAAGGTGGTGTTCGATGAACGTCTACAAAACAGATGCCCTTAAGGGCCATGTCAATCTCCTCAATGACAACAGAATATCGTGCCAAATACCGTATCTACCTTGGAAATATTGATCCAAAATTTGACGCATTACCGTAGGTTAGGCATATGACGATTTTGGTACCTGGGGTTCGTCGCTGGCACGCTCGTAATGCTGCCCAGTGACCCGTCTAAAAATCGACAAAATCTTTATCACGCATATGACAACCGAGCCAAAAGATCGCGCCATTACCGAAAGCATCATCACCCTTGGTCACAACCTGAATTTATCCATCGTCGCGGAAGGGGTTGAGACGGCCACGCAACAACAACTTTTAGAGAAGTTGGGCTGAGATGTATTACAGGGCTATCGGCTGGCGCGGCCAGCCGATGCCAAAATGACAGAAGCGTTGTGGCCAGGCCGCAGTGTTTGAAACGAACGGAGACAAACCCATGTCAAAAGCCACCGTGTCAAAAGATGTGTCACGATACTTTGAGGTGATCCCCGATTTTGCGGCGTTCATGGATACCGAAGGGCAAACACTTGAGTTTCCCTTAACGATCTCGCAACTGGCGAAAGCCGCGCAAACCACGGTACACACAGTCCGAAATTACGTGGTGGAAAACCTGGTACTTTGCCCTGAGCATTCCGCCGGTGGTTTCGGTTTATACGATCAATGCGCTTTAAATCGGCTGCGCTTCATTCGCTCGGCGCGCGCGGCGGGTCTGTTGATCCTGGATATAAAACCTTTGCTCCACGCGATCAACGAAGGGGATCGACAGGCCTGTGAAGCGGCCATGCGCGTACTGCAAACCAAAATTGATGAACGCCAGGCTTACTTGCAGGCATTGGATTCACAGCTGTCAGATCTGCGCCAACTGGCCTGATCACCGGGAATAAGGGAGCACATGATGTCCGTAAAATGTGAAACCAGCACCAACGACTGGGTAGCCAACAAAGGCCGATTCTTCCTCACCTGGGTATTGCCTGTGATACTCATAGAGATTAGCGGCGTGATCCAACTTGCACCGTGGATAACCGGCAGTCTCTGGACGGTCGCTTTAAGTTGGATGGGGTATGCCTGTTTAAGAAATGCGCGTCAATGTGGCCGAATACATTGTTTTTTCAGCGGCCCATTTTTTCTGGGTTCCGCGATGTTGGCATTGGGTGTTGGGATGCAGTGGATACAATGGCCCACCTTTAACGGACTAGGACTCTTTTTACTGATCGGTACACCACTGGTTTGCGTGTTACCGGAGATGTTCTGGGGAACTTACAAAGTTGCGACACACGGCAAAGAAGAATGAATGCGATAGCGGAGCGAGCTACAAACTCTATAAAACGCCTCTGGTCACTTGTGGTGTTTGCATTTCGAATGCCGGTTCAGGATCCTCACTCAAAACGGCGTACCGCGATCCTCTTTAGTCTGGTGCTGGTCGTCCACTTGGTTGTCCTGCCAGCGCATGTACTGGGTTCCGATATTGGCTTGCGTTCCTTTGCGCATCTTAATCTGAGTATTGCACTATTTGCGTTGCTGTTCGCAACACTGGAGAGCGTGCTTATCAATTTATGGGGTCTACTGATACGCCAGAATACCCATTGCAGAACGGCACCTGCGGCGGGCGGCATGTTGATCGGGCTCGTGAGCCCCCTCTTGTGTTGTACCCCGCTGCTGCCGACCATCTTAAGTTTTATCGCCATATTGTTTCCTTCCGCCGTTTCGGGGATGGGTCTCCAAATTCAGTACACGGTCAATGTGTATCAAACCGAATTATTGCTCCTGTCGTTGGGACTGTTGCTCTTTGCGATTATCCAAAACGCCCGCTCCCTCAAGCCAGACCATGCAATGACAGAATATGACAAGGGGTAATGCCATGAAAATCGTACGCTGGATAGAAGATCGAAAAGGTGACATCGCGCTGGTCTGTTTTATGGTTGCGCTCTTTGTCCTCGTGGCGTTTTGTTGCTAGCCACGTTTATGTGCACATGATTCCGAAAAACGGAAATACAAAGTAACAAACCTGGAGATAAAATGAATACGCTATTTTTAGACGCGCAAACACATTTGGAAACCGCTTTTTCCTATATTGACGTTTCTGAAGATATCCAAAAGCGACTGAAATATCCCAAAAAGACCACATTGGTCAGCATTCCTGTTCGAATGGATGACGGTCGTCTGGAGGTCTTTGAAGGCTATCGTGTGCAATTTGACAACACACGCGGACCTACTAAAGGGGGAATCCGATTTCACCCTTCGGTAGATTTGGATGAGGTCACATCGTTAAGCTTTTGGATGACAATAAAATGTGCCGTGGCCGGACTACCCTTTGGTGGAGCAAAGGGTGGCATCACTGTCGATCCGAAAACGTTATCGCGTCTTGAGCTGGAACGACTATCGAGGGGGTATATTCGCGCTTTGGCGGATGTTATTGGGCCCAATCGTGACATACCAGCACCTGATGTGAATACCAATTCGACCATTATGGGGTGGATGGCAGAAGAATACTTCGAGATAATCCGCGAGCAACGGCCGGACGTGATCACCGGAAAACCGATTCATTTGAATGGATCGTCAGGCAGAGAGTCAGCGACGGGACAGGGTGCGCTCTATACCTTGATGCACTGGGTAGAAAGTCAGAATATCAAGCCCGAAAATACACGCATCGCAGTGCAAGGTTTTGGCAATGCAGGTTTCCATTTTGCGCGTCTGGCCAAACAGGCGGGCTTTAAAATCGTCGCGCTGTCAGACTCCAGGGGCGGCATTTATTCAGAAGATGGTCTCGATCCTGAGCGCATCATGCACCATAAAAAAACACGCCATGAATTAAAAGCCATGCTGTATTGTGATGCCTCAGTTTGTGAAGAAGCGAAGTATGAACAGATCAGTAATGCTGACTTACTTGAACAGGATGTCGATGTATTGGTATTAGCTGCTTTGGAAAATCAGATCACTGAGAAAAATGCTAATGCGATAAAGGCCAAAATTGTCCTGGAGATTGCCAATGGACCAGTGAGTGCAGATGCGGATGATATCCTCTTTAACAATAACATTACCGTACTCCCAGATGTTCTCGTCAACGCCGGTGGCGTAATCGTCAGTTATTTAGAGTGGATGCAAAATAAAACCGGTCTTTATTGGGAAGAAAGTGAAGTTAACGAGCGACTCAAACTCCGGATTGTAAAAGAAGCAGAAACCATATTCAGTCTGGCCAGGGACAAAGCAGTGAGCCTAAGAACATCCGCTTATATTCATGGCGTGGCCAGGATTGCCGGCGCCATCAAAGAAAAAGGAACGCGTGAATATTTTCAGGAGGAATAGCGCAGGCACAATGTTGACTTACGTATTTTCTCTAAAATGTTGTAATTACCCTCTATTCGATACTAATGCTCATTACCTCAATTCAGACCGCGTACTGGCAAACGGTGAAAAGGAAACGTCATGAAAACTTCGCTTGACTCCGTACCCATGTACATGATGTAGACTATGCGTGGATTGAAACTGGAGGCAATATGAATAACATTAGAACACTGATCCTATCTCGAAAAGAGGATATTGAAATATTCTTTATAGCAGCGGGCTTTGTGTCTCTTATAGCTTTGGCGTCATATTTTGGTGTGTGTTGCTAAGTGCTTGTGCTCTACTTATGCATGACAGACCATGCCTTTCAATCAAAGCAGCTTAACATTCTACTTTTAGGCGCTACGGAAAATGGAGGCGACTACAACCTGACCCTAAAGTCACTTCAGGATTTACAAACCGGCTAATGCCCACTACCTCAATCCAAGCCATGCAGTGGCAACCGGTAAAAGAAGACTTTATACAAAGGTTAAAAGAGAAAAAACCGACCTATTCACTATTGGCTTATTGTTTTTTTCATTCATGGTCGTTGTATGTTGTTGTTAGGAATAGTTGTATTTTTTTATTGTTAGAAATAAATATTATAAACGGGAAATTATTTAATGAGCGATTGTTGCAGCTCAAAAAAACCACCAAAATAAATGGAATGCATAGGCCGTCAGAAATTGCATAAAGCAGTGTGTAGCCAAACACTACTTCATCACGTGATAAGCCCGGAAAATCAATCCATACCGAATAAACAGTTTTATTTCTGTGCTAGCATCGATTGTGAAATCGTGTATTTCAGTGAGTGCGGCGACCGTTTTAATCAGGATCAAGTGCGTGATTCAGTTGGGCAAAAACAAACCTCAACTGACCAGACAATTTGTTATTGTTTTGACATTACTGAACAAGACAGCTTGGATGACCTGAGTGACACCGGGGAAAGTGCCATTAAAACTTTTGTGATCGAACAAACCAAAGAAAAATCATGTGCCTGTGAGATCAGAAACCCGTTGGGTCAATACTGTTTGGCTGATTTTAATGCAACTATAAAAACCGCTAGAAAGAATGGAGTTAAGGTAGCCTCTTAGTGAAAAGTGAGTGGTTTGTTTCTAATGCTCTGACGTCAGATACTGTATAACAAATACAGGCACCCGATACACCTTGGTAATCACGATTGCTGACCCTTCTCCGTCGACCCCAAACCATCAGCAACAGTAAACACCGCTTCCAACTCGGAGCAATGCTGAGACTTCATAATCTCAGCTCGCTGCTGTTTCTCGTGCTTTTCAGTCATGGCAAGTGCCAGGGCTAACGGTGGCGGCACGTTTCTGAACAAGCATTGTAGATTGTCCGATAGCACAACACCCTCGGTATAGTTTCCAGGCTCCTTTCTTGCCGCGCGAAGCATACCCTTTTGCTCCTCGGAGAGGTCTTTAAAGCGTGAGATTTGTTCAATCTCTTCCTTGGGACAAACCATCGCTATCCACCACTCGAACATACTGAGTAGTTTTTTGGCAGCGTCGGGAAAGTCTTCCAGATTCTGGGTGGCCAACCATAACCAGGCACCCAACTTGCGCCACATTTTCACGATCTTAACCAGAAAAATGGCTAACAAGGGATTCGTCGTAATCAAGTGCGCTTCATCACCTAGCACGAAGGTCGGGCGATGATCATATTGCTCACGCTCCACGACACCGTTGATCTGATTCATCAATCCCATAAACCCTAAGGCTAACTGATCTTCATAACCTTCATTGGCTAACAGTCCCATTTCCATGATGGTGACATCGGCCTCAGGCCAGGCCTTGCCGACCCGATTAAAGAAGTGCCCGGCAGTACCTGAGCAATACAACGCCATGGCATCGGCCATGTCTCTGGCACGCTCTCGGCGTTTCGGCGTACTGGTTTCATCTGCCGCCAACTTGTTCAACGCATTGACCACATCCTCGGTTAATACGATTTCTAGACTGCCAGCCGCTTGCTTTTCCTCCGCAGCGAGGATGATCGCTCTACGAATCGTTAGGCGATCCGCCCGCGTCATCACGGCCTCTTCCTTGCTGTCACCGCCGGTAATCATAATGCGGGCCTTCAATTCCATTTCACCCAGCAGATCCCGTTCTTCGTCATCATCACTGTTATCCGAAGCATCCAATGATGCGTCTTCATAATTTGTTGGTTCTTGATTAGCTGAAGGCTCTCTGCAAGCTGAGGGCTCTTCATCAAACGAAGCCTGCTGTGCCCGTTCCCTTTTGAGCATTTCATAGGCATCAGCAAAAGGCGGCAGGCTAACGTCTTCCTTGGGGTGAAGCGTCACCTGATTAACGCTCAGCCCGAAATATCGACAATAGTCCCCCAACAATTTGAACGACCCACCTTTTTCAATAATGTAAATTCGTGCACCGTAGATCGCTGCGACCTGTAACAGGATGTACACCATTAATGCCGACTTACCAGAACCAGGAGGCCCCAGAACCAAACCAAAGGCATTCTTGGCCCGATCCAGTTTGTTCAGCGGATCGAAGGTCAAAGGCTCGCCGCCCCGATTAAAGAAAACCAGACCCGGATGCCCGGTGCCCCGACTGCGACCGTAGAATGGCAATAACCTGGCCAAGTCACTAGAAAATACCAAACGACTCTTCTTGTTCACCTTCTCCCGCTTCGGCTCATAGTTCATGGGCAACTGGCGAATATAGGTATCCAGCGGCAACAACTCATCTTTCTCTCGAATAGGATGCAAACCATTAGCCAGCAGCAACGCGTTGACTTCATTGGTCCTCTTTTGCAGATCAGCGAGGGAATCCCCACGGGTGAACAGCGTAATAACGGTGGGCAACAGATAGTCCCCGTGGGACATCCATTTCAACGCTTCCTTGGCATCCTGCTCAGCCGCCATCGCTTCTGCCGTTTCACCCTTTGCTGAATTGAGCACTTGCACCACATGATTTTCGACGAGGTCTTGAGGCTGAAGTGTCAGGCATAGGGAGAGAATGCTGCCCTCGGGCAACTTATCGAACAACGCATACAGGTTATCGCCAACCTGTCGCTCACCGGTAAAGTGACCGGGCAAGGGCTTCCTTCGCAGTGCATCCACGGTGATCGCTCTATGTGGCAAGTCATCGAAGTACCAAACGCCGTGACCGCCATCGGATGAAGGCTGAGAAAGAAACAATAGGTCGGACAGATCGTGACTAAATGCCCGTTCCTGCTTTTCGGGAAGTGACATTAGCTCAGTGAGCCTGTCCAAATCCCCTTCCGTCACTTCAGCCTTGGGATTAAACCAACGCAATAGCCAAGCATAAAGATCGTGATCATCACATCGCCGAATACCAATGCCTGTGGCTGCCATCTGGGTGACAAAGCGTTCCGCGACCTGGTTGATCTCAGTAACGGGGTCGATATGTTCATTATCGTTTAACTCTCTCCGGCGATACAAAAACACTCGCACTCGGCGCACCTTTCCTCGCCAGCTACCGCCCGTCACCGTGTTATCTTCGAACAGCCCAGCACTCTGCGTCATTCGCTTGAAATGCCTTTGCATACGGGAAACAAAGTTACTGGCTAACAAACGATGCTCTGGGGTTTGCCTGCAATGGCTCTCTGTATAGGTATTTAAGGATCGTGATAATGCCGATAGCGAGTCTTCATCTGAGACAAAACATTGCAATACAAAGGGATTATCGTGTGCCGGAATCGTGTGGTTGATGCAGGTTTGTATATTGTCCTGAACTTCTTGCAAAAATTTACTTGAACGCGCTTCAGTAGAAACACCAGTAATTTCAAACATCGCTGCAGCACTAAAACCATCTTCGAGGGTAAACGTCTCGGACGACTCATCGTAGTCTACCCACGGTAACCAGTCGCTTAACGACGCAGGGTGACGATAGAGTGTATCCACATCAGCATCCGTAATCGCTGAATCACGCTTTGGTTGCTTGCCTATTAATTGCTTATCCACCATATCTATTCCCACCCTGCCTGTTCACCCGGAGCTGCAATATGATCCTGGGTGTAAAGTCGGAAAAAGGTGCTATATCCCGGTACCGGGTGGCCTGCAGCGGTCAGATGCCTAAAAACATACATTCGCAGCGTCGGATTAGGCAACCACTGAAACTCCTCTTGTTCAGCATTAGCCGCATCGCTGATGCCACTTTGCGGCCTCACCAGCTGCTCACCGTTAGCATTGTGAAATTTTTCATCGTGAATGCTCTTCATAGAGGGCATATCCGTGCCAAATACTTTTGCCTTGGAAGTAGCACAACCAGACAGTAGCCCGGCATTAATCCAAATCGTGACTATTATCAGAATCATTTTTCGCATAGCGTAATCTCCTTGCAATCGAACTTTTATCCAGTGGCAAACTGCGGTCTAAATGGACAGATACCTCTACCCCCGGATTCACCACAACTGCATCAAAACTCTGTTTTTGTCGTGCCAACAACCACCGGCTGACTTCATCCGTTGCGGACTGCACTGCCTCGCCAGCAACCAGTTTATTAATGTCGCCAACAACCGTACTCGTTGTTGACCCGGTTAATGAGGATGTCTGCCTTTGCTGCTGTGCTTCGGCGTAGGCGGAACCCGCCGCCCCCAATCCTGCCAGCCCAATACGCTGGGAAATAAATGAGGGGGCGTTGGTGACAAAGCGCCCGGCTACGCAGGGCACACCGCTAGGGTCAGAAATGTAGCCCAAGGGTTGCCCCTGGCTACTGTGGTTCACGATAGAGCCGTCCTCAAAAATGAACGTTGCCGATGTTAGGCGAGCGCTGACACAGGAGAGATTCCAGTCACCAAAACCCAAACCACTGAAGATCATGCCCTCGACCTCTGGCATATCGTGACCATTGGCTAAGAGATTTTCTTTGCCGATATAGATTTTTACCGGATAGGGATCGGGTGTCTGTCCCTCCACTGGAATACGGCCAATCAAAGCCGTTAGTGCCAGTCCGTCCGTCAATGTTGCATCTTTGGGTATCGTATAAATAGGCTCGACAATAATCTGATGTTTCTTCTCAGGATCTTGTACCTCTTTGTTCGCTTCAGTCGTATTAGGTGAACGAGGTAGCAATCCAGTAAAGCGACCTTTATTACCATCTGTTGTTTCTGGCTCAACATAATCAATAGGGTTATACCAGGCACCCTGATTTGGATTGATCGGAATCACATTCTGACCATCAAAACCAAAGCCGACGGGCAACCCATCCTGATTTAATTGCCCAATGTCGGTTGAGGCTTTATCTTCTTTCAGATCCTTAAGTTCACGTCTTAGCTGACTGAGATGCTGCTGAAGCGAACCTATGGTCGCCGTGGTTTCATTCAGTGCTTCCTGGGCCTGCTGATTTGCCGCTTCCAGCTTTGATACTTTTTGCTGATTCTCCAGCACCCTACCCATGTTTTCTTTAGTCGATGCATTCAGCGTATCCGCTTTTTTTACCGCTTCTCGGGCGTAGGCCTGCAATGCTTTGATAGTATCGGTCTGCGTATCACCGTCCTGAGGCTTGGCCGCAGGGTCATATCCCGGCATCTGTTCAACAGGCTGGTAACTTTCCTGTGGCTCCGAGCACATCACGAGTGACAGGCAGCCAATGGCCAGCGCAGCACCTCCAATCAGTAACGGATTCATGCGCTTTTCAGCCATCCTGCATTTCCTCTTTACCGGTTTGCCCACTTTGAAGAACCCGGTTGTCAATCGGCAAGGACAGGCTTTCCACGAAAGACCGATTCGAGACCAGATACAAAGTGGTTGTATCTGTTTCGTCACCCATTGCCCCCAAGCGGTCATGTTGCAATGTTGCCGTCAGCCAATCTCCACGGACAAGATGACTTAAGTCTAGCGCCTGGTGAGAATCGGATCGATCAAACTGTAGCTGCAGTGACTGCCGCGACAAATTACGTACCCTAACCGCTGTCACTGTTAATCCATGACCTTGCCATGAAGCTATCGGCACCGCTTCAATAAGACCACCACGAATCAGTGGCACTGACGTTTTTGATTCAACCGGAATTCGTTTAATCGCGCTGTCACCACCGACTAATCGTTCCGGCGCATAGAGTTGTTGCGCAGCGTAACGGGTCAGTCGGATACGCCAGTCCTCTGTCGTTTTGTACGCAGTTGCTTCCTTGCTGCGATTCCGAGTGTTTTCCTTTGTCATCACAATCAATTCATCGCTAACGGCTGCGGCTTCACTGGCTGTTATATCTAACAAATAGACTTGCTGATCGTTCAGCCCCTGAATACGAAGACGGGTTATCGGAAATGGTTCCACTGCCCTGATATACAAAACGCCGTTTGCCGCCAGCACTGACACATGGCGTTTAACCGTATCAGGCAACCAATAACGCACATCATCAGGGAAATGAATAATACGTTCATGGCCGACTTGCAGATGAACGCCGATGGGACGCTTGTCCCAAAGCACGCGCTCTGGTGTATCGGCGATGACGGTAGCAGAGGCTAAAGTCAGCAAGATCACAAACAACCCTTGAATACAGCTTTTCATAATTTATCTCCAGGACGCCGGAACGGTTTTCCAAGCTGATCCTCTGATAACAGCACCGGGCGCATGGCTTCATTGCAGGCTAATGCCAATCCCCAGGGATTAACCTCTTTATCAACATCGAATCGAACAACACGCAGGGGGTAGCGCAACAAGACATCCTTAACTGGATGGCCTCCAATCGACTCCGTGACATTGACATCCAGCCAGATTTTCCACGCACTGTTGGTTTCAATCTGGACACGTTGACGGGTATAGGTTTGACCGAAAATTTCCTGTACTGAGCGAACCCGTTGCCGCAGCTCGCCCAGTTCCTGTTTGGTATTCATATCCGTTTCCAGCGCAGCTCGACATCCCGGTGTAAGAAAACCCTGGAGTGCGTATATTTGCTTGGGATAGTCCTTCTCTCCGTCACTTGGCCAGCGGTTCAATTGCTGGAAAATGTAATAAGCGAAGGTATATACCGTCGGAGCAGGCACACTATCAAAATTGGTTACCAGCCCCTGGGTTAAATCGGGAGGAATATAGAGCCGTCGAGTTTCCTGCAATACGCCGTTACGCCACCAAAGCGCGACTACTGCAACAAGCAAACACACTACAAGGATACGCAAAGTACGAATATGATCACTGGTGGCCAGCAATCGCTGCCGCGCCTGGTTGTTTCTGATTGCCGTTGGTTTATTGATAGACTTTTTCATCATTTCAGTCTCCTGCCAATATCCCAAACCCGGCTTTGTCGTATAAACGAGGAACGCAACAAGTGAAGGTCTTCAAGCCATAAGCGCAGCCGCAACTGGTAGTAACCCAGTGGCCTGCCCCGTTTAAGTTTCTGTAATACCGTTGCCCCAATGACGACCCAGGCAATCACCAATAACAAACCGATGCCGACGCCCATCATGAGATAGCCAAACAGGCCGCAGACAATGACACTACCGGGCACCAGAGCGATACCGCCCACAGTGACCAGCAGCATCAATTCTGAGAGCGAACAACCTCTGAAGATCGACGGCTCGGCATTCAAGCGCACCGGTAACAGTTCGTTAGCTTGCTGCGATTCCATGCCTCAGATGATTCCAACGGCTTCGTTCAGGAAGAAAGACACGATGGCCAACAGCACACCGGCTATGACTGCGGTCAAGCCCACAGAACCCCAATCAGGGTCATTGGAACTGCGTGCCTCATTGAATTTGGAGAGCAGTATCCAGCCGATCCATAAGAAGCCAGCTCCGGAAATAGCGAGCGCAATATAATCGACAGCGTCGCCTGTCCAGCCCTGCATAAAGGCTAAGTAGTTGCCATTAGGCGCACCGCTCGACGGATCGACAGGTGTCGGTAGCTGTGCCTGAGCTGATATTGAGACCAGCCACAGCCAAAACATCGATAAAGGAGCAATATTGCGCTTCTGTTTAATAGTAGATTCATGCATTACGGGGTTCATAGTCTTCCTCTTGTTTCTTACTAAAAGTTTCGTGATAAACGCTTCGTGCTAAAAGCTTCGCATTGAATGTGTTTCGTTAGCGCTATCGCAGTAGGAAGCCAAGAACGAGGGTTAAAAATATCGAGCGGACTGATCGAGTCAGAAAATCATAGAAATTTATTTTTCGGTGCGACCAGGCTTTCCATTGAGTGACAATGACCCAGGCGACCCAGATATAGAGCACCGAATACAAGATCAAAAGAATCGTTAGACTAAAGCTCTCCATGGGTACGCCTAGCGTTGCCCCGGTGAAAGCCGCCTCCTGTGACGCAGAGACGGCCATCAGCGATAATCTCCCTCGATGGGAGGTAATGACCGAGGCTCACGCCGCACAGTATTGGCGGCATCGACAATGCCTTGTTGGATTTTTTGCAGATCAGCTGTCAGGCGCTGGTAATCGACCAATTTCCGGTCATGAGGATTAGCTGCCTGCTGGGCTTCATCAATGATTTTGGTGATAGCTTCCAGCTCTGCATTCAGGCGCTGGAGTACAGACCGTTCCTGGTCAGTTACGGCATAGGCAGGTGCTGAGAGTACAGCAACCAATAGGGTGAGAGTTTTTGTCATTCGCATGATCATCGTCCTTTGTTGGGGCAATGATCATGGATATTTTAGGCTAGGTGTATTGGAAAGCTTTCAACTCATAATGAAAGTAAAATCGCCAATGGCTTCAATCAAAATGGAAAGAGGCTCTCTACTTAAGGCTCTAGGTGTATACTCCGAAGCCTTATCTTCGCATTACACAACCATTCTTGACTGCTGGCTATACCCCCATCAATAAGCTCCCCTACATAGGACTCCCAATCCTGTGAATAATCAGAAGACAGCTGTTTTAAATTAGGCCGAACTGCCAGTTGTTTATTGAAGCGTTCTTGCAGGCGACGCTTGCGAATCGCCATATCAAGCGGGGGAACAATTGCATGAGTGGCATAGGGAAGATCCATCACCATTCCAACCCCTGCCGGATCTGGGTCATAGAAGGCGTAAATAGGTCTCTCACCGGACTGCTCTCTCAGTAATTTCAGTACAGCGCGTTCCTCAGGCCCCTCATGTCCTCGATAAACTATCAGAGCAACTCCAACATCTGGCCAGCAAAAACTCTGACATTTCTTATATGCATCAAGATTTTCAACAACAACCAGTGATTCGTAAGATTCGATTTGAATATCATCTACCTGCACACGATACTCAACTCTCGGCAGCACCCCCTGTGTACCTTGATTTAATATCAAATCTGAATTCAATGAACTGACAAGGATTTCCCCATCGCGAACCGCTCCATTGGCCCACTTCTCATTGAAAGCTTGACCTGCCACCTCAGTTCGCCCCCCAGCGGATACGCCTAACAGTGGGTCAACGCCCGTTAATTTCGCACATAACAGGGACAATTCACGATGGTCTTTACGGCTCAGATATAACCAACGACCAACACAACGTCCAATTTCGAAGTCGTCATGAAAACGCTGCCAAGCTACAGTCAACTCCACCCGCTCGGCCCGCTTCTTCAATGCTGTTCCGATAATTCCAACATCAGCTTTACTCAAGCTGGACATAGCAGCACATCCTGAGCGTGAAAATTTCCATCAAACACAGAATCAAATTCTCCAGGGAAATCCAATTTAAATAAAACGCGGTCCTCCTCTTTCATGGCGTTGTATTCTGCCATCAGGGCGTAGAGCCAGAGCTCCACATCTACCCCATCGGGAGCTGAGGTATAACACTCTAAACCGCTAACTTCCCGGTCTTCCTCAAGGCACCGGAAGAAAACTTGACGAACTACCTGTTTGAAACCTCCCCAATCTAGCGTTACTTGCGCTTGCTCTTTTATATCTGTTGAAATCGGCTCGACCCGTTGATCTTCATCTGGTGGTAGCTCCTTCCGCAGACCTTCAAGGATTTCAGTAAATACCAGTTCCATACTCTCATCGCGAATATGAGCATTCGCCGTTGGCCGAATCGGTTTTACGGCAGCAAACAAGGTGGGGACATCCAATTGTCCGCTGTAGTCCTGAGGCTGCCATCCCGGATGTAAATTGCAATAATCTACGAGCTGATTGACTCGTGTGGCTTGTGTGGCCAGCTGCTCTAACCGGAACATCATCTTATTAAGTCGGCCAATGGCATCACCAAGAATCTGCCGACACTGCTCGATAACTTCCGGCAGCTGAACCTGCAGTAACTTTCGCAAATCACGATCACGACTACTAATACGATATAGAGCCGCCATATCAATCAATTCCAGAGATTGAAGAATACGGTTAACTTTAGCTAGAGTGTTCCTATTGAGGGCCATCTTTGTCTCGAGCTGTGAGACCGCTCCAAAATCACCCTCTACCTGACGCCAAATCGACTGAGCCTGGCTCAGTAAGCCGTCGCAGAGCTCAAATACATTTCCTCCGAGCTCATCCAGTAACTTCGAACTATCACCACTTACTCCACTACTCTTGGATTGCACATATCGCTGGGCCAAAAATTCCAAGCCTTCTAACGCCTCACCTATATCAGCACTAAACATTTTCAAGCGCTGTGTCTTCAGACTGTGATCCAGTAATGCAGTTACTACAGTATTAAGGCGTATCGCGCCATCATCAGCCTGACGATCCACTAATCGCAGCTGCAATAACTCTCGAATCGCGCCTTCACTCTCCTGAGTCTCCGGTATCAAACGGCTGCCTGACTCATAGGCAACCACCAGTAACTCTGCATGCTTGGCTAGGCCTTTTAAAGCCCTGATTCCGGTCTCTGTACTACTCATAGCGGCAAGTCCACTTGCTCTTCCCTGGATTCATCATTTTCAGCACTAATGGTTTCGTGAGTATGTATAAATTCCAGCACATCGTAGAGGTAGCTCCATTTACCAGTAGCAGTAAAGAGACTGCCAGTAGCGGTATTACGCAACAGGTATCCTTGATCCACCAGCTTCGCCAATACCACTTCCAACTGTTCACTGGTTGCCAGTTTTTTGCTGTAGAAAAGACCACTGCGACAGAGTCCTGCTAAATCCTCAGATAATGCAGGCGCTTCCCCAAGAGCGTTAAGTAACTCACCTTGACGCAGCACATCACCAGGTTGCAAAGTCGCCTCGCTCTGCAGTGCGGAGGCCAACAGGCGCAACCAACGGCACAATGGTTCCAAACTATTGATCGTTTCCCGGAATTGAGAACGTACATCCTGGCGCCGGTCATTGCTATCAATACTGGTATAAGCTGCATAAAACGCTACAGAGCCTTCTGTTGCATAGAGACAACGACCGATCTTACGTAGGTAACTGTCAATATCACTACGTCGTGTATCTACCGACAGATATTCATAAGCTAATTCATCACTGTGTTCACAGATAAAACCACCTGCCAGCAGGTGTTCAACAATCCGACTAAATTGGTTTTCCGTATTCATAATTCGACCTCTTTTGCCTTTTTCGACCGTTGTTCGCGTCTCCGTGCAATAAGGTCAGAGAGTTTATCCTCTGGTAATACCAGCTCAACAATACCTTCGTCTTTCTTTACTTGGTGATGCTCCTTGAAATGTTGTAACAAGTGCTGATCAGTACTAGGGAACCCTCCCACCATGACAATATTATGCTCATCAAGCAGAATGAACAGACGGCTGATATTTTCTGGAGCCAAAGTACCAAGCTCATCCATTGGCCAATGAACGGCCACATTTGGCTCCCGGCAGAGCATACGACTAATACCTGCGAAGATCGTGCAAAGAATCAGATAGCTCAAACCCGTAGAGGAGGCGTTCTCCAGATCAGCTCTAGTAGTAGCTTTGAGCGGCCGACCATTCTCCCTCAGCGATATCTCCAGATCAAAAACTGACTCAATCCCTTGCCCCCCTCGAGACTTGTGCAATATCTCAGCTGCGTCCAACAACTTCTTCGTGATAGCCGCAGGTGGTAGATCCCGACCTCCTTCAGATTTCCATTGCATCCAGTCGTCATGAAAAGTTTTCAAGGCAGGCCAATAATCCTGAGTATCAATGCGACTTTTTAAACCAACTTCAATATCAGTGATTGCGTCAAAATGAATGTGGTCACCAATAGCCCCGAAAATCTGACTGGACTGACGAGTAATGGCCTCTGATACCTGATCTAGCTTTATATAGAAGTCATCTAGCTGAGCGCCGGTATTATCGACAAATGCAGACAAGGTCTCACGCTTTTGGGGCAACTGCACAGCCATGAACTGCTCCAAAGCGCGAGTTAAATTTAAGGCCAAACCATCCTGGTCATTAGGGTTATTCAATAAACCGGCCGCCTCACGACGCAGTACAGCCCAAGCTTCGGCAATTTGATTATTATCTCCGCCACTACAAATAATCTTCTCAGCATTAGCCGTACCACTGCGGATACGCTCCATTAGCTCTTGCCTAACCTCTAGAAGGTTGTTGCCATCACTCATAATCAGCGCCAAATTACGCGCCGATTCATGTTCTACTGGCGAGACTGGTTTAGTTAACTTGGCCAATAGTTGTCGACAGCTATCCTGATCAGCCAATAAGTCGCGCTGTCGCTGCTGTTGTTCACCTACATTCTTTACCAGGTTATCACGCTCACGGCTATATTCTCGACGTTCACGATTCAAGAGCTGGCGGCGAGCATCCCAGGCCTTATTACAACTTGCCAGGCGTTGGCGGTAGTCATCTTTCTGTGACCAACTACGTGACAGCCACTGTTGATAATCGGCAACTGATTGTTGATAACCTTGCACTCGCTCCACTGTCTGGCGTGCTTGTTTACAGGCCAGATTTGCTTCTTCCATTACTTTATCATCCAGGCCCTGCTCAGAGCATAAAGCCTTAAAGTCACTTTCCAGCAACTGCAGCTGCTTCTTATGAGTGCTTTTTTCTGTGGTGATAGCTTGCTCATTCTCATTAATCAACTGTTCCAATCGGCTCTGTTCTGTTGCCGCAGTTGCCAACGCATCATCCTGAGCCTGCCTAGACCGTTCGTCCACAGCTAAGAGATCACTATCTAACTCATCACGCAGTTGCTGCTGTTGCTGAGCCAACTTTTCTGCTTCCGCTCGTGCCACAAGCTTTCGAGCTTCCGCGGCTTGCTGATTATCCGCCCGTACCTGTCGAAGCGCTTCAGTAGTACTGGTTTGATCAAGATCAGTATTTGCCAAGATCTGTTTATCATTCACCAACTCCAATTCAGCCTGCTGTAATATCTTCGCTACCTCTCCCAATAGTGATTGCTGGTGCTCATGTTCACGTTCAGCGCGGTCAAGCTCGTCTTCAACTGTTTGCAGGCGTTGCTCCAACACTTGCTGCGAGCTGGCCCAGTCCGGCTTTGCGATCCGTTCAAAGTCCAAGGACCATCCCATTAGCAGCTTTTTCTCCGTAGCCGCATCATGGAACTCTGGCGACAAATCCTTACGTTCTAATAGGTCGAGGCGTAGCAGCCGCCCCAAATTATCGTGCCAATTTGGCTCCCGCTCTCGAAGAGCTGATAAAAATGAACCAGGCTTAGGATTACACAACGCCACAAGCTCCCGATGAGTATCCTGCTGGGCTTGTAAACGCTTAGCAGCCCTACGTTCTTCTGTAGTCTGCGCCCTATGTTTCGCAGCTGCGTTATCACGTTTAAGCCGCGATTCTTCAACTGAGGCTAATGCCTGATTACGCTTTTCTCCCGCTTGCTCCCGAGCAACCTCTGCTTCAGCCAGCGCTAGTTTTTCACTATCTGATGCCACCACCTGTTTGGCTCCCTGCCGGGCCTGAGCAACCTTCTCAGCCATTTCATCAATTTCAAGCTGACGCTCCTTTCTAAGCTGTTCTTTTTCCCGACTCGAAGCCTTTTCAATCACAAGTCGTTCTTCCAGCAATGAATTTTGAACCGCAGACAACTCTTCCTTCAACCCTCCCAGACGCTCTTCCAGTTTCTGGAGGGCCTCAACGTGACGATCCTTTTCTTGATAACGACGCTCATCAAATCTACGCCTCAAGTCTTGAACATCCTCCTCAAGTGCTAGCAAACGCTCCTTCGCGGACTGCAATAATTGTCGAAAATTACCCAGTTGTTGGTATTCCGTAGCTTTGTGATCTATCTCCTGTTGCTCCCAATCTTCATTCTCAGCAAGGAGAGCATCCAATTGACATTCAGCCTGCTCTTTAGCCGCCTGCCACTCGGCAACTTCACCAGACAATTCCAATTCTCGTTCGCTCCAATCACTGGCCATTACTTTCTGTTTGCCATTGATCGCTTTCAACTGCTCATCCACATCTTGAAGAGACTCACCAATGTTAGCCTGGCAAAAGCTGAGTTCACTGTGGAGAGCATCCAATTGAGTGGAGACCTCCAGGTAACGATTACCCTCGTTCACCACTGCGGTCAATTTTTCCCGTTGCTTATCAAGGTTGCGCAGTATCGCCACCTCATCCAGCATATTTCTAACGTCTTTCTTTAGCCTGACTGACGGCAATACCACTCCGTCTTCATTCATAATATCGGCCAGCATTTCCTTGATACGCCCCATATCACCAACTCGACCTAGAATAGCGACGGCCATCTTGTCGAGATAACGCATGGTGCCAATTCGGCCGCTTATGCAATAGCGACTGACCAAAGCCAACAATTCACGACTATCACCTGACCGGTTAATCAAGGTTCTATCACCCTGAATGACCGCTCGATAATCCAAAACAGATTCTAGTTGCTTGCTATGATCAAGTTGCCGAAAACTCCAAAGCTTTCCAAGTGATCGACCTTCAGCAAAAACATGCTTTCCATCGCGTAATTCACTGAAATATTCCACTGAAAAACCTTCGTCCAGAAAACGATAGGCTGGTTTTTCTCCTGTACTGTGTCGGTAGACTACAGCACACGCAAGGCCTCTAGGCGTACGATACTCGAAGATGATTAGACTGGTTGGGCGAGGAAGATAGTAATCGACGAAGCGCTTTCGCTTACCCACTGTTTGGACAACTTGATTGGGTTCTGCACCATAGAAAAATGGTAGTAACTTAAGTAACGTTGTCTTACCTGCGCCATTGGTGCCGCTTAGGTTGGCATGCCTCCCCACCTTGATTTCCATTCGCTTACCCTGAATATGGGCATCAAGGCATATTATTCGAACCAATCCGTATGTTTCATCTATAGACATTTTCTCAACCTAAAAATAAAGGGTTATATAGCTTTTGTTCCTGTTTGTAAGACTCTCATTATTAACTGTACTTTATGCACCCATATATTAAGCGATGGGCAAATTAGTTCAGCGAATACTATTAGGCTTCAATCTGATGCGTCCAGTTGGGCACACTGCAATTAGATAGATAGTCCACTAGATTTTTATTCCCAAAAAACCGAACTCGTCCGCCTTGACTATATGCTAGTGCGGATTGGTCGACTTTCAACCCTGATGCACGAGCCTTGACTGTAAGCTGATGCAACAAAGAGTCATTGGCAGAATTTGTCCCAGAGGTTGATTTCGCATCGAAAACAGCAAAGTCGATCCAACCACCAGATGTTGAACGCTCCCTTAAATGTGCGAGATTAATTTTCATGACTTAATCCTCATATTGAAGGCCCAAATAATTTGCAAACAGACTGAATCTATTTGCAGGCTTCATCGACAATTTTGACTTACCCCTAGCAGGGATCAGCCAACTATGACGCTTGAATCTATTCTACACACGTATCATATGATACGGTAGACAATATTAATACAGCATATTATAATAACCACAATCACATTGATGACCCTATTCTAATGACCAGAACTCCCACTCACTCCGATAGGCGACTGGCCATCATTGACCTGTACTTAGCCTTTACCGGGCGGGTCCAGCGATCAGACCTTATTCGTCACTTTGATATTGGTATTGCCACTGCTAGCCGGTCTTTAAAGGAATACCGGTCACTACACCCCGATAACATTGACTATTCAGTATCTGATAGAGCTTACGTATCAAGCCCAGGGTTCACTCCAGCTTACCCGCATGACACCGACGCAGCGTTGCGACTCATAGCGTTTGGTCAAGAAATAACACAAATCAACAGCCCTAGTTACGGAGCCCCCTCTCCGACCAGCCTCACTGCATCTATTGATATGGATTGCGCACGGACCATTACATGCGCCATCGTCTCTGGTGGTTTAGTAAACATGGCCTATTCATCAGGCTCATCGGGAAATAGAGAAAGGATGGTTGCTCCGCACGCCCTATTCCTGTCCGGTGGCATCTGGTACTTTCGCTGCCACAACTTGGAAAAAGGTGACTTCCGGACATTTCGATTTAGCCGAGTCAAATCAGCAGAGATCGTAGATGCATCTGAGCACAAGGGCTTATCAGGCCAAAGCAATGATAAAGAATGGAGTTCAGTAGTTACTCTTACTGTAGGCCCTCACCCCAACAGGGATAACCAAGATGCCCTACGGGAAGATTTAGGCCTAGTAGATAAACCTGTTAAAAATATTCGAGTAAATGAGGCAATGGCGGGCTTTGTCTTGATAGACCTTAGAGTCGACTGTAGTAAAGATGGTGATCTAAACCCTTATGAATACCATTTGCGCCTACTTAATCGCCATGAGCTGACTTCAGTCGGAAGCTTAGCTATTGCGCCGGGATTTAATGAGCGCAAGAAAACCTAAGTAATAAAAGTCATTGGCTAGTGTTCTTAACTCGTGAACCTACCAGCTTTGCCAAACCCAAGCCTTTGCAAGGAGGCATAAATGCTTGATATAGAAAGCCTGTCAAATATTACGACTCAAACTGAAGGGGAACATGCTTTTCACATCATGGTTCTTCGCCCAGAGGAGTTTGAAGGCCTTGTATCCTCTGTTTCTGGTCTTTTACCAGAACATTATATTTCTCCAGATTCGATTGCAGATATTTTAGAGAGACTGGGTAAAACTGCTTCTGCCCAAAAACTAAAGGCCAAAATACCTGAGGCAACAAAAACACGATCCGGTGATGTCGGAGAGGTTGTCACAACCGATTACATCGAAGGTTCTACTGCATATTCAGTACCCATTCGAAAATTACGTTGGCGAGACCACCGTGACATGGCGATGCGGGGGGACGATGTTATTGGCATTCATATTAATCCGTACGATCAATCCATACGCTTTCTTAAAGCTGAGGCTAAGGCAAATAAGTCGTTAAGCCGCGCGGTACTTCGAAAAGCAAGAGAAGAACTTGATAATGATGGCGGGTTACCAGCTCCTCATGCACTTGGTTTTGTTATTGATCGATTAAAAGACATCGGAAACCATGACCTTGCTCACAAGATTGAAAAAGCCCAACTTGTCGACGGCATAAGGGCAGAACAAACCGAACACCTACTTTTTACATTTACAGCTTCAGATCCGTCGACACTTCAGAAAGAAGCTTTTGAAAGTTACAAGGGCAATATAAAGCAGACCTCTGTAGGCTTCAGAATATCTGCTCATCAAGAGTTCATCGAAAGCGTATACCAGGGAGTAATTGATGGCCTCGACAATTGAAGAAATAGAAGCCGCGATCCAACAGGCGATTTCTACCGGGTTTCGAGGTCGGCTGCTCGATCGAGGCTTAGCTAGATCAATGATCTGGTCAGATGGCATTTTGCCAAACGGTTCACCAAATTTCGCCGATGAACTAAGTTATGACCTTCTTTCTTTTGGTTACTCTCTATTGTCACTGGGGCTACGATTGAGAGAACTAAACGGTGATGCTGATCTTTGTCGTGCAGCGTTTGAAAAGGCTGCAACTGCAATTACAGATGTAGTCCACAATGGAAATCCGAACGACCCTGAAAAAGGATTTCATAAAGTCTTGTCTGCATCCGCCTTCCACCTTGGTCGCTTCTCAGCTAAAGCCTTTTCGGTTATTCATGATGGAATTGCAAATGAAAACTTGAGCCGTATGGAGAGGATGCTTTCACTTCTGATACTGAGGCAATTCGAAAACCTAGAAACCTCTATTTTAGAATGGAAGAAATCCGCCCTCGGTTCTGATGAAGTGCTGGCTAACAAGCTCGAAGCAGATATCGCTCAGTTTTTCGTACCTGACGCTCAAGCGGCAGAGTACGATATGGAAACCATTGAGTTACCTGTAGTGAATTTGGCAATAGAAGACAACTATTTTTCCTCGATATTTGAGTTGCTTTTTGCTCTGGAAACGGGGAGCCCCGTTTTACAAGAAGGCGCTATACGCAGGATAGATGATAGTTTGTCAATTAGCGCAGAGCTTGGTCTACTTCCACAGTGGTGGGTATTGAGGTTAACCAAGCACTTACTAAATGACTTATGGGAATCTAGTTTCCATACTGTGATTCCAGTAACCCCTGATCATGAGCACGGTGCTGACTGGGCATTGCTGCGCTGGTTGTATATAGCTTCTTTATTCAAACGGGATAAATCAGAGATCGATCTGTGGCCATCTCAGCTGGATGGTGCAACGCGGGCTGTCTCCGATCTAGATGATTTGGTGGTATCACTACCTACCAGTGCGGGAAAAACGCGTGTCGCAGAATTGTGTATCTTGCGCTGCTTAGCAATCGGGAAGCGAGTGCTATTCATTACCCCCCTCCGTGCTTTATCGGCCCAAACAGAGACTTCACTACGCAAAACATTTTTGCCACTCGGTAAGTCTGTATCCTCTCTTTACGGAAGTATGGGAACAAGTGACTTTGAGCAAGATGTACTAAAAACTCAGGACATCGTTGTTGGCACGCCTGAGAAATTGGATTTTGCGCTAAGAAATGAGCCTTCCCTAATAGATGATGTCGGCCTAGTGGTATTAGACGAAGGGCACATGATTGGTTTGAATGAGAGAGAAATAAGCTACGAGGTGCAAATACAGCGATTGCTTCGCCGGGAAGATGCCGATTCTAGACGAATTGTATGCTTATCAGCCATTTTGCCTGATGGCGAGCAATTAGAAGACTTTGTTAGCTGGCTAAGGAGAGACAAAGATGGCGACGCCATCCAGTCGAATTGGCGGCCTACAGATTTAAGGTTTGGCGAGGTTATCTGGCAGACAAATTCCGGTCGATTAAATTTCATTGTTGGCGAAGAAGGGTCATTCATCCCTGGATATATCCAACCCATGGTGCCTCCGTTGCCTAATCCAGGGTATAGAAGGAAGGAATTCCCTTGCAATTCACAGGAGTTGACATTAGCAACAGCTTGGAAATTAACTCAAGACGATCACACAGTTTTAATATATTGCCCTTTGAAGGTATCAGTTAATGCATTTGCAAAGGCAATTATAGATTTGCATAAGCGTGGAGCATTAGATTCAGTTTTGTCAGTCCCTGAAGAGAAAATTGAGCTAGCAAGGATTTTAGGAAAAGAGTGGCTAGGAAATGAGCACCCCATTATTGAGTGTCTGTCTATAGGTGTTGCAATACACCATGGAGGCCTTCCCACGCCATTTAGAAAAGAGATGGAGAGCTTATTGCGAGAAGGGATTTTGAAGATAACGGTCTCATCACCAACGTTAGCTCAAGGCCTAAATTTGACTGCTACGGCTGTCATTGTTTATTCATTGTCACGCAACAGGAAGTTAATCGAAGCGTCGGAATTTAAAAACGTCGTTGGTAGGGCTGGAAGGGCCTTTGTAGATACGCATGGCCTGGTACTTCATCCTATATATGATGATATCGAAAGAAACAAAGGAAAGTGGCATGAGCTGGTAAACGATGTCAATGCTCGAAATATGGAAAGTGGTTTAGTCAGACTCATTCTAACTCTATTACAGAGAATGGCGGAAAAGCTAGGAACAAATGATTCTAGCCTGATACTCAATTATGTACTTAACAATGCTGCTGCTTGGGAGTTTCCAGAGGTTGATGGAGAAAATGAAAACCGGCGTGAAGAAACTCTCGGGGCATGGAATAGACATATAGTAAGCTTGGATACGGCACTACTTAGCCTGATCGGGGAAGAGGATATTTCAATAGATGAGTTATCAGTCGCGTTAGATACTGTTCTCCAATCATCCTTATGGCAGCGACGATTGGCTCGCCATGAGGAAGGCATAAGTGCTCTATTTAATTCCGCGTTAGTTTCCCGAGCACGGTATATCTGGGGTGAAACTACTGCTCTTCAGCGCAAAGGGTACTATCTGGCCGGGCTGGGACTAACTTCTGGTATGCAGCTTGATGCAATATCCAATCAAGCCAATGCTCTGTTAATTAATGCCAATGCATATATAGCCGCCAATGATAGGCAATCAGCAATAAATGCAATAACTCAGCTGGCGGAATTGCTATTTACTATACCTCCCTTCATCCCTAGCAACATGCCTGAAGACTGGAAGGAAATACTAGAAGCATGGTTGGATGGTGAAACTCTCACAGACAATAATTTTTCTGATATTGATGCTGCACTAGCATTTGTTGAAGACGGTCTAATTTACAGATTACCTTGGGGCATGGAAGCAATAAGAGTTCGTGCTCAGGCCAATGAAGACATAATTCAAGATGACTCAACAATAGATGATTATGAGATTGGTCTAGTCGTCCCAGCAGTAGAGAACGGTACTTTGAATCGAAGTGCCGCCTTACTGATGCAAGCAGGTTTCAATTCGAGGCAAGCTGCCATACAGGCGGTGCAATCAACGAATGCTACTTTTACTAATAGCCGTCAATTGAAACGCTGGATAAACTCTAATGATGTTTTCAATCTCGCTATCGGTTTTGATTGGCCAACTCCTGAAACTTCTGACCTTTGGTGGAAATTTGTTAATGAATTTCAGCCCGCATCAGAATCCACGTGGGGATCGACAGCTGGGCAATTATTTGTTGAATGGATTCCCCCTTATACCCCTGTGCCAGGTGAGTTCGTAAAGCTGCGGAACTCTGACGAAGGTAACACGCAAGTTCTTGGATCAAGTGGAGAGTGTGTAGGATCTCTAGATGCACGTTATCGAATATTGAATGATGGCATATACTACTCATCTATCTCCCAAAAAACAGACTGTCTCAGTGTTACTTTCTGGGGGGTTAGTGAAGAACCATTTCAGATAGAAGCTGAGGCGTAATATCCATTACAAGTGACCTCACCAGAAAATTTTTCAGCCTACGCCTATAATTTAGGGGAGCATATTAAGAATACTTCTTCAGCCGCTCAAACCCAATACGAACAGCTAACCCTGGAAGAAATGCAAATGGCAGAATGAGTACCGGATTGATACTGAGCGGCAGGCTGATATAGACAAACCTTGTCCTCCCACGTCAAGCAATCATCAGCTACTACCTGACTAGATCAATCAAAAATCGGTAGATTTCTACCATAGCAAACGTGTCACGCTCACAATACTTCAATAGGTCAGCCGCGATTTTTTCTGCTTCGTCCGGTGCAGCATTGATCATGCGCTGCCACGCTTCCATTGCAGAGGCACCATCCTGAACTTCAAGTTCCTTGTAATCGAGATGAGGACAAACAACCGGCAGCACCTTTTTTATGGATGTGGAACCGTCAAACCGCGCATCGACATAATCAGTCTTGAACACATCCTCCAGGTCTACCATCCGGTCATTAAGACTATTCAGAAATTCCGCATTATCGGGATATCGTTCAGTCATTTCTCGATTGCGCGTTTTCTCAAAAGAAGCGTGCCAGGAAACGACACTACCACTCGGGCCAAAGTCTTCCTGCATACGCTCAACTAAACGATCCGGCAATCGCGGTTCACGCTCCAGATACTCCCTGTGGTCTAGCGACCCATCGGCATCCAATATGTGCAGTGAATACTGCACTGAAAAATGCTTATGTGGGCTGGTACCGTCAAGCAGCGGCACGGCAGAAGAAAAGGTTTCATAATCGAAAAAATAGAGCGGAAATGTTAGGTCCGAGAGGAAGCTACTGATAGCCGCTTCATTCACCAGTGGCGCACCTGCTTTTGCCGAGTCAACGACAAGACGCTGGTTTTCCGATAATGAATAATCCTCAGGAACATCCTGGAGCCTGACAACATCCATTGACCGAAGCTCGCGTATTCTATTTGCTCGTAACCTCGGAAGGCTATAAATCGATGGTATCGGAACGTCAGCATTAAATACTGAGAATGCATCACAATGGTTTGAGCGCGTTTTCTCAACACAGGAGCACTCGCTCATATCCTGGTCGCTCACCAGAAACGACAGGGCAGCATCGATCTCTGCACTCGTCTCTACCTCAATATCATCGACGGCCTCGGTAATATCGGCGAAGACTAGCATAGCGCTCGGATCGATCTCACCGTCCCGAACATAGTCCCCGTTTAAGTGAACAAGAAACACTCGGTCGATTTTTTGCCCGGTACGCTCCGCGCAAATCTTCTGGAAACAAGCGTCCTTTATGTGGTTATGCTTGGCGTCGGTTTTGACGCTGGTCGAAGACTTGATTTCATAGAGTGCAGTCGTCCCATCACCCATGTTTTCCAGTGCGTCTACACGCGCATACAGACCGTCGTCAGTCCTAAATTCCGCCTGAAAACTGACATTCCGATCACCAGCGCTATCAAAGAATTGCTGGACATATCGCTCGACCTCATAGCCTTCACGCACGAGCTTCTGCATGAAAGTAGAGAATTCACCTTGGGGATAGTTCCCTGGGTCATGCTTTAATAGCCAAAGTGACTTACGGCAATGCAGGTACTGTATAAAATCAGTTTTTGTAAGTTGCATATTGCTTGAAAAAGATTTTTTCTCCCGCGATTAAGTAAACTGTCCTTGAAGTTGCTGACAGACCCATAAATTAATTTTCTGGAGCGAAGCCACCACTTAACGCACAAGGGGCCAATAGGCACTTTTTTCTTGTTCTATCGCCTGCGTCAGATTATTGCCGCCAAATTCTGTTCAGATACTTATACGATCTCGAAAATCTCTCACCCTGGAATCTTCCAGAATAGCCCCTCGCAAATGCAGCACATGGGCATTCACATGCTTCCGGTAAGAGGCGTATTCACCGACGAGTTCATGCGGAATGATAACCGCATCGATGATTGAATATTTTTCATCAAAAACCACTGCTGCCAGTAAGTCGAAGTCGTTCTTATCCAAATTACGAATAGCACTTAACTGCCGCGACTGATTTTCAGGCGTGATCCTGCGCCCCTTGATCTGATAACGAACCCCATCGGCATCTGTGGCGTCGTAGCCAGCAGCAGAGTTGGTGGCCAACTCCAAGCCGAGTGCCTTGGCCACCAGCCATTCGGTGTAGTCACCCAGCGGGTTGTTCTTTGTCCTAACAACACCTCGAGCCTTCAGCTCATCGATTACTGACGCCTGAAGCTGTAAAAGCTCCGTCTCAGTCATATCAGGTAAATGCTTATACCCCATGGTCAATCCTCGGTGGCAGTCTTCAATCCTTCATAGTGTGTATTATCTTTATGCTCTAACGCATCCATTACCTTCTTCACAATTCCCTTTGCAGAAGCTATGAATTCACTATGTTCGACAGCCTGCTTAAGACTCTGCAAGTGAGAGGCATCGTCAGCAAACTTCGCCACTTCCGTGCGCTCTGCCTCAACATCTAATAACAAATCAAGCTTGTCCGACCATCTTCCAGCTACCGGCTTTCTAAAGCCGAGGTATGTCTCCAGAAATTTCCGCAATACTGTTGGAGATGTATAGGCTTCGTGCAGAGTAGTGTCTGTCGAAATCACCAGTTGATGAAGCAGCGAAAATAGGAACTGATATTCAGACTTAAATTTCCTCAACGCCTTCGGCATTTCAACCAATTCTGCAAATGATTCGCCCTGGTCGTCATGCGACCGTTGTGCAAGAAAGCCAGCACAACCAGCCTTGAAGTTTCTCTTGTTGTTGAGAGCTTCATCTTTCAGCAGGTTAAGAAACTCATAATTGTGGGTTGAAATGAATAACTGTTTGCACTGGCCTTTCAGTCTGTCAATGATCAGCGCAAAAACAGCGTAGATGTGATTGGAGTCAAGGCTGGATATTGGGTCATCCACAAACACCAGTGTATTTCCCAGATCGTTGCCGCCATCTTCAAGAGTCAAAAGAAAGTAAGCAAAGGCGATAGCGGTACGCTCACCATCACTCAAGTTGACTGCTGGTTCCGTCCCCCTCTGAAACTCGAATTCAGATTCACTAAGCTGCACTGCGCTTATATTGCTGCCCGTAAGCAGGATTGCAATCAGGTCATTGAGTTTCGCCACCGCAACAGAGTGTTCCTTAATCTCATCCTCTTTTTCTTGAATCTGAGCATCAATGGCTGCTCGAACTCTACGTGCTCTGGCTTGATTAGCCACGATCTCAACGCACTTCTCTTCTTCAGCAGCAATATTATTTTCCCGATAGAATCGTGCTGCTGAATGCTTTTTGAGTTTGCTCTTGGCATCCTGCCTTGTAGCTTCCATGTCACCAATCTGCTCATTGTGAATCTTCAGCAGATCATCAATCTTCTTATGCTGGTCGGCATATTCATATGCTGTGACATTTGCCAGGGCATCAGAAACTGTTTCAGGTAGTTTCTGTGATGTCTCGATACTCGACACCTTGCCTTCCAGTGCAGCGACCAGCAGCGGGATAACTTCATGAGCACTTTCAAGAAAATCTGAAATTGGATATATGGTCTCAGAGTAATCTTCTCGTACCGAATGGATGAGTTGCGCGCTTTCAGGTAAACCAGCCTTGATCTCCATAGCTCGTAAGGCGGCAGCCTTTTCCTGCACAGATTTAACAAGGGCTTCGTACTCTGTCGAAAAATGTCCTTTCAACTGATCGAAGCGGTCATCCTGAATCTCGTTGCCACAAAAGGCGCACTCATCACCTGGCGAGTGAAAGTCGCGGCCAGTCCTAACCCAAGCTTCAAGGGCAGCATCGTCTTTAATCCTTTCAATGGCATTGTTTGAAGCCGTTTGGCCTAGTAAGTCACCAACTTTTTCAACCAAAGAAGAGATATCGACATTGGGAATTGTGAAGCTATTGTGTTCTGTAAACTCATCACTACTGCTTGCAGTGGCTTTTAACGCATCGAATTCAACTTCTTCGAGAAGGTAATCGTCGAGAGAACCCTTAATTTTCTCAAGCATTCTATCCAAGTCAGGACGCCTAAAAGATCGCTCAGAGACCAGCTCACCGATGGCACGTGCTGCATCGCGTTTCAACCCGTCATTAACGCGGCGCTCCCAATCTGCTTTCTCACCTGTGTACTTAGTATCAGCCCGATTTACACTGACCTTCCGAGCTTCTAGGGTGGAAATTCGATCACGAATCTTGGCCGCATCGTCTCCGACAATGAAGACTGCTGGAGCGTTATGTTCCTGGCGAAAATTCCGCTCGATAAAATCTCGATTGAAGACACTACAATTTTGAGGGTCGGTGACGCTTGCTGAATGAAGGGTGTTATCTTCGCCGTCCAAAACTTCAAATGTTCCACCAAGCTGAGAAATCAGCTCAGTCTTTCCCAGGCTATCGAAGATGCGTGAAAGAGTTGTTTTACCGCTGTAATTCCAACCGTAGATGAGATTGAAATCAGTAAATTCGGGAAGATTTTCACCCCAAGAAAAGTCTCTAAATATCCCTAAGCCTGATATTTTTCTTATCTTTTTAACTCGCATTTGGACTCCTTTCCCCTCATCAGCAATTCGCGGCTATGCCGATACTTTAACCAGCTTGGCTGATTCAAAGTCGTACTGATAGGCACCAATTGTCCCCGTGGCGAGCAGCGACTGAAATTCTTCTACCAGGAACGTCATCGTCGAAATTCCTAGCTCATCGTGGCCATTCCTCAGTGAAGAACAACCCGATCCCATTAAGAAGGACAGATTCTTGTCCCCAAAGACTTCCGCCATCTGCCGCTGGGTGATGTCCGCTTTGTCTTCCCAAGAACTTTCGTCCTTGAGCTTTTCGAATTCGCCTCGGCTTCCCTTCAAAAATTTCATATCACTACGCTGCCATCTCGTTCACCAAGTCCATCAACTTCGCGTAGTCAGTGACTACGTCGTATGTAATCTTCTCCGCAACAGTTCCCTCATTTAGCTGGATAGCCTGGGACGGAGTCGAATCTAATATAACTGATCCTTGTGAAACTTTGCTCTGACCTCGGTTATTGTAACAACCTGATTATCCATACCTATTTCTCTTAATAATTATTCGCCAAGGAACTAACGTACACTTCTTTTGCTGCCTCGGACTCCAAAATTTTATCCCTTACACCTTTCTCAGTAAGATCTAAAACTTTATAAACGCCATCAACCTCTGCAACAGCCTCTATGCGCCGATAATGATCAGCATGTGTTTCGGCATATTGCGCCAAACCTTTCAACTTAGGTAGCGCATCACTTAAATGATGGCCATGAGGATCAACAATATCTACAGCTATTTCCTCGTCATTGCCTTCCGCAAAGAACACAAAGTCTGGACGAACAATGCTGTACTTATCATTTTCATGATACGAAACACCCAGAGAATCTTGGCTGGCTCTCGCAGGGTTACGATACCAAGCGATATAACCGCCTCTAGCAGACTCAGTTGCTAGCACGTGCTTTTCCCAGCTGGTTTTCAAATCTTCAGGAAATTGCTCATTTTCTTCAATACACATCAGATGATTTGAATAAGTATCTAGTGGCGTTTCCTGGCCATTTTCTAGCGCTGTAGTCGCGACCATCCACTTAGTAGGTTTCACTAGATCAAGATCTTGCGGCTCATTACTCCAAGCTCTAAGTACTCTATATGCTTCTTGCCTTTCATCGGGTAACGCCTTGATAGCGACTCGATATTCTTCTAACCATTTTTTCGCTAAGCGATCCGCTTCACCATCCAAATATTCCTGCACTTCACTTACCAAACCGAGTGCCGCAATATCCGTATGTGCGTCAATAAGTGCCTCTTCCATATCAACTTCGCCATTGTTTTTTTCAGCCAAATAATCAGCAAAAGTCCGAGCGAGATCTGGACTAATAACTCTTGCAGCACGTCGATAGGCATCTTCAATTACTTCATAATCGGCATCTTCTAAAAAGTCATCAAAGGATTTTTTTTCACTTTTTAGATCTGCTTTTAAACTCTTTCCTTCAACCGTCAACACCGCTGTGCGTGCAGCCTTAATTTCATCTGCATACCTGGCTTGTGCCGCTTCCAGCACCTTATGCATTTCTGCATGTGCCTTTTTTCCAGCCCGTTCGATCAAACCGTCTATCGAAAACTCCTGAGCCAATGCGGTTAAGCGTTTTACCGGTTTTGCCGTTTTTTGCGGCAGTGATTGAGAAGGCAATGACACAAACTTATCCCATACTCGCTCTTCTATGGATGGATTAGGTATTACCTCAACCGGGTTAATCAGAATACGGCGTCCGGTTAATGTCGTTTCACCTTCATCCACACCACCTTTCATTAGTACATCGGCTACTTCTTCCACTGTTTTTGTGTCAAACAACGGCAAAAGGCAATCAACCGAATTTAAGCGGTCATTACCAGGAATACGCCTTGCCAGTGGTGTTCTGACCATACGCCCAAGCAACTGAGTGATATGGGTTTTATCTTTAGCGGGCCTAAACGACACCATAACCTCAGCACGTGGGCAGTCCCAACCTGTACTGATAGCGTCTTTAGCAATTAAAACGCGAATATCTTTATTATCCTGAACATGTTCCGGCGAAATATAAAAAACCGTATGGCCACCAAACTGCTGCGTTTTATGGTCGCCAAAAACATGGGCCACAGCATCTGCAGATAATTCAGGCCAGTTTTGAAAAATGGTATCTAATGCTTTTCCAATATCATCTGCACTTGGTGTGTTAGGTGATTGCAACACCATCAGAGGCACTACCTTGTCCATCCCCTCTTGGGTTTCTCCATATTCATTCCAGGCAGCGGTAATCGCCTTAATTTTATCGGTAGCCCGTTTAACCAAAACAGTATCAAATTTGCCAACCTCATCAGGGATATCCAAAATAATTGTATCTTTTAGCAACCCAGAATCTTGCACTTTGCTCGAGTCAACCACCACATTTGGTAAAGTGCTTCGCCCCTCAGCAATAGAAATAGCGGCATTAAAACGTTCAACCGTTGCAGAGATACCCCAAACCACAGGAATAGCTGGCACTGCGCCAGAGCCATTAATCAAACGCTTAACGATGGTTGATTTGTCTTCTTGCACACTTTTCTTAACTTTCCCCATACCACGATGGGCTTCATCCAGCACTAAATAGAGCGTTAGCTCTGGGTCTTCTATCGTGTTTTGAATCGTATCCCATATCGTATGAGAGCGAAGATCCGGACGTAACTCATGTGATAGGTGTAATTGCTTCTTCGCCTCTTCGCTTTCTTCATGTCCTCTAACCAGCAAGCTTTTCTTGCCGAGCTTCTGTGTATTCAAAAAGTAGATTTTTCCCGCCTCAAACTTTTCCTGGCTGAAGGTATTTTCTACAACCTTTAAATCGGTATGTGCCAGTTTGTCCGCAGCTTCCAATAAACGGAAACGGGTTTGCTCATTTAATGAGGGATCATCACTAAACCAGATCACAACCGCTCCAGGGTCAGCTTCAAAGTCAAAAGCATCATCACCATGAAACAACGCCTCAAAGGCAGCTGCGGCCATTACCGTTTTACCGGCACCAGTCGTTGCCGTTAACGAGAACGCATGCTTATCACCATCTGAATGCCAACGCTTTGCCGCCTTACGTAGATTAGAGAGGACATCAACGACCGCTTCTTCTTGGTAGTCCTTTAGCGTAAACTTCATCGTTACTCACCACTCGAAATCTTAAAATTATTTAAATAGGATTCATAAAGCCTCACTGGCTCAACCGATTCAGGCAACCGCCGCGCAATCGTTTGGAAGCGCCTATCATCATTCGTCACAATATAAGCAACATTGACTGAAGCTGTTTTTTTTATGGCCTTGCAAAATGGAGTGCTAGTATCCAAATCAACCAACAGCCCATATTTCTCTACTACTTGCCATCCCTCATCTGGCAAGCTATCAATACGCTCACCTTGGCTACCTGCTCTTAGCCAGAGCAAAGGGGCTATTTTTTTGAACGCAAGATTGTGGCTTACAGGTAATGAGGCCTCGTAGGTTAACGTGAAAAATTCAGCATTTTCCTTAAAGCCATCAGCCATTGGAAATTCGTCTGTGAATTTATATTCACCTTTTATAGGTTCATCTTCTGGTGTTAATCCCGTAACTGCAGCTTTAACTCGGGGTTTCGTAATATAGTCACAGATACCCCACTCCTCCCATTCAAGATCGCCAGCTCTTAATCCTTTTTCTCGCAAGCTCTTTTGCTCATCTGCACCAACTTCGTTATTAGTCACAGAAATACATTGCCGCTTCCCACCATCTTGCTTGTTAAGTCGCATAACAGCATGAGCTGTCGTACCAGAACCTGAAAAAAAATCTAGTACCACAGAATTTGGTTTATCTTTAATGAAAAACCTGAGTGAATCTTCTACAGCATACAATGATTTGGGGTAGGGAAAGTTCCTTCCAGGGAGTAAAGCTTTATTAAGCCTTGTTCCATGAGCTGTTGCGTCATGAGATTTTCTATTCCATACAGTCTTAGGAAAGTTTTCACGATTTGACACATCCACATGCTCTAAAATCACTGAATTATTCTCAGGCTTTCTACCTACGATTTTAATATCACCTGCTTCAACTCTCTTTCTATCACCTTGCCTAACATACTGAATACTCCATAAATTTGTTTTTTTGCTCTTACTTCCTAACCTAAGATATCCATCATCCAGCAATCCTTGTGCAGTTGCTGGTACTGCACCCCATGTAGCCATTGCCCCATCATCTTTAAGAGGCCAGACTGCAACTCTATCTTCTTTATCTTTTATTTCGGGTATGTCGTTACCCTTACCTACAGGTTTCCCTAGCTCCAAAATCACTCCAGTTTTTGGGTTAATAAAAATTGGATAAAATTGACCTTCAAGTTTTTCCTTTGGTGTACTGGTTCTCATGAAATTAAACCAGACTCTACTAACCTTACCTTCACCATCATTTGCAAGCATGTTATCGTTAGTTCTTAATATCTTGGAATTTCCAAGGCGAGCGATAAGAATATATTCATCTACACGAGAGAACTCACCTTCTCGGCTTGTTCCATTTTGGCTAATGACGGTGGTAATCATTTGGACTTTAGCTTCAGGCAAATTTTGCTCTAACAACAACCTTAATCTATGAACTTCTTTCTCATCGATTGTAACCATCAAGACAGAATCATTAGGATTCAACAAGTTTCTAGCTAATTGAATCCTTCTCTCCATAAAGGCTAGCCATTTACTATGTCTATATAAATCCTCTTTTTCGACATAATCATTATTATATTTCCAGTCTTTTGCGCCCGTGTTATAAGGTGGATCAATATAGATCGCATCAACCTTGCCTCGATGGGTATAGGTTAATGCTTTGAGCACATGATAATTTTCACCATTAATCACAGAGTGATAAGGTTTATCTTCACCACGCTCGACTTTACCTGTACTCACTAGCCCTGGATAAATAAAATCCCGAAACTCTGCAATAACAATTAGGTCTTCCAGCTTAACTTTCTGCAACTCAGATTCAGGCTGGTGCAGTAAACGAATTTGTGCGGTTTGAGGCTTTTCTCTTTTAAATACCTTTAGCACTTGCCAAAGCTGTTGATCCCCTTTTTCCATAGAGCCACGCTCTGGCAATACCCTAACTTTATCGCCTTTTCGCACGGGGCGATTGGGAAGCTCCACGACCTCAGGCTTATGCCGCTCAAAATTCAAACCAAAAGCACGCCGAGAAGATAACGCTTTAAACTCGCGCTCAAGATCCGCACCCATTTGTGGGTCTTTGGCTTTTGCTTGTGCAATTAATTCAGTTAAACGTGACAAATCAAATTCCTCTTCAATACATAGTCACTTTGCAGCCATTTTATTGACATAGTCATCACCGGTAACACGTGTGCCCCAGTCCTTCATTTGCTCGCAGTAGCCGGGGCTTTTGACATCGTGCGTACGTCATCACTTCGAGCGGTTTGATGACGGTATCGGTGGCGATCATATATAAAGTAACACCCACTCCTAGGCGTGGACTGGTACGAAATTCGGCGATGCTAGCTTCGGCGGTTTTTTTGCCGACGCAGTAGCTAACTTTTTTGCAGAAGTCATTCCCTTCTACGAATATCTCGCGAACAGTATCAACAATGCGATCAGCGAAGAGCTTAACTAAGGGGTATCCAGAGGCGTGTTTACTCATTTCAGAATTTACTCTTCGATTCCTTTCTTATTTTTTTCAATCCACTTTTCTATATCTTCACGTTTAAACCGCCAGCTACCGCCGACTTTAAAGCCAGGAAGCTTGCCTTCCGCAGCGAGGCGGTATGCGGTTTTCTCAGCCAGCTTGAGGTACGCAGCGACCTCTTTTAGGGTCAATATCTCGTCGTTCATGAACATCGTCCACACAAAGGATGCTGAGAGAATAAAGGAATATTGAGGAACTCACAAGAAGGCGGGTTTATTGTTTGTTTTATAAACAATATCCCTGGCTCTCAAGGCAGTGCTTACTTATTGTAGGTGCGAGAATTCAGAAATACTTCTTCAGCCGCTCAAACCCAATACGAACAGCTAGCCCTAATAGAAATGCAAACGGCAGAATGACGATCACCGGATTGATGCTGAACGGCAGGCTGATATAGACCACGCAAGCAGCTACAAACGAAGGTACAACGGATCGTCTGGCCAGATTGAAGACATTACTGCTTTCACGCCCGCCGCCCCACCGCCTGAGGTCGCGTTCCACCAGCCCGTCAACACCGCCCACAAGCGCCGCAACGAGGAAGATTGGTAGCGAAAACAGAATGAGCGCTAACCGGATGACGAATGTTTGCGTGACGTAGGTAGACGCTTCAAGGTAGTCATCGAAACGTTGGTATAAGTCATATCCCCACCCCTGCAACGATGAAAAAAAGCTGCCGCCAGGAACATCAGTTGCGTTATGTAGAAGCATATTAAGCCAGGATTGACGGGCTATCCAGCTGGTCGCCTCATGCGCCATTGCAATAACATCATGCCTGATCGCTAACGATTGATCATAGAGTTGCTGGTTGAGGT
>ERZ1027208.125-NODE-125-length-39721-cov-43.711743_pt1 | contig 39721 bp, 36 predicted proteins | sample MGYA00520867_ERZ1027208 | MGnify/ENA primary metagenome ERZ1027208 (study PRJEB33311, sample SAMEA4378413) | marine metagenome | biome: Marine biome; feature: Fjord; material: Water | collected 2014-07-20T08:00:00Z/2014-07-... | depth 75 m ...
GCAAAAGGCTTAGGCTTTTTGCCGGCTCACCTCGGAAAAATCGCTTTAAAGCGAATCGGTTAGCTAGCGTAAGTGACATGCTTTAAATTGGCGTGAGCCCGCTCGTTTAAGCAGGTAAAAAAGCCGCAGAGGCGGCTTCCTTTTGTAATAAATCAGCGTTAAAAAGCAGGTGCAGAGTTAGTAACACTGGCTTTTTCTTCCATTCGTAGCTTCCACGCAGTGACAGCTGGGTAATCAGCCATTAAAGAGGCTTCGGGAACCATGCCAAGAAAAGCAATAATGGGGTATAAAATAAAGTCAGCCAGAGTTGCTTTATCATCTGCTAAATAATCAGATGCAGTTAGGGACGCTTCAAATAAAGCCAATTGTTCCTTAGTTTTAGGGATGGCCGCATCAATAACGGCTTGGTCCATTGGCCTAATTTCAAACCGAAGTAGTACAATTTCGTGCACCATCACTTGGAAAACATAAGCATTAATATAGCTGATCCATTGATTCATAATAGCGCGTTTTTTAACGTCGCTAGGCTTTAGTGAAGGGCCTTCGAATGCGTCATCAATGTACTCAATAATGGCTTGAGTTTCAAACAGAATAAAATCATCGTGACTAAATGCAGGGACCTTGCCGGTGGGGTTTAATGCAAGCATTTCCTCGGTATTAGGTGCGTGAGGAATAAGTTCAAAATCGACACCCTTCTCATCCAATGCAATGCGAACAGAGCGAACATAGGTACTGATAGGAAAACCATACAACTTAACATGACTCATTATTTATCCTTATTATTTAAGAGTTTGACTTGGTAGTATACTGTTAGATATCTATGATAGGTCAATATAAAAAACAGAGGAAGAGTTTAATGAATAATAGATTTTCAGGTAAAAACATCGTGGTCACAGGGGCTGCTCAAGGTATAGGCAAAGCATGCGCCATACGTTTTGCACGAGAAGGTGGGAAAGTAATGATTGCTGATTTAGCTGAAGAGCAAGCTAAACTGGTTCAGCAAGAAATTATAGATAATGGTGGGGTTGCTGAGGTATGCATTGCAGACCTAGAGACAAGCGCTGGCGCTAGAAAGGTAATGGAAGCCGCGATTGAAAAATTTGGCCAAATTGATGTATCAGTACACAACGTTGGTGGCACTATTTGGGCAAAACCTTTTTGGGAATACCCAGATGACCAAATTGAAAAAGAAATAAACCGTTCATTATGGCCAACACTCTGGAGCTGCCGTGCAGTTGTACCTTACCTTGTTAAGCAAAAATCAGGCGTGATTGTTAATGTTGGATCAGTCGCTACGCGAGGGGTTAACCGGGTTCCATATTCTGCTGCTAAAGGTGGAGTTGAAGCAATTACAACCTGTATGGCCATGGAGTTAGCAGAGCATAATGTGCGTGTTAACTGTGTTGCTCCAGGTGGGGTTGACCAAGGCCAACGTGCGACACCAAGAACAACATCAGCTTATTCAGAGGCTGATCAACGAGGCATGGAAGGGGTTATGGAGCAAACCATGCGAGATACGTTGATGAAAAGATTTGGAACCCCAGAAGAATTAGCCGCAGCCATTACCTTTTTGGCAGCCGATGAATCATCTTATATTACAGGCGAAACAATTAATGTTGCCGGTGGTGGTAAAGGTTAAAAAATATTAATATTCAAAAGCTTAGGTGATAAATAAGGGGTGAGGAATAGCAGGGCCGAAACCCCCCAATCAAACATTAGAAAAACTTAATATGATCTAAATCAGTTTTAATTGAAATATGTAGCGTGTAGTATTATTTTCTTGACTAAATAACGTTCTTGCTTACAAGAATTTTATTTAGGGGTTGAGCGTTGGCTCCTGTGAGCGTCCTTCAATATGGGGCCGACATGAGCTAACGTCTAATAGTAGGAGGAGATACACACATGAATTATAAAAACAACCAAGAAGATTATAGTCAATACATGGATATTGACAAAGGCTGGATTGACCGTCGAATTTTTGCTGAACAATCCATTTACGAACAAGAGCTTTATCAAATATTTGCACGATGCTGGTTATTTTTAGCGCATGATTCGCAAATCCCTAAACCAGGTGATTTTATTACCACGCACATGGGTGAAGACAATGTCATCATAGTTCGCCAGAAAGACAACACAGTTAAGGCATTTTTAAACTCATGCCCGCACCGTGGCAATAAAGTGTGTTTTGCCGACGCAGGGAATACACGCCAATTCGTCTGTAATTATCATGGTTGGTCATTTGACACCGAAGGCAGCCTGCAAGGCATGCATGAAGAATATTGCTACGATGAAGGTGACATTAATAAGTCAGAATGGGGTTTGAAACCAGTTGCTCAAATAGACAGTTATAAAGGACTTATTTTTGCAACATTTGATGAAACTGCCCCCTCATTAGAGGCATACCTAGGTGACTTTAGATGGTACCTTGATGCTCTGCTGGACAATGAAGAAGGTGGAACAGAATTTGTTGGCGGTACCATAAAATCTGTTATTGGCGCTAACTGGAAATTTGGGGTAGAAAACTTTATTGGTGATGCCTATCATGCAGGCTGGACACATAATTCAGGCTGTAGAGCTATGAATAACGGAGAGCCTTTTCCCCCAATTGATATGCAGAACTCCTATCACGCAAGTGTTAATGGGCACGGGTGGGAATTTGGCATGGAAGGGGTTGGCGACATTGCCCTACTGGGCCGCCCTAAAGTGATGGAGTACTACGACAGAATACGCCCACAAATGGAAAAAAGACTAGGGGCTGTTCGATCAAAAATCTTTGGTTCGGTTGCCTCGGCGTCTATTTTCCCCAATGTTTCGTTTTTACCCGGCATTCATACCTTTCGAACGTGGAACCCTAAAGGGCCGTTTGAGCTTGAATTGAAAACATGGGTGATCGTCAACAAAGAAATGGCTGAAGAGATAAAAGATGAGGTGACTAAAGGCGTTATGTGTACCTTTGGCCCAGGAGGTGCATTTGAAATGGATGATGGCGAGAACTGGGAAAATTGTACAACGGTTAATAAAGGGGTTGTCACACGCCAAGAAAAACTTCACTACGCCTGTGGTATTAATAGAAAAATTGTTCAGCCTGATATGCCGGGAATTGTGTATAGGGGGCAATATAATGACTCAAACCAGCGCCTATTTTATCAGCGTTGGGCGGATATGATGAATGCAAAAGAATGGGCGGATATACCTAATCGTTATAAAAGTCGTTTAGCGGGCCGTGCAACACGGGACATCCCCACCATGAAAAAAGTTTAAGGAGCTAGCATTATGTCAATACCTGTTTATATATTGGAAAAAGGCAATGAAACTGCCTCGCTGGACGTAATTTCTGAAGTAGAGCAACGTTTATACCGTGAAGCTAGAATGCTCGATGATGAAAACTACAGCGAATGGACAGCGATGATGACGGACGACATACATTATTTTATGCCGGGCATTGAAACACGTTATAGAAAAGATAAAACCGACCAACTTAATGATACAAGCCGCATGGCTTTTTATAACGATAATTTAGAAGAGATCGGGAAACGTCTTGCTCGTTTAGAAACAGGAACAGCCTGGTCGGAAGACCCAGCGACCCGCTACTGCCACATTATTAGCAATATTGAAGTTGAAACAACAGATAATACGGATGAGTTATTAGTTCACTCAAACTTCTTAGTGTACAGAAACCGCTTAGAGCGTGATGAAGATACCTTAATTGGAAGCCGAAAAGATATTTGGCGGCGCGAATCAGGCGTTTTAAAGCTGGCTAAACGACGCATAATACTTAAACAGAATGTGTTAATCAGTAAAAACATGAATGTGTATTTCTGATCTAATAGTGGTAGTGAGTTATAACAAGCCCGCTTTTTAAGCGGGTTTTTTTATGTAAAGGTGAAAATATGAATAAAGAAACAATTAAAGCACTGGTCTATTTAAATATAGCCAGCATTCTATGGGGAGGTAATGTTTTTTTTGGAAGCTACCTTAAAGACTACTTAGGCCCATGGAGCATCATGAGCGTTCGGATGGCCATAGGTAGCCTTATATTCTTATTTTTATTACACAAATCAGATCAGTTGAAAGGCATTACTCGCTTACTCGGCTGGAAAGAAGTGCTCCTAATTGCACTATCGGGGACGGTCGCTTATCAAGCCACCGTTTATTTTGGCTTGCGTCATACAACCGCCATTAATGTAGGCTTAATTAACTCGCTGGCACCTATTGCAGTTGCATTTGCAGCGGCCTTTTATTTAAAAGAAAAACTAGGTCGACAACACTGGGTAGCCGCTATTGTATCGGTTATTGGGTTAGTGTTTATTTTAAGCAAAGGAAGTTTAGATAGCCTTTATACGCTTAGCTTTAATAAGGGGGACATGTTCATTTTAGGGTCAATTTTCATATGGGCCATTTATAGCATTGCTGCTAAGCTGGCCATGGGAAAAGCATCACCTTTAGTGGTAACGGCATTAGGTATTTTATTGTCCACATTTATTGTGTTACCACTGGGCATATACGAAGTAAATTACTTAATAAAGCCAGTCATTAATGCCGATGTAATTATGGCTGTTGTATTTATAGGTGTTGGACCAACCGTTTTGTCTTTGTTACTTTGGAATAAAGGTGTCATGATTATTGGCCCAGCTCGGGCATCATTATTTCTTAATATGGTCCCCATTTACGTCATCGTATTGTCATCATACTTATTAGATGAAACATTACACAGCTACCAACTAATAGGTATGGTGCTTATTATCGGTGGAAGCCTTTATGCGAATAGAGAAAAAGCAAATAAAAATGCATAATTTTAGTATTTAAGATGGGATAAGAACGGGTGTTCCAAGACTGTTGCGGTCCTCAAGATAGCGATGTGCATCAGCCACTTGGGTTAAAGGAAAGGCTTTGCCAGCATCGACCTTAATAACACCCTTTTCAAGCAGACTAAAGTAATGCTTGGCGCCAGCTCGAAGCTCGTCTTTGTCTTGAGTGTAATGAAATAAAGACGGGCGAGTTAGAAATAATGAGCCCCTGCTAGACAGTGATAAAACATCGAGCGGCTCAGGTTTTCCAGATGCATTTCCGTAGCTAACCATTAAGCCACGTGGGCGTAAGCAGTCTAATGATTTTTCGAAGGTATCTTTACCAACAGAATCATACACAACATCCACTTTTGCACCATTTGTAATGCGTAATACCTCCTGGTAAAAATCTTGCTCGGTATAAACGATGGGGTAATCACAACCATTTTTTCTAGCAATGTCTGCTTTAAGTTTAGAGCTAACCGTGCCTATCACTGTCGCACCAATGGCTTTGGCCCACTGGCAAGCAATAACGCCAACACCCCCCGCCGCTGCATGGATAAGAATCGTCTCCCCGGCTTTTAACTGATAAAGGCGGCAGAAAAGGTACTCCACCGTCATGCCACGCATTAAGCTAGCAGCAACGGTTAGGTCGTCTAAGCTATCGGGAACGCAAACAATGTCATTACAACTAATGGTTCTAATTGAACAATAAGCCCCCTTGCTGGTAGGGTAAGCAACCCGCTGCCCTACCGAAAACTCACTAACGCCCACGCCTACTTGTAAAATAATACCAATGGCCTCATCACCCAAAACACAGGGCAGGTCTATGTCATACAAACCTGCACGGTAATAAGTATCAATAAAGTTAACCCCAATAGCCGTGTGCTTTAATAAAACTTCGTTAGCGTTAAGAGGCTTAATAGCGGTTTCCTCAAGACTAAAAACGTCAGCCGCCCCAGTTTGGTTTAAAACAGCACAAAGCGATGACTGCATAGTATTCCCCTTAAATCTATCAACAAAAGACAAACTAACAAAAAAAATTAAATACACCAAGGTGTTTAATGAAACTAAATGTATTAGTGTCTTATTTTTCAGAATAATCTTGTATTGCTAAAGATAATCTGAACCATTGACATGGCTTCTACAAGGCGTTAGATTGGGAAAGGAAGAAAAATCAGTTTTAAACTTGGGGGAAGAGTGGAAGATAAAATTAGTAAAACGGGTAAGGTTTTACCTTACTTTGGTGGCATGATATTGTCATTAATAATGGCAACAATGGTATTGGCGGAAGGGCAACAAGGTCTTGAAGAAAAAGAGTTTCATCGCTTTTGGCCAGACAATTTATACGCCGTTGAATTTATAAATGATAAAACAGGTTTTATTGCTGGGTATTCAGGGTCACTTTTTAGAACCCAAGATGGCGGTGAGTCGTGGGATGGTATCTATTTAGGTGTTAATGAACTCATTAGACACGTCTCGTTTGTCGATGAAAAGACAGGTTGGGCAGTGGGTCATCAAGGTTCCATACTGCATACCTCTGATAGTGGAACGACGTGGGAAACGCAGAAAAAAGATGAAGGAATCTACTTAAGAGATATTTCATTTGCTGATAAGAACAACGGCTGGGCTGTAGGTCATGCCGCTAAAATTTGGCACACCTCAGATGGTGGTAAAAATTGGGAAAGTCAGTCGCTTACAGGCTTTGGTGGTCGTGATTTACCACGTTTACACAGTGTGGTGGCCAAAGATGCAAACAGTGCAATCCTGGTTGGAGAGTTTGGTGTTGTTGCCCATACAGAAAATGCCGGTAAACTTTGGATGGTGAGTTATAACCCTCATAAAAACACCATTTTATCGGTTGCTAAAAATGACCAAGGCGCGGTTGCAGTAGGATTAGATGGAGGCGTCTTTAATATTACTATAGCAAGCGATGAGCAGCGTGCCGAAGTTAAAGCGATCGAGGAAGAGCGCTTAGCAAAAATTGAAGCAAAGGCTATTAAGAAAGCGAAACGTAGAAAAAAGGTCTATGTACCTAAGGTTATCGAACCCTTGCCAGAAACAGAGATAGATTACTACATTACAAAAATAGACAGTGGCACTAAGGAACATATTTACGATGTGAGTGAAACACCGAATGGTGATGCCATTGCAGTAGGCGCGCATACAGTTGTAAAAATATCCGCTGACACCGTTACCCCACTAACACCTATGAATGACTTCCCCTTACCCTTTGTATGGGTTGGTGGTGTTAGCGTCACCCCATCGGGAGACATTTGGGCAGCTGGAATTAGAGGAATGATTGTTAAAGGGCAATTGGAAAAAAAGGAATATGGTATGGCGTTAAATATTGCTGCTCCAGGCAAGGTTAAGCTGGTATCAAATCGTTGGGGAGAAAAGTAATGATTAATAAATTAGCAAGTTTTATTGCTAGAAGGCCAGTATTGGTTGCCGTTATTTTAGGCATAATAACCGTTATACCTGGCTACTATGCATATAAGGGTTTATCACTGAATGTTGTGTTGGAAGAAATGTTACCAGCAGATTCTACTAACGTAGATTTGTTTCTTCGTTTTGGCGAGCAGTTTGGCGGGGCAAACACCACCTTAGTTGAAGTAAGAAATAAAAAAGGTAATATCTATGATCTAGAGTTTCTAGAAAAATATAAAGAAATTGCAGAAGATGTGTACTACAACAAGCACACTTATCGACACTTAAGTCAATCGCTAGTGTTACGCAAAACAAAAGCCATTTCAGGCGGTGGCGGTCGAGTAGGCGTGGATGCATTATTGTGGCCAGATTTACCACGTAATGAAAAAGAAATGACTCGCTTAAAACAGTTTGTCAATAAACAATACCGAGGGTTTCAAGTCTCAAATGACGAGACATCAGCCATTGTTATTGCAGACTTTAGAGACGAAGCCGATAAATTAGAAGTGCTTAATTTCTTCTTAGACCTTCGTGAAAAATATGAAGGGGAAGATATAGAGGTGAACTTTGTTGGTCGCCCTATTCTGCTAGGGTATATTTATCAGTCATTAGATGCGGTGTTTAATATTCTAGCGGCGTCTTTAGTCATTATTGCGGTTATCTTATTCTTATACTTTAGAACATGGGTTGGTGTTTTTATTCCAATGTTCACGGCTTCCGTAGCAACAATTTGGGGGCTAGGGGCTATGGGGGCTGTTAGTTACAACTTAGACCCATTATTAATACTACTACCCGCCTTTATCTTTGCGATTGTCTTATCGCATGGGGTGCAATTTACCACCCGTATTTTAGATAATATAGATGCTTGTAAGGTTCGCCCAACTGATTGTCGAGAAGTAACGCGCGACGGGCTATCACTGATACTAGTACCCAGTACGGCAGCTATTATTACCGATGCAGCAGGGTTTGGAGTACTAGGTTTGGTAGCTATTCCAAGTATTCAGTCATTAGCGGTAATTTGTGGCTTATGGTTACTTTCTGTAGTGCCCGCATTAATATTTGCAGCAGCTGTTATGTGTTTAATTAAGCCGCCTGAATCACATAAAACAGGCTCGATTATCCTAAATAAAATTTGGGGTGCTGTAATAAACATGGAAGACCATAAGTGGACCATGGTTTTTGTAACAGCCTGCTTGTTATCCGCAGGTGCTTGGTACTCACAAAACCTAACAGTTGGCGACACTAAAGGCAGCGCAATTTTGTGGCCAGACGCTCGTTTCAACAATGATGTTGAGTCAATTAATACACGCTTCTCATTTTTGGGCACCGATATTATGCAGGTGTACGTAGAAGGTGAAAAAGACACCATGCTAGATCCGACGGTTTATCATCAAACAGAAGCCTTAGATCGCTATGTGTTTGAGCATATGTCAGAAGTACGCCCAGCCATTAGTTTAGTACCAATTATCAAAATGATAAACGCGGTACTGTTCGAAGGGGATCCGTCTTACTCAATATTGCCGGATACTCAAGAAGAAGTGGGTTTTGATATTTATATGTTCCGCTCAAGGGGTGAGCCAGGTGATTTTGCAGCCTTTACCAATAAAGAGTGGGAAATAGGCAACATATCATTTTTCTTAGAAGATCATAGTCGTCCCACGATTGAGAAGCTAAGAAATAACCTAGACGCATTCTTTGCCAACGAAGATGAAGTGGTTAGTACTGCTAAATTCCATTATATGGGTGGTCAAGTCGGCATTGTTGAAGCGTTGAATGAAGAAATTGTTCGTTCAAATCTAAAAATAATGGCCGCCATTGCAGGAGTTATTGCTTTTTGTATCGTAGTTTACTATCGGTCAATTTTAACCGGTTTAATTTTACTATTCAGCTTGGCAACGGCTAATGCACTAACCTATGCCTTTATGGCTTGGAAAGGCGTTGGCTTAAATGTAAGTACCTTGCCACTTACTGCACTTGGTGTCGGCTTGGGTGTTGATTATGGTATTTATATGATTGATAGGATCCGTGAAGAATACAGAAAACTAGATGTTAAAGACGTACATGAAGCAATTCATCATGCATTTTTAACATCTGGCAATGCTATCTTCATCACGGCTGTTACCATGATTGCACCGCTTATCCCTTGGGCGGTGGCCAGTCCATTACGTTTTCAAGCAGAGATGGGCTTGTTATTGTCCATTGTGTTGTTTATGAACATGCTGGGAGCACTTTTAGTTGTACCAGCCGCAGTGGCAGCGTTTCACCCAAAAGCCTTGTTTAAAGGCCAAGAAGGTACCGAGTAATACCATCAGTCATCTGGAACTAATATTACGGCCCTTAGTTGGGCCGTAACTACTTCCAGGAATGAATCTATCTATCTTAGAAATAGACAGCCGAGTAGTTGCCTACTTCTCGATACCGCATATAGAAAATTACTAGCCAGAAGTAAAGGTGTGTAGAGCAACAAAACAACAAAGCAACAAAGCAACAATGTTGTTAAAATACCAAAAAAATATTGAAGAGAATATCATTGACGTGTATAAAACATATGTTAGAAACACGTTTTACATATAATCAGGGGAAATAATGAATAAAATAATAAAAACCGGCCTAGCCGCCAGTTTGGGCTTAGCTATCGCTGCACCGGCCATAGCCATAGATACAGGTATTAAGGGCATGACCCAAAGTGGCCGTATTAAAGTAGGCGCATCCGTCTTGTATGACCTACCAGACCAAGGTAATAAAGCTGGTCCAGCTAACTGGATTATCGAATCAAAAACAACCTATCGCCCTAATAGACAGTGGAGTTTTATAGCAAATTTCTGGTTACGTGGTGACTTATCTTCGCAATTCACCAGCTACGACTCACCTAATGGTGGTTTGCCAGACCAAGTAAATGGGGTCATAGTCCCGGGCATTGGTGCTTTTCAAGAAAATGCAAACTTCAATCTAAACTCAAGTAACTGCGCAGCGGGAACCTACTGTGCAGAAATGGATGATGAGCTTGAAGTCTTAAAAGACTGGGAAGATGTCATTCGCGAATTATCGGTCAAATACCGTGATAAAAAAGGCCGCTTTAGTATCAAAGCAGGTCGTTTTCAGCGTGGTTGGGGACAGTCCGATGGCTTACGTTTAATGGATCTTTTGCATGCACAAGACTTACGTCAACGTTTTGCATTTTCAGACTCGGATGAACTTCGTTTACCGGCGTTAATGATTTCAGCCGATTTTAACTTTAGAAAATTGGGTATAGATGGGCCATTTAAAGCCATCGGTATGAAAAACCCTTCACTAGAGATTAACTTTGTACCAGAAGTTCAAACATCTAACCTGATTATCAATAACCCAACACCAGGCGATCAATCCTCCGGTGGTATTTTTGGTTTAGATTGGGCTGATGTAAATGATACGACTCAAGATGGCCCAGGTTTAGCAGGGTTAGGTTTTAATCTATACGATAATAAACCTAACCGCTTAAGCCTAACGGATGCTGAATGGTCTATGCGATTAAAATTTGAAGCATTAGGCGGCTCTGCGACCCTTAATGCATTTTATGGTCAGCAAGATTTACCTGTAACTAAGTTAATAGGTTCGTCATTAATTGTAGGCAGTGGATTAAATGATCCTAGTGTTGGTATGCAAATACCTTCACTTCCAGGTAATGAAAATGCAGTGGGCGCATCCTTTAATGCTCCAACGACTGAAGCTGTAGTATTTGGACAGGGTGGTTACATTGACTGGGTACAGCATATGGATGCATTTGCCAAAAGTGGAAACCCTGCTGACCTAATCGTTAGTCCATTAGCTGGGTTCGGCTGTGGCGACCCTAACTTTGCAATACCTGGGCCAGCTTGTTCAATTAATGGTGAAGTAGAGCTTGATTACGATAACCGTCAATTTGTGCTGGGCTTTACCTTTGCACGTGATTTAAGTGACTTTATGCGTTTTGGACGTAAAGGGTCTGCGCCAACCATTCGTTTAGAAATGTCACATGAGTTTGATCACCCATTTAATCGCTCAGTGGTAACACCTGGCGCAATAGTTGACGTAGATGGCCCAGGGCCAGCACCAGCATTTGATGGAAGCTTTGCTGGAACAGTTACTGGTTCAGGTGTTCTAGCCGTAGAAGCAAGCCGTAACATCGTTAAGGAAGACATTACCTCAACCATGATTGGAATCGATTTTCCTTTATGGGTGCCGGGTTGGGACTCGCAAAGCAAATCTATTTTTACTAGTTTGCAAATCTTTGATATTTTCACACATAACTCAGACCAGGGCTTAATACAACAATCTCCATATGCCTTTTCTGAAGTACAGGACCACCAAAACTTTTTAACCTTTGGTTGGACGGCACCTTTGGATAATGAGCGTCTAGTGCTAGATGGTTTATTTATTCGTGACTTCCAGGGTTCAGGTGACTTCTATCGTCAACGTGTTGACTTTAATTACTTCGGTAACTCTTGGAGACCACGTCTTGAAATGGTTCATTTTGCAGGCAGCAAAGAAAGTGGCGTAGTTGGTCCATTTAATAATGCCGACTATGTTGAATTGTCATTGACATACCAATTCTAAGTAACAATATGAAATAACGGTATCTGTCACCTTTACACAAGGTGGCAGATATTTTTTAAGGTTTTATAGCTAAATCAACGTACAAATATATAAGGGTGTAGTAACGAATACAAAATTAAAATAATTACTTTAGGAGAGAGATATGGTGGTAAAAAAAATAACAACATCACTAACACTAGTTGCCGCAATAGTAGCTGGAACCCCTGCAATAGCCGATACCAATAGAGCATTAGAAGCTTGGAAAACATTTGCCGCAGAGCAAAATAACCCTAATTATGATAAATGGGTCAGTCTAATTTCCCAGCCAGAAGCGATAGAAAAGGCAAAAAAGTGGAAAGAACTGCGTGGTTATGATGCCTATGACATTATTGATAAAACTGAATTACCGGCAGACCTAAAGCCAGGTTTGGTTATTAATAAAGATAATAAAGCAAACTACCCATGGCTTAAAGACTACCTTCCAAAAGAGTTATACGATGCTGTAGGAAGCGACTGGGGCAATATTGGGCAAATAACCATTGTTCCAACCAATACTTACTACATGCACGATGGTTACTATGAGGGCTCTAAAAAACTTGTAGACGATAACATTAAAGTGATCCCCAACGATAAAGGCGAGCTGGTATACGAAGATGGCACTTATGCCCTACTCGAAGGACCAGCGTCAACAGCGATCCCCTTTTTACACCCAAAAAATGGCATAGAGTTGAATTGGGATTATGTTGCTCACTCAACAAACTCTGACACCTTGTCATTTAACCCAATCGAAATGAATGCTTGTTCACCAGACAGTAGTTTGGACCGCTCATATAAAGCAGATTTATTTTGGTGGCATTTTCATAATAGAACCAATGTGACGCCCTATGGAGACATTGATGATAAAGATGAGTTTATTGAAGGTGGAGCCGTATTTTTCTTAGAACCTAATGATGTACGTGGTTTTGCGGGGGTGCGCCAACGGTATGCTAGGGCTGATAAAGAAGATGACTTTAAAGCGTACATTCCAAGCTTAAGACGAACACGCTTACTTACCGGGTCAGATTCACAAGACCCATTAGCAGCAGGCCTAGAGTTAACATGGGATGACTGGCGCTCATATTGGGTTAAAACAGATGTTGCTAAGTTTGAATACAACCTAATTGGTGAAGCGATAATACTGGCTGCACCAGAAGTTGGTCATGCCTATGATTCACATGTCATGACAGCTGATAAATGTAACTGGGCCTCGACTGAGGTTGAGTTACGACCTGTGTGGATACTGGAAATTGTTGATAAAACAGGTAAATATCAATATTCTAAGCGGCGCTCATATATTGACAAAGAGATGTACTTTGCACAATACCATATGACTTGGGATCCACGTGGAAACCCATTAAGAAACTGGGATGATGTACGGGACTTTAGACCTTCTATTGGTGACATGTCATGGAGTTCGGCTCTGGTGGTTAACCAAACAACAAAACGGGCTTCAACCCTATTTATGAACACCGACTGGGAAGGCATGGCTGAAAACGTAACAGATGAAATGTTTGATGTAGATCAATTGCGAGACTATAGATAAGTAGTATAATACAAGGAAGTTACAAAAAAAGAGGAGCTTAGCTCCTCTTTTTTTGTATGGGTGTTAATAATCAGAGGTAAGAGAGACAATGTATAATAAGTTGGTAAAAAGTATTTTTAAAAGCAAATTAGCTGCTATTACGGTTGCCCTTGGAGTAACTATGGCAGTGCCAGTTGTGGCGGACACAAACCGTGCGCTAGAAGCTTGGAAAGCGTTTGCAGCTGAACAAAAAAACCCAGATTATGATAAATGGGTTGAGTTAATTTCAGACCCTAAAGCCATTAAACTTGCTAAAGACTGGAAAGATTTGCGTGGTTTTGATTCGTATGACCTGATGGACAAGGAAGAATTCCCTGCAGACCTTAAGCCGGGCTTAGTTATTACAAAAGAGAACAAGGCTGATTACCCTTGGTTAGAAAAATATTTAACCAAAGAAGTATATGAGGCAATTGGTGGCAAATGGGGTTATATCAATAAAATTAAGATTGTACCGAGCAACACATACTACCTGCACAATGGCTATTTAAAGAACTCTCAAGCCCTTAAAAATGAAAACATCAATATTAAATTTGATGCAGATGGTCAAATGGTTTATGACGACGGCACTTACGCACTATTATCAGGCCCTGGTGCGTCATCAATACCCTTTATTAACCCAAAAAATGGTTTAGAGTTAAACTGGAATTTAGTGGCGAGTTCGGTAGCGATTGAAACATTAGAGTTTAATCCTGTGTACCTAAATTCTTGTACTGATGAAGGTAAATTAGATAGAGAGTATAAAGCGAACCTTTGGTGGTGGCATTTCCATAACAGAACAGAAATTGAACCATTAGGAGATATTGAAGGTAAAGAAGAGATGGTTGAAGGTGGCGCCATATTTTTCTTTGAGCCGAATGATGTACGCGGTTTAGCTGGTGTACGTCAGCGTTATGCGGCAGCAAACAAAGAAGACGATTTTAAGGTGTTTATTCCTACTTTACGTCGCACACGTTTATTAACAGGCTCTGATTCAGAAGATCCATTGGCATCTGGCCTAGAGCTGTCTTGGGATGACTGGCGTTCATACTGGGTTAAAACAAATATAGAAAAGTTTGAATACAACCTAATTGGTGAAGCATTTATACTTGCGCCAGCCTCTTCTCTTCATGTATACGATTCTATGGTTATGACAGAAGACAATTGTGGTATTGATTACATGGAAGTGGAGCTTCGCCCTACATGGATGCTTGAAATAATCGATAAGTCTGGCAAATACCAGTACTCAAAACGCCATGCTTGGATTGATAAAGAGTTCTACAGCACTCGCCGTCATATCACGTGGGATCCACGCGGAAATATCTTTAAAAGCTATGATGAAAACCGTGACTGGAAACCATCAACAGGTGAGGGTAGCTGGGGACGAATCCTAGTTAGAAATAATGTGACACACCGTTCTACTACGATGAGAATGACAGCAACATGGGAAGATTTAGATGTAGTTGTTGATGATTCCATGTTTGATGTGGATCAGCTACGTGATTATCAATAAAATTATTTAATATCAGATTTAAAAACGGGGCTTTAGCCCCGTTTTTTTTAGAAAAAATATTGCCTCGGTGTTTACTTTAAGTATAACTAATTGCTAATATAGTGCTAATATATTGATCGCTAATATACTTGATATAACAGGAGAATAAATTGAAGTTTAATAATAAAAAATTCATACCGCTGCTGCTTACCCTAGCATGTACACCAGCAATGGTTATGGGATCAGAAACTAACCAAGCATTAGAGGACTGGAAAAAGTTTGCTGCTGAAGAGAAAAACCCAGATTATGATAAATGGGTTGAATTAATATCTGCACCTAAAGCAATACAGCTAGCTAAAGAGTGGAAAGAGCTACGTGGCTATGATGCACATGACCTGATTAATGCAACAGAACACCCTGCTGAGTTAAAGCCAGGTTTAGTAATCACCGGGGAAAATAAGGCAGATTATCCTTGGCTGGTTAAATATTTAACCCAAGATACCTACGACAAAATTGGTCGTGATTGGGGTGATATTAAAAAAATGAAAATTGTGCCGACTAACACGTACTATTTACATGAAGGCTACTTAAAGAACACCAAGATATTAAAAGAAAAGAACATTAAAATTAGCTTTGACAAAGACGGACAGCTAATTTATGACGACGGCTCTTTTGCTTTACTCTCAGGTCCTGGCGCAACAGCTATACCTTTTTTAGAACCAAAAAATGGGCTTGAGCTAAACTGGGATTTAGTGGCCCACTCAGTGAATACTGATACCTTAGAATTCAACCCGGCCGTCATGAAAAGCTGTACTGCTGAAGGCAAATTAGACCGAGAATACCGCGCTAATTTGTGGTGGTGGCACTTCCACAACAGAACAGAAATTGAGCCATTAGGTGATATTGACGGTAAAGAAGATATGGTTGAAGGCGGTTCAGTGTTTTTCTTTGAACCGAATGATGTTCGTGGACTTGCAGGTGTAAGGCAGCGTTATGCATCTGCCACTAAGCAAGATGACTTTAAAGTGTTTATTCCAACGCTACGTCGTACTCGCTTACTAACAGGATCAGACTCTGAAGATCCATTAGCATCAGGTCTTGAGTTTTCATGGGATGACTGGCGTTCATACTGGGTTAAAACAGATATCGAAAAGTTTGAATATAACCTTATTGATGACGGCTTTATTCTAGCGGCGCCACACACTAAACAGGTGTACCCATCTTTAATTACAAGAGACGATGGTTGTGGAATAGACTACATAGAAGTAGAACTTCGCCCAACGTGGACACTTGAAATTATTGATAAATCAGGTAAGTATCAGTATTCAAAACGTCATGTTTGGATTGATAAAGAGTTTTATTTTACACGTCATCAAAGCACTTGGGACCCAAGGGGTAACTTGTTTAAATCCTATGATGATTACCGTGATTGGATGCCATCTACTGGTGAAGGCCAATGGGGTGCATTATTATTAGTAAATAATGTCACTCGTCGGACAACGTCAATGACAATGGATGCTACTTGGGAAGATCGTGGTGTGAATATAGACGAATCTATGTTTGATGTGGATCAGCTACGTGATTATCAATAAAGTCATTTAGTAACAGACTTAAAAACGGGGCTTTTGCCCCGTTTTTTTTGCATGAAAATAATCACTAAATAGTGTAAGTTAGCTTACATAAAAAAAATAAATAAATAGCTGGGGAAGGTGCATATGAATACATTAGTGAACGTAGTAGCGGTGGGCTTGTTATGTGCAAGTTTATCTGCCTGTCACGACAGTGAAAATACATCTAAGGCTTTAGATGACAAAGATAAGTCAGCAAAAATATCACAAACATTAAATGCACCTGATGAGTTAAAGCCTGAGATAAACCAGACTGACGATGTAGGTGTAAAATTTTATGGGGTTGAGCAAAACCTTCAACGCTTTTCAAGCTTGGACATTGTTAATGATAGCAATGTGAAACAACTTAGCCCAGCATGGGTTCTATCACTTGGGAATAATAGAGGGCAGCAGTCTCAACCTTTAATTATTAATGGCATGATGTATTTAACGACTAACAATGCAACCTTTGCGATTAATGCTAAAACAGGCCGCCAGCTTTGGAAATCAACAGTGGAATACCCAGCCGATACGGTCACTTGTTGTGGGATCACAAACCGTGGGCTAACGTGGTTTGATGGGGTGTTATATCGAGCAACGTTGGATAACCATATTATTGCCATTAACCCTGATACGGGGGAGAAAATATGGGATAAAAAAGCAGCTGATTTAAAGGGGGGCTTTTCTATGACGAGTGCGCCCTTAGTTGCCAATAATACATTAATCACCGGTATAGCTGGTGGTGAATTTGGGGTAAGAGCATTTTTGGATGGTTGGGACCCTAAAACGGGTGAACATTTATGGCGCTTTTACACAGTGCCTAAACCAGGCGAGCCAGGGTCAGAAACATGGAAGGGTGATGATTGGAAGACAGGTGGCGGGCCTACTTGGTTAATTGGCTCTTATGACAAAGAGTTAGACCTGGTTTACTGGGGTGTGGGTAACCCAGCACCTTTTAATGCCAATATGCATGAGGGTGATAATTTATACACCAATAGTATGCTAGCAATACGACCCAAAACGGGCGAGCTGGTGTGGCACTACCAATTTACGCCTAATGACTCATTTGATTATGATGCGGTAAACGACCCCATTCTAATAGATATCCCACTGGATGGAATACCAAGAAAATTACTGATTCAGGCTAATAGAAATGGTTACTTTTATGTGATTGATCGTACCAATGGCGAGTTACTACAGGCCAATGCCTTTGTGGATAAGATCAATTGGGCTGATGGTATAGATATGGAGACAGGTCGACCTATTCGGTCAGAACGATTTAAGAACATGTTAACAAATAAGGAACGTACAGAAATTTGGCCCTCAGCCTTTGGTGGTAAAAACCTGGCGCCTATGTCTTATAGCCCCATCACCGGCTTAGCTTATGCAAATACCTTTAATGTTGGCTGGCATTACACCCCTGTTCAGCAGGAATATAAAAAAGGCATTTTTTATATTGGCGCGAAAATGGAATGGATCATGGACGAGGAATACAAAGGTTACTTAAAAGCAATCGATCCTTTAACAGGGAAAAGCGCTTGGGAATACCCGACTAAGATACCTATGAATGGTGGTACCTTAGCCACGGCAGGTAACTTGGTTTTTTCGGGTGCGCAAACGGGTGAGTTGTATGCGTTTAATGCAAAAACTGGGGAAAAGCTTTGGGAATACCGAACCAGTTCAGGGATTATTGCACCACCGGTCACTTACAAAATTGATGGTGAGCAATATGTTGCGGTTACCAGTGGACTTGGAGGTGCATACATCAACTTATCAGGCGATCCTCAGCTTAAAAACATTAATCCTGGTGGAAGTATGTGGGTCTTTAAATTATCTAATGCCTTAGATGCTAGCACACCAAGTGCCGAGGTTTACCTAGCACCTGAGGTTACGAAAAAACAAGACTCACTTTTTTCAGAGACGGCTGAGACAACAGAATGGTCAGCGAATGCCAAAAAAGGATTAGAGTTGTATGAGCAGACGTGTGCTCACTGTCATGGAGTTAATATGGTGACATCTGGAACAACCTATGATTTGCGATCATTCCCTAAAACAGATAAAAAACGGTTCATTGAATCTGTACGTGATGGCAAGGGGACAATGCCTGCATGGGGTGCTAAGCTATCAGCAGAGGATATTAACGCTATTTATGAATATGTAGTTCATTAATAATTTCAAAAATTTAGGAGCAAATAAAATGGGTTGGATGGATAAAAAAGTAGTCTTAATTACTGGTGGTGCATCAGGGATTGGCTTGGCGATAGTTGAACGTTTTGTTGCTGAAGGCGCAAAAATGTGTGTCATGGATCGTTCACAAGAAGGAATAGATGCATTAGAGGCCAAGTTCCCAGGTGATGTGGTTGGTTTAGTTGGTGATGTTAGGTCATTGGAGTCTAACAAAGAAGCCGTAGCAAAAACGATAAAAGCATTTGGGCGGTTAGACTCATTTATTGGTAATGCTGGTATATGGGACTATATGGTACCGTTAGAAGATCAGCCTGATGACACAATAGACCGTGTGTTCGACGAAATTTTTTCAGTCAATGTTAAAGGCTATGCTTTAGGCGCTAAAGCAGCGTTGCCAGAACTTAGAAAAACGAAAGGTAACATTATTTTTACCGGTTCTACATCCAGTTATTACACAGGTGGTGGTGGCCCAATATACGTCGCCGCTAAGCATGCGGTTATTGGTTTAATTAAACAGCTAGCGTATGAAGTAGCACCTGATGTGCGTGTAAATGGGGTGGCTCCTGGCGGTACAGTGACCAACCTAGGTGGAAGTGATGCGGGTGGGCACGGTAAGAGTAAGCTAAATGAAGTACCAGGGATTGATGAAATGATTGGTGGTATGACCCCGCTAGGGTTTTCAGCGCAACCAGAGGACCATGCTGGCACATATCTCTTGTTAGCTTCTGATCAGAGTAAATACATTACCGCTACGGTCATTAGTACAGATGGCGGTATAGGCGTTGGCAAACGGCCAGAATAACGTTATAAAAAACCCACGCACGGCTGCGTGGGTTTTTAGTACCTCTGACGACCTTAGTTAAACAGGGTATGCAATATACCTTGGCAAAACATTGGTGTCTGTGACAGCCTTTCTTTGTTCAAAGTAACCTTTTCCTTGCTCATCAATAACAATAATGTCCTCGTAGCGCCCAACACAAAGAATCTTACTGGTATTAGTATCTTTTTGCGTGTAATACACCGAGTAGTTAAAGTTGGTTTGATAACGGTTCGTACCCACTTTTTCAATGGAGGTTAACTGAGTAAAGTGACGCATATTATAGTGCTCAGTAGAGTCAGCTTGAATCTCATCCACTTGAACAACCCTGTCTTGTAACCGCTCATAACAATCGTCTAGCATAAAGGCAATAGGGAAGCCCCTACGCTCATTTTCTTCGGAAATAAAGGTGTATGTCCCCTGCTTGCTGAAGCAGGCGAGCCAAGCGGACATATCTAGCTTGTCTAGCGCGCAGATATAATCCCGATTAATGGCTTCTACACTATGAATAATACTTGCTGTTATGTCGCTCATGATTTTGTCCTTTCAAAGCCCATTAGTTTTCGGTAATGCTCCCAGCGGGGTAAATTACCAGATTCGTCGTTCTGTCCAACCGTTAGAGGTAGGGCAAATTCATCCTTAACGCCTTTTTGGAAAATAGCATTACCAGGTGTTTTGTTACCTTTATCAATACGAGAAAAGATAGAAGCATCTTCCATACTGATTAGGCCACAAGGGCCAAGTAAATTACTCGACTGGCGAATACGGTGTTTGACCATTTCATCGTCATCATCTTCATGCGCGAAATAAGCGTAATGCACTTCAAGCCCTTTAGGTCCTTTAGGAAAGGCATATCGAACATTAAGCATATCCATGTGCTTACTGAAAACGGTTAATGGGAATGACATCAGTACTAATGAGCCGGTGCTGGTGCTAGTGCCTTTAAAGTCCAGAATAGAACCATCTTTTAAGGCGTCTATGTCAGTGGGGATTTTAAGCTCAGACTCGAAGGACAAATGGCCATTAGGTGTTACCACTTGAGTGCCTTTTCCGCCCTGCCAATTAAGCAAAGCAAATGCCTTATGAAGAAGTGGTGCATGATAACCATCGTTGTCACAATAAGCTTTCCAGTTACAGTCATAAGTCACTTTTTGATAGCCGATGAGCTTTAAACGTCCATCACCACCTAATATACGACTGAGTGGTTCGTAAAAACTTTCACCTAGGTACTCTTTTAATGGTGCAACAGTATCACTCATGGTTACCCAGTAAAGGCCACAAAACTCTTCTACACGCAAGGCAGGAAGAGAAAAGTCTTTAGCATCAAAACCAGGGGTAAACTCACGGCTATTTGGGCAACCTACCAAGTCTCCCTCTAAGTTAAACAGCCACCGGTGATAAGGGCATTCGATTTCTTTTTTGTTGCCAGAGCTTTCAGTGATTAATGAGGTGCCACGGTGAGTACACGTGTTTTGAAAAACACGTATTTGACCGTCCTCACCATGCACAGCAAAAATAGGCATTTCGCCAAGTTCAGCAGCTTTATAGTCACCAGGGTTAGGAATCTCCGCACGATGAACAATAGGGTGCCACTCATCGCCATAAAAGATCTTTTCTAATTCTTCAGGCCAAAGTTCTTCCATTTCGAAGACGGCCTTTGGAATTTCGTTATATTTTGCGGGCCAGTCTAACGCTGGTCCCTTATTGCCTTTACTTGGCATAGTATTCTCCTATTCAGTGTTGAGATTTATTAATAGTATTTTAGTGAGTTGAAAAGAGCTGTAATTTGGAATGGTCTGTAATATAAATAAGACGATTTGTTTTTTTTATCAAACCTTGTTTAATTAATGTTGAAAAAGAACGGCTAACTGTTTCTACAGCAAGCCCTAAGTGACTGGCGATGTCTTGGCGCGACATACTTAAGTAAACTTCACTGGCCTGTTGATTAAGTTGTTTGGTTCTTTTCATCAAGATCAAAATAAAGCAGGCTAAGCGTTGAGCGGCCGACTGCTTTGACACACAAGATAGAATATTTTGGGACAAAGCAAGAGTCTGGCTGTACAGTTTAACTGATAAGTCCGAGAGTAACGGGAAGTCTTTCCTTAGCGCACCCAGTTGACGGTAGTTAATCTTACAGGCCAAGCTGTTCTCTATGGCGGTTGAGCTGCTAAGGTAGTTGTTTCCAGCCATGCTTTCCATGCCGATAAGTTCACCTGGTAGAAAAAAACCATTCACATGAGGGTTACTACTTGACCCTTGAATAGATGTTTTGAATGAACCGGATTTAACAACATAAAGGTAGTCAGCTTTTGTGCTTTGTTCAAACAGTTTATCGTGAGGTTGGTAAGGCTCATTAGTACTCACTATATTGGTAAAACGGAAAAGTTCCTTAGCCGAAATGGCTGATGGTACGCAGCGGTAGGCTAAGGTGCAGTTCTCACAATCAGAATTCATTTTATGTTTTATATTTAGTCGATTCGGGTAAACCTAACAATAATTAGATTTAGGCTCACTTTAGTATAAAAAAATGCTGAATAAAAGCTTTTTAATCAATAAACAATGCCCGTCGAGCCTTTATTAGAAAAGCCTTATAGTTAAAATTGACTTAGATCATTTAGTTTTATTCTTAGGTCGGTATTGTATTTATAAAATTAAATAAAACACTTCTACGTTCATAATTAGGAAAGCATATGAAACCAATCAATAAACTAGTTCAGCAGGAAGGCGCTATTCAAGACCGCTCTATATTCTGGGATGAAGATATTTATCAGAAGGAAATGGAGGAAATTTTCGCACGATGTTGGCTTTTTTTAACCCATGAGTCAATTATTCCTGATGATGGAGATTATCAGGCAACGACTATGGGTGAAGACTCTGTGGTGGTTGCACGTCAAAAAGATGGCAGCATTAAAGCATTCGTTAATTCATGTACACACCGTGGGAACGCGGTTTGTTTTTCAGATGGTGGTAATGCAAAGGCATTTACTTGCCCTTACCACGGTTGGGTTTTTGGTATGGATGGAAGCCTTGTTGATGTGCCATTAGAAAAGCAGGCTTATCATAATGATATTGATAAGGAAGCATTAGGTTTAAAAAAGATTAGGGTCCAAAGCTACAAGGGCTTTATCTTTGGTACATTTGATGAAGGGGCGCCATCTTTAGAAGATTACTTAGGTGGTATGGGCTGGTACCTAGATACCTTTATGGATGCACCTGGTGGGGCTGAATTAATTGGCCCACCTATGAAGTCCATACTTGACTGTAACTGGAAAAATCCAACTGAAAACTTTATTGGCGATGGTTACCATGTGGGCTGGGCACATGCTTCTGCTCTAGAAATTGCAGGCGGCCCATTGGCCCATGCGAAAGGCAATGCGGAGTATGAAGGGGTTGGTTTACAAGTAACCGTACCTGAGGGGCATGGTTTTGGGGTTATTTGGGAAGCTGCCGCTGCTCTACATGCTGGCCCTGTCTATGAGGCTTACCAAAAATGGTTAGATGAACGCTCTCCAGTGATTAAAGAAAAAATGGGTGAGCATAGAGAGAAATTCTATCGAGGTCATTGGGATGCCGCTATTTTCCCTAACTGCTCATTTTTATACGGGACTAATACATTTAAAATGTGGCAACCACGAGGGCCGCATAGTATTGAGGTGTTTACTTGGACCTTGGTTGAAAAAGATATGCCTGACGAGCTTAAGCAGATGATTCATACCGACAATATGTTGACCTTTGGAACGGCAGGTATTCTTGAGAGTGATGATGGTGAAAATATGGAGCAATGTACTCAATCAAATCGAGGCTACTCAACTCGACAAGGTACGCTTTATCTTGGAATGGGTAGAGGCATGGAGTACCAAAATCCTGAGTTACCGGGTTTAGTGAGTGATGGCTGGATTAACGAAGCTCCTCAAAGAGGTATGTATCGTCGTTGGGCTGAGTTTATGGAAGGTAAGCCTTGGAGTGAACTTTCAACGACTGCTCAATTAGAGCAAAAAAAATAGGAGGCTAAAATGAGCACAAATAATCAACAAGCAGGACAAAGCGTCGACCAGTCTACTCATTTTGAAGTTGAACGGTTTTTAGTACAAGAAGCAAGAGCATTGGATGAAGAACGCTTTAATGACTGGCTTGAGAATATGCTAACTAAAGACATTAGTTATCAATTGCCAACACAAGAAGTTCGCTATAGGAAAGATAGCAAGGTGCTTGGTAACTCTCAAACGACATACTTATATAACGATAACTTTGGTATGTTAAGCATGCGTGTAGCAAGGCTTGGTACTGGTATTGTATGGGCAGAGGACCCTAGGGTTCGTAATCGTCGTATTGTCAGTAATATTGATGCTGAGTGGGCTGATGTGGATGGCGAGATTGAGGTGCGTTCTGCATTTATTTTGTTTCGTAGCCGTATGCAGAGAGATCAAGCAACTCACTATGGTATTCGTATGGATAGGCTAAGAAAGGAAGATGGCCAGTGGAAACTGGCTTCCAGAGTGATTACCTTAGATCAACGTGTTGTACTTGATAAAAATATTCACTGCTTCTTCTAAGGTTTATTGAGGAGCTGCTTACCTATGTAATGCAGCAATTCAAACTAACCAGAACAATAAAAAAGGCCCTTAAGGGCCTTTTTTATTGTTCTATACAGAAGCGGTTGGTTGGTCAATTAGAGCTGCTTAATAATGAGAACTCGGTTAGCTTCGGTAGGTCGATTATCTCAATGTCTTTGTTTTTCTTTTTTAGGCAGCCCTGTTCCACCAATTTAGAAAATGCGCGACTGGTAGTCTCAGGTGCTAAGCCTAGGTAATTACCAATATCCTGCCGTGACATAGGCAGACTGAAGATAAGCTGCTGAGTTGCTGTGCGGCTGGTTCGGGTTGATATAGCTAGGATAAAGGTCGCTAGGCGAGATAGGGCGGTATGTTGTGCTAGGCAATTAAAAAAATCATGTCCTGAAGCCAATGACTGACTAAAAAGGTTTATGGCCCAGTCAGTCAATGAAGAGTTGTTTTTTCGTAAGGTCGCTAGCTGCTGGTAGTTTACTTTACATAACCGAGTGTCAGACAGGGCTTTAGCGGAACTAAGGTATTGTCGGCCGGAAATGCTTTCTAGCCCAAAAATTTCCCCAGGCAGGTAGAAACCGGTAATGTGTTCATGGCCATTTGCATTAGTTAAGTAAGTTTTGGCAGCACCTGATTTAACCACATAGAGCGCTTTAAAGGGCTCACCTTGGAGGTAAATATTTTGCTTTGGAGGGTAGGGCTTACCTGAGGTTATAAACGTTTCTAAGTCTACGATCATTTTTTCATCCAGTGCGGACGGTAAGCATAGGGAAGATAACGCGCAGAGGCGGCAGCTCTCACGATTTGCTTTTTTATTATTGGTTAGTGAGGGTGTTAGGTTCATGCATTTTTTTAAGTTGATAGGAAGTTAGATTGCAACATAAAAAAATAGATTAAGCAAACCAAGGTGTAAAAAAGGCCCCTAGTGATATCACTAGGGGCCTTTCAGGTATTACAGACCAGTTAATATTAACTAGAAGTCCATGATTTCTCGGTAACCTTTCCATAGGCCACGAATAAGCCCTTCTGTTACTAAGTGATCATCACCCTGGGCTTCTTTACCAGCCATTTGGATAACATTACTGTAGGCGCCGTCACGTACAATCGCTTTTTGGCATAACTCGGTAGACTCACCATCTTCCATGGAAATCATGCCACCTGGGCCAATCAGGTTGAACTGTTTAAGGCGATAGTTACGCATTTCCTCAGTATCATCAGCGTAGCCAAAGTAGGTCCATACTAATTCAAATTCATTCTCGTTTTTAGGCAGTATTTGACGGAAAGCCAGAGTGTTTTGAATTTGTTGAACCACCAAGGAGGGAAATAACGACAAAATAACCAGAGAGATACCATCTTCATATTCTGATTTTCCGGCTAAAAGGGACATGTCAGCCAGTTCATATTCGCCTGTTTTTAGCGTTCTGAGGTTGTCTTTTTTCATATCGTCTAGCGCATCAGCATCTTCATTGGTGTTACGCGCCCAAAGGACAGAATGAAAATCATTATTAACGATGGATGCGCCTTCTTGAGTGGAGCGATATAAATTGAAGGTTGCGTGAAATAAGTGTAATAAACTCGCGTGATAGGGGTCTTTAGTGTTTTCTGAATAAAACTTCCAGTTACCAGCAATATGTTGACGCGTATGGCCTAGAATTTCAAGAGGACGGTTATTAATGCGCTTAAAGTGATAAGCGGTGTCTTCGCCCATATAGGTTTCAATGTCTGGCGTATCATCACTGAATGTACCAAACACAACACCATGGTAATTCACAACACGTACTTTTCTTAGCGAGTGCTTTTTCTTATCGAAGTCTTTAGGCATGCCGCCTTTGCCAGCCAATCCACGTTGAAATGGAACACCGCGTAAATCACCTTCAGCATCAAATGCCCATTGGTGGTAAACACAGGTGTAAGCGCCGTCTTCAGACTTGCCATGGCGTTCACGACAAATTTCAGCACCACGGTGTGCGCAACGGTTAACCCAAGCATAAATCTCGCCATCTTGACCGCGAGTAACAACAACTGGTGTGTCGCCAATGTAGGTGGATTTAAAACTACCATTATCTGGAAGCTCAGCTTCTGAGGCTAAGTAGTTCCAAGTAGGGCCGTTATATAGTTTTTCTTGCTCTAGCTCATACACTTCTTTGCTATTAAAAACAGAGTAGGGGACGGCTGTGTGGTCCGCACCAGCAGGCCATTTTAAATGATTTGGTGTTGTAGTCATAATTTTCCTCGTTAGCTAATATTGAGATGTAGCACCATTAATACTAAATAGGGATAACCATCAGTGTTGTAATTCTGTGAGTATCGTAGATAGCGCTACGTTCTTTGAATTTTAAAACGCCATTATCACGAACAATAACATCCACATAGCGACCAACATTGTAAACAGTGCTCTCACCGTCATTACATGTTTTGAATACGGCATAGTTAGACTGAACCTTAATCACATCATTTTCTACTGAAAGGATGACAGGGTTACTAAGAATGTGACGGTACCACTGCACTTGATAAATGTTCGCGTGCCTTAAGGCCGTAATTCGATCCTGTAGCATTCCAAGACTATCACACCACATAACTGCAGTTGGTAAGCCTACTTCATGGTTTTCTCTAGGAATAATTTGGTAAAGGCATTTTTCAGTAAAAAAGTCTGGCCATTTTTCAAGTTCGTCATTATCGATACATTGAGCATACGAATTAAGTAAATCTTCTACTTCACTTTTAAGTTCAAGTGTTATTTTTGCTGTTGACATTAAAATCTCCGATTGGGCATTAAAAAATGTGAGTTAAGTATGACTATCATTAGTTCATTAGAAAATGATTATAATCAAAAAAGCCCCATACAGGTAAGGGGCTTTTGAAATTATTGGTTTGAGGCTAAGTTTAGCTGTTGTCAACCAAGTTCATTTTTTCAGTTAAAGCTTGGATATCCAGCCTCACATTATTGTCATACAAAACAGTAACGCGGTTGATGGTAGAAATAATCGACGTACGCATGCCATGAGCAGCGAAGGCATCCACTGGGTAGACGATGGTAGGGTCTTTAACGGCCGCTTCATGACCAATTTGGCTGATGCCGTGAATGCTAAGTGATAAGGCTTCTGAGTGAGTCATAAGACGTTTTGCACGCTCAACAGAAATATCACCTATGTGCTCAACCATAAATGGGGGGGCAATGGCCCCTTTGCCAGCCACTGATTCACGCCAGCGAACAGCACCAATAACACCGTCGAATTCTAATAAAGATTTAAATGGAATAGGGGTGGACATAGACTTCTCCTTGTAACTACTATTATGTTGAAAATGTGTTAGTCATTAACACTAAAACTTAACTTAAGGTTAGCTCAGTGTTCGGGCAGCTGCAATAGTAAATTTTATAAATCGCATAAAAAGCCGGCGATAGCGAAGGCGATTTTAATTTTATCAAGGGTATAATTAGCCTTCTTTTAGTGTGGCCATTGTGTAAATGATCATGCATAATAAAATTCTTATATTTGGAAGTTAAATTGAAATTGAGGGGTATCACATGAGTAAACCAATAGTTGCAACAATGATTGGAGATCCTGCGGGAATTGGACCTGAAGTTGTTGCTAAAGCATGGGCCAGTGGTGAGGTTCATCAATACTGCGAGCCTGTTCTAGTGGGCAGTGCTGAGGTTATGCAAGATGTGGTTGATGCATGTAATTTACCGCTAAAAATTAATGCCATCCAGTCGGTTGACGATAAAACTGACGACCCGATGGTCATTGATATTATAGACTCTGGCAAGCTCAATATGGAGAGCTTTACCAAAGGGCAAGACAACACGTCTTGTGGTCAAATTAGTGCGGATTGGTTAGAGGAAATGGACCAGTTAGCCTTATCAGGGGCAGTTGATGCCACAGTGATGGCGCCTATTAGCTCGGTGTCTATGAAAATGGCCAATGTGCTTGATAAAATTATTGAAATTGAACCAGGGCATAGTTATTTATTTCTAATCAGTGGGCCGCTAAGAGTTATGCACTTGACGGATCATATTCCATTACGCGATGTGTGTAAGCTGATCAGCAAGGACCTTGTGGCAGGCGCTATCGAAAAGCTTGATGCGTCACTTAAAGAGTGGGGGATTGCTAACCCAAGGATTGTTGTGGCAGGTTTAAACCCACATGCGAGTGGCGTTGAGGAAGACAAAGAAATTAGACCTGGTGTTGAGCAAGCAAAGGCACTCGGAATTAATGTTGATGGCCCAATGCCACCAGACTCTGTTTTCAGGCAGTGCATAGAGGATAAATACGATGTGGTCTTAGCAATGTTTCATGATCAAGGCCACATTGCGATTAAAACCTGGGGGTTTTCGGGTAATTGCGCCTTAATTATGGGACCTCCATACCTTCATATGTCAGTGGCACACGGCACGGCATATGACCTTGTTGGAACGGGTAAAGCAGACCACACCATGATGTTGGAAGCCATTAAGCTAACCGGTAATTTGGCTGCGGGTAATGGTTTTTTTAGCGAATAGCCTGTAATGGTTTTGATAGTATCTCACTGAGAGGGAACTCTCAGTGATGCAGTAAAATAGGCGTTTAAAACGCGCTAACTTTGAGCCTCTGCCAATAAATAATAACGGCCAAGGCTTATAATTGAATAATTAGGAGAAGTTTAATGGGTGCTCAAGAAATAGTAAATAATATAGATGTAAATGGCAATCATTCGCCTTTCGCTGTCTATTTAGATGAAGATGTTTTTAAATTAGAGCAGGAAAATTTATATCGAGGCAAGGTGTGGTCTTATATCGGCTTGGATGTTGAGGTGCCTAATGCGGGCGATTATAAAACAACGTTTGTGGGAGATACGCCCATTGTGCTTACGAGAGATGAAGACGGTGGTTTACATGCTTGGGTAAATCGCTGTGCTCATAAAGGAGCCATTGTTTGTCGCGAGCGACATGGGCACTCTGACGACGGAGCTTTCACCTGTGTCTATCATCAGTGGGCTTATGATGCAAAAGGTGACCTAAAAGGGGTTCCTTTTAGACGTGGTATGAAAGGTCAAGGTGGTTATGCAAAAGACTTTGACATGAAAAACTATGGTCTGCAGCAATTACGTGTTCAAACAATTGCACAAATGGTTTTCGCAACGTTTGACTCAGAAACACCCGCTTTGGAAGAGTTTCTTGGTGAGAAAATGTGTGCCAATATCCGGCGCATTATGCACAAGCCGATTAAAGTAATTGGGCATGCACGCCAATTTATGAAAGGTAACTGGAAGGCCTACGCTGAAAACAGTCGCGATAGCTACCATGGTGCGTTGTTACATTTATTTTACCCAACATTTGGCATCTATCGCCAGGGGCAAATTAGCGAAGGGATAACCGACAAGGTGGGCTGTCATAACTACTTTAATGTGTCTATACCACCTAAAGAAAACATTGAATATTCAGAGTATTCGGAAGAAGCGAATAGAGAAATGCAAGGCCCACATCAGTTAGAAGACACACGAGTTTTAAAATTTGTCCCTGAACGAGATGATGGTGTGGCTTTAAGTATTCAATCACTTTTCCCAAGCGTGGTGCTGCAACAAATCCAAAATACATTGGCGGCACGTCAAGTGCTACCTAAAAGCACCAATGAAACAGAGTTGGTCTGGACCTTTTTTGGTTATGAAGATGATGATGCGGAAATGGATGAGCACCGCTTACGTAATATCAACCTAGTTGGGCCTGCAGGCCTAATTTCAATGGAAGATGGTGAGGCAGTCGAATTGGTTCAAAATGGCGTTCATCGTGACGGTGAATTGCGCTCATTTATAGAAATGGGTGGAACTGATGTTGAAGATTACACTAGCCCAATGGGAATGGATGAAAATGCGGTTCGAGGCTTTTGGAAGGGCTACCGAGAAGTAATGGCTAGAGATTAATTGAAGTTAAGGGGATGACATGATAGATATGGATAAACTGGTTGATACGAAGGCGTCAACACAGTCAAAACAGGTTTTTTGGGATCAAGATGTTTATGATCAAGAAATAAAGAATATTTTTGGGCGTAGTTGGTTGTTTTTAACCCATGAAAGTTTATTGGATAAAGAAGGCGATTTTATTACGACTAAAATGGTCGAGGACTCAGTGATTGTTACACGTCACACAGACGGCTCATTGAAGGCATTTATTAACGCCTGTTCGCATAGAGGCAATAGTGTGTGTACAGCAGATAGTGGGAACACCAAATCATTTGTGTGTAATTACCATGGTTGGGTGTTTGGAACAGATGGGGCATTAGTTGATGTGCCGTTAAGAGAAAAGTGCTACCACGATGAACTGGACAGAGCGTCGTTAGGCTTAAAAACTATAAGGGTAGAAAGTTACCGTGGTTTTGTTTTTGGCTGTTTTGATGAGACGGCACCAAGCCTAGAGGATTTCTTAGGCGATTGGGGTTGGTACCTAGATACTTGGATGGTAGGTGCAGGTGAAGGTGTTGAACTGGTTGGCCCTCCAATGAAGTCTATCCTTAAATGTAACTGGAAAGTGCCGACCGAAAATTTTGTAGGTGATGGCTACCATGTTGGATGGACACATGCCTCAGCCTTAAATGTACTTGGCGGTGAATTAGGAGGGCTTGCTGGAAATCAAGCCGATATGCCTTTTGATGAACTAGGCATTCAAGTGACCACGCGACACGGCCATGGCTTTGGCGTGATTGATAATGCAGCAACAGCTATTCATGCTAACAAGGGTGGGTACGTTAAATTTATGGAAGAAACAACGCCTAAGGTGGCTGAGAAGCTGGGTGAGCCAAGAGCCAAGTTATATAATGGTCATTGGAATTGCTCAACCTTCCCAAATTGTTCCTTTTTATACGGAACCAATATCTTTAAAGTTTGGCACCCACGTGGCCCACATGAAATTGAAGTGTGGAGTTGGGTTATTGTACATAAAGATATGAGCGACTCAACGAAGAGAGACATTGTTAAAGAGGCTGTCAGAAGCTTTGGCACAGCGGGTACCCTAGAGAGTGATGATGGCGACAATATGGTGCAATCAACGCACACTAATGCAGGGCCGCATTCGCGAGAAGGGGTTATGAACTCGAGCATGGGTCAGGGGTATGAGGGAGAACATCCGGATTACCCAGGCATTGTTGGCTCAAGCTTTATTGGAGAAACCTCTTACCGAGGGTTTTACCGTTTTTACCAAGAAATGATGTCTGCTGATAGCTGGGACGATATACGAGCTAACGATGAAAATTGGGCAGACTGTTTCCCAAATAAAGATTACTGGAAAGACCGTTTGGCGGCGAGATCAGCACAGGCTGAGGAGAAATAATATGCATAATACAGAAGCCAAAGAGCGCGTGTCTGCACAGTTGCATTACGAGTTATCTCAGCACTATTACCAAGAAGCGACCTTGTTACAAAATGCAGAATTTGGGGCTTGGATTGATACCTTTGTTGCCAAAGATTTGCATTACTGGATGCCTGTTACTGAACGGCGCTATGCCAAAGATAAACGCCCAGCACCAACGCCATATGATATGGCAATATACAATGATAATTATGATGAAATGAAGGACCGAGTTGCACGCTTGCTAACAGGAGCGGTGTGGATGGAAGACCCTCGGTCAACGGTTCGTTATTTAATTACTAATGTCGAAGCGTTTCATACTGATAATGATGATGAATTTGTGGTGCAGAGTAACTTTGCAGTTTATCGGCATAGAGGGCAGTTAGAACACTCTGAGCACGTGGGGTGTCGTCAAGATTTAATACGTAAAGTAGGGAATGGCTTTCAGCTAGCACGTCGCAAAGTGTCATTGGATGCACGAGTAACGGAAGATAAGAATTTATATATATTCTTCTGATCAATGAGTTGTATTTTTTTAAAACAAAATAAAGAGGATGTAAGATGTCTAAAGTAATTGAACTAGGGTACATGGGCTTTAATGTAACGGATTTAGATGCATGGCGTAAGTTTGCGACTGAGTGTGTTGCCTTAGAAATAGAAGAAGGCGAAAGAGATGATCGCTTTTACCTGAGAATGGATACACAACATCACCGTTTTGTGGTTCACCAATCAAATGAAGATGATTTGGCGTATGCCGGCTGGCGTGTAAAAGGCTTTGAAGAATTCAAAGAAATGCAAACACACTTAAAAGAAAATGGTGTGGACTTTCGTGTAGCATCAGAAGAAGAGTGTGAAGAGCGTCACGTAATGGGCTTATTGAAACTTGAAGATCCATCAGGAAACGCAACAGAAATTTTTTACAGTCCTCAGGTTGATTGCATGAAGCCTTTTCACCCTGGCCGCCGCATGCACGGTAAGTTCTTAACAGGAAACCAAGGCATTGGTCATTTTATTATTCGTTCAGTAGATGATGAAGCCACATATAACTTTTATTCAATGCTAGGCCTTGTGGGCTCAGCTGAATATAAATTAAAGTTACCAAATGGCATGGTCGCTAAGCCAATTTTTATGCATTGTAATGATCGCCAGCACTCATTGGCCTTTGGTCTAGGTCCAATGGAAAAAAGAATTAACCATTTAATGTTGGAATATACAGAATTAGATGATTTAGGCTTGTCACATGACGTGGTTCGCGAACAAGATATTGATGTTGCGATTAAGTTAGGTAAGCACTCTAATGATCAAGCGTATACATTTTACATGGCAACACCATCAGGCTGGTTATTAGAGCTTGGGCATGGTGCACGTAAAGCAATGCGTGAGCAAGAGTACTACGTAGGCGATATTTTTGGCCATGGTACAGAAGCAAAAGGCTACGGAATGGATGTGGAAATGTAGCTTTAAAAAGCTTTCATATGAAAGGGGCGCTAATACTAGCGCCCCTTTTTTTATGGGTATCGTTATGCGTTTAAAAGGGTGTCACAAATCCGTTGAAAAGCAGGCGTTAGCATGTCTCTAAATTTCTCATCAATATCAACATCAATCATGGCTTGCTTCATGCAGTTCATCCATGCATCCGAGGCTGCTTGGTCAATGACAAACGGTTTATGCTGTTTAGTGATACACGGGCTGCCGTGTTTAGCAACAAACAATGGTGGGCCACCTAACCAACCAGATAAATACTCAAATAAGCCTGTTCGAATAGCAGATAAGTCTTCCTTATGCATGGCGCGAACGGTCTTGGCTTGCTCGTCTGAATCCATGATGTCATAGAAACGATTAACCAGCTTTAGAAGGCCTTCTTCACCGCCAATCCAGTCGTACATAGTTGTTTGTTGATTTGTCTCTGCCATTGCTATTCCTGCTATTTATTAAAGAAATTATAAGGGCGCACCATCTCATTTAAGTGCTATAAATGCCATGATTAATGTCATATTTATACAATTATACGGGAGGTTTAGGTGTTGTTATTTGCTCGTAATGTTAATAAAGTAGAGTTAAAGCTAACAAAAAAGGATATGTGTTGAATATAAAAGAACCAATGCCTGATGAGAGGGGGTATTTCGGTGAGTTTGGAGGGCAAATTATACCGCCAGAATTAAAACTCATCATGGATGAGATAAAAGATGCTTACCTTGATATTTCAAAAACGCAGGCATTTCAAGATGAGCTGAATGACCTTTATACGCACTATGTTGGCCGACCAAGCCCAATATTTTATGCAAAACGTCTGAGTGACAAACTAGGTGGCGCGAAGATTTTTTTAAAGCGAGAAGACCTTAACCATACGGGTGCACACAAAATAAATCACTGTTTAGGTGAAGCTCTGCTCGCTAAGCATATGGGTAAGACCAAAGTGATAGCAGAAACAGGAGCTGGACAGCATGGTGTGGCGCTTGCAACAGCTTGTGCTTTAGTTGGGTTAAATTGCGAAATTCATATGGGTGAAATAGACATTGAGAAAGAGCACCCTAATGTCACAAAGATGAAAATTTTAGGGTGTACCTTAGTGCCGGTTTCTCGCGGTACGCGAACACTCAAAGATGCTGTTGACAGCGCATTTGAAGAATACCTCAAAGACCCGGAGAATTTTATATACGCCATTGGCTCAGTTGTGGGACCGCACCCCTTTCCAATGATGGTGAGGGACTTTCAAAGCATTGTGGGTAAAGAGTCACGTCAGCAATTTATTGAGCAGCAAGGCGGCTTACCTGAGGTTGTCGTAGCGTGCGTGGGGGGAGGCTCAAATGCCATCGGTATGTTCGATGCCTTTTTGGATGATGAGTCAGTAAAATTAGTAGGTGTTGAGCCTGCCGGCAAAGGTTTAGAGACGCCATTCCATGCGGCGACGATGAGTAAAGGTGTGAAAGGCTCGCTACATGGGTTTGAGTGCTATAGCTTACAAGATAAGTCTGGTGAGCCTTTGCCGGTATACTCCATCGCATCCGGTTTGGACTATCCGGGCGTGGGCCCACAGCATTGCTTGCTAAAAGACATGGGACTAGCTGAATACGAGGCGATTGATGATAAAGAGTGTCTAGATGCATTTATGACGCTATCCAGGGTAGAGGGCATTATTCCGGCGTTAGAAAGTGCGCATGCGGTGGCTTATGCGATGAAAATAGCACCAACGATGTCGGCCAATCAGTCAATATTGGTGAACTTATCAGGAAGGGGTGACAAGGATGCTGATTTTGTAGCGCAAACACTGGGCCTTTAGTAAGGTAGCTCTAGAGCATTACAAAGGTAATCCATAAGGTCACTAGCCACTTGGTAGCGTTGGTAGACGGTGGCTAAAAAGTTAGGGTCCAATATGTCAGTCTGACTAATAGGGTGTATGGCAATAAAGTCTTTACGCCTTAGGTCATCAATCATTGGGTGGTCTTTAGCGTAGCCGCGTGGGTAGGTCTTAAGCACGTCACCAGAGAATGTAAAGAACCGTTTAAAGTCGGGGTCGGTGGTGATCCTTTTCCAAGCGCGGGGGTTGTCACTAATCATTTCTCGAATTTGGCTTAAGGGTTTACTGCTAGGTCTCCAGATGCCAGCGGCTATAAAGCACTCGTTAGGGCTAATATGGACATAAAATCCTGGCGCATGAATATCTTTTCCAGCCAAGTGTCTAAACTGAATGCCAATATTTGTTTTATAAGGCGTTTTGTTCTTGCTGAATCGTGCGTCCCGATAAATGCGCATTAATGAGCCCCCTGTCTTTTTTGCAACAGCCGTAAAATGTGGGGATAGGCTTTCAAGGTGCGGTTGCATCGCATTAATAAAATCAAGGGCTGGCGAGCGTATAAACTGCTCGTAGTCAGGCTTATGCTCATTAAACCATGGCCGGTTATTGTTAGCATTTAGCTGCTCTAAAAATTTGAAAGTACTGTCTGTAAAGAAGGGTAGCGGCATTGAAGACCCCAAAAGTGATTAAAAGCATCGTTGATTTATTATGGTAGATATAATAGGCTATAAGCAATATATATTGCTAAATTAAGGGGTAAAAACTTGAGTGGTCATAAAGTCAAAATAAGTGGGCAAGAAATTGAGTTCAATTGTGAAGAAGGCGATACGCTTCTCCGTGCAGGCTTACGTGCAGGCTTAGGTTTGCCGTATGAGTGCAACTCAGGTGGTTGTGGTGCATGTAAAGTGGAAGTGCTTGAAGGTGACGTAGATGACCTTTGGGAAGGCGCTCCTGGACTATCACCCCGTGACATTAAAAAAGGTAGAGTGCTCAGCTGTCAGTGCATACCAACGACAGATTGCGAAATAAAAGTTCGTTTAAATGATAAGGCTGTTAGCGTTCATAAGCCTGTTAAAGCAGCCGCAACCTTATACCAAATTAATCAATTAACAGATGATATGGCTGAGTTCTGTTTTAAAACAGACAATGCTGCAACATTTGAAGCAGGGCAGTTTGCCTTATTAGACTTCCCAGGTATCGTAGGTTCACGTGGCTACTCTATGTGCAATTTACCGAATGGCCAAGGTGAGTGGCACTTTATTATTAAAAAAATGCCAGGTGGAAACGCAACTACAAAGTTATTTGAAGACTATAAAGTCGGTGATGAAATTGTAATTGATGGACCATATGGTCTAGCTTACTTACGACCAGAAATTCCACGCAGTATTGTTTGTGTAGGCGGTGGTTCTGGGTTATCACCAGAAATGTCTATTGTAAAAGCGGCGTCTAAAGACCCCCGTTTTGATGACCGTGAGGTTTATCTGTTTTATGGAGGTCGCACACCAAAAGACATCTGTACAACAGGACTTATCAATGCAGATGAAGATATGAAGGCAAAAGTGAAAAACTTTAACGCGGTATCTGACGCTGAGGCTGCTGAGGCCCAAGGTTGGGATGGCGCGGTTGGCTTTATTCATGAATTGGTTGCCAAAACCCTGGGCGACACATTGGCTGAGCATGAGTTTTACTTCTGTGGGCCGCCACCAATGACAGATGCTTTAACAAAAATGCTAGTGACGGAATACAAAGTTCCCATTGAGCAAATTAACTACGATCGTTTTTATTAAAATACGACTAACATAAACCAAAAGAAGAGAAGTCTATGAGTGATTTAATTACCTTATGTAAAACTGAAGATGTTAAAGATGAAGCACCAGTATCTGTAGCACCGGAAGGTTTCCCAGCCCTTGCTGTTTACTTGTTTGAAGATGAATACTTTGTAACAGACAATTTATGTACCCATGGGATGGCGATGCTAACAGATGGTTACCAAGATGGTGATGAAGTTGAATGTCCATTTCATGGCGGTGCATTTTCAATTAAAACTGGCGAGCCAACATCGTTTCCTTGTCAAATTGCAGTGAAAACATACCCGGTTACCCTAGTGGATGGTAATGTTTGCATTCCAGCTGCATAACCTTATAAACCTGACTTAAGAGAAAAGAGAATGTCTGATAACATTGATTTTTATTTTGATATGATGAGCCCATTTAGTTACTTGGCTCATACTCAGCTACCTAAATTAGCTCGTCAATATGGCTTAGGTGTTAATTACTTACCTATGAGCATACCACCAGCAAAAATTGCTGCAGGAAACTACGGGCCTTCAAACAGAGAGGTTCCTGCCAAAATAACCATCATGATGGCAGACATCAAGCGTTGGGCGGCTCATTATGATGTTCCCTTCACCTTTCCTAAAAACCTTGAAGTAGAGCCTTGGAATGTGGGTGTTTTGTATGCCAATGACAAAGATCAAGCAGAGGCATATGTTGATGCTGCCTATGCAAAGATTTGGGCTGAAGGTTGCGATCCAACCGATATGGCAGAGTTATCGCAAGTGGCTACGCAAATGGGCTGGAATGCTGATGAGTTTATTGACTATGTGCAGTCAAATGAAGGGCGAACTCGTTTCCGTAAAGCTTGTGTAGAGGCGCATAAGGAAGGTGTTTTCGGTGCACCGATTATGATGCTAGATGACCAAGCTTGGTGGGGTAATGACCGTTTTATGTTTATTGAAGAATACCTTAAAGAGCGTACAGGTTAGGGTAAACTTTTTAACATTTTAATATGTGCTAAACCGGCTTCTTGGTAAGGGTTTCCCGCTACCAAGAAGCCGTTTTTTTTATAAAAATTAACCGCTGATAATTGGGCGTGGCAGTTAAGCGTTTGAAGTTTAAGAGCGGTTGCTTTATTGGAAATAGATTGCAGCAGTAATGAGCCAATACCTTTGTGGCGATAAGGCTCCAGAACAGCCATTCTGCCAAAAAAACCATTGTTTGCCAGCCTGGCGGTTGCAATGGCTTTGTGGTCGGTAAAAATAACAATGTGCCAATAATCTTGGTCGTTACCGTCAAGCTCAATGGAGCTAGGGATTTGTTGTTCCTCAATAAATACACGTGAGCGAATGGCGGTTGAATAAGCCTTAAGTTTGTTCCATGAACCCGTTTCAGTTTTAGTAAGTAACATTATGGGATGGAGACATCATTCATCAAAATGTCAGCAGCACTTTGAGATGAACTTTGGTGTTGGCAAACCAGTCGATGATTAGCCACAGCTGCCAGTACGGATTGAATATCTTCGGGGTAAGTGCTGTCACGGTTATCAATGAACGCCCAGGCTTTAGCTGCCTGAATAAGGGCAATGCCTGCTCTAGGCGACAAGCCTTGAGAAAAAGCAGGAGACGTTCGAGAGTGGTTTAAGAGCGCATGAACATAATTAATTAATGGCTCAGCAACATGAATGGCTGCGGCCTGTTGTCGAAGCTGGCTGAGTTGCGCGGTTGATATAGACGGGGTGAGTTTGTTAAGGTTCAATCGAGTGTTAAGCCCTTTGAGTAGAGCTTTTTCTGAACTTGGATCTGGGTAGCCGACGGATAAACGCATTAAGAAGCGGTCTAGTTGAGACTCAGGCAGTGGAAAGGTACCTGTTTGGGTGCCAGGGTTTTGAGTCGCAAAAACAATAAAAGGCCTAGGCATAGGGTAGGTTATTTTATCAATGGTGACCTGCTGTTCCTCCATTGCTTCAAGTAAGGCGCTTTGTGCTTTTGGAGTTGCCCGATTAATTTCATCGGCTAAAATAAAGTTTGAGAAGATGGGCCCAGGCTTAAATTCAAAGTTGTTACTGTGGCGGTCAAAAATAGTCGAGCCTAAAATATCCGCAGGCAATAAGTCGCTGGTAAATTGAATACGCTGAAAGTCTAAGCTTAGAAGTTTTGCAAAACAATGGGCAAGAGTTGTTTTACCAACACCAGGAATATCTTCAATAAGTAAGTGGCCGTCAGCTAAAAGGCAGCTTAGCGCTAGTTTTAAGGTATTTTCTTTGCCTAAAATAATGCCGTTAGCTTGAGATAAAAAAGCCTGTACAGGGTTGCTCATAACCATAACGATGCTTAATGATTGTAAGTTTATATTCTAGCAAATAGGTATAACAATAAACTGTTGGATTAACTAAAGTCATTAAAAATGTTAAAATCAAACACTTATACGTAATAAAGAGAACTATGGAACACCCTATAAAATTCGATGTGATTATTGTTGGTGGCGGGCACGCAGGTACAGAGGCAGCGTTAGCGTCAGCTCGGACAGGTGCGCGTACCTTGCTGCTGACCCAAAATATTGAGACGCTTGGTCAGATGAGTTGTAACCCAGCCATAGGTGGAATTGGCAAGGGGCACTTGGTTAAAGAGATTGATGCGCTGGGCGGCATTATGGCAAAAGCAGCGGATAAGGCAGGCATACAGTTTCGTACGCTTAATGCCAGTAAAGGCCCCGCTGTTAGAGCGACTCGGGCTCAAGCTGACCGCGTTCTATATAAGCAGGCCATTCGAGAGGTCTTAGAAAAGCAGCCTAACCTTAGTTTATTTCAGCAAACGGCCTCAGATCTTATTGTTACCCAAGGTAGGGTCGAAGGTGTTGTGACCCAAATGGGCTTGAAGTTTATAGCGCAAACGGTTGTGTTAACTGTTGGAACGTTTTTGGGTGGGCGTATTCATATCGGTTTAGAGAACTATGAGGGTGGCCGAGCAGGTGATTCGGCCTCAAACTTACTGTCACAGAGGCTTCGTGCTTTGCCGTTTGAAGTTGACAGGTTGAAAACTGGTACGCCACCAAGGATAGATAGTCGAACGATCGACTTTAGTGTGATGGAAGAACAGCCAGGTGATACACCATTACCGGTTTTCTCTTTTACTGGCTCAGTGAAAGATCACCCTCAACAAATCAGTTGCTACATTACTCGAACAAACGAGCAAGGGCACGATATTATTCGCTCCGGTTTAGACCGTTCGCCAATGTACACCGGCGTTATTGAAGGTGTGGGCCCAAGATACTGCCCTTCCATAGAAGACAAGGTGATGC
>ERZ1027208.126-NODE-126-length-39667-cov-45.983465_pt1 | contig 39667 bp, 36 predicted proteins | sample MGYA00520867_ERZ1027208 | MGnify/ENA primary metagenome ERZ1027208 (study PRJEB33311, sample SAMEA4378413) | marine metagenome | biome: Marine biome; feature: Fjord; material: Water | collected 2014-07-20T08:00:00Z/2014-07-... | depth 75 m ...
TGACACTTGCTAGCCTTAAAGGTAAAAATATCATTATCTACTTTTACCCTAAAGACAACACTCCTGGCTGCACTCAAGAGGGCCAAGACTTTCGTGACCATTACAGCGAATTTCAAGCGGCTAATACAGACATTTTTGGTGTGTCGCGCGACTCGTTACGAACTCATAGCAACTTCAAGGCAAAACATAATTTTCCTTTCGAATTAATCAGCGATCCAGAGGAAGCGCTATGCAAGCAATTTGACGTTATTAAATTAAAAAAATTATACGGCAAAGAGCACATGGGAATAGAACGCAGCACTTTCTTAATTGACAGCAATGGCGTACTAGTTAAAGAGTGGCGAAAAGTAAAAGTAAAAGAACATATAGCCGACGTATTAGCGGCCGTTAAAGAGCTATAGGTACGCATCACCTGGGGCTCAATTAAGCCCCAGGTGATACTCTCTAAAATCTAAACAGAGGAACTACTTTGCTGACCGTGGGCATTGTATTAACAAAGGCGGTTACTTGTTCAGCTACTTTTTGAGTTAACTGGTCACCTAATAAGTATGCCTTATGATCACTAACAACCACCTTAACTGTACCCGCATTTTCAATAAGTCGCGCATGGAGCAGTTGATTCAAAATGGTCGCGCGCAACAAGTCATCATCGCTCTGCTCAATTGCACCCATTAACTCGGTTACTTCAACCTCATTATAAAAACGGTTAACAGTGCTACATTCTTCTGCCGCTTTTAAATTAAAGCGCCGCCTATCATTAGCGGCCACTTTAGCGGCTTTCTTGCCACACACTTGTGCGTTAGACGGTTCAACATTGTTCACATCACCTTGTGTCCATTGTAAATTCGCAGCCTCTAATACTATTTCCTGAATACGCGACTTTAATTCCGCAGTTTTTGCTTGCCCAACAATTAACACGGTGTCTCCAGTTCGTGACACGGTGATCTGCGCACCCTTTGTTAGGGGTTTACTCTCTAAAATAGCCATACTGACATCAATTTCGAATGTTGAGTCGCGTAGTTGAGCAGCCTCCCCTGTGACCTTGTTTTCAAGAAAATACTGACCAAAGCTCGGTAATTCAAAGGCACTGGCAGTCCAAGTCACCAACATGGTCGCACAAAGAAATATAGGTTTAATGTTCATGTTATCCTAATTTATAAAGTTTAATTTTCGACTAACGCAATGGGCTCTTTTGGCCAAGCGACCATCACTGCTTGCACTAATGTGGCTAGAGGGATAGCAAAAAATACGCCCCAAAATCCCCAGATACCCCCAAAAAACAAAATCGCTACAATAATCGCCACAGGGTGTAAATTAACTACTTCTGCAAACAATAAGGGCACCAGCACATAACCATCTAAGGCTTGAATAATAAAGAACACGCCCATTAAGTACAAAAATTCATTACTTAAATTCCACTGAACATATGCAACTAAAAGGACTGGAATAGTAACAACGGTCGCCCCCACATAAGGAATTAACACAGACAAGCCGACCAAGAAGCTCAGCAATACTGCGTAGTCCAAACCCAGTAATTTAAATGCAATAAAACAGCTGCACCAGACGATCAAAATCTCCCAGGCCTTGCCTCTAACGTAATTAGCAATTTGCTGGTTAACCGTTGCCCAAACTTCCCTAGTTAAGCGCCTATTGGCGGGTAAATAGCTGGTAAACCAATTAAGGATTTGTAGCTTATCCATTAAAAAGAAGAAAACCATCATTGGTACTAAGAACAAGTAAATAATTAGCACCACCAAACTCAAAACGGATGCAGCGGAGAATGAAACGACTTCCTGGATATATTTAACCGCTTCACTGCTTGCTTGGGCAGCGATTAACTCAATCTGCTCTTCTGAAACAAACTCTGGGTACTTTTCTGGTAATGCCATAAAAATCTCAACACCTTGCTGGAACATATTGGGTAGCTGCTGAGCAAGCTGCGCAGTTTGAATTGACAATAAGGGAACCAACCCAAACATCGTATACGATAGCAGTGCAATGAACAGGCTAAAAGAGCCAATAACAGCCCATCGTCTTCCCATTCCTAGTAGTTGCAACCTTACGACGACACCTTCTAACAAGTAAGCCACAACAATGCTAGCCAACACTGGAGATAAAACATCTCCGGCCCAAACAATAGCTAAGAAACCCACTAATAAGGTTCCCACTAAAACAAGGACCTCTGGGTTTGAAAATATGCGGCAAAACCATGCCTTAATTTGATTCATATTGACCTATTTTACATTCACCCTGCCACAAGACAGTTTCGACCTCAAATTATACAATAAATTCGCCTTAATTGGCCTCTGTTCACAGGTAATAACTCTTTACCAAAAACCCTATGAAAACCACCTCACCTAACCTGCCCAAGACGCTTACTAGAGACCTTTTTAGTTTTTTTAAAAACTCTCCTTTACAGCTTCTTAAAATATAGTGACATTACCCTACCTAACACTGACCTCACCCCTTATGTCATCATCCACGAAAAAGGTCATTTATGCTGCCTTAGCAGGTAACGCTCTAATATCTATTACTAAATTTTTTGCTGCTTTTTATTCGGGCAGCTCCGCCATGTTATCTGAGGGCATTCACTCACTGGTTGATACGGGCAACCAAATTCTTCTGTTGCATGGTTTAAAACAGGCCAGTAAGCCTGCCGATGAGCAATTCCCATTCGGCCATGGGAAAGAGATTTACTTTTGGAGCTTTATTGTTGCGATTCTTATTTTCTCTGTTGGCTCTGGCATCTCTATTTATGAGGGGGTGCACCATATCTTTAACCCTCAGCAAATAAGTGACCCCACACTTAGCTTTTTTGTCCTGGGCTTCGCTTTAGTTTTTGAAGGAGCCGCTTGGTTTTTTGCGTTGCAAGAGTTTACTCGCAGCAAAGGAAAGTGGGGTTATATCGATGCAGTCAAACGTGGTAAAGACCCTTCAATGTTTGTGGTTCTATTTGAAGACTCTGCTGCAATGCTAGGGCTTGTTATTGCCTTCATTGGTATAGCAGCCTCCTACTATACCAGCAACCCCATTTATGATGGGTTGGCATCCATTATCATTGGGCTCATTCTTGGCAGCACAGCCATTTGGCTAGCTTACGAAACTAAGGGCTTACTAATTGGTGAAAGTGCGAATCACGAATTAGTGGCCGAAATCCGCCAAATCATTAAACAGTTTCCTGCAGTTGACAACATTAATGAGTTATTGACCATGCACATGGGGCCCGATTTTGTCTTAGTGACCATCAACGCAGACTTTAAAGACAACCTACTGGTTGGTGAGCTTGAAAAAACCATTGCATCTATTGACCTACAAATAAAACAGCGTTGCCCGCGTGTTAAGCGGGTATTTATTGAAGCAGAGGCGTGGAGACCTTTATCAATAGCATTAAATTCTTAACTTTTTTTCCAGTTCAACTGCAATAAAAGCCCCAGTAAAACAAACACTGAGCCTATCGCTAGGGTTAATGTAAAGGGCTCTTTTAACCAGATGGAAGAAAAGAAAATACCTGCTAACGGTACCATTAAAAAACCCAACGATACGGTAACTGCCGGTAGCAATTGGGTCACTCGAATAGAAGCCCACTGTGCAATAGCAGATGCTAAAACACCATTATATAAAATCACAAGAACAAGCTCTTGGTTCCAAGTAACTGGCCTCGTATCAGCAAACCAAGCTAATGGAACAGTAATACATAAGGCGACAATGATTTGCCAAGGCGCAAGCTCCAAAACACTGCCCCGCCATTTGTGTTGACCCACATGTAAAATAGACAAGGCCCAGATTAGCGCCGCCATTAACAGCAGTCCATTACCTTTTACAACTTGCCAGTTACTCCAGTCAAACGCCATAGGGTTAAACAATATCATTAAGCCACATAAACCAATGGCAACACCCAATACCTTATTAATAGACAGTTTTTGTTTAAGAAAAAAGTGTGCCACCGGTGCCACCCATAGTGGCGTTGTATAAGCAAGCAGTGCAGCACGGCCAGCATTTACTTCCATCAACCCTAAATTGATCATTGAGACAAAGCCTGCAAACTGCATTACCCCAACACCAAAAACAATGGGGAGATCTTCTTTGTCTGGTCGTTTAAAACGCCCGAGAAATATCAGCAGAAAACTGATCGCTATTAACGCAATAGCCAACCTAGCCACCGTAAACCAAAGTGGATCGATAAAAGCCAAACCAATTTTCATAATTGGCCAACTTAAGCCCCAAATTAACACAATTAAAGCGAGTAAAAACCAAGCTGACGACAAAACTTTAGCCACAAAAACTCCTTTAGAAAAAAATAAATATACCATGCAGCTCTCAACTATAATAAAAAATTACTTTTATATAATGAGCAAATAATGGCTAGAGTTAACATCGACTTTCCTGGACAAGCATTATTCAACTGTTCTTTAGCTGTTCGTGTTACCGATATAAATTACGGTCAGCACCTTGCTCACGATAAGCTTATTAGCATGCTACACGAGGCACGCGCTCAATTCTTTTTAAATTTTGAGCTACAAGAGTCAAATGTAGAAGGCTTAGGGATTATTTTGTCTGACCTAGCCATTAGTTACCAAGCCGAGTCTTTTTACCCCGATACACTTCAAATAGAGATGACTCTTGCCGACCCAAGCCGGTGCGGCTGCGACATGCTTTACCGAATCACTAAAAACAACGGTGAAATCGTTGTTGCTACAGCAAAAACTGGCCTTGTCTTCTTTGATTATAAGATCAAAAAAGTAGCCAGTATGCCCACGTCATTTAAACGTTTATTGGCACTGCGTACGACCAACTTGTCCAACAATTAAACTTCAATGTCAGTTCAAACACCCCATCACTGCAAAGTAATTTATCTTATTCATTTGAATTCCAAACACTAATGCCGGGCATTTCACCCTTTCCATGCAAGCCAATATAAAATAACTTTGTCGGAAGGAATTTATCAAAAAAAGCGCTTTCACACGTCGAGACGATAGATACTAGCATTAATATAAAACGCTGCTTATCTAGCAGTTACCGCAAATTCACTGGGCACCAATATTTGAATTGTTTAATGTTACAGCCTCCTCCACGACGCCCCTTTAAAGACTGCGCATAAGAGCAGGTGAATAACAGCCTGAAAGATCGATTAATGTTCTTTTCTGAAGCTATCCATCCCTTCCGTCAATAGATTGGGATGCGGGGTTTTAATATACCGTATTTGCAATGACTCACGCCGGTGCTCTGCTTCTCGAGGGTAAGTAGGTTTCCAGCTAGAGTCTCGTATAACATACTGATGGGCCCGCAAGAATTTCTCATGAATTTTTTCACCATGGCAGTGCATCATGAACCAGTTGCCTGCACTGTCCGGCCTGATCTTTAACAAACCATGGCACTCAACACCACCATGCTCATCTCGAATTTCCATAATTTTGCAACTGGACAGCACAGGGGAATCGGTGAACGGCATATGAAACTTTTCAGCCAAAATAGAAAGGGTTTTCCTTTCTAACTGACTTTGCGTGGTTAGGTCAGATAAGCGAGATAAGAAAATATCCATAGTCACAACTCCCTTGAAGATGAAATTGATACCCTTTTAAGTACTACCTAACAGAATAATCTAGTACTTTTTTACTTCAAGTTCAAGGTTTTTAGCCAACTTCCTCTTAAAAGGGCACGTTGCATTGAAGTATCTGCATCGTTTCTAACTAACGTGGGTCTGCAAGTTAGCGCCTTAAGCACTCTTTCTTTAACGAGTAAGCTCAAGCGATAGCAAGCCATCAATTATGACCCTTAAGCTCTGACTCGCTTTAACCTTTAGGGCCCTAAAGGTAAAGAAAGTGTTAACCAAATACTTAAAAGAGCCCCCCAGCCGACTAAAAAAACGACAGAATAAGGAAGCATCAATGTCATTATTGTCCCAACACCAGCACGGCTGTCATACTGCTTCATAAACGCAAACACCAGTGCAAAATATGGCATAAGGGGCGTAATGATATTTGTTGAGCTATCACCTATACGATAAGCGGCTTGAACCACTTCAGGGCCAACTCCATGCAGCATAAACATAGGGATAAAAACTGGCGCCATAATCGCCCATTTTGCTGACGCACTTCCTATAAATAAATTAGTAAATGCACAAAACAAAACAAACCCTAACATCAACGGCACAATCCCTAAGCCACTTAAGCTCAGCAACTCTGCACCACTGACGGCTAGTAGCAAACCTAACTGGGTCCAGCTAAAAAAATTAACAAATTGAGCAGCAAAAAACATTAAAACGATATAAGTTGCCATCACTGCGATGGACTGCTCCATGCTGTCAATAATATCGACATGGCCAGTAAATCTGCCAGATAGGTAGCCATAAATGCTCCCCATAATGCCAGCACTTATAGCGATAAGGGGGATTAAACCCGACATGAAAGGAGACCTAACAATGCTACCCGAGCTGGGGTCTCGTAAAAAACCATTGACTGGAAGTAAGCCCCATACCACCAAGGCAACCATTAGAAAACCCGCTAATAACGCCCAGCGCAATGCTTTTCGTTCATTTTTTGTCGAGCGGCTGCTTAGCTCAGTTTTTTCTGGGCCGATATACTCACCCAGCAAAGGGCAGATATAGCGTTCTGTTACCCACGTTGCTAAGCCAGCAATTAAGAAGGTCGACGCAATGATAAAGTAATAATTTGCAGTCACACTCACTTGATAGGAATCATCCAGCAAATGTGCTGCTTCGGTGCTGATACCTGCCAGTATGACATCCACTGGGCCAATTAATAAGTTGGCGCTAAAGCCGCCTGAAACGCCGGCAAAGCAGGCTGCCATGCCGGCTAAGGGGTGCCGACCTGCAGCAAGAAAAATCATGCCTGCTAGCGGAATCATCACCACATAACCTGAGTCCACCGCTATACTCGATAACACCCCTGTCAAAACGACTATGAACGTCAGCAACTGAGTCGGTGCCCTTAAAACGGTTTGCTTTAACACGGCCTGAATTAACCCCGAGCGCTCTGCAATACCTAACCCCAGCATAACCACAAGAACAGGACCCACAGGGGCAAACTGAGTAAAGTTAGTGACCATATTGGCCAATATCCGATGTAGCCCAGCAACACTCAGTAAATTGACCACGACCACTTTACCCCCGGTCACCGGGTGGGTCACCGCTAAAGCCAAATACTCACCCAACCAAGACAAACCTATAACGAATAAGCACAAATAAACAAACAACATCGTTGGGTGCGGTAACGCATTACCCCAGCCCTCTATTTTATGTAACAACCTTTGTGTTAACGGTTTCTCCTGATTATTTTGCTGCACTTGCAGGCCCATTAGTGTTTACTATAGAGGCTTTTTTCACCCTCAGGTCTTGTTTTAAACCGTTTATGCATCCATAAATAATCTGCTGGATGCTGCTTAATGCTCCGCTCTAGCCAGTCGCTCCAACATTGTGTATCTGCCACATCATCACCTGATGGGTAGTCGCTTAATGATGGCTCAAATGTTACCGTACATTCACCGGCCTCGTTACGATAAGAACTAAAGAGTAAAACTTGCGCATTAGTCTGCTGTGCATATTGCGGGATACTCGTAATAGTAGCCGTCGGAATATTGAAAAAATCAACGAATGTTCCTCGGCTAACCCCAAAATCCTGATCCGGCACAATCACCACAACCCCGTTATCTGCCAGTTTTTTAAGCATATTTTTAATATCTTTTCTATGGAAAAGTGTCATCGGGTGTTTACTGACTGCTCGCTGATTAAATTGAGCTTCAAGCAAGGGGTTATCCATACGCCGATAGACTGCGTTATAAGGTGTCAGGCTGGCCAATTTAGTGAGCGATTGGATAAAAGATGTAAAATGGCCGGTTACTAATAGCAGCGGTTTTTTTTCTTGAAGTGCTTGCTCAAGATATTCTTTTCCGATAACGGTTACTGGCGCAGTTAACGCCTTCGGCTGCCGCCAAATCATATTAACCAGATCAAATATCATCAGTAATGAAGACTTTAAGTTAGCCTTTACCAAGCTATCTCGATACTGTTGTGATTCTTCCTTAAAACATAAATCTATATTTTGCCGAATAGTTCGTATGCGGCTATTTTTTCCCTTAGACCAGTGCTTTGCTAGCCACCCTGCTAAGCCAATTTGCCACGAACGTGGAAAACTAGCCAACAACCAGCTTACTAATACAAGTAGCCAGGATAAAATATATTTAGGGTGTAAATAGGAGAGTTTAAATTCTTTGCCTGCCATAAGGGGGTCTCTGTCTTTTTGAATTCATCAGCCTTAAAAAGGCCTATGCAACTATATTAATATGAAATAAACATCTAATGACCATGTTTTTTAGCCATACTTTTGTCATCAGTTCATTGGTTCCTAGCATCAACAGGTCGGTATCATGCTGATAAGGCCAACCTGACTGTAATAGTCGATTATGTAATTAATGAGATAGGCAGGTCAAAGTTAATTTAAACTAACCGACAATATCTAACTCACGGTGGCGAAAATCAACCCCTCTTTCTGCCGCTAGGGTTTCACAGGCCTTGATATTTACACCTTCAAGTCCATCAACTGCTGTTGCTGTCACTTGTTGAATATAACCTGGAGCATCCGTCAGAAAGTCCAACATCGCCGTATATGAGCCCTTCAATGTCGGTAGGCAATGCCTATTATATGTCGCTTCATCTTGCGCATTCATTGACACACATAGTGCGTCTACACAAGTGGATAGCTCCGGCAATATGTTCCGTTTATTGACTAAGTTCCCTAGCCCATCGGTATTCAAGCGTACCGAGCCACCATTATTTTTTACAAATGTAGCAATACCAATCAGCTCTTTTAACCGCAAAGTAGATTCTCCAAAGCCACAAAAGACAACTTCCTCAAACTGTGTTGGGTCACCTAAGGCATTTATAATGGCTTGGGCTGTTGGACGCTTTTCTAGCGTTAAATCATACTCATGCAACTGGAGCTCATGGTGCGTTTTTGGGCAGAACTGACACCGTAAACTACAGCGGTCACTTAAATTAATATAGCGACTATTACCAATATCATAGACAAGGGTGTCCATTTAAAAGCCCATCTGCTTAGAGAAGACCGTTATCAATACCACTGAGCTAACGGAAGCTTTTATTTAAGGTGTCTAATGCTTCACTACCAGGGCACAAGTCTTTATAACTTAATTCATTAAGCGGCTCGCAAACGGTTTGAATATTTTCATGCAAATCACTGCCTCCTGGCTCAAGGTATAGCAACCCAGTTAAAACCTCTCCTTTACCTGTGTGTTCGCTTATTGCATTTAACGCACTCTGCTTATTGCTTAAGTCATAACTATCATCCGTCGCACGGAAGCGCATCATTGAACCATCGTGCATAAAAATATCTTTTGACAAGCCCGGTTCTGATTGAGCGGTAATTTCACTTTTCACAGGAATAAAGTCCGCAGAAATAAGTGACTCCATATGGTCACGTAAATAATCATAACTTTTTGTTGAGCCTTTATGATTATTAAAGGTAACACAAGGTGACAAAACATCAATAAATGCAAATCCTTGGTGAGAAAGAGCGCCCTTTATTAGCGGAACTAATTGGTCCTTATCACCCGAAAAGCTTCGGGCAACATAGGTTGCTCCCATGCTTAAGGCCAAGCTGACTAGGTCAATACCCTCATCCATGACTTCTTTGCCACCTTTCATTAGCGAACCACGATCAGCCGTTGCAGAGGCTTGTCCTTTTGTTAGACCATAAGCCCCGTTATTAGCTACGATATAGCTCATGTTTAGCTTCCGTCGTGCAACATGGGCGAACTGACCTAGGCCAATAGAAGCCGAGTCTCCATCTCCTGACATTCCTAAGTAAACCAGCTCTCTATTAGCTAAATTTGCACCGGTCACCACCGAGGGCATTCGCCCGTGCACCGAATTAAACCCGTGTGATTTTCCTAAGAAGTAAGTCGGTGCCTTTGACGAGCAGCCAATACCGGATAATTTAGCGATTCGATGAGCGGGCAGCGATAGTTCAAAACATGCTTGAACAACAGCCGCACCGACAGAATCGTGACCACAACCCGCACATAATGTTGACATACTGCCTTCATAATCACGGTAAGTAAGTCCTAGCTCATTGGTTGGTAACTGGGGGTGGTGAAATTTTGATTTTGCTATACACGTCATGATTAATCGTTTCCTGTTAAAGCGGGATCTTGTGTATCTAAGTGACTTAAAATACCACCTACTACGGCTTGAACCGGTATTGGCATTCCATCGTAGTGAAGAACTTTGATCAGTTTTTTGGGGTGGCAGTCTAGCTCGTTTATCAACAGTGAGCGCATTTGTGCATCACGGTTTTGCTCAATAACGTACATCGTCTCATGACGCTCAATAAACTCGGCCACCTCATCATTAAAAGGGTAGCTGCGTATACGCATGCTGTTAAAATGAAGCCCTTGCTTTTCAAGCTTGAGTAATGACTCTGGCATAACATTGTCGGTTGTACCGTAATAGATAACGCCCATTTTGTGCTGCTTATCGTTGATCTGAATAACAGGGGCTGGGATAAGCGTCGCTGCCGTACGATGTTTCTTAAGAAGCCGCTCCATATTATCAACATAGTGATCCCCCTCTTCTGTATATAAAGCATGCTTGTCGCGTGACGTTCCACGAGTAAAAAAGGCCCCTTTTTCTGGGTGTGTCCCTGGGTAAGTCCGATAACAAATACCATCATCATCAATATCCATGTATCGAGCAAATGGTTTATCACTCTCTAGCGCGTCCAATTGCTCTGCATTAAGTACCTTACCGCGATCATATTGAGTCTCATCGTCCCATTCGAGTGGGTCACACAGCCAGTCATTCATTCCTAGCTCTAAGTCACTCATTATAATAACTGGGGTTTGCAGCCGCTCAGCTAAATCAAACGACTCAGCGGCAAATTCAAAGCATTCCTTTGGCGTCGCTGGAAAAGTAAGCACGTGCTTGGTGTCTCCATGTGAGGCATAGGCACAGGCTAGTATGTCGGATTGCTGTGTTCGTGTGGGCATACCAGTTGAAGGGCCTCCACGTTGGACATTAACTAGCACCAAGGGAATTTCGGCAAAATAAGCCAAGCCAAGCAACTCACTCATCAGTGAAATACCCGGGCCACTTGTTGCGGTAAATGCTCTCGCGCCATTCCAAGACGCCCCCATGACCACACCGATTGCAGCCAGTTCATCTTCCATTTGAACAACGCCAAAACGTTTACGTCCACTCGCTGGATCAATACGCATGCGTTCACTAAAGCGCGTAAAGGCTTCTACCACAGAGGTAGATGGCGTAATAGGGTACCAGCCACATACCGTTGCGCCACCATAAACACAGCCTAAACCGGTCGCCGTGTTGCCATCAACTAAAATTTTATCTTTAACAGCATCACTTTTTGAGACGCGAATATCAATCGGGCATTCAACATGTTTTTTGGCATAGACATAACCGAGTTCTAGCGCTGTTATATTGGCCGTTATTAAGTGCTCTTTACCTTTAAATTGCTGCCCGAGTAAGCCAGTAAAAATGTCAAATTCAATGTTCAACAAGGCCGCTAACGCACCAACATATGAAATATTTTTAAACAGCATCCGTTGCTTAGTGTTTGTGAACTGCTCGCGACACAAACCGGTGAACGGTATTCCAATAATTTGAATATCATCGCGGTGCAAACGACTAGGTAACGGGTTACTGCTATCATATAAAAAACACCCTCCTGGCAATACCGCTGCAATATCATCCGCTATACTCTGCGGGTTCATAGCCACGACAACTTCTACCCCACCACCACGACGCCCAAGGTACCCAGCTTCATTAACTCTCACTTCATACCAAGTCGGTAAACCTTGAATATTTGAGGGGAAAATATTTCGCGGGCTAACTGGGACACCCATATTAAAAATGGCTTTTGCAAAAAGGTTGTTTGCACTGGCTGACCCTGTTCCATTTGCGTTAGCAAACTTAATAACAAAATCATTAACTGATTGGATGAGTTTCATAAAGCATGACTCCGGCAAGAGGCTTGAGGAATATTAATAATAGATTGCTGCATATCCCAAGCACTCGTTGGGCAGCGTTCGGCACAAAAGCCGCAATGAAGGCAAACATTTTCGTCTTTCACCATAACGCGACCCGTTTTAAGCGTCTCTGACACTAATAAAGGTTTATCAAGATTGTCAGAGGGCGCGTGTAAGCGTGCACGCAAATCATCTTCCTCGCCATTCGTAACAAAGCTAATACAATCCATTGGGCAAACATCCACACAAGAATCACATTCAATACATAATTTTTCTTCAAAAACAGTTTGCACATCACAGTTCAAACAGCGCTGTGCCTCTTCATAACCTTGTAGAGGGTTAAAGCCTAATTCTACTTCTATTTTTATACTTGATAATGCCTTGTTCTGCTCAACCATTGGCACTTTATAGCGCTGATCATGGTGAATTTCACTGTTATAACTCCAGTCATGAATACCCATCCGCTGACTAACCAGCGTCACCCCTCGCTCTGGGCGCTCTTCTATAGCCTCGCCTTGGCAAAAAAGATCAATGGATAAAGCCGCTTGGTGGCCATGTGCTACGGCAGTAATAATGTTTTTGGGCCCAAAAGCAGCATCACCACCAAAAAACACACCGCCTCTTGAGCTGGCAAAATTCACTTCATCAATAACCGGCATATCCCATTGGTTAAATTCAATGCCAATATCACGCTCAATCCAAGGAAAAGAGTTTTCTTGCCCAACGGCTAATAAGACGTCATCACATTCAATAATTTCATCCGCCTCACCCGTTGGCACAAGGTTTCGACGGCCATTACTGTCTATGTCTTTACGTACTTTTTCAAAACGCACACCTGTCAGCTGCCCATTTTTATGCAAAAACTCTTTAGGCACCCGGTAATCTAAAATGGGAACACCTTCTGCTTCTGCCTCTTCTTTTTCCCAATCAGAGGCCTTCATTTCACCATAGCCAGAGCGTACAACAACGGTAACATGCTCTCCACCTAAACGACGTGCCGTCCGGCAGCAGTCCATCGCTGTGTTACCACCACCTAGCACAATAACTCGCTTACCAATGGACTCAATGTGCTCAAAGGCTACCTGACTCAACCAGTCAATACCCATATGAATATTCACCGCCTCTTGTCGTCCGGGTAGGTCAAGGTTTCGACCACGTGGTGCGCCTGTTCCAACAAAAAAAGCATCAAAGTCACGCTTGATAAATTCCTTTAGGCTGGTGATACTCGCACCCAAGTGCACGTCCAAGCCCAATTTCACAACCAAGTCAATTTCTTCATCTAGTACGGCAGGTGGTAATCTAAATGCAGGGATATCACTGCGCATCATCCCTCCCAATACCGGCCCTTTTTCGAAGAGGGAAACCTCATAGCCGGCTACTAATAAGTCACGAGCAACGGTCAATGATGCTGGTCCACCACCAATTAAGGCAATATGCTTACCATTGTTCTTTTCTACTGGCGTTGGTAACAAGCTGGCAATATCCCCTTTATTATCAGCTGCAACACGCTTTAATCGGCAAATAGCCACTGGCTCGTCTTCCACTCGGCCACGCCTGCAGGCTGGCTCACAAGGCCTGTCACAGACTCGACCCAATACACCAGGAAAGACATTACTTTGCCAATTAGCCATGTAGGCATCCGCATAACGGCCCTTAGAAATAAGTCGAATATATTCTGGAACAGGGGTGTGTGCCGGGCAAGCCCACTGGCAATCGACTACTTTATGGTAGTGATCTGGGTTTTTTGTATTAGTGGGTAACACGCGATAACACCTCTCTTTTAAAATATTTCTAGTCATTGAATCGACACCAGCAGCCCGTTAAGGAGTGCTCTTGTCAATTAGAGTCGAATTATAAAACAGCGCTTCCTTTGTTGCCAGATTCAATCGTGTGAAGCGCTTGCTTATTTATACCTGAACATAAACACTTCTTTAGCCAAACTTTTATATCATGAAACACGTGCAGGTTTACTTTTCCAAGCAACATTAATATAGGCCCCTGCAACAATAAAAAGAGCGCCAAAAATTGTTGCTAAATTAGGCACATCTTGGAAGAAAACAAGCCCAAGAATAACCGCAAAAACTATTTGTAAATAAGAAAAACTAGTGGCACGGCTGGCTGTTTCAGTTTGCATCGATTTAGTTAAAGCAACTTGCCCAATTTGAGTAGCAATACCAATAACCAATAGATATAGCCAACTAAGCCCTTCTGGCATAATGAAGTCGTCCCATAATAATAGGGTACTTGCTGGTAAAGAAATAAGCGGAAAATACAAAACAATGACCAGAGGATGCTCAATGGCTCCAAGCTTTCTGACTAGCACATACGCCATTGCGCTACCCATTGCGCCTATAATGGCTGCAGTTACCGCAAGGTTATCAACCGCGGTTCCCTCCGAGGGCGACATATAGATTGGCTGTACCATTATAATCAAGCCCATAAAGCTCAAGCCAATACACACAAGCGTTCCTGGGGTTAGACGCTCTTTAAGAAAAACCAATGCTAAAATTGCGGTAAACATGGGGTGCAAATACTGCAATACTGTTGCTTCCGCCAACGGTAAATGTGTCACCCCATAAAACACGCAATTTAAAGTCACAAAACCAATAAAACCTCGGGCAAACAACAACCCTTTCTGCTGGCCAAAAATTGGAACCCCCTCTTTTTTCAGCATCACATAGCTCATCACTAAGGAAATAACTGAGCGAGCGGCCACTATTTCTAGTACAGGAATGCCTCGCTCCCCAACCAGCTTCACAAAAAGGGCCATCACACTAAATGCAAAGGCACTTAAGATCATGAACTTGGCCCCTTTAGAAAGCCAGTGTAAAGTTAATAACTGTGACACGTCCTAACACCACCCATGTTTATTTAATAGATACACAAAAACCAACACATTATACCGTTGCTAAGCGATAAAACTGCAATGGCATTGGGCTACTACTGGACCATAAGTAAACCTTAATTAGCCCTATAAACGTATCAAGTATGCGTTTTAATAAACGTCCCAATCACCTGAAGTGCCTGCCGCGCTTCTGGAATTAACTTAGACATTAATTGCCAGACATGAACCTGCCCGTCCCATACTTCAAGCGTACTATCAACACCTGCTTTTTTTGCTAACTTATTAAGTCGCACAGCATCATCCAGTAGCACTTCATCACTGCCTACCTGAATTAATAGTGGAGGCAGCCCAGAAAGATCTGCAAAAAGTGGAGAGGCTTGTGGATCATTATCCGGTAAGTCTGCCAAATATTGCCCACCAAGCCAAGCCAATGACTCCTTACATAAAATAGAATCTGCCTTCGCATTGGTTTGCATTGAATCACCAGAAAAACTTAAATCAACCCATGGAGATAAGCAAACACCTGCGGCAGGTAGCGGTAAACCTTGCTCCTTTAAAGCAACCATTAGCGCAATAGTTAATCCTCCACCTGCAGAGTCACCGGCAATGACAATTTTTTCTGGCAACTCGCCATTGTCGAGCAAGGCTTTATAAGCCGAAACCGCGTCATCAAGCGCCCCTGGATAAGGCGTTTCTGGTGCCAGCCGGTAATCTAAAATAAACACTTTTGCCTGGGCTAAGTTAGCCATTAGGGCAGCCAAGCCTCTGTGACTGGAAGGTGACCCAAGCACATAACCACCACCATGCAAGTATAAAATAACCGTTTCTTTGCTGCCTAACTCAGCGTGATGCCACTCCCCTGGAACACCGCCTAATACATCCAATTCGCCATGTTTGCACTTAACGCTCATCGCTGACATTTTATTCATCGATTCGCGCTCTTTGATCAAGTCACCGCTTTTTGCAAATTGCTTTTTAACGGTCATTCGTAGGAACACTGCCAATAATTGACTTCGTATACTCGCCATTTCTTCTCCCTTAATTATCTGTTTTTTTACTAAACGCATTCTTCCAGCATCACAGGTACTTTACCCGTTACTGATCAGTACATTTATCAAGAATATAGCTTTTATCTAATATTTGATATCTTTACCTTAAAAAGTATTTAATAATGAGTGTTAGAATTTTATATTAATTAAAATAAACAATTAGAACAATAACTAAGAGGCTGGAATGTCAAATATATCGAAAACTATTAGAGCACTAAAAAAGAATGGTGCTAAGGAGCCCCGTATCATTATTATGGGTGCCGGAATGTCTGGTGTTTTAATGGGTATTAACTTGTTAAAGGCCGGTTTAACTAATTTCACTATTTATGAAAAACGCCACACAATTGGTGGCACCTGGCGTGAAAACACTTACCCTGGCATCGCCTGCGACATCCCCTCTTACTTTTACACCTACAGTTTTGAACCCAACCCAAATTGGACACGGCGCTTTCCCCCTGGTTCTGAAATTCAGGCCTACTTCGAACGTGTATTTGAAAAGTATCAATTAGCCAGTCACACCAGCTTTAATGAAGAAATTATCAACACTCAACATAAAGATGGTCAGTGGCACATTGAAACAGCCAGTGGCAAGGCTGATACGGCAGACTTTATTGTCGCGGCAACCGGTGTTTTACATAAAATTAATCAACCTGCGTTTGAAGGCATGGAAGATTTTAAAGGTGACACCTTTCACACCGCACGTTGGAACCATGACATCGACTTAAAAGATAAAAAAATTGGCATTATAGGGGGCGGCTCCACTGGAACACAAATGGTTGAACCTCTCTCAAATGTGGCAAAAAACCTTACCCTATTCCAACGTACCCCTCAGTGGATTTTCCCAGTCCCTGACAAGGCCTACTCCGCCCTGTGGATTAAAGCTGTTAAACGCTTCCCTTCCCTTGGTAAGGGGCTTTACCGAATTTATAAGTTTATGCAAGAACGAACTGTGGGCGTTGCGACCATTAAGCCGGGCTGGAACCGTTCCATACTTAATAAAGCATGCCAATGGAATTTAAACCATGTAAAGGACGCTGCGTTACGTGCCAAACTAACCCCTAATTATGAGCCTGGTTGCAAACGCTTAGTTATGTCTACCTCGTTTTATCCTGCCATACAAAAGCCGAATTGCTCACTGGTGACAGAGGGCATAGATAAAATTGAGGCCAATGGTATTCGTACCAAAGATGGTGTGCTGCATGAATTAGACATTATTGTCCAAGCCACTGGATTTGATGGCTTTGCTTTTATGCGCCCAATGACCATGCAGGGGTCAGATAACACAAGCTTAGCCAGTGCATGGGAAAATGGCCCTCGTGCTTTCCGCGCCATTACTATTCCTAACTTCCCTAACTTTTTTATGCTGAATGGCCCCAGCAGCCCTATTGGAAACTATTCCCTTATTGCCATTGCTGAAACACAAAGCACCTATATTATGCAGTGCATACAAAAATATATGGAAGGCGGCTTTGACTATATTGAACCTAAACAAGAAGCTGTGGATAGCTTTTACGACACGGTCCACAAAGCATTACCTGGCACTATTTGGACCACTGGCTGCCAAAGTTGGTATTTAGATGATAAGGGCGTGCCTTTATTATGGCCATGGTCACCACAACGCTATGCTAAAGAAATGAGCCAGCCAAACTTTAATAACTATCACTTGAAGAAAGCCTAATATTTCCTTTGCCAATTCATATAAGCTACTTCTAACCAACACTGTTATCAATAAAAAAGGCCACGCAAAAAACGTGGCCTTTTTTAAAGGAACACTAACGACTCTCTATTTCAAGCCGAATGACTGTCTAATAGATGCCGTATAGTTCTTCGCGTCTTCAATAGCATCAGGCAAGTCCGTTAAGGCAGCACAATAAGCCTCTATTGTTTTATCTGCCAATAGTTGCCATTTATCGACCCAGTCTTGAATAAGTGCTTTATTGGAGTTATTAGTAAGCATAAATTCGACGAGTGATTTCGTTTGTCTATTATGCCGCTCTGAGTCGCGTAATTGCGCGTCAGATAACAGTGACAGCAGCGTATCCCCATTAACTCTAGCAGCCTCACCTAGCTGCCGTTGAACACATGCCTCAACCGCGGGTTTAACAACAACATCAAACACAACAGTTGCTTCAGCCCAGTCCCATGTCACTAATGCTTTTTCAACTAGTTCTCTAAACCCTTGCCACTCAACACCTTCCTCCCAAGTGTTTCTTTCATTTTCACCAAAGCCTGCATCAGGCCATGATTTACTTAGTTCATTGGTTCTGTAAGCAGTATGGGTGACCCAACGTAAATGGTCTCCTGACTGGTATGTCGCTAAATTTGTGATCGTACTTGATGGTGACATTTGATGTAAATAAGCAGCTGCCATTTGCAAAGAGTGGTAAAGGTATCTTGCGGGGGTATACACCCGAGCTAAAGTATTTGCCCACTCATTTGCAATCATTTGATCGTTACCACGCTCACTAAATTGATTCAACAAACCCGTTACATACGCTTCTTGTCCCTCTTGAAGTATATTGTAAGTCCTATAAACCAACTTTTCAGGGTCTCTAAATGCATCCCAGTCATCGTGTTTTAGAGGGCTTTCATTACGGTACTTTTTGTACCATTTATTCATTTTTGCATCACGCCCAACTTCAAACGGCGCATCTTGATTATTGGTATGAGAATGAAGGTTTGTCGTTACAATTTCATACTCACAGGGTTTCTTTCTTTGATTAGAAAGGTGGGACCATGTTTTAAGTGGCTTCATTGGTTTTTCTTGTTCACTACTCATAACCCCTCCTCCTTTAAAGTATTTTTTCGAAGTAAAAACGAATCTTCTCTGGGGTCACTTCAATTTGACCAGCCATAGAACCCAAATGAATTTCAATATCTCGCATTTCAAAGGGTCTACCTAACGCTTCTTCCATCGACACCCTTGTTAATATCAACTCTTGATCCGCAGAAATCCTTACGTACGCGCCTTTATCGTCAATCTTAACTTCCTTATCCGGGTTATCCCACTCTGCCGCCTCTATCGCTGCTTGAGCAACATCACCCCCATTAAAAATGGGCCCCACATTATTTTGTTTATATGCATCTTTTAAATTTGTCATGTTTTTCTTTTTTTAACATTCAGCCTTAAAGGCTCAAGTAAATTATGAAGGTGCTGTAAATGGCTCTATGCCTTCGACATTAACCAAGACATCTTCATTTTCGATTTTTAATGGGTACTCTGCAAGCTTGCAATCTGTCGGGTTTAGGCCTTTACCATTAGCTGAATCAAACTGCCAAAGGTGTGCTTTACAAGTAAGAATTTTGCCATCAAATTCCCCTTCTACTAATTCAATGCCTTGGTGTGGACAAATTGCTTGATATGCTTTCAAGTCTCCACCATCATTACCAACAACGAGTATTGATGTACCATTTTCTGTCTCAAAGAAATCCATATCTCCTTCCCATACATCGTCCAACGTACATATTTTCTCAAAAGCCATTAGCTTTCCTTATTGATCTGCAAAGGTGACATCGACTGTTTCAGTTGCACGCCAGCTTGCATCCGAAACCTTCATACCCCGAGGATAATTTTCATTACTACCATGCAACCTAACTCTCATTACTTTTTGTGGTTGTGGTGCCACACGTCTACCTACTGAATGATGCGCACATTTCTCTGCTACCTGATCCATCGTATCGTCTGTATCTACGCTAACAAGTTGCAATACAAAGTCGCCCTCAAAGTTTGCACATATTGGTAATACCGCCATATTCTTCTCCAATGGTGTGTAGCACCTTCACCAGAAGGCACTACCGTTTTAATACAATTAAGCTACTTTAGTTTTATCTTTAAAACCTTCTGCCCATGCATAATCGTGTGCATCTTTACCCATTTCCTCTGGGCCTAAGCTCATGTACAGTAATGCACCTGATAAATCAGCCGGTTGAATTTCGCCGCTTAAGAACCTGTCAATTAGGTTTTGATGTTGCTTATAACGCTCTGGGTCTTGCTCAAAACACCAGCGATCTGCTTCTGAAGCAAAGTGATATAAACGACCATCTAATTCAAGTTGATAGTCCTTAATGTCCCAACCATCACCTGGTGTACCTACAATCGGCAGCTGACTCATATTGCAAATATACGGAAGTGTTTCAGGTAGCGTTAAATCTTCACGGCCATTATTTAGGTTATCTGTCATAACATCCCAACATTTACCCCATGTTTTATTCCAGCCAGGGTACTTTTCCTCCAACCACTCACGGTCCTCTGGTGAAGCTCCTGCTGCAGGGTTCCACCAAACAGTCGGACGCCAAAAGTAAACACCTAAATGCATACCATGATGAGTTACGTCTAAACCTTTTGTTAAATCTTCCCAAAACCAAGGTGCATCAAGCCCTAAATCAGCTAATTGACGTTCAAATTGAATAATAATCCACTCAACCATAAACTCTTTAAATGATTGCTGCCTATGCTCTAAAGGCGTGTAGTAATCCATAATTGGCCCTGTTAATACAGAGAACAATTTCCATGCTCGCCAGATAGATACATCAACTAATGCTTGCGCCTCATCCTTTTTACCGTTTGCAATTAATATTTTTAACGACGGCCCGCCTTGTTGAGCATGTCTGGCCTCATCTGTTTGAACACTTGAAATTAAGCTTGCAAACGTATGGTCACCTGCATTTGAAGCATCAGCAGCTAAACCTAAAAACTGCATATTTGTAAAGCCTGTTTCAAAACCAAATGTCAACATAATGGACACAGCAACCGCATCCCGAGTAAACATAATGTCGTCAAAGAATGAGCGTGCAGCTATGGCTGCCCAATCATTCGTGTGCATCGCTTTATGAGCCCAATCCCATTGGCGGCTTCGTTTAATGTTTGCATGGGGAAAATACAATTGAATTTGACCATGTCGGTTTTCATCAAGCGCCCCGAATATAGCCATATTCCTATTGCCAGGCGCTTTGGCAAAACGTGCCATTCTTGCTTCTCCCGTACTGGCTCCATATTCATTCACGGAGATAGCGCCATAATGAGCAATCATCGTCGAAATCCAGCCTGGGTCAGCACGATCAACATAAGCATCACGCTCTAGTGCTGCCTTAACTGAATAGGCACCAGAATCTTTCTCACGCTGAACCGAAACATACTCAGGGTAGGTCACTTTATAGGGCTCATCGTAAGTTTCCCACGTAGACATGGAGATCCCTCGGGCTCCACTCATTTCCTCAGGAAATAATTCCTCTTCTGTAACATATTTAGGTGTCCAGTTAACGGCACGTGTTAAGTCATACCACTCTTCTCTTGGTATCTTATACATCTAACTCCCCTGTATTTAATTCAAATGTTTTTAAATAATGGGCTTTTTTTACTCTCCGGCTCCGCATCTTTCGCATTAAAAAACTTCTCCATGAACATATCTTTTTCAAACAAACGCCCTTGCATTAACATGGTAATACACGCATCAATCATCACCGGTGGACCGCACATATACGCACGGTAGCCTTCAAATTTACCGTCCATGTACTCTTTAGCAACTTCATGAATAAAGCCCGTAGGACCATCCCATTCCGGCTCAATATCTGGACCTGATAAGCCCGGCACGTAAGTAAAATTATCATGCTTAGCGTCAAGTGCTTCGAAGAGATTTTTATAGTACAACTCTTCTAAATTCCTAGCACCTTGGAATAATATAATGTCTCGTTTATCGCCCGATTCCAGTAAATCCAACACCATAGATTTAGGGCTTGCCAAACCTGAGCCTCCGCCAAAAAACACCATCGGTTTATCATCCGACACCCTAAGGAAGAAGTGCCCATAGGGTGCTGAAAAATCAAGCGTATCGCCTACTTTTAACTTATTGTGAATCCACGTTGTTCCCTCTCCTCCAGGGATTAACGCAATATCAAATTCAATGGTTGTTTTTTCACTCGGCGATTGCGCCATTGAAAATGGACGAGGTGTATCCAACCCTGGAATGTGTAAATTGGCATATTGGCCAGATTGAAACGCCATTTCCCCCTCTTCAATTTCTAAGAATACCCCAACAATTCTAGGGGTCAGTTTTTCAACCTTAACCACTTTTCCAGTAAAGTCTCGAACGGGTATATTGGCAGCGTCCGGCTCCTCATCCACGTCTGCCTCAATGACCAAGTCAGATTCTGGTTGTGCACAGCACGTTAGGCATTTCCCCTCATCACGCTCAAAATCTAACAATGCAAATAAAGAGGCATCACCGTGACTCACCTCACCGTCTAAAACATCTACTTTGCACGTTCCACAAAGCCCATGCCCACAAGCGTGGGGCAGGTAAATGCCCTGCCTTAATGCCGCGTCGAGAATAGACTGCCCCTCTTCAACATCGACTACCACCCCCATTGGTTCAATCGTTACTTCATAGCTCATATTAGTTTAACGAACCATTAAAGCCAGTGAGCCCCGGCGTTTTAAAACGGATAAAAGACTTATGTCCAATTCCATTAGCCTCTAAACTCGCGTCATAATTTGGCTGAAAGACCTGACCGTCTAACACCCATTTCACGGTACCCCAATCAACACTTACCCAATCTGGATGTGCTGAAAAAAGACTGGGCATCACATCTGAAACCACTGAACTAAAAAGCATACCTGGTGCCAAAGCTACTAATGATGGCGCACCACCCAGCCCCCGATGGTCGTCCCAGTCCAAGGCTAGCAATTGATTTCCGTTGAAATTTTCTACCGTATCTGTAATTTTTTCAGGGTAATCACCAATACTATTAGTCGCCATATATACCTCCTACACTGTTTTTATTAAATTGTTATGATCCAGTATTTCCACCATGCCACTTTTTCCAATTAGTCTCATCTATTGAGCCTTTGTACTCACCACCGATACCACCTGTAAAGTGATACCAATCCAGCACATCAGGAATGGCTTCGCCCCCGCAGTTTCCTTGGTAAATTTGCTGAGGTGGGATCATTGCTTGTGAATATTTTTCTGGTTCATGTTCAAAAATATCTCTGCAGGCTTCTGAGCACGTATGGTACTTATCAGCTTTATACTCGCTTACTTGGTATGACGGTTCCATCGGGTTTCCATTGACGACATCTGTAAACACCATCGGAACTTGGCATACTTGACAGTCCAGCGGCAGCGCACCGATAAAGAAGCGCTTTCCCTTTTCTTCCATTTCTCGCCATAATTCCCAACGAGGACGATAATATTTATCAAATGTATCGGGGTACTTCTCAGATAACCAATCCATTTTCTTCTTTGTCGGAATTTGTGTTTGAAACCCAGCGGCATGGCTTGCTGCGTATAAAATGCCATAAACTTGATGGCTTAGATGGTCTGCTTCTGCTGTTGCAACCTCATGATATTTCGGCATTTTAATACCATAACGCGCTAGGTCTTTAAATAAAGCCCCAGCATTTTCTTCAAAATAAATGGCCCAGGCTTCTTTCCAGGACATGGGGCTTTCTACCAGCATATAGTCTTGCATAGCAGACACTAAAGAGAGCAGACGGTACGAGCGCCAGAAGTGTTTATCTATCCAAGCCTGAACAATTGGCACGTTATCTTCATGCTGCTCTAGCAGGAATTTAATAATACCTAAGCCTAATGTCATATGCCGAGATTCATCTGACTGCGCTGAAAATCCAAACGTTACTGTGGACATATCACCATTATAGGCAGCACCTGACATAAACGGTACGAACAGCAAATTGGTTAGTAAGTACTCAAACGCAAATGAAATTGAAACAATAAATTCAAAAGGCCCAGCTGTTCGTCCATCCTCAATGAATGACTTGGGAACTGATAAATACCATACACGGTCAAACATATGGAAGGGCTCATGCAAACCGGTGAAATACTTATTGTAATTACTCACAGTGTGAATTTGTGTTTGGGTATGCCGTAGCTCATCAATTGACTGCATCTGGCAGGCAATTTGAGCACCCTCACCAGCAAAGTTCCTCGCCAAGTGAGCAAAGCCACGATGCGCCTGGTATTCAATAGGCGTTACGCCTTGAACAAAGATTTTTAACGCATTGATATAAGAGGCATCTGTCAGATTCAGAAAACCATCATTTTGCGCAAAACTATCCATAACGGCATAGAGCTTTTTATCTTTTTCAGCTTGATACTTCCAGTAGGCATCTGTTGTTAAACGGAATGGATCCTCCCATTTATCCCAATCAACTATTTTAATCCCTTCAAACAGTTCTAGCGGGAACACTTTTTCTCTAGGTTGGTAGCTTGGCTCCCAAGCTAAACCACGTGTTAGTAGTTCATAGCGTTTGCGCATATTTAGTCGCTTTTTTTCAGACATTGCCATCCCTCCTTAGGTGTTCCAAGACAAACGAATAAAATCATCATCTTCTTCTAAATTCCCACTGAGTGAGATGAGGTGCATATGTATTTCTTGCAAATCAACCTCTCTCCCCAAAATCTCTTCGACTGTCTCGCGACTAAGCGTCAATGTACCCACAATTTCAAACCGAACCATCCCTGGCTCATGTTGCATGACTGCCTCTGGGTTATCAGTTTCTACCGCATCAATAAAAGGACGTGCATCCATATTATCTTGAAATATAATAAATATTTTACCCTCAGCCATATTGCCCCCTTAAATTTTAACCCCTTGTTTTGCTAGCCGATCAAGTAACTCTTGCTTGACCCCCCCCAAGTGTTTAGTACCTTCCGGTCCAAATGCAGCTAGAGCAACTGGCTGTAATGCCTCTTCCACTCGTAGCAGCCACTTTTCGACCCATTCACATAACAACGCTTCATTTGCATCTGACTCTTTTGCGGTTACCTTCATTAACTGGTTCGTCCACCGAATTGTTTCTGCATACCAGTCACTCATAAAACTGACTAACATGGAGATTGGCAACCCACCTTTAGCTGTTATAACGGCAATAAAGCGACCAAAAATCAAAGGGCTTAATAGACCATCCAACACAACATTTTGAGCAACCATTGTTTCAAACCAATCCTCAATAACCCAAATATCCTCAATCACGCGGCGAAGAGGTTGCCATTGCTCATCTTTTAGCCAAGCGTCCTTCGCAGCAAGAAGTGTCACCTCTTCATTATCATCCAGCATCAAGGCCAGTTTGCTGATGTACTGAGACATAGCAATATGATCAAATCCATTGTAAGCAGCAACCCCAGCAATGCTCGCACCAAAACATTTGTCTGCAATGTATTGATTATTCATATTAGCCGCATACTCCACATGACGAAGTGGAACAATCACTTCACGCACTTGCTGCTTTAACTCGTCAGGCACTGTCGCCATTAAGTTCTGCTTATCAATCATCACGTGGTTCTTATCCATCACTTCTTGCTGAAGTGAACGAGCTGTCACATAAGGCGTATAAAAGTACTGTCTAGGGTCCATAAATGAATACCAGTCTTTCATGACAATTTTTGTTAGTTTTACATCATAAACATCCCTTCCAGAGTCATACACAGGCTTATAGTGAAACCCCACTTCACTTTGAATATCATAGGTCGCCTCTTGGTAACGTGTTGCTGGTTTGTCACCGATTCTTCTTTCAATATGGCCATAGTTCGTCCGTGATGGCTTAATTCTTTGTTTTCCAATATCCGACATATTTATATTTCTCCTAATCTCTAAGCAAATGACAGCTGGGTAAGGTCTTATGCATCTTCATCCGCACCCGGCATCCCATATCGCCATTTTTTACGGTCATACTCAACGGCCTTAATTTGCTCCGCATTTAAAAAAATGACATTATTTTTCGAGCAAAACTCTTGAAACTGGCCGATAGGTAATGTTAGTTCGAGATACATCAAGGGATCCCCTATAGCAAAATCAAACTCAATAATTTTATTAAGTCTGAGGCCTGTAATGTGGACATAATTTTCTGGTGGTTTATGCCCGTTATTATTCTTGTATTTGATCAAGTCACCCATAGTTTAAAAATATTTGCATATTCCATACCAAAATCAGTTAACACCCTAAAACAACTGTCAAGGCCTCGTTAAGCAACCTGTCATACCATTAGTCAAACACTGTAACCTGCTAATAATTTTTCTCTTAAGTACATTAATGCCCATAGATTCATCAAATGATAAAACCCGACTGCCAGCATTTAATGAAACGATGAAAAACAGCGCCTTAAAAAATAGCTTTGCGATCACACTTAGGTCAAATGCACCAGCCAGCCTAAGCATGTTGAGGCTGTATTAGTTTTAATGCTTGACTGGGCTGTTGGCTATCGCTTAATGATCATGGTGATGACCGTTACCTGACCCTTTGCTTTCGATGCAGCGGTGAGCATTACTTTGCGCGGGCCCGGTTGTGCCGTGGCTTGAATCAATCCCCTAAAAGCTTTAATAGCAATTATTCGCCCTTTTTATTGGCTCACCTTTTGTACGGCCACTCATACCATTCCCCCCATTGTTTACCACGGTATAAAACAACCAAGGGTAGGAAATAAATGCAAAAACAGCCATTTATTATGCTCCTAGAGGCACCAAGTGTTGTGAACAGCCTAACCCTATCATTAACGGGCCTCAGCAAGTGATCGTTGAAGTAAGTGCCACGTCTGTTTGTGGTTCTGAGAGACATATATACCGAGGAGCGATAAACTCATCAAGGGATAAAGGGCTTTCTCAAATTGACCACGAGCTAATTGGGCGTAACAGTGATATAGGGAAAGTATTGCAATTAAAGGTTGTCGACCAACGGGTTTATTGTCTATCGACATCAACTTAGGGAAATAGACCTAGCAAGTGGTTTGTATAGACCTAGCAAGTGGTTTGTATAGACCAGCGTGATTATCGCCTAGCAGTTGCCGCCAAAAAGGTGCTACAACCATTAATCCTACAGACGATAATTGAAAGGAGGAGGTTATGGCTTTAACTTATCACCATGGCTTTGACAAAGTAATTGAGGTGGTTATCTACCCTGAAACACAGCAACTGTGTTTGGGTATTATTTGGCCAGGCGGCACTATTGTCGTGATTGGTGTCTTCTTCGACCAGGAGTTCAACCTAGTCCTAGGCGATGTTTTTTTTCGCAATATAAGCCGTCATATAAACAATTTTCTTTCAATGTTCAACCGTATATGCGCTAAGCCATTCGCTTAATGGAAAGCGGTCTGATTACTCCCCATGAGTATTTCTCGCATGACTTTAGCCTTAACCAAATTAACCAAGCTTTTGAAACATTTTATAACAAAACAGGTGCTGCGCTTAAAGTGCTAATTAGGCCATGATCGTCCAGCACTTTCGCTACACCTCTTTAGCCAACTTACCTAAGCGGTAAGCGAGCTGTGGACGAGTCATATCTAACATTCTTGCCGCCCCAGATAAGTTTCCTTCAGAGCGCTTAACGGCTTCTTTTAAGATGGTCTCCTCTATGTCAAACAAGTTATGTTGCTCTTTAAAGAACGCCTCTACAAACTGGTGATGACTATCTTTTTTAAGCGCTTGTAAATGCCCACCGCTGCTTAACCCTAACTCAGGTGCCTTATCAACATCCATCATGGCAAAAAGGTGTTGAAGCTCCACCTGTCCACCATTATCACAAAGCAACACGCCTCTTTCTATTACATTTTCAAGCTCTCTAATATTGCCCGGCCATTGGTAGGCATCAAGCCGGACCATCGCATGGTGGGTAATACCTTTAATGTCCTTGTGGTATTTAGCTTTATATTGGTTAACAAAATTGTCTGCTAATAAAGCAATGTCTCCCTGCCTTTCCCTTAATGGCGGAATAACGATAGGGTAAACATTTAAGCGGTAAAATAAATCTTGTCTGAATTGTTTTATGCCTACTTTTTCAGCTAAATTCGTATGTGTAGCGGCTACCACACGTACATCTACAGATACAACCTTGCTACCACCGACTCGTTCTAATTCACCTTCTTGCAGAACACGCAACAGTTTTGCTTGCGCTGAATATGATAAGTCACCAATTTCATCTAAAAAAATTGTTCCACCATTAGCGCGTTCAAACCGGCCTTCTCGTGACTGATGCGCCCCTGTGTAAGCACCTTTTTCAACACCAAAGAGCTCAGCCTCTAGAAGGTCATCGGGTATGGCCGCACAGTTAACCGTTATAAATGGCTGATCAGCCCTTCCACTTCGTCGATGCAATGAACGGGCAAACAACTCTTTACCAACCCCTGTTTCACCTAACAATAAAACTGTCACTGGGCCTTGTGCTGCTTTATTTAATAGCTCATAAGACTCTTTGAACACTTTAGAGACACCTATAATAGCGTCATCTTGCTTATTATGCTCATCAAGCGACGACCTTAACCTTACCACCTCATCACGTAAATCAAGGAATTGGTCAACAAAGCTATCTGCTTCATATTCCTGTTTAAGCTCCTCAGCATTGTCCCACTCACATAGCGGTTTACCAATAATAATGCAATGCTCATCACCACATGCACGACAAGCTTGCTCAACAAAGATAATAGGCTGCCCCGTAAACTCTGAGCTATAACCACTAGCGTAACCTACCTCCATCCAACAAACCGAGGCTTCAGACGCCCCAAAAGCTTTTTGGTGAACTTCACTTTCATATGAGTTATCCCAATTCAGTTCCATATAAAACTTTTTTTGGGAAATATCCATTTCAAACTTAAGGGTCGTGACATGCACGCACCCCTCTAATTGGTGCAGCTGTGGCCCGACCATGAACTGATCACGCTCATCTGCATCAGGGCGCCACTTTCTTGCTAACTTAGCATCCCCGACCCCAGCTCTGTAGCCTGTGCGCATAATGATGCTCCTAGCTCTATCCGCACCAAGGGTTTCAATAAGCTCCCTGCGTAAGGCACCCATTGCTTCACTATGTAACAGTAGCATTCTCTGCTCACCTAGCCATATATGCCCAGTATCTGGAGAGAACTTTATTTGCTGCCTTAAGTCATCAATAGATGCCGACATCTGCTCAGTTCTTTTCACTATGTTTTCACCCTAGCCATTAAGAAGCTCAAGCTTAAGCCTAGACTAAACAGTTGATCATTTCATTAATTATTATGGGCTTTTCAGCATTTAAGTAACTAGACCAGCCCATTTAGCCGAACCATTCCCTTGCAGCCCTATTCTTTTTGATCATTAAATCACTATGAACTGTTTATCATATTTTTTCCCGCATGACTAAATGAGAATGAGGTTTACAGTGTGCTTTTTTACTCTACGCATGGTTATACCAAGGGGCTCGTTCAACCGGTTTACAAAAGCATCACATTAAAAAACATGGTTATTAAAATCACCATATAAACTAGCTATTGGACAGTACAACTCACAACAAAAGTAGTGCTCAAAAAAAGCCCAAACTTAAATAAGTTTGGGCTTTTTAAATACCGATTAAATACTTAGAAAGATACTTCGCCCTGAATCCAGAACTTATCTTTGTCGTCTTTTCCGCTTATTGAGTCACCACGGCTATAAGAGGCATATTTAGCAAGCACGGTATAATTCTTTCCGAACTTTTTGACCGCTAGAAAGTCCATTTCACTACCATAATCAACACCACTATCTTCAGCATCAAACTCATGATAAACAGCCATTAATTTAACACCTGACACGTTTGTACTTAGTGTTAAAAAAGTATCCTCTAAGCCATCAGCAGGTGTCCCTAAAAACTGGTCAGCCCAGCCATTAAACTTATGGTTAGTTCCTAAAGGCGTTTTAAAAGAGGCACCATTATTAGCTTCTTGAACCTCATGCGAGATTTTTGCAGTGATACCTGAAAATGTAACACCTGCTTCAACTAAATAGTAACCCACATCTTCATCTGTCAGTAATGCACGGTCAATCTCTTGTTGTGCGTATTCAGCTGTGTAAAGCACTGACAAATCATCAGATACCTTAGTTGAGCCATTAAAACGCACACCAAGCGTGTCACGATCCGTCGTTAAAAACCCATCAACATCAATAAAGTAACCATAAGCCGTTAAGTTTCCGAACGGTAAGCCTGAATACTTAACATTAAAGAGTGGTACATCTGCTTCAAAATGAGTACCAAATATTGTTTGAACATTGTCAACATAGCCCAAAATGATTTGTGTGTCTTGTATGGATGTATTAACTACCGTTAATGCATCATACGTTTGTTCATTCTGACGCCAACCAACATTACCAACAAAGCGAGCATTATCAAGAATCACTCGTTGACGGCCAAACTTAATCAACGTGTCATCAAAGCCTGAGTAAGACACCCATGCTTGGTTCAGTTCAGCACTATTATCTGGGTCAGCGATTGGTGAGTATATGCCTCTATCTGCACCGGTATTCAATGTTGCCCCTTCATTGTAGTCACGGCTTCCAAGTGGTGTTGTAGACTCAACTTCAGCAAACGCTTTAAAACCAGCAAAATCAGGTGTTAGGTAGCCTAAACGTATACGTGCTGTTAGTGCATCAGCATCTTTTTTATTGGACTCATCATTCACATCTTCATAGCGAAGACGTGCATCAAAATTAATTTTGCCCATCTCTGGCGCAATCAAGAGTGACTCGTTAGCTTGGCTAAGGGGTGCGGCTATCAACAAAGGTGCAGCTAGAGCAACGGCAGCTGCGAGTTTATTCAATTTCATTATTTTTCCTTTTTCCATATTAATACAACTGTTAAACACTACAGAACAATGTTTTCATCACTAAAACCTACCTTAATTCCTATAATTTCAGATTTTTCAACCAGCGATTGTAGATAGGCCTGTATGGAAAGTTGTGACGCTTTTTGTGTTAAGTAGTGTTTTATTTTTTCTGCAACCATTTTATATTCCAATGGTTTTCCATCAATTTTTCGGTTAATTCTTACGACATGAAAGCCATAACGGCTCTCAATAGGGTCTTTTGCCAAGCCTTCTGGTAAACGGGTCAGTTGCTTTTCAAATTCAGGCACTGTCTGTCCCTTTCCTATTTGCCCTAATGAACCGCCAGTTTTTTTAGACGGGCAAATGGAGTATTGCTCTGCCAGTAGTGCAAAGCTATCTGGTGATGAGTGAAGCTGATCAATAAGGCTGTAACCTTGTGTTTTAGCTTCATCCCGACCATCGATATCGTCTTTCGCAGCTGCTAACAAAATATGCTCAGCTTCAAGCAACGTTTCTGTCTTAAAGCGTTCCTGATTTTGTGAGAAGTACCGCTGACAATCGCTTTCTGAAGGCTCACTCGCGTGACTATTTTTTTCAACTAGTGTGGCTATTTCAGACTCTTCGTCTGTAGGGTCAGCTGGTAGTTCATTCAGTAGTAATTGCCTTATAACCAGAGCCTGCCCAGCCTGCTGCATCGCCTGGTTTAGGCTTGCGGCTTGGTGATACTGTAGTTCTTGGGCTAATAAGGTTTCATCAATAACAACCCCATTAACTTTAATCTCAGGCATAGCCGGGGACATTTCATTTTCAGGGGGTACTGTATTACAACAAGTCGTCATTATTTTTCCTATCTAGTGTAGTAACAACCTACCGTTAATTAGGGTCAAATAAACCTAATTAACGGTGAATGTTTTGCTATCGCTGCCTAACCACTTGGTAACGCCGACCTAAATACCAAACAGGAACACTAATAATGTGAACGAGGCGGGTAAAAGGAAAGACAAGAAACAAGGTTAAACCAAAGAAAACATGTAGTTTGTAAATAATATTCACTGACTCAATTGCTTGAACAGCCTCTGAAAACTGAAAGGTAACGATACTTTGTGCCCAAGTAGCCAATAGAACCATCACTGAGCCATCCATGTGCTGACTAGAAACGACGATGGTTGTGAGACCTAGTAGTAATTGGACCAGCAATAAAATAAGAATAAAGATGTCCGACATACTGGAGGTTGCTCTAACCCTATCATCTGTTAAACGGCGTTTAAGCAGCATCACAAGGCCCACTAAACAAATGAGTCCAAAAACCCCGCCACTCACCATTGCAAGCAGCTGTTTATCAGCTGTACTAATAACCACATGGTAAATAAACTCAGGTGTGAGTAAGCCAACAAAATGGCCCATTAAGACCATAATAATACCCACATGAAATAGATTACTCCAAAGCCTCATACCTTTTGAGTTTAACATTTGGCTTGAACCTGCTTTCCAAGTGTATGGCTCCCTATCGAAACGGATCCAGCTGCCAAGTACAAAGGTTAGAAAAGCAACGTAGGGGTAAATTCCAAAAAACAAATCATTCAAATAAGACATTTCATTCTCCTTAAGGCTGTTTTACAGAGGCGCTTTGCCCCTCGTTATGCCATGTAATAGGTGCTTCTTGTAACTGATCAGGTGTGTAGCCACCCGTGCATGAAGCGTTAGAATCAGACTGCAAAGGCTCATCAAAGCGTATTTCTTTGTCTTCCCATGCCTGATCTATGGCTTCAATCGTGTCATCACGCTGTTCTTTCTTAACCAATTCCGCTATTTTTTTTCGTTCAACCTGCGCACCAGATAACTCAATTAAGCATTCGAACAAAATTCGATAATCACACTCACGATCCAATAAACGCTCACTTAGAACCGTTAAGATGTGGCTTATATCGCTCAACCATTCTTCGATATATGCCGCTTCTTGTGTACTTAAAAATTCAATAAAAAGCGGTATATAGTCAGGCATTTGTTCCGAATGAATATCAAAACCATTAGTCTGGTATTCATTCAGCAGATCAACCATGGCTTGGCCTCGGTCTCTGGATTCACCATGTACATGTTCGAACAAAAGCAGTGATAAGGACCGCCCTCGTTCAAACAAGAGGTCATAACGCTCTTGGGCATCGTATAAGTCTGTACCAGCTAACCTTTCAATAAATTGGCTCAGCTCACCCTGCAGCCTGAGCGGCAGTTGACTACCACGCACTCCAGCTATTAACTCATCAGCATGATCAACCAGCTCTTGCGAGGGATAGTCCATTAACCTAGATATAACTTTTAGGGCCATCATATGCACTACTCGCTTGAAATTTTAAAGTTAACTCGCTGGCTCATTTTCTTAGCACCAAACATGTTCACTTCATTATTGCCTGAGCTACACCCATTTCCAAACGTAAAACCACAGCCCGATTTTTCAGCATAGGCATCTGGAATATTAAGCTCCCGGTGTCCAGAAGGTACCACGAAACGGTCTTCGTAATTAGCAATAGCCAGGTAACGGTACATTTCCTCAACTTCTTTTTTAGTCAACCCAACATCTTCAAGAACCTCTAGATCTTCTATGCCTTCGACATTTTCTGCACGCTTATAAGCACGCATGGCTAACAGCCTTTTAAGGGCTAGCGACACTGGTTTTTCATCACCTGCTGTTAATAAGTTGGCTAAGTACTTTAAAGGAATACGCAAACTGTCCACATCAGGAATAACACCGGCTTTACCTAGCTGGCCTGCATCAACCGCACTTTGAATAGGGCTAAGAGGAGGAACATACCACACCATTGGAAGCGTTCTATACTCTGGATGAAGTGGCAATGCCAATTTCCAGTCAACCGCCATTTTATAAACCGGCGATTTTTGTGCAGCATCAAGAATAGAGTCGGCGATTCCATCTTTTTTCGCCTGTTCAATAACCTTGGGGTCATTCGGATCTAGGAAAATTTCCAGCTGCTTCTCGTAAAGGTCAACATCAGATGTGGTTGAAGCCACTTCTTTTACTCTATCTGCATCATAAAGCAGTACGCCCAAATAACGGATACGCCCTACGCACGTTTCTGAACAGACGGTTGGCTGACCCGCTTCAATTCTTGGGTAACAGAAAATACACTTTTCTGACTTTCCTGATTTCCAGTTAAAGTAAATTTTCTTATACGGGCAACCACTGATACACATACGCCAGCCCCGACATTTATCCTGATCAATCAGAACGATACCGTCTTCTTCACGCTTATAGATGGCACCGGAAGGACAAGAGGCAACACAGGCAGGATTCAAGCAGTGCTCACAAAGGCGCGGTAAATACATCATAAATGTATTTTCAAATTCACCGTACATCTCTTTCTGCATGTTGTCGAAGTTTTTATCTTTGCTTCGCTTTTCGAATTCGGTACCGAGGATTTCTTCCCAGTTTGGCCCCCAAACAATTTTCTCCATCCGCTTGCCGGTGATCAAAGACCTTGGGCGAGCTGTTGGTTGGTGAGCCGACTCAGGTGCCGTATGTAAATGCTGGTAATCAAAATCAAATGGCTCGTAGTAGTCATCAATTTCAGGCAGGTCAGGATTCGAAAAAATATTAGCTAATACTCTGAACTTTCCACCAATCTTTGGCTCAATTGACCCATCTGCTTTTCTGATCCAACCGCCATTCCATTTTTCTTGATTTTCCCATTCTTTGGGATAACCGATACCTGGTTTCGTTTCAACGTTGTTAAACCATGCGTATTCAACCCCTTCACGAGAGGTCCAAACATTTTTACAAGTGATTGAGCAGGTATGACAGCCGATACATTTATCGAGATTCAATACCATGCCAACTTGAGAGCGTATTTTCATCGTATTGTCTCCTTATACGTCTTGTGGAAGTGGTTGAGGAAGGTCATCACTGTCTGAACCTTCCAGCCAGTCAACTTTATCCATTTTCCTAACCACAACCATTTCGTCACGGTTACAACCCACCGTGCCGTAGTAGTTAAAGCCCCATGATTGTTGTGCATAACCACCAATCATATGCGTTGGTTTCATGATCACACGTGTCACGGAGTTATGGTGCCCACCGCGTGTTCCAGTCATTTCACTGCCCGGGATATTCACGATACGCTCCTGAGCGTGGTACATCATGACCATGCCTTGGTTTACACGTTGTGACACTACCGCACGACAAGTGATCGCACCATTGGCATTAAAGACTTCAACCCAGTCGTTATCTTCAATATCAGCTTCTTTAGCATCCACTTCACTCAACCAGATAATTGGGCCACCACGTGACAGTGTCAGCATCAATAAGTTATCGGTATAAGTACTATGAATACCCCATTTTTGGTGTGGTGTAATCCAGTTAAGAAGGATCTCTTTATTACCGTTATCCTTCGTCCCTTTAACCACTTCAATGGTTTTGGTGTCAACCGGTGGGCGGTACGCCATCATCTGTTCACCAAAAGCCTGCATCCACTTGTGATCTTGATAAAACTGCTGGCGACCCGTTAATGTTCTCCAAGGAATCAACTCATGCACATTGGTGTAACCTGCGTTGTAACTGACATGCTCATCTTCCAAACCCGACCATGTTGGCGAAGAGATGATTTTTCGAGGCTGCGCTTGAATATCACGGAAACGAATTTTCTCATCATGCTTGGGTTTCGCAAGATGTGTGTGATCAATACCAGTGAATTCGCCCATCGCTTCCCACGCCTTAACTGCTACGTTACCGTTAGTTTCGGGTGCGAGCGTTAAAATCGTTTCACAAGCGTCAATTGCAGATTCTATAATTGGGCGTCCTTCACTTATACCCTCATCGGTATTGATATGGTTTAGATCACCCAATAATTTAACTTCATCTTCTGTATTCCAGCCAATACCTTTACCGCCATTACCAAGTTTCTCAAGCAGTGGCCCGAGTGAGGTAAATTTCTTGTAAATATTCGGGTAATCTCGCTCAACCACCACCATGTTAGGTGCAGTTACCCCTGGAATAAGGTCGCACTCGCCCTTCTTCCAGTCTTTAACGTCCAATGGCTGCGCCAACTCGCCCGCTGTATCATGAAGGACAGGAACAGTGACGATATCTTTTTCTACACCCAGCACACCCTCAGACACTTCTGAGAATTTTTTAGCGATACCTTTATATATATCCCAGTCAGACTTTGATTCCCATGCAGGGTCAACAGCCGTCGATAGAGGGTGAATAAAAGGGTGCATATCTGAAGTATTCAGATCATCTTTTTCATACCATGTTGCAGTTGGTAGAACGATATCTGAGTACATGCAAGTTGATGACATTCTGAAATCCAGTGTTGTCACTAGGTCCAGTTTGCCGGTTGCGCCCTCTTCAACCCATTCTGCTTCTTCAGGTTTAAATCCACCTTGTTGGCCTAAATCATCATTCATTACGCCATTTTTAGCGCCCAATAGGTACTTAAGCATGTACTCATGCCCTTTACCAGATGAGCCTAATAAGTTTGACCGCCAGATAAACATATTCCTAGGGAAGTTTTCTGGTGCATCAGGCGCTTCTGCGGCAAACTTCAGATCGCCACTTTTTAACTGCTCAACCACATAGTCTTTCGGCTCCATACCAGCTGCCGCTGCATCTTTAGTGATCTGCAATGGGTTACGGTTTAGCTGAGGCGCTGATGGTAACCAGCCCATACGTTCTGCTTTGATGTTGTAATCAAGCATATGCTCTGGAAATTCGTTCTTATCAGCCATTGGTGATAAAACTTCATGGATACTCACTTTCTCGTGACGCCACTGCGAAGAGTGGTTATAGAAGAAAGAGGTACCATTCATTTGGCGCGGTGGACGAGACCAATCCAAACCAAATGCAAGTGGTAACCAACCCGTTTGTGGACGCAATTTTTCCTGTCCCACATAGTGAGCCCAACCACCACCAGATTGACCGATACAGCCGCACATCATCAACATATTGATAACGCCACGGTAGTTCATATCCATGTGGTACCAATGGTTCATCGCCGCACCAATGATGATCATTGATTTGCCGTGCGTTTTATTAGCCGTATCTGCAAACTCACGCGCTACTTTGATCACTTTATCTGGCGATACGCCGGTTATTTTTTCTTGCCAAGCCGGTGTACCTGGAACATCAATATCAAAGCTGGCAGCAACATTGTCACCACCTAGCCCTCGATCAAGGCCGTAGTTAGCCATCATCAAATCATAAACAGTCGCAACGATTAGCTCTTTGCCATTTGCATCTTTAATGATTTTAGTCGGTACATTTTTAACTAATATTTCGTCATGTCCACCTGCAATCCAATGCTCATTGGAGCTATCGGCCGAGAAGTTAGGGAAAGAAACAGCTGAAACAGCATTGCCAATCAATGAAAGCTGAAGCTTGGTCTCTTTGCCTTTAAGCCCTTCACGCTCATCAATGTTCCACTTGCCTTTCTCACCCCAGCGATAACCGATAGAGCCTTGTGGAGAAACCAGCTCATTACTTGTTTCATCAAAGCCAATCGTTTTCCATTCTGGGTTGTTTTCTTGGCTAAGGTTATCAATCAAATCAGATGCGCGTAGGAAACGTGTTGATTTCAGAGACGCCTCATCATGCTTATCGAGTACAACCAACATTGGCATATCCGTGTACTGACGAACATAATCAGTAAAATATTCACTTGGGTTGTCTAAGTGAAACTCTTTTAAGATAACGTGACCAAAAGCCATTGCCAAAGCTGCATCCGTTCCCTGTTTAGGGTTGAGCCACTCATCGGTCAGCTTTGAAACTTCTGCGTAATCCGGTGTAATTGAGACTGTTTTAGCCCCTTTATAGCGAACCTCTGTAAAGAAGTGAGCATCCGGCGTACGTGTTTGAGGAACATTAGACCCCCAAGCAATAATATAATTAGAGTTATACCAATCAGCAGATTCAGGTACATCTGTCTGTTCACCCCAAATCATTGGGGAGGCGGGTGGTAAATCACAATACCAATCGTAGAAGCTAAGACAAACACCACCAATCAATGAAAGGTAGCGTGAGCCCGCTGCATAAGAGACCATCGACATCGCAGGAATTGGAGAAAACCCAATCACCCGATCTGGGCCATACTCTTTAGCGGTGTAAACGTTCGCTGCCGCAATCATCTCGTTAGTTTCGTCCCAGCTAGAACGAACAAAACCACCCAATCCACGCTTAGATTTATATGATTCTGCTTTTTCTTTATCTTCAACAATAGAGGCCCAAGCATCGACAGGTTTCATTGAGCGACGCGCTTCACGCCAAAGTTTCAATAAAGGTTTACGAATTTTAGGGTACTTCAGGCGGTTTGCGCTATAGAGATACCAAGAGTAACTTGCACCACGTGGACAACCTCTAGGCTCATGGTTAGGGAGGTCTGGGCGTGTTCTTGGGTAATCCGTCTGCTGCGTCTCCCAAGTGACCAAGCCATTTTTAACATAAATCTTCCATGAACAAGAACCTGTACAATTCACGCCATGCGTTGAACGTACCACTTTGTCATGCTGCCAGCGCTGGCGATAACTATCTTCCCATTCGCGGCTTTCATTGGTCGTCTCACCATGACCACCTGAAAACTCGCCCACTTTTTTCTTAAAAAACTGTAAACGATCAAGAAATTGACTCATTCTTCTCTCCGTTGATTCTAACTATCTTTTATTACCCAGCTGTTACACCGCTAATTTAACGCGATAACAACTGCCCCAAAGAGCAGCAGTTATTTCTTTCCTAAACGTGTTTTTAAGGGTTATGGAATTCCGCACCTTTTCTCAAGTAAAACCACCAGTTAAGCACTAAACATACGGCGTAAAAAATAGCGAAACCGTACAAGGCATTCTCGGGTGTTGTTAGCTTAATCTGCTCACCCAATACTTGAGGGATATAAAAAGCACCATAGGCCGCAACCGCAGATGTCCAACCCAACACAGGGCCAGCTTGTTCTTTGTTAAATACCATTGCAATGGTACGGAATGTTGATCCGTTACCAACACCTGTTGCGGCAAAAAGAATTAAGAACAACACTAGAAAGGGAATAAAGAACTCTTCTGGTGTTGCTGAGTTATAAGCAGCCTTCATATAATAGGCAACGCCTAATGCGCTAGCAATCATAAGTACTGCACAGATCTGCGTCACTTTGGCACCGCCCATCTTATCGGCAATCCACCCACCTACTGGGCGAATTAGCGCACCAATAAATGGTCCCATCCAGGCATACATAAGTGCACTAGGGCCATTTGCATTCACCAAATCATGGTTCATAACGCCATCAACCATGACATGTTGGTAGCCAAAAATAACCTTTATTGATAATGCGAAAGCGGCTGAAAACCCAATAAACGAACCAAACGTCATTGTGTAAATGATACTCATGATCCAAGTATGGATGTTGCCAAATATTTTATATTGGTGCTTAAGGCTGCTGCCTATTTCACCCGGAATCAGTTTTAATAGGAAAACAGTTAAATTAATAACGATCACTAAAACAATTTCTTTTGGAACTCCCCAGCCTGATCCGTTAGCACCCTCTGGCAGCATTAACCATAGACCAAAAATGGCAACAGCAAAAGCAATTGATAGCATCATAACTATTTTCGAAATAGAGGCTATTGGGCCAGGTATTCCAGGCGAAACATGTTCCGCACGAATATTATTCATACCAAACCAACCGATGCCGGCCAGTGGAATTAAGAAAAGCAACCAGACAAAACCAGCATTTTGAATCCAGGTTTCTGTGCCCGCAGGAATTTTACCAATCAATGTACCGCTGCTGCTCTGTAATACCATTGAGTCTCCACCCAATGTTCCAAACAAACTAAATGTCATCGCCAACGGGACGAGAATTTGCATGGTTGTTACACCAAAGTTACCCAAGCCTGCATTTAAGCCCAACGCTAAACCTTGCTGCTTCTTAGGAAAGAAGAAGCTGATGTTTGACATCGATGATGCGAAATTACCACCACCAAAACCAGATAATAAAGCCAGTGTTTGAAAGACCCATAATGGTGTTGTTGGGTCTGATAGTGCCAAACCTGTCCCAACGGCTGGCAACATTAATAAGGCCGTTGTAAAGACAATGGTATTACGCCCACCACAAATACGAATAAAAAAACTACTTGGTATCCTTAATGTTGCCCCGGTCAAACCTGCAATGGCCATTAAGGTAAACAGCTCTGACTTTTCAAAAGCAAAGC
>ERZ1027208.127-NODE-127-length-39485-cov-15.364038_pt1 | contig 39485 bp, 27 predicted proteins | sample MGYA00520867_ERZ1027208 | MGnify/ENA primary metagenome ERZ1027208 (study PRJEB33311, sample SAMEA4378413) | marine metagenome | biome: Marine biome; feature: Fjord; material: Water | collected 2014-07-20T08:00:00Z/2014-07-... | depth 75 m ...
TGACTGCTGTATTTTATTCAAGCAGCAGTCGGCATACTAGTTCTATTACGGTCTCTTGTACTCATCGATTTGTATAATGTTCTTTTTTTTTTTTTTTTCAAGCAGAAGACGGTATACGAGTTCTAGTACGGTCTCGTGGGCTCGGAGATGGGTATAGAGACAGAGGTCGTTACCATGCCCGCCAAAGGCGTGGTCGTTGCCCTTGCCGGTCCAGACTTTGTCCCACCCCCGCTCGGCGTGGACGATATCATCACCGTCCCCCGTGATGATCCGGTTGGTGACGTTATTGCCCGTGACCGTGTCATCCCCGCTGCCGGTTGTGACAAATTCAATCATGGTACCGCGCGCGATTGCCAGATTGCCCGTCAGCCCCCCTACATCCGAAAACGTGCCCCAGCGCATGTTGATCGTATCGTCAGTGGTTGAGGTGGACAGGTTCAGCGTATCAATGCCGTTACGGTCATAAATCGTCAGGGCCACATCATCGCCGTCATAGATGCCCGGAATCCGCGTTCCCGTCAGCATGGCGTCTAGGTGACTCCAATAGCCATCCAGATTTGTATTGGCCCCCCAGATGGTTCTGCCCGCTGTTGCACTGCTCGCGTCCGGCGCACCGTACAGGTTCTGGATTGCGATAATATCCACCATCTGTGCCGAGATGACATTGGCATTACTGCCGTTGGTGTTCGGGTTCTCATCTGTTTCAAAATAAGATTGTATCGACAGTTGGCGGCTGTCATCAGCGAAATCGGCATCATGGTCAAAATCGGCATCCCCATTATAATGCCCCTGATGGCCCAACCCCAACGCATGACCAATCTCGTGAATATAGGTTGCCATGGCATAGCCATCGATGGCCCCTCCATGGGAGTTGACCCAGCTGGAAGAGACATTGACCTGCGCGGATACCGTGTTCCCGTTAATCGAACTGGAGGCTGCGTAGGCACCGGACCGGTTGTCGTCAAAGGTGATGTCCGCATTTGCACTGCCGGTCTCTACAAAATTCAGGTCTGCCACTGTCTCCCATACTTCAAATGACCACCGTGCCAATTGCTTGGCCTGTCCGGTCAGCGCAGTGATGTTCACTGTCAGGGTGTTGTCACGGTCTGTGTCAAACGTACCGCGCCCCTGATTGGTATCTGCAAAATACCCATGCGTCAGATACCGCGCCATCGCGTCCAGCGATGCCGTTGAGGGGCTGCCAGTGCCAGAGGTCGAATTGCCACTGCCCGATCCGCTGGCATGGTCATGTGTATGAGAGGCCTCAGAGTCCAGCGCGGTTTCATCAAGTGACATGATCGGATCCTTCTAAAACGGTGCAACGCATTACGGCTGCGCTGGTATTGTGCGGTGAGGGAGGGACAACACGCACAATACCAGCGGCACACAAACGTCGGACTGCACAGACCGCTCCATGCAGGATTAGCCTTCAGTCTGAGCACCAATTATGTCTGGAATTTGGCCACAAAATGACTGCGCCCTGTCATCACAAGTATTGGTTAACGCTGCATTTACCACGTTCAAGATGGCCGCAACCATCCTCCCAAAGAGCGTTCTGGGTTTATAGAAAATTGTCTTAAAATGCGTGATCTGTTTAGGCCGCGCCAGCCTGTTTGCGCACCCAGCCCAGAAACGCCTTGTCCGGGCTGCGCACCACGGCCTGACCTGTGCGATCCCAATATTCCTGCCAGTCCGCCTCCAGCGCATAAACGTCCGCACCGGGCAGCAGATCGCGCGCGGCCTCTAGCGCCTCACGGCTCAGCATCGGGGCGCTGCTGGGTTCGATCACACGTGCACGGCGGGAGAACAGCATCAGATCACCCGCCTCTTCGGTCATCTCGTAATCGGGTAGATGGGCAGCAAGGATCATCTTGCGCACCGCTGCGCGAAACACCCGCAAAGGCGCCGCAGAGCCGGATTTTTTGTGCAAGGTCGTCACGCTGACACGCCACTCACGTTGGCGACCACAATGCTTGCGCGCCAATTCATAGATCCGCCGCTCCAGCGGTTTGCGCAGCTTGAAATACGCTCGGTTCAGCGTCAGCACCGATTTTGTCTGTACCGCCCGAAACAACCAATCACTCAGCGTCACACTCACCGAGATCATACGCCCGCCTTTGGCACGTCGCTTGATTTCCCATGCCTCGATCAGGCCAAAACCCTGCGTCGTCTCGATCCCGCCGGTGGCCATGTTCGTGGTGATGCGCGTGCCTGCCAGCCGCTCAAACGCTTCTTTAAGACGGGTATACGCATCACCGGATGTATCGCGGTTTGTCGCCACCAGCAGATCATGCGCCTTCAGCGTGAGCGTCTTGGAAATTGCCCGTCCTGCATTTAGCGCCGCCATCAACTGGCTGATGCAATAGATCACAATATCTTTGTCATGGATGGTCGCGCGGCCTTTGACCGAGGGCACAACTTCGATGGTGGTGCCATTATGCGCGTAGGATAAAATACGTCTGTCAGGCCGCGTGGAGAGCGAAAATATCGGATGCTCCATCGTGCCCAGATCATTCTTGGGAGAGGCATCAAAAACGTCGCAGACGAAATACTCCGCCCCGCCTGTTGCTCCAGGCACTCCGCCCGCTGCGGTGAGATGTGTCATGACTGCCGTCCTACCTGCCGGTGCCTTTTTCCAAGGCATCCATATTACTGCTTATCCTCGACAGGGCTGGATCATTGCGCGCCCACCCGTTGCCTTCGCATCTTTTACCGCCCCCGATTCTTCGGGGTTTCAGTGACACCAACCTAGAGTTATCCACAGGCTGCGTCCAGCAGCCCTATCGGGGGAACAGAGTCACTGCAGCGTGGGATCAGAGTCGCCTTATCGGGGTTTCAGAGTCGCATGGCGCTTCAGAAAGGCAAAATCACCCTTAGCTCTCATAGGCTTAAGGCTACCGCAGGAGTCCCGTAACTCTTAAATAACATATTATTAACTAGAAAAAGATTGGCCTTTGCAGATTTGACAGGGATAATATCTATAAATAGCCTTGGATTTGCTTAGAAAATAAGAAGATGTAATCTCTTTCCTTTCATGTGCCCTCTTTTATGGTATGTTGGGTAAAACGTGATACATCAGGAATTTTCATGCCAAGCGATCCACAAGCCCACCTGCCCCCCTATTTCAGCATTGATCCTGATCAGGCCAGTGCAGCAATGGGTGATCCAACCACCACCACTACCTTTGAGGCTTTGGCACGCGCCTGTGATACGGGCCGCCGAGATCTGCAAAGCCGTGGATTGCATGACAAGAACGGCCGCCAGTTGCGCCGCTTTTCCACGTGGGAAATTACCCGCTATCTCATCCCTGTCGCCACCGGCCATTTCCGCCGCGTGCTGAAACAAAACCCTGATCTGCCTCAAGGCACCTCAGAAACCGCAAGCGGGGCAAAGTGGTTCACCCTCGATGAGGTTCAACGCTTGCGCGCCTTTTTTGGTCATGAGGGATCAAAGGCAAAAGAATACCTGCCCTATCGCCCCAAAGGTCTGCCTGCAAAAATAGTTGCTGTGGCTAACTTCAAAGGCGGCGTGGGCAAGACATCCACCGCGGCCCACCTTGCGATGTCCGCCGCTCTTGATGGCTACAAAGTATTGGTTGTTGATCTGGACAGCCAAGGTTCGATGACCTCGATCTTTGGCGGCACGGTCAAAGATGAATGGCAGACCGTATTCCCGCTGATGGCGCGCCATTACGCCCAGCAGCTGCGCATTGAAAACCAGCGCCGCATGGACCGCGGCGAGGCGCCTGTGCCGCTGGATGATACGCTGACAGATGCGCTAGACGTTAAAAGCAAATCCCTCATCCAAAGCACCCACTGGCCTAACATTGATCTGATCGGTGCACAGCTCAATCTCTACTGGGCCGAGTTTCAGGTTCCCGTGTGGCGCATGCAGGCGCGCGGCTGGAAACTGTGGGATGCGTTGACGGATGTCTTTGAGGCCGACGGCGTGCTGGATGATTACGATGTGATTTTCCTCGATACCCCCCCTGCCCTTGGCTACCTCACAATCAACGGTTTGGCGGCGGCTGATATCTTGCTGGTCCCGCTTGGCGCATCTTTCCTTGAGTTTGACAGCACCGGCCGTTTCTTTGACATGCTGCACGCGACGTTTGGCTCGATTGAAGACGCCGAGAACACCGCAGCCCGCGCGCTGGGGCGTGAGGGGCTGAACTTTGAATGGGACGCTGTGCGCGCTGTGGTCACGCGCTATGACGGCGCTCAGCAGGCCGAACTGGCCGCATTGATGCAAAGCTATCTGGGCACCACGCTGTCGCCGCACAGGCAGGATTTTACCGCGCTCATTGGGCAAGCAGGTGAGCAGGTGCAAGGCATCTATGAGGCCGACTACCGTGATTTCAATCGCGAAACCTACGTGCGCGGCCGCGAAACATTTGATGCGACCTATGCCGCGTTCAAGCAATTGCTGATCGGTGCATGGCGGCGTGATGAACTGGCCGAGCAGGAGGCCAGTTCATGACCGCATGCTGTACAAACCCGATCTTTATGCTTTGTGCCAATCCTCGCAGCACCCTCAGATCAGGAGACACCCTATGGCCAAACGAAAACGCCTGACCCCCGCCAACCCTGATTTTCTGGGGGCCGCGCCGGAGACAAAATCAATGGCGCCTATGGGCGGGATGCGCGCACCTATTGCCGATGTTGCCTCGGAAGCGTCAGCGACCTCCGCGCTAGAAGAGCTGAGCCGCGAGGTGCAAAGCGCCCGTAGCGAAGGCCGGATGATCACCGCCCTGCCCCTGTCACAGATCCGGCTTGACCATCTGGTCCGGGACCGTGTGGCAAATGATAATGACGACATGGCAGCCCTTGTAAGTTCCCTGCGCGATCGTGGCCAGCAAACCCCGATCGAGGTGGTTGCGCTGGCAGAGGGAGGCTATGGCCTGATCTCGGGATGGCGGCGGTGTACTGCCTTGCTGCAGCTGGCCGAGGAAGGGCAGGGTGACGGCACTGTCCTGACGATTGAGCGGCGCGCGGGAGACGCACCTGCTGCATACCTCGCTATGGTCGAAGAAAACGAAATCCGTGTGGGCCTTAGTTATTTTGAACGCGCCCGCATTGCGGCCAAAGCGGTTGAGCAGGGTGTGTTTGATACAGAAAAACAGGCTCTATTAGAGCTGTTTCGCACAGCGTCACGCGCCAAGCGATCAAAGATCCGCTCCTTTATCAATGTGGTTCATGCGCTGGACGGTGTGCTGCGTTTCCCCCATGCCATCGGGGAGCGGCTGGGCCTGCAACTGTCTGCCGCGCTAGAGCGTGAGGCAGGAACAGACGTGCGTCTGCGTGCCGCTTTGCAAGCCGCTGATCCACAAACCACAGAAGCCGAGCTTAAGCTGTTGGCGGATATGGTGGCGCTAAAAACAGAGCCTGCCAAAACCAAAAAAACCAAACCTGAAGCACTCTTTTCAGAGCGTGATCTGCGCGAGGGATTGCAGGTGCGGGTTCACAAAGCAGACGGCCGGGTAGAGCTGAGCGGCCCTGCCCTGACCCCTGAATTGCGCGCGCGGTTGTTGTTGTGGTTAGAGAAGACAAAATAAAACAGGCCCTAACATTCAAGTTAGAGCCTGTTTTAAATGTTTCGCGCGCGAAACATCCTGTTTATTTGAACAAGAACTGTCCTACTTAAAGAAGCCTACCCTTACTTAAGTAGTCCTGCCAGATAGGCACCATAGGTGTTCTTGGAATACTTCTTGGCTTGCGCTTCTAGCTCCTCAGGGCTGATCCAGCCTTTGGAGAATGCGATCTCTTCTGGGCAACCAACCTGCAACCCTTGGCGGGTCGACAGCGTACGCACAAAGTTACCTGCATCCAACAAGCTGCCATGTGTGCCAGTGTCCAGCCATGCGTAGCCGCGGCCCATCTGTTGCACGGTCAGGCTGCCGTCATGCAGATAGGTTTCCAGCAATGTGGTGATTTCCAGCTCGCCGCGATCAGACGGTTTGACGGTACGTGCGCGTGCAGGCGCTGTGCCATCAAGGAAATACAATCCGGTCACAGCATAGTTTGATGGCGGCACTTCAGGCTTTTCAATGATCGAGCGTACAGTGCCATCTTCGGCGAAATCCACCACGCCGTAGCGTTCGGGGTCATTCACACGGTAACCGAATACGGTACCACCTGTTTCCAGCTTGTCGGCTTCTGCCAACTGTTCCGGGAGGCCGTGACCAAAGAAGATGTTGTCGCCCAGAACCATTGCGCTAGGCGCGCCATCAAGGAAGTCCTCGGCCAGAATATAGGCCTGCGCCAACCCATCGGGAGACGGCTGTGCGATGTAGGTCAGTGACAGCCCCCATTGGCTGCCGTCGCCCAAGGTGCGCTGGAACTGTTCTTGATCCTGCGGTGTGGTGATCATCGCAATTTCACGAATGCCAGCCAGCATCAAAACGGACAGCGGATAATACACCATTGGTTTGTCATAGATCGGCAGCAGCTGTTTCGAAACACCAATGGTGATCGGGTACAAACGCGTGCCAGAGCCGCCGGCCAGAATAATGCCTTTGCGCTGTTTTGAAGTCTCTTGGGTCATAATAATAATTCACTCACAATCTTGGCCAGATCTGTTTTCCAGTCTGGCGGGGTAATGCCAAATTCAGTCTCTAATAAGGTGCAATCGAGACGAGAGTTAAGGGGGCGTGCCGCGGGTGTAGGGTACTGAGAGGTCGGAATACCGGTTACATCAATGCTGCGCCCTGCCGCTGCAAATGTTTCGCGTGCGAAACATTCCCAACTGACTGCTGGAGCACCTGCATAATGATATGTGCCGCCAGCGTGCCCATCGACCATGGCGCGCGCCATGATCAGCAGGGCATCCGCAATGCCGCTCGCTGGGGTCGGTCCACCGATCTGGTCATTCACCACACCCAGTGCATCGCGGGTTTTGGAAAGACGCAGCATCGTTTTAACAAAGTTGGTGCCGTGGGCCGAAAATACCCAAGACGTGCGCAGGATAGTATGTGCACCACCGGCTGCGCGCACGGCGTGCTCGCCTGCGGCTTTGGTTTCGCCGTAAACCCCTAAGGGGGCGATAGCATCGTCTACAGACCACGGCGTGTCGCCGGTTCCGTCAAACACATAGTCGGTCGAGATATGCAGAAACGGGATGCCCAGCTCTGCACAGGCCCGCGCCATTGCCCCGGGGGCTTCGGCGTTGATGGTATGGGCAAGGGCAGGTTCGTCTTCGGCGCGATCAACGGCGGTGTAGGCGGCAGCGTTGATCACCACATCGGGGCGCTGCGCCATGATTGCCGCAGCGCAGGCAGCCGGATCGCTCAGATCCGCCTGCGCACGGTCCAGTGCAATAACGTCGTCACGCGCCTTCAGCTCAGAGGCGACCTGACCAGTGCTGCCGAAGACAAGCGTTTTCACGCAGTTTTACCCAAACGATCGCCAACGCCATCGCGCTGTTGCAGCGCGCGCCACCAGTCTTCGTTGTCGAGATACCACTGCACTGTGCGCGCAAGGCCTTCCTCAACGGTGACAGACGGTTTCCAGCCCAGCTCGGTGATGATGCGGTTTGCATCGATGGCATAGCGCGCATCATGGCCGGGACGGTCCGTGACAAAAGTGATCAGATCGGCGTAGGTGCCACCATCGCGGGGGCGCTTTTCATCCAGAATGGTACAGATCGTTTTGACAAGCTCCAGATTGGTGCGCTCGTTTTCGCCACCGATGTTGTAGGAACGGTTCAGTTCGCCTTTTTCCAACACACACAGCAGTGCGTCAGCGTGGTCTTCGACATACAGCCAGTCGCGGATGTTGGAACCGTCGCCGTAGATCGGCAATGCTTTGCCTGCCAGCGCGTTCAAGATGACCACAGGGATCAGTTTTTCGGGGAAGTGGTAGGGGCCGTAGTTGTTGGAGCAGTTGGTCAGCACCACTGGCAATCCGTAGGTTTCAGCCCATGCACGAACCAAATGGTCGCTGGCCGCTTTTGACGCGGAGTAGGGGCTGCGTGGATCGTAAGATGTCTCTTCGGTGAACATGCCTGTGGCCCCAAGTGAGCCGAACACTTCATCCGTGGAAATATGGTGAAAGCGGAAGCTGTCAGGCTTGCCTTGTGCGGCCCAATAAGCGCGCGCAGCTTCCAGCATGTGGTAGGTGCCGGTGATGTTTGTCTCAATGAAATCACCCGGACCGTCGATGGAACGGTCAACGTGGCTCTCGGCGGCGAGGTGCATGATGGCGTCGGGTTTATGTGCTGCCAGAATACGGTCCAGGGCGCCACGGTCGCGGATGTCTGCTTTTTCAAAGGCATAAAGCGGGCTCTCGGCGGCCTCGGCTACATTCTCAAGACAGGCAGCATAGGTCAGTGCGTCCAGATTGACGATTTCATGCCCGCGCGCCACAGCCAGCCGCACCACGGCAGAGCCGATAAAACCAGCACCACCTGTAACAAGAATTTTCATAATGTGGGTCCTTCAAAAATAAATGGAGTGTCAATGTCGCGCAGCGCAGGCGCATCGGTGTCTTTAGCGGACAGCAGGGGGGCGGTATCGCCCAGCCCCCAGTCAATTGCGATGTCAGGGTCGTCATAACGCACGGCTGCGTCGCAGTCGATAGCGTAGTAATCCGAGCATTTGTAGATGATTTCCGTATTCGGTTGCAGTGTGGCGAACCCGTGCAAAAAACCTTCGGGGATCAGCAATTGCTTGCCGTTCTCTGCGCTTAACTCAACACTTATCCATTGGCCAAAGGTTGGGCTGCCACGGCGGATGTCTACGGCCACATCCAACAGTGCGCCCTGACCACAGCGGATCAGTTTGGCTTGTGCGTGGGGAGGGGTCTGAAAATGTAGTCCGCGCACGGTGCCTGATTGTTGCGACAGAGAGTGATTGTCTTGCACAAAATCATAGTGCAGGCCCGCGTCTTCCATGCGTGCCTTGTTCCAGCTTTCCGAGAAGAAACCACGGGCATCGCCGTGGCGTGTAGGTGTCAAGATCACAATGCCTTGCAAGGCGGTTTGTTCGATTTGCATGGCCGGATAACCTTATGAAAATACAATTGTCCCTTCTTGCCACATAACGGCAGAAATACAACCCGCTGACAGGGCTGCGCGTGGCGATATATTTGACTTATGGCGTCAGCCGTGAGTAGAGCACAGGCGCGTATTCTGGCAAAAGGACATCCCCATGCCGCATGATCCCTCTTCCGAGCAACTGGGCCTTGTGGCTGTGGTTGTAACGTATAACCGGCTGGACCAGCTTAAAGTGACGTTGGCACGCCTTCTGGCCGCGCAATCCGAAGGGCTAGACCGCATTATTGTGATCGATAATGCCTCAACAGATGCCACGTCTGAGTGGCTCGCCGAGCAAAGCGATCCGGCGCTGGTGGTGCACCGCTGCGCAACAAATGGCGGCGGGGCAGGTGGGTTTGAGGTCGGGATGCGGCTGGCTGTGGCGCAGTTTGATCCGGACTGGATTTTGGTCATGGACGATGATGCGCGCCCTGATGCAGGCGCTATTGCAGCGTTTCACGCAGCTGACCGTACGCAGGCCGCGGCATGGGCCGCAGCAGTCTATCATCCCGATGGGCGGATTTGTGATATGAACCGCCCCACGCTCAATCCGTTCTGGCACAAGGGCATGGTGGGGCGCACTGTGACGGGGATGTTGCGCGGCAAGGGGCGTGATGGTTTCCATCTGAACACAGCGGATTACGAGGCCACTCGGTACCGCGCAGTTGATAGCGGATCGTTTGTGGGATTGTTTGTGTCGCGCAGCGCAATTGATCTGGTTGGCTATCCCGATGGGTCGTTGTTTATTTATGGCGATGACGTGCTGTATTCACTGGGAATACGGCAAGCGGGCGGACAGATCCTGTTTGATCCAGCCATCCGGTTTGAGCATGATTTCACCACCATAACAGGCACTGACCAACGGTTTAGGCCCTTATGGAAGACCTACTACCATTACCGTAACTTGCTGATGGTTTACCGTCTGGCTGCAGGGCGCTGGTTTGGTCTGGTGCTGCCGTTTATGGTGTTGAAGTGGTCAATCAAGGTCCGTTTTTACAAAGGTGAGCGGGCGCTGTATCTGGGATTGGTGGGGCGTGCAGTATGTCACGGCTTGCTGGCGCGGACTCGTGTGGCACATGAGCGGGTGCTGGAGTGGGCAACGCGCCGCTAGAGCCCTTAGCGGTTAAGAATGACGCGGTGGAACCGGCCCAGCAAAACAACCCCGAAAAACAGACAGATCCCGGAGATAGCACTGACATAGCCAATGCTGACATAAGACGCCTCATAGGTGCTGTAGAACCCGCGCCGCATCAGGCCGGTCAGATGTAATAGAGGATTGTACCACAAGATGTTTTGCAGGGATGTTGGCATGTCCTCGTAGAGGAAAAACGTGCCCGAGATGAAGAACAAAGGTTTGTTTGCAATTCCCCAAATTTGCATCCAGGCGGTGAACAGACCTAGTAGGACACAATTGAGGGTACCAATCCCCAAGCCCAGAAACGCCGTCAGAAGAACAGCCTCGGTAATGGCGCTGATGTCCAATTGCGCGTTGGATTCTATCGTCATGATTAATCCGGTAAAGAGCAGGGCCATCACAACAATATTGGTGAGCGTTCCAAGGATAAAGCGGGCGAGCACAGCATCAACCCATGTGACGGCAGGGTAAAACAGCAAAGCACGTGAAAAGTTGATGCTGCGGCCAATCGTAGAGGACAATTGTTGGTACATCGTGAAAATCAAAAACGCGGTGGCGAAAAACAACTGGAAGCTGTTGCCGATGGGCGGTGTGCGGATCAGGATCGACATGCCGAACGAGAGTACAAGAATACCCCCTAACGGTTCTAAGATGGCCCAGGCGTATCCGCCGGGCGAGCGGCCATAGCTGGTGGCCATTTCGCGCAAAATTAAGGCTACAACGGAACGTCCTGTTGCAAAACGCCGTTCTGAGCCATGGGCGATCTTTGTCACTTGTGCGCGGGGGGAGGGCATTGTCGGGTGTTCCGATGCTAGTATTTCCGGGAGCAGTATGTAAAAGGTTTGGTAGAAGTTCAAATCGTCTTTTTGGAAAAATAATGAATGACATAACCCCAAAAGACAGCGCAGCGGTACAGCAACCCGCCTCGCCCGTCAGCCCCCCTAAACAACCTGCGCCTGCACAGGCCCCAAAACCTGCCCCAAAACCGGCGGTAAATGCGGGCCCAAAACCTGTACACCGTCCGGTGCGTGCGGCCGGGTTCCGGCGGCGGCATTTCGGTTTGATCCTGTCGTTTTTGTTGTTGGTGGTGGTGCCTGTGTCGACCATCGGGTTCTACATGATCGTTGTGGCCAAAGATCAGTACAGCTCGCTCACTGGATTTACCGTGCGTCAGGAAGAGGGCGGCAGTGCGTCGTCCTTGCTGGGGGGGCTGGCCAGCCTTACGGGGGCTACGGGATCATCGGACGGGGATATCTTGTTTAAATTTATCCTCAGTCAGGCTTTGATCAAAGATATCGACACAAATATTGGCCTGCGTGAACATTACGGAAATTATTGGAGCGAAGACCCGTTCTTTGCCCTGAAACCGGATGCCAGCATAGAAGACCTTGAGGAGTACTGGAGCCGGATTGTTAAGGTCTCCTATGACAAAGGGTCGGGTCTGACGGAAATGCGGGTGCAGGCATTTACCCCTGAAAAGGCGCGTGAAGTTGCTACTGAGGCCCTGCGGCTGAGCCAGAATATGATCAACGCCCTGAATGAGCAGGCGCGTGATGATGCAATGCGGTATGCGCGCAGTGATCTGGAAGAGGCACTGGCGCGGTTGAAGGTATCGCGTGAAGGGCTGACTACGTTCCGTTCGACCAACCAGATTGTAGATCCTGAATCTGATATTCAGGGACGTATGGGGGTGATGAACAACCTTCAACAGCAGCTTGCTGAAGCTCTGATCGAGCTGGATCTGCTTACGGGCACGACCAATGAAGGTGATCCGCGCTTGCGGCAGGCGGAGCGCATGATTGTGGTGATCCGCGAACGGATCGCCAGCGAACGCGAACAACTTTCCTCTGGCGGTACGCTTGAGGGGGGGACAGGGGATGATTACCCTCAGTTGATCGCCGAGTATGAAGGGCTGATTGTAGACCGTGAGTTCGCCGAGGAAAACTACCGCGCCGCGCTTGCTGCTCTTGATCTGGCACGGGCAAATGCCCAGCGTCAGAGCCGATATTTGGCGACGTACATCGCGCCCACACTGGCTGAAACCAGCGAATATCCGCGCCGTACGGTGATTATCGGTCTGGCTGCGTTGTTCCTGACACTGGGGTGGTCGATCATGGCGTTGGTCTATTATTCCATCCGTGACCGTAGCTAATGGTGCTGTGTTATGCTCCGGTTTGAAAACCTGACCAAAAGCTATTGGGTGCAGGGATCACAGAAAATAGTGATCGACCGACTGAATATTGAGCTGCCGACAGGCAAGTCATTGGGGCTGTTGGGGCGCAACGGTGCGGGCAAGTCAACGCTGATGCAATTGATTGCGGGGACATTGCGCGCAGATTCGGGGCGGGTGGTCTCGGATGGGTCTATTTCTTGGCCCGTTGGGTTTGGCGGATCGTTTCACCCTGAATTAACAGGTGCGCAAAACGTGCGGTTCATTGCGCGGGTGTACGGTGTCGACACGGATGAGCTGGTCGCTTTTGTTGAGGATTTTGCCGAGCTGGGCAAACATTTCAACATGCCCGTGCGCAGCTATTCGGCGGGCATGAAATCACGCCTGACGTTTGGTGCGTCTTTTGGAATCCAGTTTGATACGTATCTGGTGGATGAAGTGACAGCCGTGGGCGATGCGGCGTTTCGCCGAAAAAGTCAGGCTTTGTTCAAAGAGCGGATGCAAACTTCCAGTGCGATCCTTGTCAGTCACGAAATGGGGCAGATGCGCAGTTTTTGCGATTCAGGGATTTTGTTGGAAGATGGTCACCTGACTTATTTCGAAGATGTGGAGGAAGCGATTGCCGCTCATCTTGAGCTGGTTAATGGGAAATGATTGGTCCCCAATGAGTTATAGTCCCAATGATCAGATATCCTACCAATAAACCGCTTTGTGATTTTGAGACTGCCGCGCAGTGGCTCTCCTTATCTGGTGTCGATGTTAGACAGGTGCCGTGATGCTGCGCGCATTGGTTGGAAGACGAGCTGTGAGCCGCCTGTTTTAGGGGCTGCACAGCGATCGCATGATGCCACACGTGATATGATCAAAGACAAATGGCTGTCATGGGATGGTGCTTGAAATCACGGCCCTATTTAGTATAGGCAGCGGGCAGTCACAGGGGACCAAGCGATTGAAGCGTTTGCACCTGTGAGGCCTGTAGTGATGGCCACGTATGATTGACAGTTGTACTGTAAAATTGAACTTTATCTTGCTGAGCGGTTATGACCCAGACCATCTATCTCCACATCGGACATTACAAAACAGGCACCACTGCTTTACAGGCGGCGATGACGAAGAACACGAAATCGCTGGCGCGCCAAGGTGTGCATTATCTGAGCGAGATTAGAAGACATAACAAACATTCCAGCCTCGCGTTTTCCATCCTTCAGGCTGCGGGTGTGACCGATTTGATGCATGGGTATGCGAATAAACAGACGCCGCAAGATGTCTGGAACCAAATGTTCGATGAAGCGCGTCAGTCCAGTGGGAAAGACATCGTTGCCAGTACCGAAGAGTTTATGCGGATTGGTGCACATCCAGATGCGCGCGAAATCTTGCGTGAGATTATCGCGCCAGTCCGGGCAGAATTTGACTTTCGCATTATCGTCTACTTGCGCGCCCCGCTGTCGCATTTGCAATCTTGGTACAACCAGTTGGTAAAGATGAATACAGGGCCTGTGCCATCGTTCAACGCCGCTGTGTGTGATCTGATGGAACCTGTCCACTATGATTATGCTCAAGGGCTTGCGCCGTGGATCGATATTTTTGGGCCGGATGCATTAATTGTACGTCCCTACACAGATGACTTGCGCCAAGACGGCGCGCTGTTTGCGGATTTCTTGTCTGTGTTTGATGTGGCTCCAAGCATGTGGACGAAAGCCGCCAACCGCGTTTCGAACCCGCGTATGGACGACAACCAAGTTGAGATTGCCCGCGTTATGCAAGCTGCAGGCGCATCCGAAGAGCTGATTGCACGTGTGCAGGTGCGTGCGGCGCGGTTGCGCGAGCAAACCAAGCGCGGCAGTGGGACGGATATGTCAGACGTGGCGGCGCGTGCGCGCGCAGGTCTTGATACGCTTGCCGCACTTCCTGGTAATAGCGTCGATGCGGCGACGTTTGCACAGGAGTTGCCGCTGCTCAACAGCGATACACATGGTGAGGACATCGCAACATTGACCGATTTGGTGGTTTTCCTTTTTGCGGACATAAATTTATTGCGCACTAACCTCCATAATACGCAGGCAGGTATCTTAAAGCGGCTTGTCGCACTGGAAAAGGGTACGTCTTGAGGGTCCTTTACTACAATTGGGTCGACTATCTGGATGCAGAGCAGCGCGGCGGCGGTGTGACCCTATATCAGCGTAATGTCATGGCAGGTGTGCAGGATCGCAGCGACGTTGAGGCGGTGTTTATCTCCTCTGGCACCTCCTATGATTTGCCCGTTCGTGCGCCGCGATGGGAGGCTGTGCGCCATGGCCCCCAGGCAGACCGCGCGCGGCGGTATGAGGTGGTCAATTCCGGTGTGTTGGCCCCCGCGCACCACAGTTTCGGGGATCCCGCACAGCTATCGCATGATGCGACACGTGATGTGTTTTTTGATTTTGTCGCGCGCACTGGCCCGTATGACGTGATCCATTTTAACAACCTTGAGGGGTTGCCCGCCGATGTGCTGCAGATCAAAGAGCAGTATCCTGATACGCAAATTATCCTGTCGCTGCACAACTATTATCCGATCTGTCCGCAGGTAAACCTGTGGTTCTCCGAAATAAAAAGCTGCGAAGATTTTGAGGGTGGCGCACACTGTGTTCAATGTTTGCCGTATCAACATGACGGGCGTTTGCTGCGCACGGCCAATGGTGTGTCTTATCGCCTGCGCTGCGCGGGGCTAGAGCCGGGAACGGCGACTTATGATGTGGCGTTTCGCTGGATTGTACGGGTTGGCGGGCGTGTGTCGCGTGCGCTGCGCTGGGTACGTGCTGGGGGACGAAAAAGCACAGATGCGCCAGTGTTAGGGCCTGATACGGGGCGTGATCGCGCTGCTGCGTTTGCTGCGCGCCGCAACCTGATGATGTCCCTGATCAATGCACATTGTGACCGTGTTCTATGTGTGTCGGATGCTGTGCGGGTGCTGGCCGAACGTTACGGGATTGACGCGGCGTTGACCGCAACCAACTATATCGGAACACGGGCTGCTGATCTGTATGACCAGACACAGGCGGCACCACAAGATGCCAAAAAGAAGACTCTAACATTAGGGTATCTGGGGTATATGCGCCGCGACAAAGGGTTTTATTTCCTGCTTGATGCGCTTGAAGCTTTGCCAAAAGATATGGCTGGGCGCATCCGCATTGTGATAGCGGCGCGCAGTGTAGACCGTACAACGATGGCGCGGGTCACGCGGCTGGGTGATCATCTGGGGCAGGTGATCTACCGGGATGGTTATACCCATGATGATTTGGATGCAGTGCTGGAGCAGGTGGATGTGGGCGTGGTGCCGGTCCTGTGGCATGACAACCTGCCGCAAGTGGCGATTGAAATGCATGCGCGCCACATTCCGTTGCTGACATCTGACATGGGCGGCGCAGCTGAGCTGGGCAATTGTGCGCAGATGACATTTACCGCCGGTGACGTGGACAGTTTTGCTGCGCGCGTGGCCGGTCTATTGGCAGGCGATGTTGATTTTGCAGACTACTGGAGCGGCGCAATGGCGCCTGTCACGATGCCTGCACATATGGATCACCTGATCCAGACATACACGCAGTCCTGATGCGCCACCCTGATTAGGTGAGCCTGCTTTTCACAAAGGGCACATCACTCCAAGGCATGGACAGATTGGCGTCATAGATCACGCTGCGCCCTTCTGATGTCAGGGCGAGATATTTGCGGTATTCCTCGGCATCATTGAAGTGCTGGCCGCGCAGGACTTCGGCCTGTGCCTTGCGCCGGAAATCAGCGTTATATTTGAAATGCGCCAGTAATAATTCACGCGGTGCGACAGTAACGTCGCCCACAAAATGCAGACCCGCTGACAGGCGCATTGCGGGATTATACCGCAGCAAAGCCAGCTTTTGAGCGACAAACAAATTCAGACGTGAGCCAGGGATCAGGCGGTGACGCAGCGCCGATGTCCAGCATTGCTGATTTGAATGAGGTCCACGTGTCAGCGTGTTGGTCAGGAACGGAATGCGATCGGCAAACCCTGCCTGCGCAAACGGCGTGTCGGTGGTGAAGTCCGCGTTTTCCAACGGCCCCTTTGGGTACATGTCCAGCATGAACAGGCGCACGGCATCGGCATCTTTGAAGTCAGGTTCGTTCAGTAAGTCAGGCAGGGTTTGGGTCTGTTTTTCCTGCCAGACCAGCAGCTCGTCAGCATCGGCAACCAGTGACCATTTGCCAACGCGAAAGGCAGCCAGCATCGCCTGTTGCCATGCCACTCCGTAATGGGATGCGTTGTAATCGGTATCGACGGAAAACAGTGCCACGTCTGGTTGCTGGGCCAGATATTCCAGCGTGCCATCATCCGAGCAATTGTCAGCGATCAAAAACGCGTCCACGCCCAGTTTGCGGTAATGCGCCAGAAATTGTGGGAGCATGAACATCTCGTTGCGCATGCAGGCAACCACGGCGACCTGCGCCGCACAGGCCTGCGCCACGCTCTCCTCAGATGTGATCAGCTCTAGCGCGTTGGTTTGATAGCCCAGTTTCACGCCCTGATAGCTGGGCCAGATTTTGCGCGGCCACAGCCCAGGTTTGCCAAGTCTCTCAAGTGCTGGGGCTTGATCCAGATGTGTGTCCAGATGCACCAGTTGCAAAGGCGCTGTGGGGCTGGCGTGAAAACTATTGAGCCATGAGGCCACGGGGATCGCATCGCGGTGGGTGCGCCTGCGGATGGACACGCGGTAATCCTCATCCGCCACATGGATTCCGCGCATCGACAATAAATCGCCCAGCATTTTATCCTCCATGAAGGACACAGCAATCAGCTGCTGGCCCTCAGGGCTGTGTGCGGCGTCTAGTGCTGCGGTCATGGCTGTCCGGCTGAGGGTATAGGCAGAACCACCATCGGCGTATTCGGAGGGTTCGGGCGATTTATCCAGATCCATGCGCCCGCGGGGGGTGGTGGATTTGCTCTGATGCCAGATGCGGTCTGTCTGGCCATGGATGCGGTGCAGGCGGCGGCCGTAATAGTCGAATTTGGTATAGGTGAGGGATTTGAAAAACAGATCGGCGTTGAGAAAACAGTCATCGTCGATTTTAAGCATATGGCCAAAACGCGTATTGTCATGGACCCATTTGATTGTGGCGAGGGTCTTTTGCGGCAAACCCTCGTAATCATCGGGCGCGTCTAGGTGCAGGGTATCGCCGTGGCGCGTGCCGTCTCCGTCGCCCACAACAATGACATAAGGGATGCCAAGAGTTTCTAGCAGGCTGAGCCAGCCGCTGCGCAGTGCAGGGATGCGCGTATCAAGGTAAGGCGCGCAGGAAAAGACGGTGACGATTGTGTCAAACAGGGGGTGGCCTGCGGGTAGATCAGCAGGGCCGGTATCGGGAAATACAGGCTCTAACAAACCTATTTCGTCTAATAATTTGTGCACGTCAGGCAACAGGCCAGCACGCGCGCGCAGGCGGCGTGTGGGGCTGCGCAGGGCGGGTGCCGTACGCCATGCGGTGTCTTGGTCTGCTGTTTTTCTGCGCAGCCAGTCGCATAGAATGTGCGCTTGATCGGGGGCGGTATCGTGTACGGCGTCAATTAGTGCCAGGGCTATGCCCAGTCCCAGATGGTGTGCATCCTCACCGGTCAATTGGTCAAGGTTCTTGGTGAGCGGTGCCAGATCAGCACCGGGGTTTGCCAGCCATGCCATTGCTTGGGTTGTGGTGGTGTGTTGCAAGGTGAAATCAGGCGCGCATGGCGTTTCAGGATAAAGCGCGGGCAGCGTATCGGTTGCATGCTGTGCTATGGCGGGGGGGATGTCCGCGCTGTTTGGATTGGCCATGTGACGCAAGATGTCTTGCGGTGCGGTGTGCGCCAGTTGATCGCTGGGCTCGCCTGCTGGGCCAAATATTTCACGGCGCACGCGCGGTGCATCAAGGGTGCCTGCGGCATCAAACAGATGCATGGCCTGCGCGCGATCAGCGGGAGGTGTTTGATCTGACATGACGTGCGCGTAGGCTACGCGCGCGCGCTGCATTTTGGTGGGCAGAGGGGTATCTGCGACATCTGCCCAAAACTGGTGGGACAGGCCGTAAACTTCAAGACATAGGGACATCAGCTCGTCATGGGGAAGTGCGTCTGGCATTTGTTGGATCAAGGTCGCGGCCGTGTGGGTCAGCATGCGACAATGCGCACGGTTCCAGTAGTCTGGTGCGCGGGCGCGGATAAAGGCGGCAAAGCTGGTGAATATCTCTGTCTGTAGGTCTGCTGGGGCATCTGCATCTGTCAGCGCGTGGCGCACGGCCCATGCGATCGCGGGGGTAACGGGCCAATCTGACGCAAGCTCTACCAGTTGGGTGAGGGCCTGTGACATCTGTGCATACTCACCACCCGCCGAGAGATAGGGCAGGGCGGCAGATAGGCTCCAGCGGTCTTGCGGCATGTTGAGGGGCAGCATGCCGCGCTGATGAGCAAGACGGTAAAGCCCGTCAAAGTCGCGGGCATTGACGCAGAAATACTCGGTCAGGGCGAGGAATAGTGGCTGTTGCGCCGCGTCTGAAACTTGCATTGCGGCAACCACGGATAGGGCATCAGGGCGGTGATCTGGCGCCGCGGTCTGGCTTTGGGACAGGCGCGACAGGGCAGTGTCGACCTGCAGGTTAACGAGATCGGCTGGCAAGGGAGGAAGCATGGGCTGCGGGAGCTGGATGAATTGTTTGACGTTATAGAATGCGGCAATGCGGGCCAGTTGAGCATGGGCTGCGGTGGATAACAGATCTGCCAAATCGCCGTGGCGGACGTGCTCTATCAGGTTCGTGCACAGGGTGGTGTCCTTGGGTGCCAGCGGTAGGGTTAGCAGGGCCTCAATGCGGGCGGCCATATCTGCGCGGGTGATCGTGAGGGGGGTGCCAGCATGGTTGATGTTGAGCAGGCCATCCTGCCAAAAGCGCGCTGGCAGCAGGGCAGCCTTGGTGTCAGCGGGGGCCGAGGTCAATTCGGGGCCGGTGTGGGTGTTGATGATGAGATCGGCGTCTGGTGTTGTTTGGGCTGTGCGCAACATCAGGCGGCTGTCCAGTACCAAGGCACCGTCGGGCATATCTGGGATCACGTGGTGGGGGATCACATGGCCTTCAACAGTAAAACCCGCAATGGCATCCAGCGTGCGAAACCCTGTGCGGTTCAGCAGGCTGCGCGTTCCAAAATTGAAGATTTGGGTGCCATTCACCACAACTGTGACCTGTGAAAGGGTGAATGTTAGGCTCACATTTACGGTGGAAGAGGATAGATCAACGGGGCAGGACCGTTCGGCCCGCCATTGGCCATCAGGGCGTTGATCGTTGCACACGGCCACCCCATCTGTCTGGCGCAAAGACAGGTGGAACACGACCTGACGGCGGTTTTTGGTGTAGAAGAATATATTGGCGTAGGGTGCATCAGGGCGGAACACGGCCTGAAACTCCAGCACGCCGTGATCGCGCAGATCAAAGGCATGCAGCGATGTGTCAACGGCGCGCGGCAACTTGCCGGGGAGGGGCGGCACAGCGGCATCATGTACCGTTTCGCGGCGCAACAGCACGGCAGCAGGGTTCATCATGCGCGACAGACGTGGCCCGACCGCAGGATCAAGGCCCGCCAGCGTGGGTGCGCCGTAGCCCATGTGCGCAGACGCGGTGGCCGCTCCGGCAAGCAGGGCAAGACGGCTGATGCGCGTAGCGTACTGGCCGAAATAGACCTGTTCACGCAGCGCGCGAGCAAACAGGCGGCGTTGCCAGCCTTGGGGGAGTTCTGTGTCGGGTAGATGTATAGATACAGTCTCTAACAGGGCTGTATGGCCTTGCTTTAGCATGCTGGCGCTGTGGGGCGTGCGCCACCGGTCAAGCCCTTGATTGGTCATGGGGACGGTCACGCTGGCCTGTGCGATATACGTGACAGCGCGTGCGCGTAGGGCAGCGATCAGGCACAGGGCCCAATCGGGGCGCGGGCCACGGGTGAAAGGTGCGGATGCAAAAAAATCCACCAAAAACGCGCGGCGGAATATCTTGGCAGAGCACTGGGCCTCAAGGGTGAGCGCCTGCAGGGGCGTGATGTCTAGGGGGCCTGTGGGTGGCGCATGGGGCACGTTCCAGCACGACATATCATGGATGCCGTTGTGGTAGCTGACAGTATCCGTTGCTTTGTCATAGAGCTGCATTTGGGACAGCCCAAAATCGGAATCTGCATGCAACATGGCCTCAACGCTTTGCAACAAACTCCACGGGGTAGGGACATCGCCAGTGGCGAGAAAGATCACATTGACGCCGCGCGCCAACGTAAGGCCATGGTTGTAGCCTGCGCCTTCACCAGAGGTCGGCGCGGTGTGGATCTGCCAGTGGGGCATCACATCCAGATCATCACTCAGCGCACGGTGCGCCGCGGCGGTTTGACAGACGATCAGCACCTCATGGGCGGGGGTGGTTTGTGTGCGCAGGCCATCAAGGCTTTGATTTAGGGCGTCTGTGTCTTGTCCATCCCAACTGAGGATCACGCTAAGGGGCAGCGTACCAGCCATCTCTTGCCCCCAGCTGAGGCCGATGTCGCAGTCCCAATCGGTTGCGTATTTCAGGCCGTGGGTGTGTAGAAAATCGCGCGCGGCGGTGGCAAACCGTGCGCGGCGCGCAGGATCGGCGATGATTGTGCTACGCTCAAATACCAAACGGCTGGCGATGCGGGCGAGGGCCAGATCACCGCCGGGGCGCGGGCTGGCGGCAAACATTTTCTGCATGTTACCCAACACATCGAACTGCTCAAACACGCGGTCATCATCGGTGGTGGTGATCTGCCCCTCACGGCCGCGCGTCTGGATGTACAGCGCTTCGGGCAGGTGAATGATATGATCGGTGCGCGCGGCGGCGCGGTGGAAAAAACCGTGATCTTCAAACCACGTACCCTCATCAAAGCGCAGGCCGTCAATCAGGGTGCGGCGGTAGAGCTTGTTCCATGCGGAGGGAAAATGGCAGATCACATCTGACCATGTCTCGAAGGGATAACGTGTTGCGGCCACATGGCGCGACAGATCAGGGGCACCGTGAATGGCAGAGTGAGCGCCGCCTGTGCCATCCGTGCTGTTGGACTGTATTGCACAAGCAACCCAATCACCGCCGGTTGCCTCTAGCGTTTGCCACAGGCGCATCAGGTAGTCGGGCATCACGCGGTCGTCACTGTCAACAAAGGCGATGTAGGTGCCCGTGGCCACATCGAGACCCGTGTTGCGCGCCCCGCTGAGGCCCGCATTGTCCTGTCGGATCAGACGAAACCGTGGATCATCCGCAATGGCGCGCTGTGCCACGGCACCGCTGCCATCGGTTGAGCCGTCATCAATCACAATCGCCTCGAACGTGTCCAGCGTCTGGGCGCGCAGGCTGTCGATGCAGGCGGCCACATGTTCCGCCACATTATAGACCGGGATAATCACGGAAATACGGGCCAGTGTCACAGGTGCACCACAGATGTTGAGAGGGAATGCTTGATCATGGGATCGTTGTTTCGCAACTTGGGCCTAGGGTAAAGAGCGGTTGTCGGGCGGGATCGCTGTCTTGCCCCGCGCAGGGGGGGGTGCTACGTCAAAGTGCAGTTCCGCAGCACCCGAATAAATGAGGCCCTAAGTGAGCGATCCCTACGTTATCTGGACCATGCGCAGGACGGGGGGCACCACGCTTGCTACGCTGTTAAGCCTTCTGTCAGAACATCCCCGTGTCCAGCATGAGCCCTTCAATACAGATCGTAAATTTGGCCAAGTGACCAAGGACTTTCTAGAGAGCGCAAGCAAGAGAAAGCTGCGCGCAGCCTTGTTGGAGTGTCTGGCTCCGCGTCCCGTGATCAAACATTGCTATGAGCTGATTAACCCTGTGTTCAACGCCACCTTGATGCAGGTCACAACCGAGTTGGGCTACCGCCATATTATACTGGACCGTCACAATGAGACGGACCGCATCGCATCACTGGGTGTGGCGCAGTTGACGGGGGTTTGGGGCCGCGACGAGGCGCAACAAAAATATCCGGCCATCGAGGCCGGTGAGGTGGTGATGGCACCGATGGATGCAAACCATGCAAAGCACCAGCTACAGCTGTGTCACCAGCGCCGGTTGGAGCTGGCCAAATTGACCGCACGGGCCAAGCCCGCCCCCTTTGTTGTGTACTTCGAGGACATCTATACCGATCCGCAGGCAGGCCGCGCCTTGATCGAGAGATTGTTGGCGTATCTGGGCGTCCGCCCACAGGATTTTGCGAATTACGACCAGCTGGTTGAGGATGCCCTATTGGGGCGGGATCAGAAGTCTAGGCGCGTTTTTCAGGCTGTTCCGAATTTTGAGCAGGTTTGCGCCGATCTGGATGCGCTTCAGAAGGGTCGAAAGAGGGTGTTTGTAGCCTCATAGTTGTATGACAGCCGCGACCTGCAAAATTTATTGACATCAGCTGTTGGGTCGGTGAATTAAGTAGCTTATTAACATTTGAGCAGGCCGCGCTATGTTGTTTTCTGCGGCACCACTATTGAATAAAGTTTTTAGGGTAATACATAAATATGTCAGAGCTCACAGAGCCGAAGCTGATCGATGTGTCGTGTTTTTCTGATTCACGCGGCCAGTTGGGGGTGATCGAGGGCGATGGCCTCCCCTTTGATATCAAACGAGTGTACTATTTGTTCGGTATCCCGATGGGCGCAGTGCGCGGCGAACACGGGCACAAAAAGCTGGAACAGTTCATGGTTTGCATGAATGGCTCTTGCGAGATTACATTCAACGACGGAACGCGCCAATTCAAAATCCTGCTTGAAACACCTGAAAAGGGCGTGCTGGTCCCGTCCGGCCTGTGGCGTAGCATCCAGTTCAAAGAGCCAAGCTCAGTTTTGTGCGTGATGGCATCACACCCCTATGAAGAAGAAGACTACCTGTATTCATACGAAGAATATCTAGAGTGGGTCCGAGAAAACAAGGAAGCAAAGTCATGAAGTACCCGTTTCTGGATGTAGGTTTTACCTATCGCACACTGAAAGAAGATATCGATGCGGCGTATCACGGTCTGATGGACAGTGGCATGTATATCGGTGGGGATGCTGTGGCATCGTTCGAGCAATCGTTTGCCGATTATTGCGGTGTCAAACATTGTGTGGGTGTGGGCAACGGTCTGGACGCGTTGGTGCTGACGCTGCGCGCTTACGGCATTGGTGCGGGCGACGAAGTGATCGTGCCAGCCAATACATTCATCGCGACATGGTTAGGTGTGGCGCAAGTGGGCGCAGTGCCGGTTCCGGTGGATGCTGACCCTATTACAATGAACATCGATCTGGCGCTGGTGCCAGCGGCCATCACGTCGCGCACGCGTGCGATCATGCCTGTGCACCTGTACGGCCAGCCTGTGGCCTCAACAGGCCTGCGCGCGTTGGCAGAGAAACACGATCTCAAGATCATCGAGGACGCAGCCCAGGCGCATGGCGGTTATGATGGTTCACGCCGTGTGGGCCAATTGGGCCATGTCGCAGGCTTTAGCTTTTATCCAGGTAAAAACCTTGGCGCATTCGGCGATGGCGGGGCCATCGTAACGGATGATGATGCGCTGGCGAAATCCATTCGCACATTGGGTAACTACGGTGCTGAGAAAAAATACCAGCACGACGAGGTTGGCTATAACTCACGGTTGGATCCAATTCAGGCGGCGATGCTGTCTGTTAAACTGGGTAAACTGGACGAGTGGGGCGCGCGGCGCAGTGCGATTGCTGACATCTATACAGAGGCGTTGGCGGATGCACCAAATCTGACCCTGCCTATCGTGCCCGAAGGTATAAAATCTGCTTGGCATTTGTATGTGGTGCGTGTGCCTGATCGCGATGCGCTACAGGCTGCTTTGGCGCAACGCGGTGTGGCTTCTGCGATGCATTACCCGATCGCCAACCACAAAAGCGGTGCGTTTGAAAAAGACTTTGGCGATATGTCCTTTCCGGTCACGGAAGAGATCTGCCGCACGTGTCTGAGCCTGCCCATTGGCCCGCACCTGAGCACGCAGCAAGCGCAAGAGATTGCACAGCATGTAAATGATGCGGTCCGTAGCCTGACCTGAATAGTGGTGGAAACTTCGTGATGAATGCAACGTCCCCTGTGACCTCCGCAGAACAGACCTATTTGACACAGGCCCAGGATGCGATTGCATCCGGGGACTGGCCTCAGGCGCTAGAGCGGGCAACCTCGCTGGCGCGCACGCAGTTGAAAGCGTCCGAAAACAAAGCTGGATTGTTTTTGGAAGAACTGGATGCGTGTTGCGCCCAGTTGGCCAAAGGCCTGGCGGCGGCGATACCTGTCACGGTCACGCCTATCGGATTTGATGCGCCTGCCAATATTTATGTTGTGACGGAAATCTACCACTCTGGTGGACACAGCAAGCTGATCGAGCAGATGATCGCGACGCGCCCCAAGGAGCGGCACATTGTGCTGTTTACCGGCGCATTGCAAAACACCCGTGATTTTGGCCGCCGCGCGATTGTCGAGGCGGGGGGATTCCCGATTTACCCTGATGCTGCTCTTGATCATTTTGACTGTTTGTTGTGGCTCCGTGAAAAGCTGGCCAGTCTGACAGGTCAGCGGCTGTTTGCATTTCATCACCCTGAGGATGTCCTTGCTGCTGTGGCGTTGGCGGAATTTGGCGGCACATATGGGCCGCGCGCCTATATGATGCATCATGCAGATACGGTGGCCAGCGTTGGCGTAGATTTGCCTACTGCAACCCACCTTGCTATCCGCCCCGAGCAGCGCGAAAAAATCCTTGAGCAGCGCCCGGATTACCGCGTGCATGTCTTGCCGTTGGTCTATGCGCCAGAGCTGATGAAGCCTGCGTTTAATCCGGATTTGCACAAGAAGATCACAGCAGACGATCGCACGTTTTTGGGTACAGGCACGCTCAATACCGCGACCTGCGGCGGGATGCATAAATTCCATGCCAAGGGTGAGCTGAGCCTGCCCAACGCGTTATCGCGCATTTTGATGACTACACGGGGGCTGCATTATCACATCGGCCCCGTGAGCACGCAGATGAAGCTGGAGATCGAAACCGCACTGGAAGAAGCTGGTCAGGCGCTGGACCGGTTGGTGTTTGTCGGCGAAGTTAATTCTGTGGCCGAGACGCTTGTGGCCCAAGATGTCGATTTGTTTCTGACTTCGTTTCCGTCAGGTGGCGGGCTGACCGTGGTAGAGGCCGCCTATGCTGGTATCCCCATCGCGGTGTACGGCGGTGGTGCGGATGAGGTCGGGCGCTATTTGGGCGGGCTGACGCATGTTCCCGCTGAGGTGCTGGTCTGGGAAACATTGTCGGATCTAGAGGAGTCATTGCGGGCTTTCTGGCTCAAGGATGGGGTCAAGCGGCTGGAACAGATGTCAGAGGCATCGCGGGTCTGGTCTGATCAGGGTCATTCATGGGCAAAGTTTAAACGTCGGTTTGGTGCGATTGTGCAAGCGACCGAAGGACAGCGCGCGCGCGCGCTGGATGCGGGGCGCGGTGGCGTGGCCGATGCCCTTGTCGACGCAGAATACTATCTGGAACAACACACTGATGTGGCGGACAGTGGCATGGCCGCGGCTGCTCATTTTCTATCCCATGGCGAGGCTGAATTGCGCGCCTGTAACCTCTTGTTTGATGCCAAGTATTATTTGGCGCAACTGGGCAAGCTGGATCGCAAGGTCGCAGAAGATATGCCGCTGACGCATTATGTGATGCGTGGTGAAGCCCGTGGATACAAGCCACACCCGCTTTTTGATCCAGCCTTTTGCAAGGCGTCGTTTGCGGCTGCAGGCAAGCCATTGGCACGCACAGGTGATCCTCTCAAAGATAATGTTCTGGGTCACTACTTGCGCAGCACAGACGCTGTTGCGCCACATATGTTCTTTGATCCTGTGCATTACGCGCAGAAAGCAGGGCAGGTGCCCGACGATCAACCTTTGTTGGTGCATTTTCTAACCACTGGTATTGATGAGATGCTGAGCCCGCATCCGCTGATTGTACCGGATATGCTGGGCAAATCAGGCAAGAGTTTTGAGAAAAAGCTGTTGTCGTATCTGAGCCAGAAAAAACCACAGCTTAAAGAGGGGCATGTGACGCCCCTGTTCCAGCCGCAGCTGTCCAGTGCTGACGTGGATCACTATGCGTGGGCGGCGCCCAACCTAATGTGGGCCCACCTGATCGAGGGCAACCGGAGCGCATGTGACCCCCATGTGCTGATTTCTGTCGGGCATGTTGAAAAGATGCGGCCGGGTACGTTGGTATCGGCTGTCAGTGTTATTCAGCTCATGGCACGAAATGGGCTGGGTGTGGACACGCACCCGCTGGTCTCAAGGCGCCATATCCTCAAGCAGGCCCCTTATGCCGAGGCGATGCCGATCAGCCTGACACAGTATTTTATGGAAAACAGCATTGGGCATAACATTGACCCGCATCCGCTGTTTTCGACCTCGTATTATCTGTACAATAACCCCGACCTGCACGGTCTGGACATCAGTCCGTTGGAGCATTTCCTGGAGGCTGGCCAGATTGAGGGTCGCCTGCCGCACCCCGCATTTAACGGGAACTACTACTACCAGCGTTTCTTGAAGGACGATGGGGGCGGTGCGCCGTTGCAGGACTATCTGGCGCAGGGCATGGCAGAGTTTCGGCCTTCGCTGGGGATGGACGACAAAGAGTGTACGCTGGCGCGCAAGATGGCTGCTGGTCTGTTTGCGGTGGGCAGTGATATTGCCGCCCATGATATGCTGTCGGGGTCTATCCATCCTGATGACGAATTCAAACACCCCACCCTGATCACCGAAACCCGCGTGTTTCATAGCATTGCGCAGGACGCCTCTCAGATCACCGAGATTTATCCCGCTGAGCGCGTTTTGGTAAACCGCCCATCGGTGGTCGCGCAAATGCACATCGCGCCGCCGATCGGTGAATACCTTGCCCCTGCGGCCACAGCCACGCTTTATCCTGAGGCGACGCTGGTTGCGGGCAATGACGGGTTTATCGACACGGATGGCTGCTGGATTGATCATGGCCTTGCGGATTTCGATCCTGAGGTGATGCTGGTCAAAGAAAACGGTGCTGTTGCTGCCGTGTCGGGCGACAAGGTGCTGCTGCGCCGTTATGCGTCGGATATCTCACTGCCTTCGGGTATTCTGGCGTCGGGTACATACAGCCATAACTATTTCCACTTTTTGTTGGAAATCCTGCCGCGCGTTTTGCTCGCCGCCCAGATTGCCCCTGCAGATACACCTATTCTGGCCGATGATGGCATGCCGGATCAGCATTATCAGATGCTGCGGCTGTATTTGCCTGACCGCCAGATATTGCGGTTTGTGCGGCACAGTTCTGTGGCTGTGGGTCGCTTGTATGCGGGCAGTATGCCCAACATCATTCAAGACGCATTCGAGAGCGATATGCCGCCCGCAGATGCGGTGCGGTTCCATCCTGCTGTGATCCGCTTGCTTGCCCGCTTGAGTGTGCAGACCGCCACTGCGCCTGCGGATGAAAGCCGTTTGTGGTTGCAGCGCGATAGTGCCGTGCGCCAGCTGCTCAATGCATCCGAAATCGAAACGGCGCTGGCTGCGCGTAAGTTTGATTCCGTGCGTTGTCAGACCCTGCCTTTCTCACATCAGGTGGGGCTGTTCAGCAAGGCAGGAGGCGGTATCGTTGCACAGAGCGGCGCGCATCTGGCCAATATCATCTTCGCTCCGCGAGGCACCCGCGTGTTCGCCCTGTTCTCCAATGCGCCGGGTACGAATTTCTACTTGTGGAGCGCGCTTGGCGCGATCCTGGGTCACGATGTGGTCAATATCGCCGGCTGGCGGATCATCGGCACAGCGCCGGGGCGAGCCCCGGTTGTCGACGAATCCTTTACCGTACCAGTCTCGCTCGTCACGCCGTTCTTCCCGCAACCCTTTGTCGCGCCAGAAACCGACAGTGCGCTGGACGATGCACGAGCGCTATTGGATGAGATTTCGGGCGCCTACCTCACAGCGAACACAATTACCAGCGCCTGGAATTTACATTCAAGGCCGACACCTGTCACGTTTGATGCCACAATGATCGCGGCACGTCGCGGGCTTGAGGTGCTTCTTCGAGAAATGAACGAAGAGGACATCCAGCAGTTGCTGGATCATACTTTTTTTCAGAATTACGACCGTAATATTTGCTCAGGGTATGTGTCGCTTGAGGAGTACAGCGAACAAGAACTGCATGTCATCGCCGATGTGCATGCTCGGTTTGCGCTCCTATCAGAGACCACCGCCTTCGCAGGAGATGTACGTTCCAACCAGCTTCTGGCTTTGGCAATTTTATACGTCCCAGTATGGAAGTTGCCACTGGTTCAAAGGCTTGGTCTGTTCAAAGACGTGACACAGCAAAACCTGTATCTCAAATGGTTGACCACACCGCCCTATCTGTCCCGTAAGGGGGAGGATGCCGGTTATGTCGCCTATACCGAACGCCTGCTGAATTGGCTTTCTCTGCATCTGGACGATGATCAGAATGCCGATATTCGTGAACGAATTATGGCTATGACAGAACGGGTCGACATGGGGTGGCTGCTGCTGGTGGATGCGCCTTTGCGCCCCACGCTGGAGGCGCGCAACACGTTGCTGGAGCATATAGCGCAGCGCAACGGTCCCGCTCCGCGCACCAAACCACGCCCCGCCGATCTGTTACAAGGGCGCATTCGCGTGGGTCTTTTGTGCCGGACCTTTGCCAAGGGGCCAGACAGCGAAGCAGTCGTGGCGTTCTTCCGCGCCTTTGACCCCGCAAAATACGAGATCTTTGCCTATTCCATGGCGTTCCGCGACCGTGTCGTGACCGACGATGCGGACTTCGACAAGGAGTTTGACGAAGTCATCACACATCGCCGAACCCTTTCGGGCGGGGCTCATGACATCCGCGAGCAAATCCTGGCTGATGATCTCGATGTATTCCTCTACGCCAACGCCACAACGTTTGGATTGCATGACCTGGAGCGTGCTCTCTACCATCGTGTCGCCCCGATTCAGATGTCGCTCAATTCGCATCTCCCTATCTCGCCCGGTTTCCCCTCGTTCGACTATTTCGTCACTGGACGTAGCGACAATCCCGACGTCGAGGTACAGGACGCGCACCACCCTGAAACCATACTGCGTGTCGAGGGGCCGGTAATCAACTTCTTGCATTCGCTCAAGCCAAAGAAACTAGCGGGATTCAATCGCGCCACGCTGGGTTTATCCGAAGACGACGTCGTGTTGATGAATGGCGGATCCTCGCAAAAGCTGCGCTATGAAGGGCTCAGGACAATGTTACGGGCGCTCAAGGCAGTACCCAATGGCAAGTTGCTGCTGGCCCCGTATAATCCGGGCTGGGCGGCGCGGAGCCACGCCTTTGCCTTTAATCGCCAGCTGGCCGAGGCCGCGCAGGCTGTGGGCGTTGATATGGACCGCATCGTCGTGCTGGGCGAACTGAGCGTGCCCGAAGCGGAAGCTGCGATTGCGCTGTCGGATATCTATTTGTCCTCTTTCCCGCATGGGGGGGCCACGATGACGCATCTGTCGCTGATCTATGGCACGCCGCCTGTGGTGCTGCGCCGTGAGTTTACCCGCTCGATTGACCAATTTTTGGTGAGCACACTTGGGTTTAATCAGATGCTGGCCAATACGCCGGATGATTACGTGGCACTGGTTGCCAGCCTTGCGCAGGATACTGTGCGCCGCAAACAGCTGTCCGCAGAGATCAAGGCCGCTGCCAAAACGCCGCCCTTTGTGGCCAACCTTGCCTTCTCACATGAGATGCAGCGCGTTGTGCGAGATGCAGTCGACAAGGCGCGCAAGGTCGACGTGATCGAAGCTGTGATTGCACCAGAGCCTGTTGTGCCCGCACAGCCAGTAGTCGCACCGGCACCAGTCGCTGCTAGACCTGCAGTGCCCGTTGCACGGGCGGGTGGAGGCCAACAGAGCGCGCCGCCAGTGGGTGCAGGAGGGGCTCCAACCCCACCGCAACCGCAAGCAGGGGCTGCACCGAAAATGCCGCAGCCTTTAGCACAGCCTGTTGTGCCAAAGCCGCCGCAGGCTCCACAAGGTGCAGCGCCAGTGAAGCCGCCGATTGAGGGGCCAAAAGGTCCGGCAGCCGAGTACCGGCCAGTTGCAGAAACGGCACCGCCAGAGGATCCTACGCTTTGATGTTTGGTCACCAAAACTGCGGGTGCAAAGGCGTGGCAATCACTCTGTTTGCCTTTGCTTTGCGCCTTGCTGGAGGGCGTGGGGAGCCGTATCATTGTGGCGATCTTGCCGCATGCGGGATGCCTGATTTTGACTAGCGCGTAATGTACCTGTACAGAGCCGCATAAGACCTGATGAGACGACGCTGATATTTTGAGTACCGACCTGTTTGCCAAGGCCAAAACCGCGGTGATGCAGGTATTTTTCTAAAGAATTTACCAAGAGAGAATCGCAATGGACACCTTGATTGACCCGTCGGCAAAGATTGGCAGCAATGTTACATTTGGCCATGGCACGCGGGTTCATGCCAACGTCGAAATCGGCGATAACTGCACCATTGGCGATTTCTGTGTGATCGGCCATCCGGGGCCGGGCGACAATGGTCCATTGGTGCTGGGGGCGGATGCCACTGTGCGCAGCCATGCAGTCCTGTACGAGGGCTCCACGATCGGTGACAAGCTGGAGACAGGCCACCACGTTGTGATCCGCGAAGGCGCTGTGATTGGCGAAAACCTGCGCGTCGGCAACTTCTCGGATATTGAAGGCAGCGGACGGATCGGTGATTTTGTGCGCATGCACGCCTATGCCCACGTGGGCAAAGGATCAGATATCGGTGATTTTGTCTGGTTGTTCTCCCTGACCACGCTAATGAATGACCCGCTGCCGCCCTCACATTTGGCGGACCCTGTGGTGATTGGCGATATGGCGACGGTTTGCGTAAATGCGCAGCTGATGCCGGGCGTGCGCGTGGGCCGCGGAGCCTTCATCGCTTCGGGTGCTGTGGCCAGTGGTGAAATTCCTACCGGCGCGCTGATCACGGGACCTGACGGCGAGATCGCAGGCTCTGTCCGGTTGCTGATGCACATGGAGACGCGCACGCGCCATCCGTGGCACAAACATTTCGCTGATGCCTATCCTGAGCACGCACGGGCACGGATCACCGAATTAGGTGCCGAGATCGACGCCGAGATGGCCGATCTGGATCTTTGATTTCCTATATAACTGACACACTAACGTACTGAGAGAAAATATGACCCGTACCGAGATTTTGACCATCATGAACATGATCATGACCAAGAAAGGCCGCGCCGAGATTGTGGATGAAACCCAGCCCACACGTGACGTGAATTTCCGCAGCCTGGATTTTTCCGAAACGGCGCTGCGTATCGAATATAAAATCGGCCGCGAGCTGACATTTGACGCCGCTTCCATGCGCAAGATCGAAACCGTATGTGACGTGTTGGACTTTTTCGAAGAGACAACCAAAGCGGCATGACCGATCTATGTGACCTCAACCGCGTCCATTTCGGGGATCTTACCCTGACCATTGCCCAGCTGCGTGACGAAACGGCAGCTGGGTTGGGATCGCAAGATCTGGCTGCAGAGCGCTGTGTGTTTGTCGTAGACAGCATGCGCCAAGCGCTGGGATGCGTGGCCTACGGCATGGCGCATGATTTGGATTTTGGTGTCGTAGAGCGCGTGCGCCTGTCGCCCGAGGTTGAGGCACGGTTTGCCGAAAATGGTGTGCAGTTGCGCGATGCTCATGACGGACAAGCTTATGGCGCGGCCCCTGAGGCTGCGCAGGTACAAGCGGGTCGTGTGACGGTACTGACCTCTGGCACAACGGGGTTGCTTAAGTTGATCCCGCATACGGCAGTGACATTGAACACGTTTGACCGTGTGCAATCGCTGCCAGAAAACACGTGGTTCTTGCCGTATCAAATCGGCTCGTATGCGTGGTACCAGATGGTGGCGCTAGGGTTGTTCAAAGAGGAACAAAGCCTGATCCCTGGAGACTTCAGCGATCTAGCGGCCAGTTTTCAGGACGCGCTGACGCGCGGCACTGTTACGGCGATATCGTCTACCCCGACGTTCTGGCGTCATGCCTTGATGTCGATTGACGAAGCCGTGTTGGCTTCTGCTCCTTTGCGCAGCCTGTCTATGGGCGGTGAAATTGTGGATCAGCCCATTCTGGACCGTTTGGCCGTGCTTTATCCCGATGCTCGTATCCGCCACATCTATGCCTCTTCCGAGGCGGGTGCGGCGATTGTGGTGAGTGATGGCAAGGCCGGTTTCAATGCCGACCTGCTAGAGCGCGACGACGCAACCATTAACGTGAAGGTTGAGGACGGCCGCCTGTATATTCGCTCGCCCTATGCCAACCGCACGGATGCGGACGGCTGGGTCGATACCCAAGACTTGGTCGAATTGCGCGGCGAACGGTACTATTTCTTGGGCCGTGCCGGAAATACGATGATCAATGTGGGCGGCCAAAAGGCGTTTCCACAAGACATCGAAGCGCATCTGATGGCACATGCCGATGTTATTTGGGCCCGTGTTGTGGCCCGTAAGGCTCCGTTGATGGGCGCACTGCCCGTGGCGAGCGTTGTGCTGCGTACACCAATGGACGAGATGGCCGCGGAACTGATGCTGACCACCCATTGTGAGGCGGGTTTGGCTGAATTTGCCATACCGCGCATGTGGGATTTTCTGGACAGCATCCCGATCAAAGCCAGTCTGAAGAGCTAAAGCAGCCTGAAAAGTTAAAGCTGTCTGAAAAGTTTGAATAAGGAATACTCTGAAATGCATACCACTGGACAATCAATCATCGTCAGCGGCGGATCACGCGGGCTGGGCCTGCACATGGTCACACAATTGCTGGAAGCCGGTAACAAGGTCGCAACATTTGCGCGCTCACACACCGAAGCGATGGACACGCTGGCAGCTAAATACGGCGACAGCTTTCACTTTGCCTCACTTGATGCGGTCGATGTTGCAGGCGTAAACGCCTTTGTAGGCACGGTCTGTGACAAATTTGGTCAACTGGACAGTGTTGTAAACAACGCGGCCATCGGTCAGGACCAACTGCTGATGCACACGGATCCTGAAACGATCCAACAGATTGTGGACATCAACATCGTTGGCCCAACGCTGCTGACACGCATCGCAATCAAGCGCATGCTGCTGCAAGGCAGCGGCAACATCTGCAACATCTCCTCGATCTGTGGATCACGTGGCTATGCAGGCCTGTCGGTTTATGCAGGGTCCAAAGGATACCTGGATGCGATGATGCGCGCATTGGCCCGTGAAGTGGGTGAGGCAGGCATTTTTGTAAACTGCGTTGCACCAGGATTCTTTGAGAGCGAAATGTCGTCTGTGCTGCGCCCTGAGCAGCTGAACGCCATCAAACGCCGCACACCATCCGGCGCGCTGTCTAACGACGAGAACATCTTTAAGGTGGTCGATCTGGTGATTTCAGGCACGACAAACATGCAAGGACAGGTGGTGTTTGTTGATGGTGGCATCACCTGCTAATCCAGTTCTAGCACAGGCGTTCGGGGGGGTGGTCATGGCAAGTGACACTGCCTCGGGCGCAGTGAGCTATGACGATCAGGGAAGGCGCTTTGTGTTTGTGCCAGGCCCCGGTGACACATCACGCTATGCGCTGGATATCGAACCTGTAAGTGGGCAAATGTCTGATGCAGTGATGAAAAACCTAGGCGCGCGCTCTCAGGAGCAAGGGTTCAAGGCGTGGACCGTACTGGAGGTACAGGCCAAGTTGTGGTCTGTACCAGTGCTGGCATTGTTACGTGCACCGCAGCAGGACGGGGGGGGTATCGAACTGACCCGTTGTGATACAAATGACTATTGGATCGTTGTTGGAAAACACATACAATCGCGAGAATGTTAGAAGAGAGAGAAGTTGGTTATGACTGGTACTGAGAGCCCTATCTATTTTGTTGGCGGTGCGCCGCGTGCAGGGACAACTGTTACCCATGCTTTGATGTGTACCCCGTCAAAGATGAACGCCTATCATTCTGAGATCAGCTATGTGACGCCGATGGTGCGCGCATATATGTTGGGGCTGGAGAATTGGAGCGGTCATACAAGTACGTTTTTCGCTGAAAGAGAGCATTTTCGCTTACATATGCAGGGTCTGATTGGTCAGACCTTTTCGCATATTAGCCGTGCTTTGGGTGAACCTGAAATTCTGTGTCTCAAGGACCCATTGCTGACGCCCTATTTTCCACGGCTTCACACGTTGCTGGGCGCCCGTGCGCGTTTTGTGACTGTCATTCGCAACCCGTATGATGTGGTCCGCTCACGCCAAGAAGTGGCGAGCAAAGCAGGTCGTGATTTCACAGCAGATGAAGCAAGAGGCGTGTGTAGCCAGTACCTACAGTCTTATCAGCACATCGATAATCCTGCGTTTGGCAACAACCTGATCTATTTCCGCTATGAGGATTTGTTGTCTGAAGATGTGCTGACAAATCTGCGCAACTTTACCGGCTGCGCTGACATGTCTACGGACAATGTTTGGGGCAAGAAACCTGAGGAAGTCGCCGAGCCGGAAACCAAAGGTGAAAAGGGTGCTAAAGATCCTTGGTTCTCACCTAAATATCATTCCTCGATCGATCTTTCGAGCCGCCTGTCACCGTTGTCGAAAAAGTACCGCACAATCGTCAATGACATGTGTGAGCCGTTTATGAAGCGGTTCGAGTATGACGTTCTGTAAGCAGGCAAACGTATTGCTGGGGTGATCCGAAGGCCGGATTACCCCGACTGCTCTTGCACCCAAGCCCACGTATCCTCAATCCCTTGACCCAGCGTGGTTTGCTTTTGCCAACCGAGTTGGGTTTTCGCTTTTGTCACATCCAGAACCACGCGTGGCACATCAAAGCCGCGACCGGGTTTGTAGGCTGGCGTAATATCGCCACCAACCGTATTGCGGATATGCCCTACAATATCATTCACGGATGCGCCCTCGCTGCTGCCCGCGTTAAAGACCCCGCTGACATCCGAGGTGAGTGCTGTGTGGCACAGACCAGCCAGATCACTGACATGGATATAGTCGCGCACAACACTGCCATCGCCCCAGACCTCGATCTGTTCACCGCGGGCAAGTTTCCACAGGTAGGTGCCTATGATGCCTTGGGTGCCTGTGTGTCCCTGACGCGGGCCATAGGGATTGGAAGCGCGCAGGACTACATGCTGCAACCCGTGCAGTTGGTGTTCCATGAATAGGTAGTTTTCGATCGCTATTTTTACGATCCCGTATGAGCTGATGGGGTTGAGGGGGTGGTTTTCGGGGACAGGGTCCATTTGGGGCACGCCGTAGACCGTGCCGCCCGAAGACAGATAGACCATCTTTTTTACATTCGCTTCGCGCATCACTTCCAGCAGTCGGACCATGGCAATCAGATTGCCGGTAATGTCTGCGGCGGGATCCATGTTGGAGGTTGCAGGCACGGTGGTGCTAGCCAGATGAATGACCGCATCAACCCCCACCAGCGCCTCGAATATCTGGGCCGTATCGCTGAGGTCGCACATAACATATTCAACACCGGGCAAGGGGGGGCGGTACATTTCCGGACGTCTGTCGAGCACACGCACGCTGACCCCGTTTGCCAGCAGATTATCAACCACATGCGAGCCGATAAACCCGCAGCCGCCAATGACAAGAGCTTTCATGAAACGTCCTCTCTGTGCGCTGTTATACAGCATCAACGGGTTTGCCTGTGTTGGACAAAAAGACCCGAAAAATATCAGGTATCGCCCTTTTGTCCGGTGTATCTATATTGGTAAAGCCTGTCCATTGTACATGCCTTTGGTGCTCGGTAGCGGGCTTGCGATGCCGTTGAATTAATGCAAGAAGTTGCACTGGCGTTTTAGGTGTTCTGAGCCTGTTATTTGGGCGACGGTGATATGTGCTGCTTATAGTTTTTCTGTAAGGTAATATTTTCGGGTCATGTGTCCCGTGACGAACGAATATGGGTTTTTATGAAGAAGATCATTTTACATTGCGGCATGCCCAAAACGGGTTCCTCCGCGCTACAGGTTCAATTTTCAAAGAGCCGCGACGCATTGCTGAAACATGGGTATGACTACCTGAAAATGGGTGATTTTGACCTGGCCACCCGCGGTAAAATCAGTTCAGGAAATGCCGCAGGACTGGCACGTACTTATTTGTTTGACGGGCATCCGGCCAGTATGTCCGGACGCCGCGCAGAGTTGACGGATAGATTTGTGAATGTGGTGCGGGATTCTGAAGGGGATGTGATCCTTTCAAGCGAATTCTTTTCGGCCATTCCACGTCCCAACATGGTGCCTCTGGTAGAGGCTTTGTCGCAGGTCGGTGAAGTGCATCTGGTCTTTTTTGTGCGTGAGCAGCTGAATTTCCTCGCGTCTGTTTATATTCAACAGGTCAAGCGTCACGGCCTGCGTGAGTACCCCGAAGAATATTATTCGGACTGGCAGGGATATAAGATTCCGCTGATGTATTTTTCATATTTTGACCAGCTCAAGACGGCTCTGCCGAATGTGAAGATTTCCGTGCAACCTTACGAGCTTTCAAAAACGCACTCGGGCGGATTGATGGGCCAATTTCTGGAAATGATCGGTGCGCAGGTTCCAAAAGAGGATCTGGTGTCGGATCTACAGGTGAACCTGAGCCCATCGGCCAAAGAAATCCGGTTGATGCTTGAGGTTAACAAACACCAGCCGCGTATGCAGTTCTCGGACATATTGGTTGAGAGTAGCCATAAATCTGGCCGCGCCAAGATTCACTCCCAGCATACAATTTTACCGCCGGCGTTTAAGAGTGAAGTTGTCGAATTTTTCCGTGAGGAAAACGAGAAATTTTTCAAACATATCGCCAAGAGCGAAAACATTTACCAAACGTCCGGTCAGAACGAAGAGTTTGTTGATTTGCGCGATGTTACCTTTGAGGCCAACGACGTTGTAGACATCGTGACAGGCATTCTCGTGGACATGGACAATCGTTTGTCCCGTCTGGAATCTCAAGGTTCATGAAATAAAAAGGGGCAGCGCATCAGCGCCGCCCCTTTATTCAATTCTTCAATTCCGGTTTTTCCACTCAAGCGCACCTGCGCTATTGTAGACCTCTGCGTATTTATCGACCATTACGTCTAGACGGTACTGGTCGTCAAAACGGGCGCTGGCATTCTGGCCGAATGTCGCGCGGACCTGCGGATCTAGCATGTGCTCTGCCGCCTGAACCAATGCATCCACGTCCAGGCCCTCACCTTTGAGCGGGATAAGCGTGCCTGCGGCGGTCTCACCATGGCCTAGAATGCCTGCAATTTCTCCGATGTCCGTGGCGATCAGAGGCAACCCTTTTGCCAACATCTCGATCAGGACCAGCGGTAGAGATTCCCCGACGAAATAGCTGGGCAGCAGGCCAATGTCGGCCACGGCAAAATAATCTTGCAGGTTCGCGACCTGACCCATCAGATGTACGTGCTCGGGCGCTTGCGCGCGTGCGGCATCCGCTGACGGGCCTTCGCCGATCAGCATCAGATCGACCTTGTGACCGCGTGCATTCAGGGTCTGTGTCAGGGCAATTGCCTCGCCCCAGCCCTTGGATGGGATCGCGCGTGAGGCCAAACACAGCACAACCGCATCTTCGCGCAGGCCAAGTGCCGTGCGGTCCAGATGCTGGCCGATAGGTTCTGCGCGCATGCCGTTGGGAATGCGCAGCAGTGTGTCAGGGCGCGGACAGGTGTCAAAGATGGCGAGGTTTTTATCCGCCGTATAGACCCATGCATTGACCCGTTTCAGCATCCGGTCCACCCGTTCGTGGAAGGTGGCATCGATTTCGGGATCTTTGATAAATGTCTCGTGGCAGCCATGCATCGAGATGATCCACGGGATATCTGGCGACAGGGTATCGCGATAATTGTCGACTGCGGCATCGGCCCACCAGATGCTGGAGTGGATGACGTCAATGTCATGCCGTGTCACGATGACATCGAGTTCCTCGCCGCCCGCCTCATAATAGGCGACGCCGGTGTCTAGCTTGGACAGAACCGCAGGGTGTGTGGGTTGGGAGATCGCATTGAACAGGACAGCCCGTCCGCCCCGTGCAACCCATTCATTGGCCAGCGATATGGCAAACATCTGGCCCCCACCCGGCGACAGATCCGGGGCTACAACCATCAATGTCGGCAAGGCCTTGGCTGGTTTGGGTGCTTGGGCCAGTGCGGCAGGATCGGCCACGTTAAAGCGGGCGGTGTCCTGATCCAAAAATGCCTGAATTTGCGCGCGGGCGGCATCGTTCTGGTGGTAGGTGCGGCCCAGATAGCTGCGCACATCGGCCAGTTCTTCGAAATACCGCAAGGACCCTTCGAGTTTGTGGGTCACTGTCTCGGTGTGGCGGCGGTGATAATTGAGGGGAGCAGCGGAAAAGCCCACAAGCCCGCCCTTCATCGCGCGGGTGTAGAAGAACCAATCGCCGCACAGGCGCATGTTGGTGACCATCTCCACAAACTCGGGCTCTGCCTCAAAGCGGCGGAACATCACACCGCTGGCGTTTGGGATGGTGTTGGCAATGCCAAGGCCGTCGTTGGCCTCTTCGTGATCGGTCACGATGTAGTCGTTGTCAAAACGTCCCGGTGCGATGCGGTCCAGATAGATGGGGCGATAATCCCCGATCACCGAACGGTCGGCGCGCACAGGCACCGACATACACGAGGCCATACGCATGTTGCGATCATCAAACATTGGCAACAGCGTGGTCAGCAGGTTGGGTTCGCAGTAATCATCGGCCTCGGCAATCCAGATGATGTCGGACTTGGCCATATCCATGCCCAGCATCCACTGCTTGAACGGCGAGCCTGAGTTTTCTGTGTTCAGTTTGACCTGCGTGCCAGCACGGGTCTTGGCAAAATCGGTCAGCAGCTGTGCAGAGCCATCGGGAGAGGCATCATCGAGCAGGATGATCTCGAAATCCTGGAATTCTTGCGCGGTAATGGTGTCCAGACGTTCTGGTAGGTAATCCTCATAGTTATAGTTGGGCAGGACCACGCTGACCTCGGGAGCCATACCCGCGACATTGCGCAGTGCGTTCAGCAGCAGGGGCCCTACCACGTTGATGGTGTGCTGTGTTGCGACCTGTTTCATGCCTATCGCACCGGTTTGCGCGCGCAAACC
>ERZ1027208.129-NODE-129-length-39037-cov-20.434329_pt1 | contig 39037 bp, 30 predicted proteins | sample MGYA00520867_ERZ1027208 | MGnify/ENA primary metagenome ERZ1027208 (study PRJEB33311, sample SAMEA4378413) | marine metagenome | biome: Marine biome; feature: Fjord; material: Water | collected 2014-07-20T08:00:00Z/2014-07-... | depth 75 m ...
AACGCCATTTTCGGCAGTGCCAAACCAAAGTAAACCTTGGTTATCTTGAATAATCGAATATATCTCAGAAGAAACAAAACCATCGTCTTCAGTTAACATCTCGACAGAATACTCATTAGTAAGCTCTGAAGAGAGTTCATTACTATAAGCCGGCAAATAAGTGCCAACAAGTAAGAGAATAAAATACATAAAGCGATTAAAAAACAATGAAATACATCTCGTAGACGTTAAGGCTATTAAAGCTGAGCGGCAGCACAAAAAAGCAACACAGGTGTTATTTTAGTTTATTTATCAGACTATTACTATGATAAAAAAGTGACACTGTGTTTATTACAATATTATATTTTAAACGAAAAAGAAGAAATAAAAAGGCAGGTAAACTAACAATACTTGAATGGCTGGCAATTCTTACTGTTCAATTGCTTCAATAGAGAGCTTTTACGTACTTCAATAATGCAGATTTTATTAACAGTTGAAAGTCTATTAGTAGCAGATAAAAAAATAGCCTGTTTTGACAAACAGGCTAAATGTAAAGCAAACAGAGGTTCACCGTATGTGAACAAAGTGCTTAAAAAGTGCGAGAAACACCTAAAACAAATCGAAAATCTGCATTGTCAGCATCATCAATATCGGTATTTATTACTGCAGCAGTAAAATCAAAATCAAAAAATGTTTTTGCAACAGTTGCGCTGTAATCTATATACTCGGCATCGTCAAATGCATCACCCATGGTATAACCAGCCTGGAGAGTTAAGGCATACTCTTGGGGTAATTCGATATCGTAAGCCGCTGAAACATATTGTGCTGAATCACCGGTATTCACATAATCAGAGGCATAGCCAAGCCCTAGCGTGAATGAGTTAATATAAGCGTTAAAAAGAAATTCGCCATAATCAGAGTCATCTGCTGAGCTGTAACCTTGATAGGTGTAGTAGTTATACATAACATCATACGAAAACGTATCATTAACTTCGCCAAAATAACCTGCATAGAAATCAATTTCTGCATTTGCATCATCTTCAAAGTCAACATTTGATGCCCAAACACCAGCGAAAAATCCACTTTCATGTTCGTAATCTAAACTAGCCTGAATAGCTGGAGAGCTATCTGTTTGACTAACACCTCGGAATACATAATCCGACGTTAATGTTCCGGTAACACTTACTTCTGCAGAGGCAAGTGGAGCTATAGCCGTAAGCGCGAATGTTGCTGCTAACAATTTAATTTTATTCATGTTATTCCTTTCTTATGGTTTTATGGTTTTTAAATTAAATCAAATTAAATACAATTTAATGTATTTTTTCTTTTAAATTAACCCCCATATGGGTGCTAAAAAATAAATAACAGCTCGCTTTAAAGGCTACAGAATTATGCTAAAAAGATGGCGGTGTATGCGCACTAATAATTTTACAAACCTTTTTCGATGTGTTCTTAAACTTATGCGGTAAGCTTGTCGAAAATTTGTAACTATCACCTTTAGTTAGCTTAAAACTACGTCCTGCTACTGTTATCTCAATACTTCCTTCGATCACAGTACCTGCTTCGATCACAGTACCTGCTTCTTCACCAATATGAGTGATCATATCTTTGCCAGTACTTGAACCCGGTTGATAACGTTCAATCAGAAATGCAAGTTTAGAGTCTGGTTGGGTTGAGCCAACCAAATGTAGTTCTACACCGTCACTGCCAACATCAACTAAGGTGTCTTTTTTAAAGACCACTTGAGACTCTGTGGGAATTTCTAAGGTGAAAAACTCAGTAACCGTTAAAGAAACTCCTTCTAGAATTTTCTTTAAAGAGCTAATCGATGGGCTTACAGCATCTCTTTCTATCATTGAAATTGTGCTATTTGTTAAACCAACGCGTTTTGCTAATTCGCGTTGCGAAAGCCCATACATTTCTCTAACTTCTTTTAACCTTTTGCCTACGTCCATAATTACCCTTAATAAACTAACTACACTGACAGGCAGTACCTGCGTTGAAAAAGAGTTAGTTTAGTACATTAATGGGTTTAACTATATGCTTCATTTTCTTTGTATTTTCGACAAGCATCGCCAAAGCTTTTAAAAATTTCGCTATAAAAAGCATTTTCAGCAATTTTCCACTCAGGGTGCCACTGCAGTCCTAAATAATAACTGGCGTTATCAGCCAATGAAAAAGCTTCAATTAAGCCATCAGGTGCAGTGCCTTCAACTTTTAAAGAGTCTGCTAATTTATCAACTCCTTGACCATGCAATGAATTTACTTGTTGAACTAATTCTCCATTCATCAGCGTAGATAATATACCTGACTCAGCTAGATTTAAGTCATGAGACAAACTGTACTGCTCATCGATAGAGACCGATTTATCTTCCCTATGCTCTGTCATATTTTCTAGTTCAAATACTTGCTGATGCAATGTGCCACCAAGCGCAACATTCATTTCTTGAAAACCTCGGCAAATACCCAAAACAGGAATTTTTAGCTCTACCGCTTTTTTTAATAAAGTTAAATTGGTGGTATCACGATTGGGATCTCGTGGCATATCGATGCCTAATTCAGTACCACCAAAGTGATGTGGTTCCATATTCGAATAACTGCCTGTTAAATATATACCATCTAAATGTGGCAATATTTCTAACATTGCTTCACCAAAACTAGGAATTAATACGGGGATAACATCACTACCGGCCATCAAGGCTTTAATATATTTATCACCGACAACTTGTTGGTGATGAATCCCGTTAAGGCTACTACAACAGGTAATGCCAACAATAGGTTTCTGATTTTTACTAACCATCGAATTAATTCCAAATAAGTACTGCGTAATTTCAATAGTTCTAAGGTAAATTAAAAAACAACGAGTTTCAATGAATATTTTTTACAAAAACACGATAAATGGTCATTAAATTGAGTTTATGTAAAAAATATAGCTTAATTAATTGATTTTACCTTGACGTAGCCAGTACAATTACTTACTAATAGATAGTGAAGCAAATATTCATCAGTTTGTGGTGGGTAAATTATATGTATCAATTTCGAAGGTAACTTTATGATAAAAGTTGGACAGGCAACTGAGGTAGAAAATTTTCTCTCCAATCACCCAGAAGTTGAGGCTATAGATGTCCTCATTTCTGATTTAGTCGGCTTTGCTCGAGGAAAACGAATTGAAAAAAGTAGTTTAGAAAAAATTTATAGCAGTGGTTTGAATATGCCTGCGACGATATTTTCCATGAATGTACTTGGCGAAACTATTGAAGAATGTGGATTAGGGCAAGATATTGGTGAACCCGATATGGTGTGTAAACCTATTGCGAACACACTTCATATGGCTTCTTGGCATGACCGTCCAGTAGCACAAGTATTGATGAGCATGTTTAATCACGATGGCACGCCTTTTTTTGCCGATCCTCGCAATATATTAAGTAATGTCGTTAGACAGTTAGCCGATATTAACTTGTTTCCTGTTGTTGCCGTTGAATTAGAATTCTATTTGTTAGATAAAAATAAGGATAGCAATGGCAATTTACAAGCACCTATCTCGCCTAAAACGGGTAAAAGAGATGAACACACTCAAGTTTACTCCGTTGATACAATCAATGATTATAGCGCCTTATTAGATGATATTAATAGAGTGTGTATTGAGCAGAATGTACCTGCAGATACTGCTGTAGCTGAGTGTGCACCTGGACAATTTGAAATAAACTTAAAACATGAAGCTGATCCCATCGCTGCTTGTGATAATGCCATTTTATTAAAACGAATTATAAAAACAGTTGCGGATAAGCATAATTTTGATGCCACCTTTATGGCCAAACCTTATTCAAATGAAGCGGGTAGTGGTATGCATGTGCACGCGAGCCTTTTAGATGAGTGTGGCAACAATGTCTTTGCTGATGACTATCATGATTACAATGAAACATTAGAGTATGCCATTGGTGGTATGCTTGAATTAATGCCGGCTTCTATGCCGCTATTATGTCCAAATGTGAATTCCTACCGTCGCTTTATGCCAGGTTATTATGTTGCTATGGCTAAAAATTGGGGAGTAGACAACCGAACCGTCGCTCTTCGTCTGCCACGAGGGCATAAAAACGCAACACGTATAGAACATCGCGTTTCTGGTGCAGATGCCAATCCTTATTTAGTGATGACTGTCATTTTAGCCTCTATCCATTACGGTATAACCAATAAAATCAAACCAATCGCGCCTACTGTTGGCAACGCGTTTGATGATGACTGTGAGGCACTACCTTTGAAATTAGATAGAGCACTTGCTGCATTAGAAACAGATCAAATACTAACAAGCTATTTAGGCGAAGCATTTACTAAAAACTATCATCTTGTTAAGCAAAAAGAGTTAGAGCAATTTGATATGAACATTAGTGAGTTAGAAGTTAAATGGTACTTATCTAACAGCTAATCAAATAGTTAATAAATTTAAAATTTCAGAGGCAAGTTATGAATCACGTTTCCCACACAGGCTCTTATTATGCGGCAAGTGCAAATGATAAAGTTCAGCGATCAAAGCTGACAGAAGATGTTACCGCTGACATATGCGTTGTTGGTTCTGGTTTTACTGGATTATCGAGCGCATTACATTTAGCTGAAAAAGGCTTCAAAGTGGTTGTTGTTGAAGGCAGTCGCATTGGATTTGGCGCTTCAGGTCGGAACGGCGGCCAGTTAGTGAATAGCTATAGTCGAGACATGGACTTTATCGAGCGTAATTATGGAGAGCATGTTAGTAATGAAATGGGAAAAATGGCTTTTGAAGGTAGCCAGATAATTAAACGCTTAATTAATGACTATGATATCAACTGTGATTTAAAGCCGGGGGGAATTTTTGCTGCGTGTAATAACAAACAGTTTGATGAAATGGTACAAAAGCAAAAGCTTTGGAATAAGCATGGCCACCATGAGACAGAGTTATTAAGTTCAAGTGATATTCAAAAACATGTTGGAACTGATCGTTATGTTGGTGGTTTATTAGATAAGTCAGGTGGTCATATTCATCCACTAAACCTAGCGCTTGGTGAAGCTGCAGCGTTTGAAAAGTTAGGTGGTGTTATTTATGAAGACAGCACTGTTGTTGATATTGTTCATGGTAAAAAAGCGGTTATTAAAACTGATTCAGGCAGTGTCACGGCTGATTTTGTTGTTGTAGCAGGCAATGCTTATTTAGAAGGGCTTTTACCGAAGCAGCAGAAAAAATCAATGCCATGTGGCACGCAAATTATCACAACAGAAGTCCTGCCAGAATCCTTGCAACAGCAACTATTACCAACAGATGTTTGTGTCGAAGATTGTAACTATCTACTCGACTACTTCCGTTTATCGGGAGATGGTCGTCTTATTTATGGTGGTGGTACAACGTATGGTGCAAGAGAGCCTTCTGCAATCGAATCTATCATTATTCCTAAAATGTTAAAAACTTTTCCTCAACTTAAAGATGTGAAAATTGATTATGCTTGGACAGGTAACTTTTTGCTTACGTTAATGCGTTTACCACAATTTGGTCGTATTAATGATAATGTTTATTATGCTCAAGGCTATAGTGGCCATGGTGTTACTTCAACACACTTAGCGGGTAAAGTTATTGCTGATGCCATTACTGGTCAAGCACAACGCTTTGATGTATTTGCTGGCTTACCTCAATACCCATTTCCTGGTGGCAGATTATTAAGAATGCCTTATATCTCCATGGGTGCGTGGTATTACAATATGAGAGATAAGCTAGGTATCTAATTTCATTAATTGGATGAATGTTATAACCGTGAAAACCAAAAAAGCTAACAACATGTTGTTAGCTTTTTTATTGCGGTAAACTTATAAATTGTCAGCTTAACTCAACTCAACTTAAATCAATAGATTAACTTAAAACTTAAAACGACCGATAAGTTGCTCTTGATCTTGTCCAGATATCAGTAACTCTTCACTGACTTTTAACGTCTGCTGTGCACTTTGCGATAGCTCATCAGCGGTAGTATTAATATTTTGTAAGGTACTACTAATGTCTTCTGACACATGGCTTTGCTCTTCAGCGGCAGAAGCAATGTTGACCGCCATATCATTCATGGTAGTGACTTCTTGCTCAATAACTTCAAAGATAGCTTGTGTCTCTTGCGCTTGTTCAGTACAAACTTCAGCTCTTTTCACGTTTCCACTGATGGTTGCAACCATTTCCTTGGTGGACACTTGTAGTTCATTAATAACCACTTCAATTTCAAACACTGAGCTAGCCGTTCTACCTGCTAGCGCTCTTACCTCATCAGCAACAACGGCAAAACCTCGGCCTAATTCACCTGCTCTTGCGGCTTCGATAGCAGCGTTTAAAGCCAGTAAATTCGTTTGCTCGGCAACTGACTTAATCACGTTGAGCACATTAACGATATTGTCACTATTACTTGAAAGTTTATCGACCTGACCATTTGAATACTGCATTTGCTCAGCTAGTTTTGCAATAGTACTGGTGGTTTGCTTTAACTTAATAATGCCATTAGAAGCTGCGTTTTTTACCTCTTTAGTGGCATCAGCGGTGGATACCGCATTTTGCGCAACTTCAGTAGAAGTTTGCGACATTTCTTCCGCCGCGGTAGCAACCATTTCAATCATTAACTGCTGATTTGCTAATTGTGAATTAGTGGTTGTCGATAACGCTTTACCCGTTTCAGAGGCAGAGAAGGTGGTTTTAACGCCTTCAGAAAATTGACTGACAATATCGGCTAGTCCTGCTACAAATTGGTTAAATGACGTGGCAAGTTCACCTGTTTCGTCTTTTGATTTAACGTTTATTCGTTGCGTTAAATCGGCATCACCACTGGCGATTTGTTTTAAGGCTGCCACCACCGATCTTAATGGTATGGTTAATTTTTCAGCCATAAAAAAGATAACTATGCTACCGATGATTAGCACTAATAAACTCATATAAAGCACGCTGGTTAACTGGTCTTCAGTGCCTTCATCTAATACCAACATGGTTTGATTAACTTCGTCACTGATATATTGTTTAGGAATTTCAGTATAAATACTCCACTTAGCTAAGCCGCCCAAATGAATACGTTTCACCAAAGTGAAGCTATGATCATTTTCATTAAGACCTTCAATTAATTCAGTACTATTAATGACATCAGAAAATAAGGCCCCTTGATTTGCACTATTAGTGGAATCTGCTAACACTGATTTATCTTCAGAGACGATCAAAACTCGGCTATTACCCTCAGCAATTTGAGTGGAGAACGCTTGGGCTTTTGCTTGAATATCGGATAAGGCGATATCAATTCCGACAACGCCAACCACTTTACCATCGAATTTAATTGGCATCGCGACTGAGGTCATTAGGGTATTTTTACCATCCACTTTGTCAATGTATGGCTCTAGCAAACAATTATTTTGCTGTTCAATGGCACAAGTAAACCAAGAATTATAGGCTTGCCCTGTTGAATTAGGACTCGTATCGTTAATCATATCTTCAGGCATTATCTCTTCAACAGCTTGGCCTCGTTCATTAAGAGCCCAATAAACAGCAAACCTTCCTGCCTCATTTGAGGCGAGATCATCAGCGCCTCTATTTGCTTCATCGGCACCATCAAGGGCATTGGGCAGAAAAACAGCATAAACGCCAATAGCGGACTGGTTGCTTTCAATGGCACTTTTGATATACATATTTAAAATATGACGCACATCCTCAGCCGATAAAAAAAGTGCGCGAAATTGGTGTCGTAAGAAGGCAATGTCATTTGACAAGCGGTTAGTTTCATTGATGACTTGGCCAAAAAAGGCCTCATTTCTTGCTGTTTCAGCATCGGCAGCAATAACCATTGGCATTAAACTGCTTTCTTTAATTTTAGGCTTAAGGTAGGTGGATAAAGCGCTGGCGGTTTTATCAATGGAGACTGAGGAGACAATGAGTAACGATGTGATGGTTAAAATAAGTAATAATAAAGTAGAAAAAATAATTTTTGTTTTTACGGATTTATTCATGTAGCTAATCCCTTTGAAAATAAAAAAGGTTGTACAACGATACAACCTTAATAATAAAGACTAAAAATGAGCATTTTTTTAGAGGGTGTTTTCTTTTTTTCTCATTTGCCACATAGCCGCAACGACTCCAATGGCGACAATTAATATCATGATCGTTGCCAGTGCGTTTACTTCAGGTGATACCCCTAATCTGATCTTAGAGAATATAACCATAGGAAGAGTACTGTTACCTGGACCTGAAACGAAACTTGCAATAACTAAGTCATCCAATGACATGGTAAATGCTAGTAACCAACCAGAAATTATCGCGGGAGAGATAATCGGTAAGGTAACGAGAAAAAACAGACTATGTGGTTTTGCACCTAAATCCATGGCGGCTTCTTCTAATGAATCATCCATTTGTGATAAACGTGACTGCACAATGACGGCAACATAAGCCATACAAAAAGTAGTATGGGCAATGATAATTGTTGTAGTACCTCTACCAGCAGGCCAGCCTATTAAATTTTCCAAAGAAACGAAGAGTAATAATAGTGATAAACCCGTGATCACCTCAGGCATAATAAGTGGTGCACTTATCCAACCTGAAACGATTAATTTACCGGGGAATTTACCCATTCGACTCAGTACATAGCCAGCCAGTACGCCAAGAATAACCGAGAGCGTAGCGGTGATAAATGCTACATTTAAGCTCACTAATGCCGCATCAATAATTTGTTGATTACTAAATAACTCAACATACCACTTTACTGACCAGCCACCCCATACTGTTACGAGTTTAGACTTATTAAAGCTATATATAATTAATGAAAGTATTGGTGCATAAAGAAAGATAAAACCCAATAACGATGAGATTGATAAAAATTTTGAATTTCTAGTCATTATTCTGTTCCTTCTTTTTTGCCATTACGTAAAAACATAATTGGAACAACTAAAATAAGTAGCATCATGGTCGCCACAGCTGAAGCCATTGGCCAGTCTCTGTTCTGGAAGAACTCATCCCAAAGCACTCGTCCTATCATTAAGGTATCAGACGCCCCTAATAAGGCTGGAATAACAAATTCCCCAACAGCAGGAATAAATACTAATAAACAACCCGCTAAAATACCGGGCATAGACATAGGCAAGGTAATTAAGAAAAAGGTTCTAATTGGCCCTGCACCAAGATCTTTAGCAGCCTCAATCAAACTACCATCCAATTTTTCTAAGGTGGTGTATAAAGGTAGGATCATAAAAGGTAAATAGGTGTAGACAATACCGATATAAACGGCAAAGTCGGTCTGTAACATTTGAATAGGTTGGTCAATAAGGCCAATAGCTTGTAGGAACTCATTTACAATACCGTTCTTTTTAAGAAAGCCCATCCACGCATAGACTCTTAATAAAAAAGAGGTCCAAAAAGGTAAGATAACCAATGTTAATAACAGTGTTCGCATTGAGCCTGTTTTACTTGCAATAAAATAGGCCATGGGAAAGCCAATTATTAAGGTAAAGAAAGTAGACACAGCGGCGATCTTGACGGAACTTAAATAGGCATCTAGATAAAAGGTATCTTCAAAGAGATATAAATAATTGCCGAGCTTTATTTTTACATCAATGATTGCCTCTTCTACATTCCAGCTAAACATATCAGTGTAAGGCGGCACTGCTATGGCAGATTCAGCCAAGGAAATTTTAAAGACAACCACAAAAGGTATAAAGAAAAATAGCGCTAACCATAATGAAGGGATAGAAATAACGGAATATCTACCCCAGCGGATTTTTTTTAATGAACTAAATCGAGTTTTGACTGTGTCATAATGACCTAGCCAAAAAGTACCTGTGACTTTACTCATGACGTTAATACCACGCTGCTGTCGTAATCCCATGAAAGGTAAACAAAATCATCCCATGTAAGTGGGTTGCGATTTTCTCTGACAAGATTAGGCAAAGTGACACGAACAATAACGCCACTCTTTAACTTGATCCTAAATATAGACAGGTTACCCATATAAGCGATATCGATGATTTGACCGTGTAAGCAGTTATATTCCTGCTCTGGTTTCTTTCTGGTGACTTTCATTTTTTCAGGACGAATAGCAACGGTTACTTTTTGATTAGGGGCACAGCTGATGCCATGATTTACAAAAAAGTTACAGTCGGCTTCTTTTGACTTTATTTTTACATGCTCAACTTCATCTTCATAAATACGACCCTCAAATAAATTAATTGAGCCAATAAATTCTGCAACAAAACGGCTGCTTGGGTATTCATAAACATCACGAGGCTCATCAACTTGGGTAATGACTCCATTACCCATAACACCAATTCGGGTAGCCAGTGTCATGGCTTCTTCTTGGTCATGAGTTACTACAACGAAGGTAACCCCTAACTTATCTTGAATATTGACCAACTCAAATTGAGTTTCTTCTCTAAGTTTTTTATCAAGTGCACCCAATGGCTCATCAAGTAATAATAATTTAGGGCGTTTGATTAGTGATCTTGCTAAGGCGACACGTTGACGTTGACCACCTGATAATTGATCAGGTTTCCTGTCTGCAAATGCTTCTATTTGCATCATGGTTAGCATTTCAGCAACACGCTCTTCAATTTCTTTTTTCGGTACCTTGTCTCGCTTTAAACCAAAAGCTATATTTTTGGCGACGGTCATATGAGGAAATAATGCGTATGATTGGAACATCATATTTATCGGACGATTCCATGGTTCAATATTAGCCATATCGATACCATCGATAAGTACCTGACCAGAAGTTAAATCTTCAAAGCCAGCCAATATCCTTAATAGGGTACTTTTTCCTGATCCCGAACCTCCTAATAAACAAAATAATTCATTTTCATAAATATCTAATGAAACATTATCTACGGCGGTAAACTCACCAAATTTTTTAGTAACGTTTTTTATTTGAATAAAAGGTTTAGCGCCATCTTGTTTCCAAAGGGGCATAGTTGTTTCTTGAGTCATTCGATATTCCTAGGGGTATTTTCGACAGGATGTATACTCATTACCATTCAGTATGGGGATCAGAGTGCTGGAGTTATTTTATCTCCACTGAGAGCCTGCACTTTGAATGGTAATGGCTATATATATTTTTATTGTAGTTATGTCCTAAAGCACAAGGGCAAGCTAGTGCCCTTATAATTAAGGGGTTAAACTATCTACCTGTTTTGATTTGTGTCCACGCACGCGTTAATTTACGGTCGAAACGAGAGGTATGAGCAAGTTGAGAAAACAGTTTTTCTTTCGTTTCGCCAACCGGATAAATACCAACATTAGATTTAATGTCTTTGTTAACAAACTTAGCAGCAGCTTCATTAGCAACAGCATAATAAACATAGTTAGAAATACCAGCACCGGTTTCAGCTTTTAAGATGTAGTTGATAAATGCATAAGCTTCTTCCTTATGAGGCGCATCGGCAGGAATTGCCATCATATCGAACCAAGCAATGGTGCCTTCTTTAGGAATTAAGTATTCAACTTTAACCCCTTGTCCCGCTTCACTTGCACGGCTATTAGCTTGTAACATGTCGCCGTTGTAACCTAAAGCAACACAAATATCGCCATTGGCTAAATCAGCAATTAGACGGCTTGAATCGAAATATTTGTAATGAGGACGTGCTTTTTTGACCATAGATTTCGCTGCGGAAAGATCTTTACTGCTTTCAGAGTTAGGATCTAAACCGGCATAATTTAATGCGATAGACATAACTTCAGCAGGTGAGTCTAAAATACCAATACCACAATCAGCTAACTTGGCTGCGACTTCAGGCTTAAAAATAAGGTCTAAGCTATTGAGTTCGACATCACCTAAACGCGCTTTAACCATATCCGGATTAACACCTAGACCAATCGTTCCCCAAGTATAAGGTACACTGTGTTTGTTACCTGGATCATGAAGCGCCATTTTACCTGCCATGGCTTTATCAATGTTGCTGTAATTGGAAAGGCTACTTTTATCAATTTGTGTGTAAATACCTGCTTTTGCTTGACGCTCTAGGAATGAACCCGTAGGCACTACAACATCATAACCTGAACCACCGGCCATCAATTTGGCTTCGAGGATCTCATTTGAATCATAAACATCGTAGTTAACTTTAATACCTGTTTCTTTTTCAAACTGTTTAATCGCAGCAGGGTCAATATAATCTGACCAGTTATAGACGTTAACGACTTTATCTGATGCCGATGCGGCCAGCGAAGCAAGCATTGTTGTAATTAGTAATATACTTTTCTTTTTCATGGTTCATACCCTGTTTTTGTTTGTTATTTACTTATAAAAGCTATTATAAAACTCAGAATGACATTGTTGTGTTAAATATATTCTTCAAATTCTTATTTATAGAAACATAGTCAAGTAAATAAATCAACACCCTTTTAGGGGAAATTTAAGCTTATATACTCGTCATCAATCAAGATGTAGGTTTCAGAGTGCTTGAGCAACTTCAATTCAAGGCGCTGTGATGAAATAATGGTTATTCAGGAGAATTGCTCCTGCATTCTCTAATAAGCTACATCCATGTAGCGTCATTATAATTCACAGCAACGATGAAGTGATATTGCTCAAGCGCTTCTCCGATGGGTTTTAAATGCCTTTATATCTGCGTCAAATAATCAAAGCATAGAATGACTATGCTTAAATCATTCTTCTTGCCTAAAGGCATTTAAATTCCCACTGAAAACCTGCACTTTGAATGGTAACGAGTATTAGTAAATATAATTAAAATTTCAAAGGCGAGGATCTACTTATCTTTCGCGGTTAAATTTTGCTCGTCTCTTTCAAAGAAAGTAAAACGTTTTAACCGCGGTGAGTCGTGTGTAGCCTAGTATTTGCTAAGCAAATACTACTCAACAAAGAGTAAAACGCTTTTAGTCGAATTCTTTGGACAGCGTTTGTTGGTCATTTTTATGGCGGTATCACCTTTTTATGTGACGCGACATGGATGGTGTTATTAGACAATGCAGGAGCATATTGTCCTGAACAACTACATGACCAAGACTCTGCCTTGTATAAACACCCAACAAATAACTGCAAAAACAAGCTCGAAATATCGGCAGACGCTAACGGCTGGTCGCCTTAACTTCTAAATAATCATCAAAGCCATATACTCCCCATTCACGACCATTTCCTGATTGTTTATAACCACCAAACGGAGAGGTGTAGTGATGTGAAGCCCAGTTAATCCTTACCATTCCTGCCCTCATTTTCCTGGCAACACGGCTCGCTTTTGTTTCATCGGGAGTATTAATATAAGCAGCTAAGCCATAAGGCGAATCGTTTGCTAGCGTGATAGCTTCTTGTTCATCTTTAAATGGAATGATCACCAAAACTGGGCCAAAGACTTCCTCTTGTGCGATGTTCATTTTATTGTTCACATTGGAAAAAACAGTAGGTTTAGTGAAATGCCCTAGCTCAAAACCTTCAGGTTTACCAAGACCTCCGGCTGATAATGTAGCGCCTGATTCAATCGCTTCTTTGATCATGCTTTGCACCTTATCGAAGTGGGCTTTACTCACCAATGGCCCAATATGATTACCTGACTTATCAGCGCTATCTATTTTTATGTCGTTCGCAACGCGAGTCGCTATTTTTACTGCTTCATCGTACACAGATTCTTGCACTAACATACGTGTTGGCGCATTACATGACTGACCGGTATTCTCCATACAACCGACAACACCTTTGGTGACCATAGCTTCAAGGTCTACATCGTCAAATATAATGTTCGGTGATTTACCACCTAATTCGAGTGCAACACGTTTTACCGTATCTGCTGCCGCTTTTGAAATTAATGAACCTGCTCGTGTTGAGCCAGTAAAAGAAACCATATCGATATCTTGGTGTGACGATATCGCTGAGCCAACGCCCATTCCATCACCGTTAACCAGGTTAAAAGTACCAGCGGGGTAACCGGCATCATCGACTATTTTTGCAAAAACATGAGCGGATAAGGGAGCAATTTCACTCGGCTTTAACACTACGGTGCAACCTGTGGCTAATGCGGGAGCAACTTTGCAAACAATTTGATTTATAGGCCAGTTCCACGGTGTGATGAAACCACAAACGCCTATTGGTTCATGAGTGATGGTGGCGTTTCCTGAAGTGTGCTCAAATTCAAAGTCTTTTAAAGCATCTAAGGCTGTTTGAATATGACCTCGGCCGCAATCAGCTTGAGCTGCTGTAGCAAAATCGATTGGTGCGCCCATTTCCTGAGAAATGGCCTGCGCCATTTCGTCATATCGATTCATATAGGCACTTAAGAGTTTTTCTAATAGGGCAATACGCTCTTCTCTTGAACTATGACCATATTGATTAAATGCGTTTCTAGCCGCGGTAACGGCTTTATCAACATCAACACTGCTGCCTAGAGAAATAATACCGATTTGACGTTCATTTGAAGGGTTTTCGACGATAAAGTCATTTGCTTTCTCTGGAAAAACCCATTGTCCGTTAATATAAAAGTGGCTTAAATTTTTCATAAACACATTGCCTTATAGCATATTTTAAATTATTTTAGTGTTGTATAAAATAAACAATAAAGCGCAAGATATCAATAAACATTAAATTTTTGTTGTAAATAATACTTCAATAAGCTTGTGGACGGTTGTGCGGCAAATTGCTGTACTTCTTTTGTATATCTAATAGACTCAGTGAGTTTAGCCATTTTATTTATCATGGGATAAATGGCGCAGCAGTTTTGTAATTTAAGGGGAGAGTAATCATTATTCGCACTTAAATAACATTTAATGGCAGGGCCACTCACCGGAAGCAAAGTTGCTCAAAATGGCTAATTGACAAAAATTTTCAAGATGCTTTAGATTCACATTAGCGAAAATTATAAGTAAAAATTATGAAAGATATAAAATTTATATATTATATTTATTGGTGTTTTATCGATAGAGTGAAAGCCTAAATTAAACCGATACAGTTTATACCCGATACCATTCAAGATGCATATTTCAAAGTGCTTCTTCAAAGGGTTTAAAATAACTGTCTGCGGCGATAACTAATCAAATAATAGAATGATTATGTTTAATTTATTTTCCTTGTAGAAATTAATAACACAGTATAAAGCAGCCCTGCGAGGATATCTGAACAAGCCATACTCATCGTTGCCTTATTTTTTAAGGGGATAAGCCTTAATAAAATGAGACGTTTTGAACGCTAATCGCTCAGGCGTCCTGAAACACGTATCTTCAAGTCGCTTGGATATGTACGCAGTAATCACACTCTTACTTAAGGATTATTCAATGGCAGGGCCACTCAACGGAATTAAAGTACTCGATCTCAGTCGAATTTTAGCTGGCCCTTGGGCTACACAGGTTTTGGCCGATTATGGTGCGGAAGTTTGGAAGATAGAACGACCTGAAAAGGGTGATGATACGCGTCACTGGGGCCCTCCGTATGTGAAGAATGAGCAAGGTGATAATACTGCAGAGTCTGCTTATTATATTGCTGCTAATCGAGGTAAAAAATCGATTGAAGTTGATATGACTACTTCTGCTGGGCAAGCGGCTATTTATAAATTAGTGCAACAAGCTGATATTGTCGTTGAAAATTATAAGGTTGGTGGACTTAAAAAGTACGGTTTAGATTATGAGAGTATTAAAAATATTCGTAATGATGTTATATATTGCTCGATAACTGGCTTTGGTCAAAATGGGCCTTATGCAAATCGCGCAGGTTACGATGCTATGATCCAAGCGATGGGAGGCTTGATGAGCATTACCGGAGAGAAGGATAATTTACCTGGTGGTGGACCGCAAAAAGTGGGGGTAGCTACTACGGATTTGATGACAGGAATGTACGCTGTTTCAGGTATTTTAGCGGCACTATATCATCGAACGCAAACGAACGAAGGCCAGCAGATAGACATTGCACTATTAGATACCCAAGTCGCCTGCTTAGCTAATCAAGGCAGTAGCTATTTAGTGAGTGGTGAAGTGCCACAAAGGTTAGGCTCTGCTCATCCAAATATTGTTCCATATCAAGCCATGAAAGTGCAAGATGGTTATATCCTGTTAGCGGTTGGCAATGATGAGCAGTTTAAAAAATGCTGCAATGTACTCGGTTGCTCAGAGGTTGGCGAGAGTAAAGAGTTTGCAACAAACGCATTAAGAGTAAAGCATCGTGAAACACTTATTCCAATACTTGAATCTTACTTTCTTAATGGGAAGTTAGATGCTTGGTTAACAGCACTGTCAGAAGTACACGTACCTTGTGGCCCCATTAATTCAATTGACCGTGTGTTTGAAAATCCACAAATTAAACATCGCAACATGGCTTTTGAGCTAGATCATCCCACCGCAGGTAAAGTGCCACAGGTAGGTAATCCAGTTAGGTTTTCACAAACGCCAATTAATTATCACGCTGCCCCACCTATACTGGGACAACACACTGATGAAATCTTAAAATCAAAGTAAAACTAAGTTTATTAGCTATAACCCTAAATTTATAACGGAGGAATAATATGACAAATTCAGTACTAAACAATTGGGATGACCTACTGTTACTTAATGACCAATTATCAGAAGATGAACGTATGGTGCGTGATATGGCACATACCTTTTGCCAAGAAGAGTTGTTGCCGGGTGTATTAATGGCGAACCGTAATGAAAACTTTGATGCCAATATAATGCGTCAATTTGGCGAGCTTGGGTTATTAGGTGCAACAATTGATGGTTATGGTTGTTCAGGTGTTAACTATGTAAGTTATGGCTTAGTTGCTCGTGAAGTAGAACGTGTGGACAGTGGTTATAGAAGTGCGATGAGCGTGCAATCTTCATTAGTTATGCATCCAATTAATGCCTACGGTACCACCGAACAAAAAGAAAAATATTTGCCGAAACTTGCAACAGGTGAATACATAGGTTGTTTTGGTCTAACCGAACCCGGCTCAGGCTCTGATCCTTCAAGCATGATCACTCGCGCTAAAAAAGTTGATGGTGGTTATCGTTTAACGGGCGCAAAAATGTGGATAACCAATTCACCTATCGCCGATGTCTTTGTTGTGTGGGCAAAAAATGAAGCCGAAGGAAATCAAATTTGTGGTTTTGTATTAGAAAAAGGTATGGAAGGTTTATCGGCACCAAAAATTGAAGGTAAAATATCGTTACGTACCTCAATTACCGGTGAAATCGTCATGGATAATGTCTTTGTACCAGAAGAGAATATGTTTCCAGAAGTGCGTGGTTTAGCTGGCCCATTTGGCTGTTTAAATATGGCGAGGTATGGTATTTCTTGGGGGGCACTAGGTGCGGCTGAATTTTGTTGGCATGCTGCGCGTCAGTATGGTTTAGACCGTATTCAATTTAAACGTCCACTTGCACAAACGCAGTTATTCCAAACCAAACTAGCGAATATGCAAACTGAAATATCGTTAGGTTTACAGGCATCACTTCGTGTTGGCCAAATTATTGATACTAAAAAGTGGGACCCTACTATGATATCAATGGTTAAACGTAATAACTGTGGTAAATCACTTGATATTGCTCGCATGGCGCGTGACATGCACGGCGGCAATGGTATTTCAGATGAATTCCATGTTATTCGTCATATGGTTAATTTAGAAACGGTAAATACCTATGAAGGCACATACGATGTACATGGTTTAATACTGGGTCGTGCGCAAACAGGTTTACAAGCATTCTGCTAAATTGATCTCCTTTCTTCAAAGAAGCTAAATGAAAATCAAAGAATAGAACACTCTCCTATACAAGTTATTTTGTGAGAGTGTTCCTTTGACTCGATACTTCTGGCTCTATTCAGTACGTACCACATTTATATAGCTCAATTGTAACGACTTCTTATAACTCAAATACTTGAGAAAACACGTCAGTTAATAACTCAACTTTTTTGACTTCTCTGGCGGTTTTTTTACTCACTAAAGAAAGTCTAAATTGATAATGATGACTGTTTGGCTTTATGATTCTTATTTCGCCACGGTTTAGTTCGGCTTGTATAAAACTTTGCTGCATAAACCCGATATAACAACCAGATAATATCATAGCTTTACGGGTATCAAATTGATAAGACTTTGCCGATAAGTTCAGCTTTTCTAATTGCCGTTTACCGGCTAAGTCTATATTGATGCCAGGATGAATCGCAGCAGCTTCGCCTAACATTTCTTCTGATATTGCTGTATCTACCTGATTAAAAAAGGGGTGTTGTTTACCGCAACATAAATAGATGGATTCACTAAATAACGGCTGATACTTTAAGCCTTCTATTTGCTGATAGCTTGGGAATACACCAATATGGGCCTTATCTTTTAGCAAGGATTTTTCAATGTTTGAGATAGAGTCCCCATCTAACACTAGATGTAAATTAGGTGAAGCTTTATTAATTTTTTGAATCACTTGTGCCATTTTATGCTGTTTGCTTTCATCCAGTTGATCCGCACATAAAATTATTAACTCACCACTTAATTCACTGCCTAAGCTGTCAATTAACAAAGAAAAATCATCCATGTTGGCAAATAAAGCAAGCACGGCTTGGTAAACTGCTTGACCATCTTCGGTTAAAGAAAATCCCCCTCGGCCACGTAAACACAATTTCAATTTCATGCGGGTTTCTAAATTCGACATATGCACACTGATGGTGGAGCGGGTTATCCCTAAGGCATTAGCTGCGGATGAAAAACCGCCATGTTCCACGACTGAGATGAAAATACGCAGCAAGCGTAAATCATATTCGCTAACGGGTTTAGGAATAATGGAATGTTTGTACATGTTTTGTTTACTTCAAACTAAAGGTTTATTGTTTTGTATTTAACCTGAATTAAAACTAGGTTTCAATACCAATATTGTTTATTAAATAACTAGTGAGATAGAACTATGACTGAAGTTACTTGTAATTTAGAAGCCGCGGGCATAAAAGACAGCCAGCTTATTAAACCATTTTCATATATTAATGGCAGCTGGCATAGCAGTGAAACGCAATTTGCAGTAACCAATCCAGCAACGGGTGAAGTTGTTGCACAGGTGAGCAATGCGGATGTAGCGGAAACTGAATTAGCAGTATCTGCTGCCAAAGGTGCATTAAAAATGTGGTCAGCTAAGTCTGCCAATGAACGTGCAACTTTGTTACGCAATTGGTTTAATTTAGTGATGGAAAATCAAGATGACCTAGGGCGTATCTTAACATTAGAACAAGGCAAACCTCTGGCTGAAGCTAAGGGTGAAATTGCTTATGGTGCTGCGTTTTTAGAATGGTTTGCAGAAGAAGGCAAACGTGTATATGGCGATACCATTCCTGCGCTTTCCAGCGATAAAAAAATTGTTGTTATTAAGCAACCTGTTGGCGTGGTGGCTTCAATTACGCCTTGGAACTTCCCAAATGCGATGATCGCCCGTAAAGCTGCGGCGGCGCTAGCTGCAGGTTGTACTTTTGTTGTTAGACCATCTGAATCTACACCGTTATCGGCATTAGCAATGGCTGAATTAGCAGAGCGTGCTGGTATTCCTGCTGGCGTATTTAACGTTGTTGTCGGTAGTAACTCTCGCGGCATGGGTCAAGTATTAACGCAACACCCTGACGTGGCAAAGTTCACTTTCACCGGTTCGACTGGCGTAGGTAAATTATTGTTAACGCAATGTGCCACGACCGTGAAAAAAGTATCAATGGAATTAGGCGGTAATGCACCTTTTATTGTCTTTGATGATGCAGACATTGATGCCGCGGTACAAGGCGCGATTATTTCTAAATACCGTAATGCAGGTCAAACCTGTGTTTGTACCAACCGTATTCTTGTACAACAAGGGGTATTAGAAGAATTTACTGAAAAATTCAAAAACGCAGTAGCTGAATTACACATTGGCGATGGTTTAGCTGATGGCGTGAACCTTGGGCCAATGATTTCAGACAAAGCGGTTGGTGATGTTGAGAAACTGGTTGCTGAATCAATTGCTGCTGGGGCAAAAGTAGCCTTTGGCGGACAACGTTCTGACGTTGGTGAATTATTCTACCAACCAACAATTCTGACGGGTGTTACCAATGACATGCCAATTGCGGCTAATGAAATTTTTGGTCCAGTATCACCAGTGATTGCTTTTGAAACAGAAGAAGAAGCAATCGAACTTGCTAACGATACCGAATATGGCCTAGCTGCGTACTTCTATTCTCGTGATATTGGAACGGTTTGGCGAGTAGCTGAAGGTCTTGAGTTTGGCATGGTAGGTATTAATGAAGGCATTATTTCTAACGCAGCAGCTCCGTTTGGTGGTGTTAAACAGTCAGGTAACGGCCGAGAGGGTTCAAAATACGGCTTAGATGATTACTTAGAAATTAAATACCTATGCATGGGCGGTTTAGATAAATAACCTAATTTAGGCAAGTTTAGCCCAATTTTTATTATGTTGAGAGAGTTATAAACAATGACTCTCCTGCTATTTAATACAAGAAAAGAATGTAGAGACAATACAATGACAACATCAAATCAAGCATTACAAAACAGAAAGACTAAAGTGATAGCACGCGGCCAAGGCAACATGTACCCAGTGTATGTAGAGCGCGCAGAGAATTCAGAAATATGGGATGTAGAAGGTAATCGTTATATCGATTTTGGCGCGGGTATTGCTGTTTGTAATACAGGCCACAGTCACCCAAAAGTTGTTGCTGCTGCAAAAGAACAGTTAGACAAATTTAGTCATACTTGTGTCATGGTTAACCCTTATGAAGTTGCTGTTGAGTTAGCAGAAAAGTTAATTGATATTGCACCGGGCGATTCTGAGAAAAAAGCGATATTTGTATCAACAGGTGCTGAAGCTGTTGAAAACTGTGTGAAAATTGCTCGTGCCCATACTGGTCGTCGCGGTGTTATTGCCTTTAATGGTGGTTTTCACGGACGTACCAACTTAACTATGGCGCTAACAGGTAAAATCACACCGTATAAAAATTTATTTGGTCCGTTTCCTGGTGATATTTTTCACGCCCCATTCCCAATCGAATGTCATGACATTACGGTTAAGCAATCATTAAAAGCCCTTGAAAACTTATTCAAAGTAGATATTGCACCAAGTGATGTTGCAGCCATTATTGTTGAACCAGTTCAAGGTGAAGGTGGTTTTTATGCTGCTCCTACTGAATTTTTGCAAGCCTTACGTCAACTTTGTGATCAACATGGCATTATGCTAATTGCTGATGAAATTCAAACCGGTTTTGGTCGTACAGGCAAAATGTTTGCTTTTGAACACTCAGGTGTAGAAGCCGATCTAATGACTATGGCAAAAGGCATTGCAGGTGGTTTCCCTATCGCAGCAGTTGTGGGTAAAAGTGAGGTCATGGATGCTCCATTACCTGGTGGCTTAGGCGGAACCTATGGTGGTTCTCCAGTGGCATGTGCTGCAGCGCTAGCAGTGCTTGATATTATCAAAGAAGAAAGTTTAGTTGAACGTTCAGCGCACATTGGCGAGCAATTTAATCACCGTTTAAGCCAGTTAAAAGCGGCATTCCCTGAGCTAGTGTTAGATGTACGTAACCAAGGTTCAATGATTGCTATGGAATTAATCCAAAATGGCGATGCAGAGCAACCAAATACTGAATTAACGCAAGCGCTTATTGCGAATGCGGCTAAGAATGGTCTGGTATTACTCGCCTGTGGTTTTTACGGCAATGTTATCCGCTTCCTACCGCCACTAACCATTTCAGATGAAGTGTTAACAGAAGGCTTAGATGCGTTCGAAAATATGTTCAAAGAGCTTGCTAAGTAAAGTGTAATTTTTAAAAACGTTTTAAACAGACCGCCCTGATAGGGCGGATAATTTATAATAAAAATTAAAAGGTTATGTTATGAAATCAGAATTTCAGCAAAAAAATACAGCACATCACTTTCAACCATTTAGTGATAATAAAGAGCTAGCAGAAAAAGGTATTAAATTAATATCTAAAGCGGAAGGTGTTTATATCTATGAAGATAATGGTAAAAAATACCTCGATGGTATGGCGGGTTTGTGGTGTGTAAATATTGGTTATGGTCGTAAAGAGCTTGTTGAAGCAGCAAGTCAACAAATGACAGAGCTGCCTTATTACAACTTATTCTTTAAAACAACCACGGCACCGGCAACTGAGTTAGCAGCAAAAATAGCTTCTCTTGCGCCAGCCCATATGAATAAAGTATTTTTTACTGGCTCTGGCTCTGATGCAAATGACACAAACTTTAGAATGGTGCGCAGATACTGGGACTTAAAAGGTAAACCAACGAAAAAAACCTTTATCAGCCGTAAAAATGCTTACCACGGGTCTACCGTTGCTGCGGCAAGTTTAGGTGGCATGGGTTATATGCATGAACAAGGTGATTTACCTATTGATGGCATTGTCCATGTTGATCAACCTTATTGGTTTGCTGAAGGTGACGGTTTATCTAAAGATGAATTTGGCCTGAAAGCTGCGCAATCATTGGAAGCTAAAATATTAGAAGTAGGCGAAGATAACATTGCCGCTTTTATTGCTGAACCTTTCCAAGGTGCTGGTGGGGTTATAACACCGCCAGATACTTACTGGCCTGAAATCAAAAGAATTCTAGCCAAATACGATATTCTCTTTATTTTAGATGAAGTGATTTCTGGTTTTGGCCGTACAGGTGAATGGTTTGCTAGCGAATACTTTGACTTAAAACCAGATATGATTACTATCGCTAAAGGCATGTCTTCTGGTTACTTACCTATTGGCGGCGTTATTATTTCAGATAAAGTGGCTGATGTGGTGATTGGAGAAGGTGCTGATTTTAACCATGGTTACACTTATTCTGGTCATCCAGTTGCGGCGGCGGTTGCGCTCAAAAATATCGAGATTCTAGAATCGGAAGGTATTATTGAACAAGTTAAAGCAGAAACTTCACCTTACTTACAACAACGCTGGCAAGAGCTTGCTGACCATCCAATTGTGGGTGAAGCGCGTGGTTTAGGTATGGTTGCATCACTTGAGCTAGTTAAAGATAAGGCAACTAAAGAGCGTTTAGCGCCAAATGCTGCTGGTGGTGGTGTCTGTCGTGACTATTCAATGGACAATGGTTTAATTATGCGTTCATGTGGTGACATCATGGTTATCTCACCACCGTTGGTTATTACCAAAGCCGAAGTTGATGAGTTAATAGAAAAAGCTAAAAAGACCTTAGACGATACAGCAAGGTTCTATAACCTTATCTAAATTTAGTCAGCTTGAATTTGCTGCTATTCTGTATAAAGAAAGCCACTACCCATCAGTAGTGGTTTTTTTATTTTGGACTGTTGGATTTACTCTTACAGGCTGTTCACAGGCTCGAGTGTAGAGTTTAAATGCGTCATAAAAGCTTTACTGGCTTTAGATAGGTAATGACTTTTTTTCCATGCCAAACTTAGGTTAAATTCAATTTTTGGCTCAAAGGGAATTGATGTCATTTGCTGTTCATTTTGTAATATACGCGAGAGACAGGTGGTAATTCCTACTTCACTGCGCACTAATGATTTTTGCAGTTCAATAAGGTTTGTTTCCATACGAATATCTAATGCTAAATGATATTTTTTTGAATATTGACTAACGACTTCACGCAAGAAATAGCCTTCATGAAACAGCACCAACGGCTGCTGACAAAATTGCGCCAGTGATAAACTTTGCTCACTGGCTAGCGGGTGAGAGCTGGCCATCGCGGCAACAACCTCCTCATTAAAAAGTTCAGTGTAGCGCAGTTGTGGGTTCTCTGAATCACTGCGCACTAGCGCTAAATCAAGTTCGCCATTGAGTAGCATTTTCTCAAGAGCTGCGGTGCCTTGATCAACCAAATGCATTTTTATTTTTGGATACTTTTGCTTAAATGTTGCTAGCACTTTGGGAAAGTAATAAGAGCCCATCATAGCGGAAACACCAAATCGAATAGTGCCTTGCTCTAGGTCTTTGAGTTCTTCTAATTCTAATTCAAGCTGTTTTGCTTGGCTTAATAACTGGCTTGCCAGTTTATATAATACTTCACCTTCAGCGGTTAATAAGGCATTTTTTTCCGCCCGATTGATCAGCTTCAATCCAACTTCTTGTTCTAACTTTTGAATGGCGATGGTAAGTGCCGGTTGAGCAATACCTATTTTATGTGCTGCTCGAGTAAAGTTTCCCAGAACGGCTAATTGACAGAAATATTCAAGGCGCTTCAAATTCATAATAATGCCACTAATAAATAAAAGTTATTAAAATTATAAAAACTATATATTATATTTATTCTGGCTTTGTAGATAGAGTAAAACACTAATGAAGACCAATAAAATAACAGTGAAACTAGCAGTTAACTATCTAGGTTTTAACTACATAGGTTTAAATCAAAAGCACAGAGGGTGATAGAATGAATACATCAGCAATAAAATTAAACAATGAATTAATTCCACAAGGTTTTACGCTAGCGCCATTTGCAACGAACCCACGTTTACAAGTGATAAAACTATGCTCTGAAACAGTGAAGGGCTTTATTGAACAGGCATTACCTTTAGGTGTGCAGGCTATAGAGTACAAGCCATTTTTACGTTTTCATGTTGCGAGTATTCTTAATAATCTCACAAATGATACGTTAGGTGCTTTATTGCTAAACATCATCAAGAATCGAGAGACTGGTGCGTTTATGTTGCAGTGTGAGCCTGTCGCCGCTGAGTTTGATCAACTTGAGTTTAATATTCTATTATCAACTGCGGTATCCCATTTAATTGGTGTTCCTAATTTAGATGCTATGTACGGCAAATTTTATGCGCGTTTTAGTGTCAAAAATGAAGATAATAGCGATAGTTACTTACGTCAAGCACATCGCCGGATGGAATTACACAATGATGGCACCTATGTAAAAGAACGCACTGACTGGGTTATTATGCAAAAGATAGCGGAAGAGAATATGGAAGGTGGAGATTCTTTGTTATTACACGTAGATGAATGGCAAGATTTAGAAAAATTCTATAACCATCCGTTGGCTAAAGAAGACATTCAATGGACATCGCCGGCGAGTAAAAATATTACTTATAAAATGCAGCACCCGGTGTTCTTTGAAGAAGATGATAATGGTCGACCTAAAATGCTGTTTATCGATCAATTCGCTGAACCTTTAAATATGCGCCAAGGTCAGTATTTATATGAAATGGGCACATCGTTAGAAGCAGAGAAAAATACTTTTAATGTCCGTGTTCCTGTGGGCAGTATGTTAGTGGTAAATAATCATGCTTGGTTACATGGCCGTGATAAATTTGTTGCCGATAAAGGGCTTTACCGCGAATTACTGCGTCAGCGCGGTGCTTATTATGAAAATGCAAAACTGAAATAATAATACCAAATCAAATAAGTTTGTTCCCACTCAGAGCTTGTCAGCAGTTTGAGAACAAATAGAATTTTTTTATGTATAGTCATTCTATCTTAAGAGAATTATGTGCAGTTATCAGATTGCTGACAAACTCCCAAAGGGCGAGTTTAAAAGGTTTACATGCAGCGTTATTGATTTTGATAAGGGAAAAACCATTATCTTCAATCAATGCCTTGCCTCTAAGCCTTTTAAGTCTCGCTGCGTGGGAAGAAACTTACTTGAATTGGTATATAGGGTATTTATATGATCTATGACTACATAATCATTGGTGGTGGTATTGTTGGTGTATCGACTGCTTGGCAGCTAAAACAACGTTATCCAGATAAAAAAGTATTATTGCTGGAAAAAGAAAGTGAATTTGCCACGCATCAAACTGGACATAATAGCGGTGTTATTCACGCTGGCGTATATTATGAGCCCGGCAGCCTAAAGGCTAAGTTTTGTCGAGCAGGAGTTGATGCGACCATCAACTTTTGTCAGCAACATGATATTCCTTTTAATCAATGCGGTAAGTTATTAGTTGCTACTAATGCATTAGAAGTACAGCGCATGGAGGCGCTTTATCAACGTTGCCAAAAGAATAATATTGAAGTGGAGTTATTAGATAAGCAGCAACTTAAAATTGAGGAGCCTAATATTACCGGGCTTGGCGCTATTTTGGTTAGATCGACAGGCATTGTCGATTACCAACTCATTACCATTAAAATGGCGCAAGAATTTCAATCTTTAGGTGGTGAATGTAGACTAAATACCAAAGTAACCCAGTTAAAGGAAACGGCGGAAGAGATTCGCGTGACTACAAATGCAGGTGAGTTTTCTAGTCGTTACTTAATTACCTGTTCAGGTTTAATGGCTGATCGCGTAGTTAAAATGTTAGATATTAACGTTGATTTTCAAATCGTGCCATTTCGTGGTGAGTACTATCAGTTGACAGCAAATAAAAACGCCATTGTGAATCACTTAATATATCCTATTCCTGATCCAACATTACCATTTTTAGGTGTGCATTTAACACGGATGATAGATGGCAGTGTCACTGTTGGACCTAATGCCGTGTTGGGCTTTAAACGAGAAGGATATGGCAAGATTAATATTAACTTATGTGATATTAAAGAGATGATGCTGTTTGCTGGATTCTGGAAAGTACTGTGGAATAATTTAAGTTCCGGTATTACTGAATTTAAGAATTCACTTTTTAAAAATGGCTATTTAACTTTAGTACGAAAATATTGCCCCTCAATCGAGCTGTCAGATCTTAAGGCATATCCTGCGGGTATTCGTGCACAAGCAGTGATGAATGATGGCAGCTTAGTGCATGATTTCTTGTTTGCTAATAGCGAACGGACAATCAACGTTTGCAATGCGCCATCGCCAGCAGCGACTTCAGCCATCCCTATTGGTGGATATATTGTTGATAAAGTAGACGAACATTTTAGCTCTTAATCAAACTGACAAAGACCAACAAAACTGTGTGTTGGTCTTTTTACTTAAATGTTAAATCAATGAAAAGTTAACAACTCGCTTTTGATAAATATTTTTTCATTTCTAGAGGTGGAACCATACCGCCGCCTGTTGCCCAAACAAGGTGCGTAGCCCTTGCTAACTTTTCATTGCTCATGTTCATACGTTTAAGGTATTCATCATTATTGGCAAGGACAATCGGACCTAACATTCCAGCCAATGCAGATGGCTCTAATTGAATGGCTTCAACTTTATTTAATAAGCCAAGCAGATTATACATTCTCTGATCGCTGATGGTGTAAAAACCATCTAACAATCGTTCCATTGCTCGGCCGACAAATCCAGACGCTCGTCCAACAGCAAGGCCATCAGCAGCGGTGATGTTATCAATACCGATATCTTGAACAGCAATGCCATCATGTAATCCAGTAAGAATGCCGAGTAACATGCAAGGGGAGTGTGTTGGTTCGGCAAAGACACAGTGTACGTTATCACCAAAAGCCATTTTCAACCCAAATGCTACGCCACCAGGGCCACCACCGACACCGCAGGGCAGGTAGACAAATAATGGATTTTTGTTATCTACCACAATGTCCAACTCATCAAACTGTTGTTTTAGTCTTTCACCTGCAACGGAGTAGCCTAAAAAAAGCGTTTGAGAATTTTCATCATCGATAAAGAAGCATTTTGGGTCACTTTCTGCTTCTTTACGGCCTTGCTCAACCGCCACACCATAGTCTTCACTGTACTCAACAACATTAACACCATGAGAACGTAGCTTTGCTTTTTTCCATTGGCGCGCATCTGCAGACATATGTACACTCACTGAAAAACCCAGTTTTGCACTGATAATACCAATAGACATACCAAGATTGCCCGTTGAACCAACAGCGATACTGTACTGGCTAAAAAAACACTTAAATTCTTCAGTAAAAAGCTTACTATAATCATCTTTAAGCTCAAGAAGCCCTGCTTTTATTGCTAGTTGTTCAGCATGTGTCAACACTTCATAAATGCCACCACGCGCTTTGATTGAACCTGAAATAGGCAGGTGACTGTCTTTTTTTAGCAGCAATTTACCTTTAATTTCCACCTCATATTGCTGCTCTAGTTGCGATTTCATTGCTGAAATTTCAACTATGTCAGATTCAATTATGCCATTGGTTGCCGCTGTTTCGGGAAATGCCTTTACCATGTAGGGGGCAAAGCGTGCTAACCGGTCACTGGCATCTTGAATATCATTGTTATCAAGTCCGACATAAGGAAGGCCTTCTTGCAGCGAAGTCGTATTAGGGTTAAACCAGCTTACTTCTTTTAGAGCGATCATTTTTTGGGTAAGGGGAAAATCAGCCATGAGCTGTGTAATGTTATCGTTGTTCATTATGATCTCTCAATCCGTTTTATGATGCTGTGCTTAATAGGGGCTGTTGATCTTTCGAGATTGTTTTTACAGCTGTTTGTTGGGTCTTTATACAAGGCAGAGCCTTTGCCATGTGGTTGTTCCACATAAAAAGGCGATAACGCCGTAAAAATGTCCAAGAAATGCTGTCCGAAGGATTCGGTTAAAAGCGTTTTACTCTTCGTTGAGTAGAATTTGCTTAGAATGACTAGGCTACACACTAATCGCCGGGATTAAAACGCTTTTATCTCGAATAAAATTTAACCGCGAAAGTTCAACAGACCCTAGTATTAAACAATAATTGACACTTGCTGACAAACGATGAAAATTCAACTTCACATGAGCCAAATTTAAACAAGAGGCGGTTAATCATTAAAAAAGAGTACCGTTATCCAATTTGAGTTAATTTATATTGTGCATAATGATATTGTGGTTGTCATAATTCGTCGAAAAGCGTCATTGGATGAGCCTGTGTTATGTACACTCAAGATAATGTTATTTCTAAAAATAAACGGTTAAGTAGTTTTCAACTTGCTAAAATGCATACCTTTGAAGTGGCAGCCAGGCATTGTTCTTTCTCTCTTGCCGCTGAAGAGCTATCGATAACGCCAAGTGCAATATCTCATCGGATAAATGCGTTAGAGAATGAATTAGGTATTTTGTTATTTAAACGCTCTCACCGAAAAATTGAATTAACCAAGGAGGGTGAACGCATTTATACTGCGGTAAACTCTTCGTTAACAAGTTTAAATCAGGAAATACTTGAGGTTAAAAGTAATGAAGTTTCCGGCGAGTTAACTGTCTATTCTCGGCCTTCTTTTGCGCAATGCTGGTTGGTGCCCAGAATTGCCGCTTTCCAAAAGCGATACCCTGCTATTTCACTCAATATCTTGACTGGCAATGAAAATATTAACTTTTATGGTCATGGTATTGATGCGGCAATTTATTTTGATGAAAAACAACCGAGTCAGTTATATTGCCAAGATATTATGAGCGAAGCTATAGTGCCGGTATGTAGTCCTGAGTACGCCAAAGAGTTTGATTTGATTGATAATATTAATAATCTGGCCCAATGCACTTTATTACACGATAACCAAGCATGGGGTTATGATTCTAACGCCGATGAATGGGAGCTGTGGGCAAATAATTTTAATATAAACAGCTTAGACGCTAGTGCGAGTATAAGCTTTGATCGATCAGACTTGGCGGTTGTCGCGGCTACGAATAATGCTGGTGTAGCGATGGGCAGGCAGAGTCTTATCCAGAGGCAAATCGATAAAGGGGAGTTGATTAAACCTTTTGTTGATAAAAAGTTAATATGTCCGCAGCGGTATTATGTTGCTACGCTATCGAATAATAAAAACACAAAAATAGAATTATTTATTGATTGGCTAAAAAGTGAAGTACGAAATGAAGAGAGTAAACTTGTGGCGTGAGTTATAAATACTCGTGGGTCTAATCATTAGATCAACTTGAAAGGGCTTACTGAATAGACATGTGAGCGCCTTTGTCTATTTAAATAAAAACTACTTGATAAGCTTCAACTGGGGATGATTGAAAACTTATCAGCATTATTATCTGAACTAGAGGTTAAATATTTCTTATGCGACTTTACCTACAGATAAAATACGATCACCGACTTTATTTAAAATGGTAATTTCACCCTCACAAACCGCAATAATTGATTTACCCTTTTTAAACTCTTCAGGTAAGATAACTCTTCCATGGTGGTTTTTTGGGAAGGATTTTACTTCATGTAGTAATTCAAGTGATTCTACTTGATAATAAATGATGGTTACTTGGATTAAATCTTGCTCCATAATGTACTCTTTTAGTTATTCCATGTTGAATTTATGTAGAAAATCGGTCACGTATTGTCCCATATGAACGATCGTTTTGTTTAGATCTACATCAATAGTTATCGTAGTCCTTATTGATAGCGACTAATCATAACAAAAAAACACCAACTATTATCGTCGATATTTTATAATTTATGTACGATTACATTCGTTGTTCGGCGAAAAAAAAACAGCAAAAAACGCGCCAAGTTAATAATAGTCAATTATTTCAGTATGATAATAAATATCAACTATCGGACAAATAGTTAACTGTAAAATAGTCTGACACTTTTAATTCATCAATCACTGCTTTTATTGCAGTATTTTAATGTGAACTGGCCAAGATAACTACCTTCAAAGATCACTATTGAACCTTATTTAGAACTTCTTTTTAAAACTTAGCTGTCTGTTACAAAGTAACTCTACATATTTTCCACACAATCTAGCCTATATGTAATTATTGTTAATGAAAAAAACTATATAAAAAATAACCTCTCTTCATCTTTACCCTACATTTCTTCCATATACTAACAGTCAATAAAGAATGAAGTCTTTCATCAATCAGCTGTAGAGTATTAATACCAAGTACATTAATTAATTGATCACTTAGCGAGAATTAAAAGGCATAGGAGGCAAGACATTGATTGAAGAGAATGGTACCTCCCTTGTCAAAATCAATAACGATGCATCTAAGCCTTTTAAACTCGCCCTTTGGGAGTTCATTAGCAAACTGATAACCGCTCAAAATTAATAAAATATAGAATAACTATGTTTAAGTAATTTTGTTTATTATATGCTCGCTAATGTAACTCTAAGTTGACTAATTTATTAATGTAATTGGTATAATATACAAAATCACTTAGCAAACTAATTACAAATTTCCGAATTTACCGTTGGTATTTTTCCATTGTGCTTTTGGAATAATCGTCTCCATTACATCCCAGTGCTCAACAATTTTTCCATTTTCAACACGGAATAAATCATAAAATGAAGTAGGCTGATCAGCAAAAGTACCTTCACTGATACTTAAGACAAAATTGCCTTCACCGAGTATCTTATGGTTTTTGCTATAGACCATTTTTATGCCATTTTTAGCCATTGCTTCTAATGCTTGGCCTAATCCGGATAAACCGTCAGCGATTGCGGTATTATGCTGATGGTAAAAATCCCCCTCAAAGAAGGTGTTTAACTGCTCAAATTGTCCGTTAACTAATATGGTGTCAACAAATTTTGCTACTAATGTTTTGTTTTCATCTGTCTTATTTAAATCTTCAATTGCCGTTGGACCATCTATTTGACTACGGCCGCTTGGATTTAGTGTTGCTGATTTTTCGTCTAAATTATCCCAGTGTTCAACAATCAAGCCGTCTTCAAATTTGAACAAATCAAAACCAATTTTTGGGCCAAAAAAGTTATAGTCTGTGTGAGTAAATACATATTCCCCATCAGAAAATGAACGCACGACATTTACCTTAGCACTATTTTTAGGTAAGGCTTGTAAAACGGCACCAAAGCCAGCTAATCCATCGCCTACTGCTAGGTTGTGCTGAGTATATTTTACTGGGTTTACATAACCAATTGCATTTTGGTCGCCGGTTTCAATGCTATTAAGTAAGGCAACGGCTTTTTCTTTGTTTGATATATTCATTTTTATCTCCGAATTCACAGGGGTAGCGTTACAGGCTGTGATGGCTAACAATCCTGCAACAACAGTTGTTAAAAAGCTCTTTTTCATCGTTATTTCCTTCTAAATAAGATGAGGGAATTATATGTGCTTGCTTAGAAACACTTCAGGTGAATTGAGGCGTAAAAATGGTAAATAGCTAACCTTGGATTGATTTTTTGAATTGCGAAGGGGTTAGAAGGGTATTCTTTTTGAAGTATTTGACGAAGTTAGTAACTTCATCAAAACCTAATTCGTCAGCAAGTTGCTGCACGCGGATATTTTCAATTGAAAGTTTTCGCTTTGCTTCTAAAATGACATAGGCATCAATTAGCTGCTTTGTTGTTTGTTTTGTTGCTAGCTTACAAATTTGATTAAGCGACTTATATGTCATGTGCAACATGTCAGCATATATTTTTGCATCGCGAGTGTTGGTGTAATTTACTTCAAGTAATTGAATAAATGTCATAAATTTTTCCGTTCGAGACTCACTCAAATAGTGCTCATAAGATCGCGGTCGTTCATTTGATAGTTTGGTTAATACCGCCGAAAATATTAGGTTCAAGAAATTCAAATTAGGTTTTTTCACCTGATATTCATTGATAATCTCTGCGAGCAATACGTCACAGCTGCTTCTTGTTTCTTTTGATAACAAAAAGGCAGGGGAATAGGAGCTAAGCAGGTAGTTATGAGCAGATAAAGGTGTTTTAATCGTGGTAAAAATAGTATCAAGAAATTCATCAGTAAAAATAATCAGTTTACCTTGTGGTTGCTTGATTAAATCAAAAGCGTGAACTTGATTTTTATTAATAAAAACAACACTGCCAGCTTGAATTGTATAGGTATTGAAATCAATAAAGTGTGTTCCATGCCCATGCGTTATATACAATAGATTATGAAAATTTATTCGATGTGGCATTGAAATAAAGCTATCAGTTTCATCATGAGAACGCTTATATATATCAGATAATTCAATGACTTCTATCCCAATGTCTTTGTGTGCTTTGGGGGTAAATATAATTTTGGGTATGCGCATTTATTACTAATTGATTTACCTAGGTAACTTATTTTTAAAACAATAAGTCATCTTTGTATAGTGATTTATTAATACGACGACGATAAAGTTAGTAGTAATTAACAAAGTTAGAGCGTAGTTGGCCACTTAACTTAGTTTTAGTATGAATAGATTGTAAATAGAAACTCTTAGTTATAGCCGTTACTGAGTTAGATTGTAAAATAATTAAACTAACAAAAGTCATCTATGATTATTAATGTTAATGAAAGTACTCTGCTTAATTCCCAAACGAATATAAACAGCTCTGACCACAAATATACCGCTTTGTGTATTTAGTATAGTTTGCTAGTTTAAATACATGAAGGAATGTCATTTTTCCTAGTTAGGCTTTACAAATAATCGAACTCTACAGGTCTGAATTGTTTGATGCAGTAATTTGAGGATGTATGACAGAAATAGCTAATAAAGAAACAACATTACAAAAAGAAATTGAGCAATTACGTTCTGAGCTTGCTGCTGCACAGCTAAGTAAGGATGTACGAACTGCCGAACTGCTCAATAGTGAAGAGCGCTTTGCTCTTGCTATGCGCGGTGCCTCCGACGGTTTGTGGGATTGGGATTTAGCAACGGATGAGGTTTATTACTCTCCTCGTTGGAAAAGTATGTTGGGTTATTGTGAACATGAGCTCGAAAATAAATTAAGCACATGGGCTGAAATGGTTCATATTGATGATAAAGATTTTGTACTGGAAGATGTTCAAAAGTTCTTATCAGGGGAAGTAGACACATTTGAAGTTGAAATGCGTATGCGACATAAAGCAGGTCATGATGTTTTTATTCGCTCTCGTGCATTTAAAGTCTCCCGTGGTACAAATAGCGAGACACTACGTTTAGTTGGCACCCATGTTGATATAACACAGCAAAAGAAATCAGAATTTTTCAATGAGAGAAATACCAAAATTCTTGAATTAATTGCTCAAGGTAAACCGGCATCGACAATCTATGACGAAATTGCCTTGATGTACGAAGAGCGCCATTCGGGATTACGCTGTTCAATGCTCGAATTAGCTAAAGGTAAACTGCTTCATGCAGGGGCACCCAGTTTGCCAAACTCTTATTGTAAAGCTGTGCATGGTCTTGAATATGGCCCAGAAGTAGGCTCCTGTGGTAGCTCTACCTATACCGGAAAACGTGTACTTGTCGAAAACATTGAAACCGATCCTAAGTGGGCTGAGCTAAAGCACGTTGCACTGCCTTATGGTATGCGCAGCTGTTGGTCAGAGCCTATCAAAAACTCTTCTGGAAAAGTCCTAGGCGCTTTTGGCATGTATTATGACCATCCTGCTTTGCCTAACGAACAAGAATCTAATGATCTTAGCGCAGCAGCTCGTCTTGCTGGTATTGTTATGGAGCGAGAACAAAGTCAAAAACGTATTCAAGATTTAGCGTATACCGATGAGCTCACCAGCCTTTCTAGTCGCCCTCATTTTTATATAAATATTGAAGAATTAGTAAAAATATCAGTGCGTGAAAAGAATAAATTTGCTCTGTTATATATCGACCTTGATAATTTTAAAACGGTTAATGATAGTCTAGGCCATGACGTTGGTGACTTACTGCTCAAAAAAGTTGCACAGCGCTTAAAAAGTGCATGCCGTGAAGTTGACTATATTGCTCGACTCAGCGGTGATGAATTTTGTATTGCTGTTAATAATGTGATGGATGATTATGGTGCCGCTCACGTTGCGCAACGTTGTCTTGAGCTGATATCAACACCGGTTGAATTAGCTGGAAGAAAGTTCACACCAGCCTGCAGTATTGGTATTGCGCAGTATCCCGATGATGGTGTTGATCTACAAACAATATTAAAAGCGGCAGATACTGCGTTATATGCGGCCAAGGATTTTGGGAAAAACAGGTATGCCTTTTATAAGAAGGAGCTAACCGATAAAGCAGAATACCGCTTTAAAATAGAGCAACATTTAAGAGAAGCGATAGAACAGGAACAACTGTCACTTGTTTATCAACCAAAAGTGGATATTCATACTGGTCATATTATAGGCGTTGAAGCTTTATCTCGCTGGCATCATCCAGTGCTCGGTCAGATTTCTCCTTTAGATTTTATCGGTATGGCAGAACAAATCGGCATGATAAAACCTTTAACAGAATGGGTTTTGAAAACAGCCTGTAATCAGGCGACATTGTGGAATGAAGCTGGCTTTTCTTCCATTATCATGGCGGTCAATATATCACCAAGTCATTTTCTTGATAGTGATTTGGTACCACTGATCAAACGCATCATTAAAGGCACGGGAATCTTACCGGGTGATCTTGAACTAGAAGTCACGGAAGGAGTAATACAGACTAACCCTGAAAATCTTGCTGTTTTTGAACACTTAAAAGCACTAGGTGTATTACTGGCAATTGATGATTTTGGCGTTGGTTATTCGTCCTTTGCTTCACTGAAACACCTTAATGTTGATAACTTAAAAATTGATAAATACTTCATCGATGACATTCTTGTCGACCATAAAGCAAAACTCTTGGTTAGCTCGATGATTGAAATGGGGCATAACCTAGAGCATAAGATCACAGCCGAAGGCATTGAAAGTGAGCAGCAGTTTACGATGCTACAAGAGCTTGGCTGCGATTATGCCCAGGGTTATTTCTTCAGTAAACCAGTGAGTGCCAATGTTATTTCAACCTTATTAAAGAAGCAATTAGCAGCTCTATAATGCGATGTTTATAAATAACTGTTATCAAGTGCATTCACTCGTCTTGATTCTTGCGCAGTAAAGTGCCGACTGCGCAATTCATCGACCATTGCTTGTTGGGCTTGGCGATCAGGCTCAATGGCCAGTATAGTGACTAACTCAACCCTGTAGTCGCTTAACCTTTGTTGCCAGTCTGATCGCTGAGTATCAAGCGTTGATAATCTATCCGAAACATCAGGGCTGAACTCCTGCTCCCTGAGTATTCTTACCTCGCTATCACTCGCACCTCGAGAAACTAGTTCACTATAGCGTTGTCGATATTCATTTAATTGATTGGCTGTATTTTGTTGCTCAAGCAACCAACTAGGTGCCTGAGCAGTAAGTAGCTCAATAGCATGGTCCTTTTGCTCTTTGCTTAAACTGTTATCTTTAGTAATCGTTGCAATGCCAAGCATATAATTTTCATATTGGTCTTCTTGTGCAAAAAAGGCGGCAATAACCTCCTCTGATAGAAAGCGCCAACGTGCCTCTATAAGTTCACTTCTGGCATTGAGAACATGTTCAAAGGCATACTCATTAGTGCCAACAGTTTGATTATACTCTTGTTTGATCGCGGTGATCTCATTACGGTATTGTAAGTACCCGGCAAGAATATGTAACGCTTCATCCAAAGCTTGGCTCGTCAATTGTTCTCTTAGGTTGCTTTTAATCCGGTTTATAATGAGTTCTAACGGCTCCTCTCCTATTGCTGATAAATAAAATTCAAAGAGATGAAGAATTTTCTTATTAATGAGTAAACTACCATCATCATTGATTTCAAGGTGTTCGGGCAATGGGGTATTGCGTAAGGATGTTGGTAAAATAATCGTAAACTCAGCATGTGCAACCGAGTCCGCTGGTGATAGTACCAATTCAGCAATCAGTTCAGGTTTTAATGGTGTATTTGTAGTACTTTGAGCAATTAATATTGCTGGCTGTTGCTGTAGTTCTGCATTTTTATTACTTTCCCACCTGTTAAATAGCGCGATAGCGAACATAACTAAACTGATCAAAACCAGAGAAATTTTCAATATATTCAGATTCAAAATTAACACCTTGATACTTGAGTATTTCAAAAAAGGGGTAAAAGGTTCACACAGTGAACCTTTTATGTTTTTACAGACCAACAGCCGTTAAGCGTCTGGCATGGTCTTTATACAGTTGTAGTGGATTTGCACTCCACAAACCGCGTAGACCGAACATGCCATTGATTTCATCAGCATGATTCATGGTGTAGTCATCACGAATAACTTGACCCAAATGCGTAGAACAACGGCCTACTACGCCATCATTGGCTTCATTAATCGTTAGATAAGTCACGGACAAAAGGCCGTCGGCCAAATCTAAAACGTTTGAATCAAAGACGGGATTATACGTGCCTGCCCATGAATAATAAGCAACACCATTCACCTGATGCGCGCCATCATTGACAGAATAATCGCTTTGCCAATTAGGCCACCACCATGAGCCAGCATTATAACTTGGGGTTTCCTGGCAAGCTCCTTGACGTAGACCTTCAGGATATTTGGCATTAAAAATTGCTGCATCCGTTGAGTTCAGAGCTTCTAATGATCCCATAGCATTTGCCTGCTGAGAGTCATCACCTGTTGCAGCGGCTAAAAAAGTTCCAACAGCATTACCTATTGATAACGTAATACCTTCAAGGGGAGAGTCTTTAATAAAATCGGCTGTACCCGAACCAAAATGTGGCGAGCCAACAGATGTTACTGACGCCACCAAACTAGGACGAATTGAAGCGACATAACGTGAGTCTATTCCACCTTGAGAATGACCAATTAGATTGAATTTAGTCGCTCCGGTTATGGCACTTAACTCTTCGAGATAAGTTAATAGTTCTTCACCTCGCGCTTCACTCGTTTCATAGCCAGAAACTTGAGGCGTATAAACTTGTACCGAACCAACGGCAGCTAACGCGCCTTTAACACCGTAAAAGTAGTCGGCTAACGCAGTATCAAAACCCGATAAACCATGGACTAATACGATTGGGTACTTAGTATTTCCTGAACTATCTGCTTTAGCAGGCATGGATATACAGCAGGTAGCGATCACTGAGACAGTGAGGAATAGCATAAATTTTTTAATCATTTTTTTCACCTTTTTTATAGTTGTAATAGAGAAAAATGCATATGAACAAAAACTGGTCATACCTCGTCACTTATAATGAATAAAAAAAGTAAATGCAACCGCAGAAAAAGGCGAATTTTGATTAAAACAAAGCGTTGTAATTAATAGCTCTTAACACCTTTAATACCAGTGTTTTATACATTAGTTTTAAACGATCATTTTATTATTGTTTTTTCGAAAAAGTTAACTTTTATCTATTTTGAATACCCAAGGGGCTTTAGGGCAGGAATTTTCATCAAATTTTTTTGAAGGTTAGCTGATAATTTTGTAGTTGTAATATCAGGTGGCGTTGAGTTATTGGAGGAAGCTAGCTATCGCCACACTGAGGGAGTTAAAGTTGGACAATTAAGCACACGTTTAGCTATAAAGTAATATCATCTATAAAAACGAAAAAAACACCAATCATTACAATTGATGTTTTCTTAAATACATAATTATTAAGATTATTTGTTGAATCGACGAGTTGCGAAACCTACTATTCCTAATGCAAAAATAGCAAGTGTAGAAGGCTCTGGCACCGCTTTTACATCAGCAGTTATATTATAACTATAATCGCGATTTAGCCCGTTAACAAAAGTCGAATTACCAAATGTAGGTGCTTGGCCAATTCCTTGACTTAAGTCACCCGAGCCTGAATTATTTGAAGATCCAGTGAGAAACAATGAGTCTCCGTTTATGTAAGGTATGACGCTACCTGCGCTATTACCATTGGCATCGGCATCAAGAAAACCAGAAGCAATAATGTCGCCTGCTGCTAAAGTAAACTGACTCAACATTGTCGAAAAATCAAAACTGAAATTACCAGTGCTAAAATAATCAGTGCCTGAATATCGTGTTTCACCAATTGCTAGGATAGTAAAATCATTGGTTGCTGAGTTATTAATTTTTACTACAAAAGGAGTGACCTGACCACGATTAATACCGACAGTAAAATTAAAGCTATTGACCGTAATAAGTTCAGCTGCACCGGAGGAATTGGTATAAGCATCATTTTCATTGATTACCATAATAGCTTGCCAGCCATCTACGCCTCCACCAGAAAGTGAGTCGCCTAATGTGATAAGTCCAGCATTAGCTACATTAAGTAAACACAAAACTGAAAAAACCATACCTGAGAATATAGTTTTGATACATTTAATTTTCATTTGATATTCCTTTTAACCTTTTCATCATAAATTTGAAAGGTACTGCTAAAAGTGAAACTTCACCATTTAAAATGAGCAATTGCACAAAACAAGCCAATATAACAATGTTGTTTATATTCAATGGGATACATTGGATTGCGAAGGATTGTATTGTTGAATTGTAAAATAAGCCGACATGAGTAAATTCTCTTCGGTTTTGTACAAAAAATATTTTTATACGAAGCCGAAAAAACTATCAAAAGCAAAAGTCAGGAGGAAGCAATTTATGAGTTGGAGTTTTACTGTGTATTCTAAGGGGATATGTAAATCAAAAGTGGTCGGTGATGCAAGATTCGAACTTGCGACCCCTTGGACCCAAACCAAG
>ERZ1027208.130-NODE-130-length-38969-cov-2172.870664_pt1 | contig 38969 bp, 67 predicted proteins | sample MGYA00520867_ERZ1027208 | MGnify/ENA primary metagenome ERZ1027208 (study PRJEB33311, sample SAMEA4378413) | marine metagenome | biome: Marine biome; feature: Fjord; material: Water | collected 2014-07-20T08:00:00Z/2014-07-... | depth 75 m ...
AAACATAAATCTGAGGCTGCAAAAAATGGCAATATCACTAAACAGCCCAAAGTACGCGGACGTAAACAGCCTAGCGTATCAGATGCACAAGAAGCAGCAGGATCGAAAGAAGCGTAGAGCCTCGATACCTGAAGCCATTACCCGCTACTTCCGCAGAAACTTAGGCACGACAGACTACTATTCTCACGCAGCTGTAACAGTCGATAGAATAGTGATGGACGTATTACCGAATGCAGGCAACGGTAATACTGGCCTACCAACTGGAGCGCCCGCTGTTACTGATAACGTATTGCAGACAATCGACTTTGTTTACTCGGGAACCATCTCAGAACTGTGTAAAAACGGGGCTGCTTACTTCTCAGGCATCATGGCTAATGTTAAATACTACCTTGGTGGCCAGCAGATTCACGGCTACGACATAAAAAGCAATTCCAATACTATTCCAGATACCATTGGCTCGAATGACATAACAATCATCAACCCTAATCCAGAAGATTGGCAGCCATACACTCAGCAGGAAAATGGGGATTGGTTGGCTGCTGAGGGTATTGATCAGCCGATAGATTTGAACACTCGTTGGGTCGCGACTGCTGCTGGATTGATCCTATCTAGTAAATCATTCAGTACAACTACAGCGGGTGGTATTTACTACGACGCAATACAGCCTGGCAGAACCTATCGCATAGCTAGTAATTTCTCAGGGGATATAGATAGCCTGCAAATGAAGAACTCTCTAGGTCTTGGATCTGGTGCTAACATTATAAGTGACGTCGTGAGTGGCGATACATTAGTGGGATACTTAGCAGTGGATAGAGGTCTTTACTTGAGGAACTTGGCCTCCTCTTCTGAAATCTTAGTAAACAATGTATCAGTAAGAGAGGTTCTAAAAGTAGCATGATAGATGAGCAGGTAGAAATACCAGAACCTAAAACGCACTCAATAGTTACAGATGATTCAGTTGAAGGCCGAGATTACTGTCAGTTGCGCCCTAATCACAAGGGCGTGACAGTGACGTATAAGGGTGTTGCTGGTTGGCTGATTCGATATGTGACGACCTGCAATCATCACTTACTTGCGCTATCGACTAGCGAGGCTAGAGAGTGTTTAAAGCAGGATGCGCCAGAAGAAGGGGCTTTATAGATGAGTGATGCGCCATATAATATCCAGGACTTTGGCCCTAGCGACTTGATGACTAGTGAAGTTATTGACGATCGAAGATTAAAGGTTGAGACTCAGGCAAAATCTACTGAGGATTTCATTCTAAAGGTGTCTAAAGGGTTGATACCAGGGCACAGGGTTCAATACATCCATAGTTATGCTACTGATATCGGAACAACAGAAGAGTTTATATGGCCCTTGAATGGGCAGTATACTTTTAACGATACGCCTTCGACTTTATGGCTAACAAGTTCTGATTCTGGAGATGCTGGTTTAATTTTTATTCGTTGGATTGATGGTAATTATGACGAGCAGCAGGGCGTATATCAATTAAACGGCCAGACTCCAGTTGCTATTGGTACAGGTCTTAGAGTTAACCAGTCATTTACTGCTGGCGTTAGCCAAACTCAAGGATATATTTATGTGTCTAATGCGCTAACTCATTCTGCTGGAGTTCCAACTCAGTCAACCACTGTAATGATGTATGAGCAGAAAACACAAACACGATCCATGGCGCTTTTTACTGTGCCAAGAAATCACACTGCTTTCGGATTGAGTGGTTATTTCAGCTCGCCAAAAAACAGAGATAACGACTTCTTTTGGAATGTGCGAAACCCGCTAGGATTATTGCCGCCCATTAATACTAATGTTGTTAGTGTTTATCAGGCGACTACTGAAATTGACTTTAAATTCACCTCGATACCTGAAGAGACTGACGCTTGGTTTACAGCCAAGACAGAAACCGGTACGGGTCGGGTTAGTATAAGAATACCCATACTTATTGTTAATAATGACTTTTTGTAAGTTTGTTATACTTTTAATGAATGTGGTATATTCACGCAATGAATAATAGAGAGCTTAAATAATGGCTATTGTGGTAGAAGATGGAACGGGCGCTAATCCTTTGGCTAACAGCTATGTATCTGAGGCTGAGCTAACGGCTTATGCCAATGACAGAGGTATAACTCTTACGGGTTCTGCTGACCATCTTTTATTGTTGTCGATGGATACGCTAGAAACTCGCAGCTACCAAGGCTCCAAGACTTCAACCGCTCAGCCGCTTCAATGGCCACGCTCTGGCGTTGTTGTTGATGGTGAATCTATTGATGACGATGAAATACCTAGCGACCTTAAAAGCGCTCAAATAGTTACGGCGCTATCGATCGACTCTGGCGTAAATCCAATGGGAACTATTAGCCCCGCGATTAAGCGTGAAAAAGTAGATGTTATTGAGGTTGAGTATCAAGACGGTGCTAGCTCCAGGTCTTACGATCCAAAGATTAACGCATACCTTCAGCCCTTATTAGCGTTTAAAGGTGGTTTTTCTAACTTTGCAGTAACTCGCTTATGACTTTCTACAGCGACAAGGCAGCTCTAGCCAGTAAGCTTTTAGCTAAGTATGGCCAAGATGTTATCTTTAGCTATGAAACTGGTGCGGTTTACGATCCTGTATTAATGACTGAAGCGGGCGGAGTAACTAACAATGAAACAGCCAAAGCCTTCCCGACTAAGTTTGGCAAAATGGAAGTTAGCGACACGGTATTAAGCTCTGATATTAAATTACTGACTGAGAAGCTGACAACTAAGCCCCAGCCAAATTGGACTTGTTCAATCAATGGCACTGAATATCGGGTAATGAATTCGGACGCTGTAGGCTTGATTGGTGATGAAGTTATTTACTATATGCAATTGAGAAAATAATGGCCATACAAATAGAGCAGGCACTCAATCAAAAATTAAACGCTTACGCAACTGGTAAATCAATTCCTGTTGAGTGGGACTTTTACAATGATGGAGCAGAGCCAAGCTTGACGGGCATTCATTTTCGACAGAATTTATTGCCTGCTGATGTGGTTATTATTGGAATGGAAAATACGGGCAGCAATGACCATACGGGCATATATCAAATAATGGTTTGTGGCCAAGCTGGCAAGCCTAGTGGGTCATTGAAGACTGAAGTTGACTTGGTGCTTGCTGAATTCAGTAGAGGCCAGTTAGTAACCTATGACGGCGTAACAGTTATTATAGAAGGCGTTAACCATGCTCAGCCACTCTATTCTGAGGCGTATGTAAAAATTCCTATTTCGGTGTCGTACAGGGCTATTATTAGTAATGCGCCGTCAATAACTCCACCTAACGCCATGACTTTTAATGGTGACTACTTAACATTCAACGGGGCGTATATAACGCACAGCTAATATGGCAGAGATAAAGCTAGAAGAGTTAATAGCAAGAAATTCATTGGCAGGCGATACGGTTTTAACAATCGGATCAGACGGACAGATAGCAATGGTTAATGTTGTGGCATCTGACAATAATCCTCCGGTAGTAAACGATCAAAGCCTTAATGCATCCACAGGCGCAAGCCTAACGATCACATTAGGACCGCTGACGGACGCTGATGGCGACACTGTTGCTTACACAGTAACGGGTGATGGTGCGGCAAATTACACTCCGACAAACGATAATTCTGGAGTATTTAACTCAAGCACTGCTGGGGTTGAGGTTCTTAATATCTCAGCTAGCGATGGTACTGATACCGATACCGCGATTATCACGATCACTGTGTCGGCTGTTGTGGTTAATAACCCACCAGTCGTAAACGATCAAAATCTTAACGTCGATGAGAGTGTTAATCTTGCGATCACGCTAGGACCACTGACAGACGTTGATGGTGATACGGTAACGTATACTGTAACGGGTGCGGGTGCAGCGAATTACACACCAACGGCTGCAAACACGGGTACGTTCAATTCTAGTACTGTAGGGTCTGAAACCCTGAATGTGACAGCCAGTGACGGTACTGATAGTGACACCGCAACGATCACGATCACAGTCAGTTCGGTGATACCAGTGGGTGCAGCTTATAACGCCGCGAGTGGTGATAATCTAATAGTAGGTTTGCCAGCTAAGAAGACAGCACATGTATATATGGGTTCTGGACAAAGTAACGGTCAGGGTCGTGGTGCAAGGGTTGACGCGCCATTAGGTTCTGACCCGGGTCCGATCACCGGCGTTAAAACTTGGCGTAGAAGTCAAGACGGTGATATGTTTTCAGGTACAGGCGCATGGTATCCTCTTGATTATGAATACAATCAGTACGAAGGTCGTAACGAATTCGGGTCTATCCTACAATTAGGTTTGCACTTGAGCGATTACATACACACAGCGAACGACGACGTGTATTTCATAGCCGCTAACAGTAATGGTGTTCCGATTCAGAACTGGTTAGACGGTGGCGCTGAACAAGTCGCGTTATATGCACACATTAACGCCGGGTTGTTGTCACTGGTAAATGATCCTGAAATTGATGAAGTCATTGTTCATGATTTCTTTTTCGATCAGGGTGAGAGTGATTCAGGTACAACGGAATTAGCCAACGCGTACAAGTTGAAAGAACAACGCGTCATTAGTGAACTGCGTGATCACTTAGGGTTACCAAACTTATCGTTTACGATTCGTCAGTTAGACTCGACGCTTGACTACCCGTTCGTGTCCACAGTTATTGCGGCTCAGAACGCCGTCGCCGATGAAGATGTGAACGTGCATATAATCAAGGGTCCGTATACTTACAACCTTGACGAAATACACTTAGACGGTAATAGTCAGAATATCGTCGGTGACCAACGATTCGAAGTAACCAAAACAAACAAAGGACAGATTTATAATGGCTGATTACGGCGTAGTATTTAACGGTGTGGGTAACGTAAGCTTACCCACTTGGACGGCTGCGGCTGATTTCAACTCTAGCGTGTTGTTTAAAACCCCAGCTACATTAGCGACTGAAGGTATTACCGGTAATGTAGGGTCGGCGGGGTTCATAGCAATTTTTGACGATGGCAGTGCCCAATTTACAGCGAACGACGTCGTACATTCCACACCAGTCAGTTTAATAGAACCCGATGAAATATATCGAATTGATATTAATCGAGTTGCAGGTCTTATTGACTTCACGCTGACAAAGGTTTCGACAGATACAGTATTAGACTCGGCGTCTAATCTTAGTAACGCAGACGTATTGTCTTACACGTTGATCGGTGACACACAAGGTCTAGTTTTCAATGGTGAAATCAGGGAAGTAATTCTAGGGCGTTCAGGCGATGCACGTCACTATTTGTCAGATGTGAATAGTGGTAGCGTATGGAAAGACATTGGCGGGGGTGCTCAAGATGCCACGTTGAACGGACTCGCCACCGATGGGTCACAATGGCAGTTCTACGGTGTTGTTGAGGTGGGTGGTGGTACTATTACAGTAGGACCATTCAAAAACAATACGGGTGATTTACTGGCTAATAAATCGAATGTGTCGATTGCATTATACGACGCTACGACTAATGAATTAGAATACGAACTGACCGGGCTTTCGTTCGATGCTTCTGGTTTCCTGATTAGAACCGACGACCTGTTCATCATCGATAAAGTTTATATTATGATGTTCAGTGATGGTGTTGATGTGGGTGTCATTAGCGTGGTGCCAGTATTATGAGTGTAAGATTTGGACCACAACCAATAGTCGGCGCCGTATTACTTGGCGTCAGTGGGTTAGGGATTCTAGGTAAGAATATACCAAGTAATGGCGTCGATGGTGCTGGTGTTCTATACCAAGAAATAACGCTACCTGACGATAACGAAAAAGAGGTGAGACTCGAATTACTTACCATACCGTCAGCCGGCGAATTAACTTTATACGAACATGGGGGTTTTGATTTCAAGCGTGCGCCCGATGGTCAGTATCGTTTTACTTACAAAGTGTACAAAGACGGTGTCACTGATGACGTAGTGAAAGCCGTAATACTTAACATCGGCGTGTAACTATAAAAATGACGCGCCTTTCGGGGCGTGTTAAAATTAATAATATTATAGCGGCGGATTGATATGGCAACTATTGACGCTACTGAATTAGGCGCATTCGCTAAGCAGTACGCAGAGCTTAGAGGGCAGGACTTAGAAAAGACCTCAAGAGGGTTTTTTATCCAAGTAAGCACAAATATAATTTTAGATACCCCAGTTGGCGACCCGTCATTCTGGAAGTCTAAGCCGCCTGCTGGTTATGTGGGTGGTAGATTAAGAAACAACTGGTTTGCATCTACAATGTCTCCGAGTGCAGAGACGACCAAGACTAGAGGCGCTAAAGGCTCAGCAGCTATAAAGCGAGTCAATGAAGCGGCCAGGAGTCATAAGATTGGCTCTGATATGTACCTAACAAATAACCTTCCTTACGTTAGGCGGGTAGAATTCGAAGGCTGGTCGCGTCAAGCGGTCGGCGGAATGGTAAGAATAAATTTAGCCAAGGCAGAGAAAGCCTTGAAAGAAGCAGTAAATAACTTAAATAAAGGAGCCTAAAAATGGCTAATAGCTCAACTGGTACAACTTTAGCGGCTTCTGCTGCTGCTCCAGCAACACACGACCAAGCAGGCTTTGCTGCTTTATCATGGACTCCTGTTGGAAATGTCGGTGATTTTGGCGAACCAGGCGGAACAACTGAAGTTCTCGAATTTGTGCCGGTAGAAACAGGCATTAAAGAGAAGTTCTTAGGTGTTCAAGATAATGGCGGTTATGACTTTGTTATTGCTCGTGACTCTGCTGAAGCTGGTCAAACGCTTTTAACTGATGCCTATGACAATCGAACACAGGTTTCTCTTCAAGTAACCCTTCCTGATGGAGACATTCAATACACGACCTGTTTTATTGCATCGCGTCCTATTAACATCGGTAGTGCTTCAAATGTTCTGACTATCTCAGTTAATGCCGTAATCTCAGGCGCTATTGTTGAGGTGATTGTATAATGCTTGATCTTTCAGGATTCGACTTTAAGAAGTTTGCTGAGGCTGGCATTGAATTGCAGCTTCTCAACCCTGTTGACGGCAAGCCTTTAGATGCTTTTATTAGCATTAAGGGTGAGGACTCAAGCGAGTGGCGCGAGGCATTATTAACTAATGCTAAGGCGGTTAATCCTAAAGATGATCAAAGCGCAGATGATCAGCAGAGAAAGATGGCTTTCTCTCTGGCATCCATTACCACTGGCTGGCGTGGCATTTCTGAGAAAGAAGAGGCTATCGAATACAGCAAGGACGCTGCAATGGCTTTGTATTTCCAATATGATTGGATTGCTAATCAGGTTTATGTAGCGCTAAAGGATAGAGAGCGTTTTTTAGTCAACGCCTAGAAGCACTTGAACTGTACGCCAGTCATTTAGGCTGGCTGCACTCAACGCCTGAGAAATCCACGCAAAACAGGCTTACTTCTATTGGGGCGGATAGCCAGTTAAATAACATGCCAAATTGTGACAGTGTAATTCTTAGACATTGGAATGAGTGTGGTTGCGCAATGGTAGGGAATAGCGGGGTTTCTCCTTTGACGTTTACTGAGATTGAAAGCTACAAGTCAGTAACAGGATTAAAGCTAACCTCATTCGCTGCCAGTGCGATTAAATTAATGTCTGACGCTTATTGCGTATGGGTAGCTAAAGGCCGCGAGATTGCTTGTGTCGCTCCATATTTTGAAGATACAAGAACGCAAGAGCAGAAGAACAAAGAAGTAGCTAACAAAATTAGAGCTATGGCTAAAAATAGGCGCAAACCATGACTGTAGATGTTCACTCGCTCACTCTCAAATATAAAGATGGTGGCCTGCAAAAAGGCGTAACTGATTTAGATAAGTATGCCATGGCAGGTGTGCAGGCCGGAAAGTCTACATCTGTTTTCACCGATAAAGTCGGCTTAATGAATACAACCATTAAGCAAACCGGAACTGTTGTACTTCCTAAAGCTCAAGGGAGCTTGCGAAAATTCACAGGCAGCTTAAAACCAGCAAAGAACGCAGCACAATTAGTGGCGTTTCAGGTTCAAGATTTAGCCGTTCAGTTATCCATGGGGACAAGTGCGTTAATTGCCTTTGGGCAGCAAGCGCCGCAACTTGCCTCGGCCTTTGGCCCTGGCGGCGCTGTAGTTGGTGCCATTGTTGGTGTTGGCTTTGCTATTGCTGGCCCTCTGATTGCCGCCTTCTCTAGTGGTGAAGATGCCGCTAATGATTTTCAATCATCAATTGACGGTGTTAGGGATAGCTTAAAATCTACCCGGTTAGAAGTTAATCAAGGCGCTGTTAATCTTCTCAAGAAGCAAATAAGAGAATCGACTGAGGCAATAAACGAACTCAACGAATCAACTGAAAAAACAAGAAAGGCCCGCCTAAGACTCAACGTTAAGAACAGAAAGATAGCAGAAAACAACGCTGAAATAGAAAAGATTGAAAAGATAAGGATAAGGAATGCCGAAGTATTGGCAGAGCTTTATGAGCAGCAAAACAAAATACAGGAAGAAGGCATTGAACGACTAGGCGGCAAGGCTTCCAAGTCGCTAGATCCAGAAGGCGACAGGTTGCGTCATTTATTTGAACTCAACAAAATGGATGTTGCCGATAAGAAGCGAACTGAGGCAGAGAAAACCAGAATAACAACCGCAGCAGTTCGGCATCGTGAAGCTGTTGAGCGCTCAACCATATCGGCAGCAACATCGACAATGGCCAACCTCGTTGAGATTGCCAAAGCTGGCGGTGAAGAGTCATTTCAAACCTATAAACGATTAGCCCAAACTCAAGCGGCTATGTCTGCTGCACTGGGTATTATGTCGGTTATCGCTGACCCGCTAATACCAACGGCATTAAAACCAATTGCGATTGGTGCTACTGCTGGTCTGGCGGCTGTTCAAATTGCACAGATTGACGCGCAGCAATACACTGCAAGGGAGAACGGTGGGCAAGTCATGGCAGGCTCTAAAGTGCTTGTTGGTGAGCGCGGGCCAGAAGTGTTAGAAATTGGGGCGCAAGGTGGCTTTATTACTCCAAATAGCAGGCTTGGCGGCGGTGAGTCAGTAACAGTAGTTAATCAAATTGGTAACGGTGTTTCTGGTAATGTTAGGGCAGAGATATTATCTGCAATGCCTAGTATAATTACAGCGACAACAAAAGCGGTTCGGAGCGGTAGACGATGACAGTTGATATTGATATTAAGCCAGACGCGGCCAGTCTTGGTATAGCTCCAAATATTCAGACCTTTACTAGTTCGCTAAATGCCTTTCAGCAGTTCAGGGAATTGCCAGGCTCTCGCTGGTTTGGCTCGTTCACTTGGTCAAATCGTCAAGGTGTTGATGCCAAGACATTAAAAGGAATCTTCTCATCACTCAACGGCCCAGTAGGCACGTTCACAATTACGCCCCCAGATAGTGAAAGCTTAGGTACGTTTTTAGGTGCGGGCAAAGTTAATGGAGCCTCGCAAGCCGGCAATCAATTAGTTACTAATGGCTGGGATATTAATCAACCACTATTAGGCTCTATTGGTGATTACATTGAAATAAACAACGAGCTTAAAATCTTAACGGCCAATGCTTCTAGTGATGGCTCAGGCAATTCAACGCTAACCTTTGCCCCTGCTATTCGTAAGAGTCCTGCTGACTTATCTGACGTAATTACTACCAATCCTAAGCTAACGGCTCGAATAGTTGGTGATTCTCCTATATGGGCATTATCGGCGCCTATTATTCACGCCATATCAATTGAATGTAGTGAGGTTGTTTAAATGTCTCGCGTTATTGACGATGCCACAGTACTGGCAATGCAGGCTGATGTTGTTAGGCCGATAGTCTTGGTGAAGATTGCCACGCCTTCGCTTGATATATTAATGACCAGCGGAATGCAGGATATAGACTTTGGCGGCGACACTTACACCTATGGCACTCTTGGCAATATCAGCACAATACCAGAAACGGACGACCTAAAAGATTCATCAATATCATTAACCTTTAGCGCTGTTGATCCTGCTACTATTGCGGCCGTATCTGCTGCTGACTTTGTTAATAGTCCAGTTCAGGTTAGAGTTATGTTCTTTGATGAAAATTGGCTTTCTGTTGGCGATGGTTTGTCGTTCTTTGAAGGTAGCGCAAGCTCTCAAAACATAGCTTTAGGTAAGCAAGCCGAAATTACGGTATCATGTAAATCCAAGATTTCAACGCTTAGCCGACCTCGGTCTGAAAGGTATAGTGATCAAGACCAGCAAGCTAAATACCCGGGCGACTTGGGTATGCAATACGCATCAACAGTTTCAAGCCAAGATATTGTTTGGCCCGCTTCGGAGTGGTTTGGTTAATGGGTTTATGGGATGACATAAAAGAAGGCGCATCAGATATTGGTGAGAGTATTACCGATTCTGCTGGCTCCATTATTGATAGCGCTGGGGATTTTGGCCGCGCAGTAGGTCGAGGGGACTTTGCAAGCGCGGGCAACGACTTATTATCTATTGGCGGAGAGATAACCAACGTCTTAACGGGCGGCATTCTTAATATAACGTACGATGCGCTCAAAGACTGGGTTCTGCCTGATATACCGCCGGTAGATTATGAAGACAGAAAAGTAACCATTAATGATGCAAGCGCAGCGCGAAAGCTAGTTTACGGAACAGTAAGGACTGGCGGCGTTACTCGGTACGCTGAATCATCAGGCACTAATGACGATACTCTGCATTTAATCGTTATATTTGCGGCTCACTCTTGCAGCTCAATATCGGAGATTTACTTTGGCGATAAGCTGGCTTTTATTGGCACTACTGCGCAGGGCGACTTTGTAGGCAAAGCAACAGCTATATTTGAAACAGGCAAGCAAACAACCGCTAACGCAGCAATCGTTGCCAGCACTCCAGATGGATGGACTAATGATCATAAGCTACTAGGACAAACATACGCCTATTTTAAGCTTACTTATGACACTAAGGTATTCGGATCGGCCCCTAGAATATCAGCAACCGTTGTCGGCAAAGATGACATCTATGACCCTCGCACGCAAACTAGTGGATACACTGATAATCACGCCCTTATCGTTAGAGATTACATTACTAATGAATACGGCTTTAGCTCCAGCAATGTTTTAGAGCAATCATTTATTGATGGTGCAAATATAAGTGATGAGCTTGTACCTAGTGGCTCAGGACTGACAGAAAAGAGATACACTGCTAACGGTGTCATATCTATAATAAACGCACCAGAAGGGCCTTTGCAGAACCTTTTACAAGCTGGTGCGGCTTCTATTCAATATGTTCAAGGGACTTTCATTTATGTCTCTGGTAAGTTTGCAGCACCTAGCAACCCCTCTATTAATTCAGACTTCAACTTTAGCGAATCGGATTTAATTGGCGGTATTTCAATGTCCCCAACTGGTGACGTTGAGGGTAGAGTTAACGCGGCTCGCGGTACTTATATTGACCCAAATCAAAATTATGAAATTGTTGATTTCGTTCAATTGCTTATCCAAGACTACGAAACGCAAGACAAAGAAATACTATTTGCTGATACTAAGTTTCAATTCGTTAACTCTGGAACAACCGCCCGCCGACTATCCAAGATAATGCTAGAGCGTTCGCGCTTTGGTGTTTCCGTTTCTGCTAAGTTCAAGTTTAAGATGCTTGAGTTTAGTGTTGGTGATCGTATAACTTTGTCGGTTGATTTGCTTGGCTGGGTTGATAAGGTATTTAGAATCGAGTCGATGGAAATTGCGCTTGATGGTATTGATTGCGCACTACAGGAAGATGGCGAGCTAGTATGGGATTGGAGTGAAGGGGATGCCTTAGTGGTTACGCCACCGCCAGCTGTCAACCTGCCAAACCCCTCTTTTGTTGCCAAGCCTCAAAACATCACAGCCAGTGAATCTTTATACTTCGCCAACGATAAAAAGACCATTAGAAGTCGCTTACTAATAAGCTGGGATGGCTCTATTGCTGTTCAGCGCTGGGAATTACAAGGCTCCTATCAAGGTAGTGAGTTTTCAACACTATCTGACTACCTAACAGCCCCAAGCTTTAGGTTTGATGATGCTCAAGTTGGCGAATGGGTTTTTCGTGTTCGCGCCAGAAACGCACTAGGTGTTACAAGTGGATTTACTGACTTTCCATTTACCTCGCTTGGGAAAACCGCACCACCTGAAGACGTATCTGGCTTTATGGGGTTGATTAGACCTTATAGCATTGAATTATCATGGCTTCCTGTTTCTGATATTGACCTAGATAGCTACGAGTTAAGAATTGGTACTGATTGGGAAACTGGCGAATTATTGCAACGATTAACAGCTTTGCGCTGGTCATGGGAAACCCGACCGACTGGAGTTGAACGCGTATTTATAAAGGCAATTGATACCACTGGCAATTACTCAGAAAATGCCATCATTGCAGAAATAACAATACTACCACCAAAAGCTGTTACGCCTCTAACCGCTTCGGTTATTGATAATAACGTGCTATTGCGCTGGATTGATGCAACGAATAGTTTTGCTATTGATGGTTATGAAATTCGCCGTGGTGACTCCTTGGATACGGCAACGGTTATCGGCACGGTAAAAAGTACATTTACTACAGTGTTTGAAACTGAGTCGGCAACTTATCGCTATTGGGTTGCTGGTGTTGATGTGCAGGGCAATATCGGCGAATATTCGTCAATCGTTGCTAACGTGGATCAGCCGCCCGATTTCAATCTACTATCTAACCAGTTATTAAATCTAAGTCTCGGAACTACGGTTAATCTGGTTAACGAGATAATACCAGGCATCACTTGCGATGATGAGGATATAACTTGTGACAGTATCGAGGTTACTTGCGACTCAGACGATCAATTGGCATTAATTGGCCCAGCAAATACCACGGAAACATGGGACGAGCACTTCAGGGCAATTCCTGAGTTTGTCCAGCCGCTTACGTGCGATGACGAAACGGTAACTTGCGATAGTGAAATAATAACGTGTGATAATGATTACCAGTCGATTGAAGAGCTGACAGAGAATTATCCTTATTACTTACAACCAACACCATCAAGCGCAAGTCATGAGCAGGTTATAGATTTTGGCGGCGAGTTTAGTTTGAGCCGCATCCAAATAACGCCAGATGTTGAAACTATTGCGGGTAATGCGACCATTCAATATACGCTGTCTTATTCTCAGGATGGAATCATCTATATTGATGAAATAGCGACTGAGGTTGTTGGCATTGACTTCAGATACGTCAAGGTTCGCGCAGATATTACAAGCGCAAGCGGCCTTGATATAATTCGCATAAATAGTATTCGATTGCGTCTTGATGTTAAACTACGAACAGATCAAGGTTCAGGCAGTGCTTTAGCGGGTGATATTGGTGGAACACAAGTCTCATTCGGCGTTGATTTCGTTGACGTTCAAAGCATCCAGGTAACTGCTAAAGGAACTGTGGCGATGTATGCAATTTATGACTTTGTTGATATTCCAAACCCGACAGAGTTTTTCGTTTATTTATTTGATTCGGCTGGTGCTCGCTTATCGAGCGACTTTAGTTGGACAGCAAGGGGCGTTTAAATGGCTGCTGATTTTGATAAGCCAACGGTAAGTAATACTCATGTTAATGTATTGTCTCAATTGCGAGATAATCAAACCTCGCTAGCTCGAATGTTTAGTGATGGCGGCGAGGCTAACATTCCCCTGCGCTCGGTTAGATTCCTAAATAACATTATGTATTTATGGAATGGCTCTATCTGGGAGGCTGCCCCCGTTGCTGTCGGTGGCGGTGGTACTGGTGCAGAAACAGCAGCAGAGGCCAGAGCTAATCTAGGCACTGATGTAGCAACTAACGTCACGGCTGGTGTATTTGATGCAGCTAGAATCCCAACAATAAGTATTGCAGATAAAACTAGTGGCACCCTTGACGGTGATCGTGTTGACCAAGCAACGACAAGCGAACGCGGAACAACTCAACTTAACAACACCTTAACCAGCACCAGCACTACTCAAGCGCTAACGGCTGCGCAGGGTAAGGCGATGAAAGATTTATTTGATAATCAGGTTGATGTATACACTAACCTAAGTGTAGTTTCTGGCGATATGACCTCTGGCATTCTTGAAATAAGAAAGAGTAATGGCGTTGTTACTATATCGGGATTTATGGCGCACGCTTCCTTATCTGAGCCAGAAACAAATACAGGGCTTTTACCAGCGTGGGCAATTCCTAGAAATTATGGGTCGATTGTTCAAGGCGTTGTGAATCTAAACGCCTCGCCATCGGACGCAGCATCAGAAGCATCGAGATTCTTTATTCATACAACTGGTAAAATAAGATTCCATTACAAGACATTTTCCGGCGCTGAAAATCAAGAAGTTAGCACCGGCTTCTTCTCAATATCATATATTCCATAAGGATAAATCATGACAATAGAACAAATAGGAGTAGGCGCGGCACCTGGTGACAATACTGGTGACGGCCTACGAACAGCGATGACAAAGGTTAACAATAACTTTTCGAATTCGTTACACGCTGCCAGTAAATTAACCGGCACGGCTCCAGAAAACGTACCCTTAAACTCAGACCTTGGCGACTCATCAACTAGAGATGTCGGGCTGAATACTGGCGATGTTCTTTCACCAGAGGGCGCAGGTCTTGATAGTGGAGAGACTAACTGGACTAGCGGGAATATGACACCGTCGGCAGTCGGTGGCGTTAATGTTCGAGTTATTGCACTATATAATTCAGGGGTACCGTTATCATTTGGCGATTTGGTGAATGGCACTGCCATAACTCTGGCACACTGCCCCTCTGGCACTTGGATAGATGCCGGCGTTGTAGTTACTGGAACTTGGAGGTATGTGGGTTCAACATTCTTATTAACAACAACGCAATATGGTGAATTTTTAAGGGTTGAAGGTACATGAATAATTTTATAATGAATAAGAACGGCACTATTAATTGCGATATTAGCCACAAAACTCTCGGCACAATACCGACAACTTTAACAGCGGAAGAGTCGCAAAAAGTAATCGATTCGGGAGTTGAAATAGCGCCATACGTCGAGCCAGTAAAAACACTTGATCAATTACAGCAAGAAGCTGTTGCGGCCATGGCTTCGGCTGTTATTGCTGAATGCAGAAGTGGAACTGGCAAGCTGTATTTTAGCGACCTGAACTCTGCCGCTCGACACGCTAACGAACTAATCCAGCCCGATGCAGAAATTCGAGCTAGGGCAATTCAATTGCTTAGCTGGGATGTTGCTATCGATGCTTATGCACTAGAGGTTGTATTTAGCATTGAACAGGGCGGAGAAGTGCCAACCCTTGAATCGTTTATTGCTGGATTGCCTAAGCTATAAATAATACCACCAGCCACCGGCGCGAACAGCCCAGAACATCAGGGCCACTCGCCGCCCATTAACACCAGCATCATCTAGCAGCTCTCTAAACGCGGAGTCTGCTAGGCCCCTATCCGCTCGCATCATGTATAGATAATCATGAATCAAGCTAGCCAGTGCGAACTTCTGCTCCGTGGGTTCGCCAATGAAAAACCAGAACGCACCAGGGATGCTTGCGCCGTTATATATAAAGCCAGAGTTGATAAACGTCCAATTACCATTCCATAAAAACCAAACGTGCCTAAGCAATTTGATTTTTCGCTTCCCTAATACTTCGTAATGCTCGCCCTCTATAAATTCTTTAATATCGACACGTTCGTCAAATTCGTTTTTAACTTGTACTTTTAATTTCATAATAATTTAATAACCTTTATCACTATCGACCCGCCCTTAATCTTCACGCCTTTCTTGATTGAAAGGCTATCTATCTGCTCGTCATCTATCCAGAACTCTGCATGTGTTAGTGCGTCGAATGGAGCCTTGCACCAGTTATCAATATCATACTTTCTTAATGTTGGTGGATTAATAACTACGCTCAAGTGCATGCGATCGGTTATGTTTTCACCAGATAAGCCTAGTTGATTCATCACCTCAATAGCATGTTTTCGATACTCTCGGCCTCGCTTGCTAATTATTTGGCGGCCTTTCACGTTGCGCCAATACCCATTCACACTAGGCGGGTAAGGTAAGGTAAATTTATAATCACTCATTTATCCCAATCCTTAATGGTTATAAATACATCAAAGGGAATCTTCTTCTCGCCATATTCAGCAGCAACCCAAGACCAGCGCTGAGCCTCATTACCCAGCCGCTTACCATGAATCGTCTTTTGTGTATCACATTCCACACATTGCGGAACACAAAACCAATGGCCGATTAAAACCTTATTATGCTTGAAGGTTGCGCCTCGACAATGATCAACAATACTAGGCCCATCATTACCGCACCATGCGCAAGACTGCTCTTTTAGCCAGCCTTGAAACTTCTTCTCATCGGCATTAGGGCCGCGAGTGTTCTTTGTTGGTTTACGCTGCATTTATTATATCCTCACACTTAGACGCAGGCGGCAACTCAGTACCGCACAAGCATTTACAGCGCCTAGTCATTACTTCCAAATCACAGCAATAAGAGAGGCTGCGGCACTTGTAATTGATACTGCCAGCAGACATAAAATAAATGCTGCTTTTCTCTCCCCAAGGTCTTCAAAATCGAATATCTTGATAATTAATATCAGTAGTGCAATAAATACTAGTGATGTTGAAAAGATATTACCAGCCATGACTATTTCCCCACCTTAAATTCAATTCGCTTAGCCGCACTCTCAGCCTTGCCTCTGCCTGTTATTATATCGCCGCCAGGTACCGCAAATCGTTCTTGCCGATGGCTATCACCTTCTTTACCGCTTAGTCCGATGAATATCAGGGTTGTACTGCCTACTTTTACGTTAGTGGTCATGATTTAGCCTCTGCTATATTCTCTTTAAATTCTTCCTCTAGCCATGCAGCCTGCTCACTAATAACCCTTGACTCTTCTTCGAGTAAAGCCGCCTTTCTTGCCAGTTTATTAGCTTTTGCCCTCATAGATTTAATATGAAGAACCATATCAATAGCTTTAATATCAAACATTATTTACCACCTTCTGATAAATTACCTAGTATATTCTCTAGTAGCTTATCGCTACGGTAGTGCGGGTTTGCGTCCAAGGCATCAGCGGCATCCCTTAAGCACTGAGCAGCCCCACCAACTGTGCGCTTGTGCTGAAATTCACCAATGACCTTTGCATTTATTCGCACTTCGTAGTCGTCAAATTCTTGCGTGTCGTCTTTTGTTACGTTTACTATTGCTAACATGATTTATCCATCCCTTCGCTGACCGCTTTATCAATCGCCTTATTGGTTATTGCCGCAGAAAGCTTATCTAGCAACTCTTTAGCCGCCTTTTTGGTAAAGTGCTGCCTCTTGCCGTTAACCTGTACAATTATCGGGAACTGCTCATTGTTGCTGTATTGGTGAGTAGGTTCATTTTATTTCACCACCTGCTTTTAGATCGAAAATATCATAAGCTATATAAAAAGCTACCATTGGTAGGCGTCCAATCGGTGTGCTATCAATTAAATCGAATGGCCAAGCAGTATTATAATTCTCGAATGTGAATATATACTCACGATCAGACTTCCTAACTGTGGTGTTAGGAAAAACCCTTTTAACAAGATTCAAAACTTGGATTTCTTTATTCATTGGATACTCTCTTTTAGGGAGCGGACTAACATCTGAAGTAGGAGAGGCAAAGAGAAAGCCATTCAGAACGCCGCATATTTTTTCCGTCAGCTCCTACACCGACTCGCTTACTATACACACTCCACTAGATTAATCTATTCACTAATTCGCTCATTGATTTCATGGTAAGTGAGCGTTTTTGTGTCATTAGAAAAATGACATCAATCTAGTTAAAGTCTGCTCATCGCTAGACCTGAATATATTGCTCATCGCCTTTCTCCTTTATTTTATTAGCATAAGCACACGCCTTCTTATACGCTTCTGCATCAGTATGCCCAAATACCTTCACGCGAGCTCCGTTTTTAATAACAGCGCAAGAGCCAGAAGATAGCATCTTAACCTCTATGCAATTATCAACTTTACTCATCACTCACTCTCCTTCTTAAAAGCCGCTCTAAGGCTCTTGTTAACCCAGTCTGTAAAGGTTAACCCCTTAGTCTTGGCATGTGCTTTGAATTGTTCTTTCTCGGCCTTGACGGCTTCGACATTAAGCCGACCGTCATAGCCTTTGTTTTTTGCTGCGTATTGGTTTTTCTTATGTGCTGGCATTAATCTTCCTTAATGAACTTAGCTTCTAAGTTGCAAAAAACCAGCTTGCCGTTTTCAAGCTGGAACGTGGTCGTTTCATTATCAAAATCTTGCTCCGGTTCAATATCAGAAAGGAAAGCTTCAACATTTTCAGAGGCAGAACCAGTACAAGGAATTCCGTCCTCATCAAGAATTTTCGCTGCATCCACAACACCAAAGCAACCCGATTCAGTTGACTCAATCCAGATAACACCGTTTTCATTATTAATAAACTTAGCCATTTTATTACTCTCTTTCGTTCGTTTTTTTGAGTTGATAGGCTCAGTATATACGCGGCCTATAGTTTTGCAATATAAACTTGAGTTATTTTAGTTTAGCCTTCAAGTATTTATTAGCCTTGATACTCATAGCTAGATGCTAGGTTTGCGAATTGATAATTTTGAAGCCTTGCAGCAACTCGGATGGTAGCAGGTGGCCCGCCTCGATTTTTACCCAATATAATTTCAGCTATTCCTTTATCTGCTGAATCTTCGTTATAAAGTTCGTCTCGATATAAAAATGCGATAATATCCGCATCCTCTTCAATTTCGCCAGAGTCACGAAGGTCTGAGTTCATTGGGCGCTTGTCGGTGCGTGATTCAACTCCACGGTTTAATTGAGCGAGTAATAGCAAAGGTATACCCATCTCACCCGCGAACGTCTTGAGCGCCTTTGTGATGATTCCTAATCCTTGAACTCGGTTATCTCCACTCATACCCATTAACCCAAGGTAATCAATACACATAATCCCTTTCTTATTCTCACGGTATTCTGGCTGGTTGTGAAAGAACGCCCTTGCTCTACGTTTAAAATCAGCAAGTTTTAAGCCTGGGCAGTAATCAATCATTAACGGCCAGTCTTTGGTTGCTGAAACACCAGAACTTAACGCCGCCCACTGGTCATCAGCATTGTCTTTTCGGCCAGCAACATATCCAGCAGGGTCTTGTAAAAACTTAGAATCAACGCCGCCTTGACTGCAAACCATTCGAGCGGCAACCTCCTCCTCTGGCATTTCCATCGTTGCGTTGAAGCAAGGTATTCCAGCCTTGCAGTTATGCTCGATTATATTTTGGGCTAATGTTGATTTACCAGTACCAGGGCGGCCAGCAATAACCATCATTCGGCCTGGTTCAAGCTGCAAAACATCATCCAAGTCTTTTAGCCCTGTAGAATACAGCTCCACATTGCCGTTAAATCGGTCATCCGTGCGCTGTAACAGCTTTTTGATAGCTAGACCCATAATCGACTGTGTTTTTGCAGCTTCACCGCTGTCGGCCTCTTGTAGCTGCTGACCAATAAACTCCTCAACATCTTCTGCACTGGCTCTATCTTCCATAAGTAAGTTGATACCCATTCCAATCTCGGACAGTCGGCGGTACCTTGCCCGCTCCAGTACGATTTCAGCATAGGCGACTGCGTTTGCGGTTGAAGGTGTCATATCAGCAAGCTCGCCAAGGAATGCTATGTATTCCATCCCCATTTTGTCGGCCACAGTCACAACGTCAACCGATGTTGATTCCTCGTCCAGATCAACAACGGCCTGATATGCTTTTTTGTGAATTGCATCGCTAAAGTGCTCAGGGTTTAAAATTGCCAGAACAGAAGCTAAGATTTGTTCATCAAGAAGCAGCGCTCCGAGAACGGATTGTTCAGCATCAATTGAATGGGTAAGACTCATTTAACCGACTCCAGTAGGTTTTTTGATATTAGAGCATATTTCTCGCGCTCTTCTTTTGTGATTGCTTGCGGTATTGGTGCGATTGAATATTGACGGTTTACATTGTGCTCAGGCTTACACCAGCGAACAAACTCAGGAACACTAGGCAAATATTGACCGCCTTCTGTTCGTGCCTTGCGGAAGCCTTCACGTACTGAGTCGCCGTTATCCAAGCCATTCTCGGTCAGTGCCGTTGCCAGCTGAACAACGTACCCCATTTTTTGATCATGACTCATTGTTGCACTCATGCTTGGCCAGATGCTGCCAAACTGGTTTAGCATTTCGTTTAATTGAATTTCAGTGATCATTTGATAACCTCGCCCATTAGTTGATCGAAAGATTTGCCTTGCGAGCTTATTTGAGCGAAGCCATTAACAACAGGATTTTGATTAGTAAACGCAGGCTTATTATCTTTACATCTGGTTATCCATCCAGAAGCCGCCGATTTCCACTTCTCCATTTTGTTCTTGCCAACCTTCCAACCTTTTGAATCATAGAAGTTAAAGAACTTTTGAGCTTCTACCGATGTGCTTTCTTTTGATTCAAAGTAAGCAACTAATTCTTCAGGTGATGGAATTACAAATACTGATCGACCGCTTTTTTTAGCGGGCTTATTCTCTCCCTCTGCTCTGCTCTCCCTCTGCTCTCCCTCTCTCTCTGTTATAGCATCGTTTTGTAAAGGCTGTAGCATCTTGCTAGCATCTTGCGAGCAGTCCGTAACCTCTTGATTTAGTTGAAGAAAACCAGACTTTACCAATCCATCTATATCGACATCAGAATTAGCACCAATCTTGCGTTGAATCCATCTAGGATCGGCTTTAATTTTGTTCTCGGTGCGGCTTGCTAGCAACCAGATGCAAAGAAGGTGCGCCTTGCTAGCATCAGGCAAGCACTCGAATTCATAATCTTCTAGTAGCTCGTTATGAAGCTTTATCCATGGTGGTGTTCTGTCTTTGTAGTGCTGAAGATCACCCCAGTTAGGGATGCTTAAATATTGACTCATGCTATAATTACCTTGTTAATTTTGTTGTATTACAGTCCTGTTCGCCGCAGGGCTGTTTTTAAGAAGGCTTAGCTTCATCTGCTTGCTTAACGAAATTAGCCAATACTCGGTTAATAATATTATTAAGGCTTCGGCCGTCTTCTTTAGCCTTCACCTTTAGGCTCTCGATTAATTCAGGAGCAAGGCGCACAGTTGTTGTTGATGTTGGTTTACTCATAAGTAATTCCTAATTAATTAATTCACACAAATGATAGCACATCAAAGCCAGATGGATAGCATTAATTTGGTGCAGGCACAAAAAAGCCTCAATGAAGAGGCTAGGGTGCGTGGTGGTTAGTCTTCTTCTATCCGCTTCTTGGCTACATTAAAATAACCTTCGTCCATTTCAATGCCTATGAAGTTACGACCTAGGTTCTTGGCAGCTACTCCAGTAGTGCCTGATCCCATAGTAAAATCTAAAACCGTTTCTCCTTCGTTGGTGTAGGTTTTGATTAGGTACTCCATTAGGGCGACTGGTTTTTGGGTTGGGTGGACAGTTTTTCCTACGCTAGATATATCTAAGACCTGCCGAGGGTATCCAGTTGTAGTTTGTTTGTATGGTTTAAAATCAATACCTCCAGTCACTACGCTTGTAGGTTCTGAGGCCTTACCTCTCAATGAGTGACTCATTGAATTATGCTGCATCTTATCGCAGCCCACTATGCCTTGTGGGTTGTAGGTTGGAGGTTTAGCATAGAATACCAATATATCTTCAATATCTTTCATTGGCATTTTTTTAGCATTTAAGTGCCCTGTTGCTCTAGACTTTCTCCAATACCATGAATATTTAAGCATGCTCACATTTGACGATCCCAGTATGCTAGTAAACGGCTGACTAGCAGTCATCACAATAGCGCCATTCGGTTTAATAATTCGTTTTAGCTCTGCCCACATTGGCTCTAGCGGAATAATAGAATCCCACTTGCAAGCTGTAGTGCCATAAGGTGGGTCAGTCAATATCATATCGACCGATCCGTCTGGAATTTCTTTCATTCGATCTAAGCAGTCGCCTAGCATTAAGTTATTCATCCCTCACCCCTCCTTAATACGGTTTGCGATGTATTCATTACCAAAATCAATAAGCGCATCATCACTCATAATGCCTTCAAAGGTGTATTTAACGTGCTCAGTGAATTGAGTTACAGCCTCGGCCCTTATGTCTGCTAGGGATTGGGCTGGGGTTGATTCAAGCTTTTCTTTTATGTATTTATAAAAGCCTTCCGAGCAAGAAAAATCCTGGCGCGCCAACTCCAGAGCTTTATCAAGAGCACTTCTTAGGGATTCATTATTAGCCCGCAACTCATCATTCTGTTTTTGCAACGCCTCATAATCAGCAATAACCGTGTCAATGGCCTTGCCTAGCTCAGTAGGGTTTAGCATTTCGGTATCGCTACCTCTGCGCCATTCGTTGTGATGCTTTAGGGTTTCAATGCTGTTCATCTTACCTCCGTTTTGTTTAATATTAACCACGCACTCTTGAGGGTTGTTGCACTGGCCTTGCGTGTCGTTTGTTTGCTCGTCTTTGCTGTAGCACCAGCCGCAGTCGTTGAATTTACATTTCATCTTTCACCCCTAATTACTTAAAATATTGCTGCCGTAATATTCGGCTATCAACTCATTAACCTGGTCTAAAAGATCAAGTCGTTTAAAGTACCAGTGTGTGTTTCCGTTTTTGAATGCCTTAATCTTAAAAAACTCGCACTCATAAACACCGTCATTTTCAGCCCACTGAGAATTTAACTTCTGTTCCAGCTCTCTAGGGTTGTGCTTTTCGCCAGCCAGCACTTTAAACACTCGATCAATATCACTAATGATCTGCTCTCGACCATAATGAACGCGAGGTTTTGAATAAAAAGTGTCGGTCGTGTAGGTGATAATGATCTTCTCGCCAACTCTGAACGGCTCTTTTTTATTTGTCTTAAACCCACCGCATAACGACTTAAAAACTCCAACAATTCCACGCTGAAACATCATGTCGGCATCTTGGTATAGTGAAAAAAATGTCTCCTTGATATTCTCGATTGTAAATGCCGGGGGATTGTTTTCTATATCTCGATCAAATTCAGTTTTTGCTTGATGATCCATATATTTGCGGAACTCAGTAACCTCAAAAGATCTTCGCCAAAACCCACGATCAAGCTCACATATCGAGTGATTAATATCCTTATAAATTCGGCTAGCGTCAGGGGTTAAATGTGGCCCAAACTGCTTTAGATAGTCGCCTAGTCGGTTTTTGTGCTCGTAAAGCTGTTCTATCATGACAACTGCATTGGTTCGCGCTTCTGCGTAGTCTGCTAGCGTTTTGGTTATTTCTGGCAATCCTTTTCTCACTACTCACCCTCCTTGATTGATTTAAGCTTGGCTTGGTAATGCTCTGAAAGTCCGTCAATGCGACTTCTAAGCTCTTTCAGTTCTTTATTGAATGATTCTTCAAGGTCGGTGCCTCGGACGTCAATAACCCATTGTGAGATCTGGCGTAAACCAGAGTCTCGCTTGCGGTCATTCATTTGTGCGGTTGATGATTTCATATTCATTGCGGCGTAATCCTCTAATGTGTACATCTTCCCTTCCTCTGTTAGCTGATAATTGAAGTATATACATTATTTAAACGGTGTAAATGGTTTATGAGTAATTAAATAGAAATAAACAGAATTAATTTAGATGGGCTATAATGATTGGGCAGTAGAATTGCCCGACAATGCGGCGAAAGGTGAAAGCCGCAGACTACCTGTAACAAGGTCGAGGCTTTGCCCGGTAAAGGTTATCCGTTTGCTCTACCCTAAAAGGGCGCTCTAGCTTCGAGATGTGGTAAGTTACGGCAGATGAAAGGGCTTAGGTCTGCTAGCTTTTAAACATGCCCGCTAGCTGAGTAGTAGCGGGCAACTATTCGGAATTTCCTAATAGTTCGATTTACTTAATATCTCCACAGTTAAAACAAATCTCTTTACTTAGATTACTCATATGACTGGTAAATAGATGCTCACAAGGCTTGTAAGCTGTTCTATTGCGATACCATCGTCTAACCTCGTAGATAGTGCCTACCATGGCAATAAGCCAGATAGCGGCAAATAGGCAGGACATAAAGAAACCTGTGTCAGTTAGGAATAAAGCGTGTATTTCGCTCATTTGTTAGCCCTCTTAGCTGCTTTGTATTGATCTATTAATTTATACGCGGTTATGTAGTCTTTATCTTTAAAGAACTCGTTTAGTTTCTCATGAGAAATACTCTCTCTTTCTCGAACGTCAAATTTCTTTGCTGGGCTGCCTTGGCGGTCGTAATACTTAATGCCCGTCATAATCCGTTTCTTAGATCGTCCGTGAAAGTTGATTATCTTATTGCAATCACCTTTGTATCTAAGAAATAAACGCTCAGCAGGCTTTAGGCCAATGCCTACCAGGTTTAAAAACTCTGCATCATTCATTGGCTTGCCTTCTTTGCTAAGCCATTCACGGCTTAGCTTGGATGAGTTGCGGAAGTTGCAATCTTAATCTATTCCGCCCTTTTCTAAGTTATCTAAGCACATGGCAGCGATTGAGTTTTGGCCGCTTAGTCGATTGGCGTGATGTATTGCTAGATTGTTTAGGCTCATTATTTTTCCCTCATTGGGTATGCGTCAAAGCCATTTTTCCTGGCATTGTGGATTGTGAATTTTATAGCGGCTCTAGTGGTATTGAAGTACTCACCAATAATTGAATGCTTCAATCCGCAATTTGCCATTTCGAACATTAATATAATATCTTCAGCGTAATACTTTTGTATTTTTTTACCGGTGTTCGTTGGTGCCTTGGTACCTGCATAACTCATCATTGTAATTATTGAGGACATACTCCTATCAACTACCAATTTAGCCTGCTCTAAGCCTCCTTCAGAATAAGCAGCTGAGCAAAGTTTTATTTCTTTACTAGTCCAGCCCTTGCCAGCCATTATTCGCCCTCTTTTAGTAGCTCATCTATTTTTTCTTCAAGCTCAAGCGCTTCATGCTCGCTAGGTATTCCGTCAACAAAAATTTGTCCGCCATTCTGAAATTCATAATCGCGCCACCCTTCATTGCTGAAAAGCTCCTTAATAGCATCTATCGTCTTTTCGCTCATCTTGGTTCCAGTCGTGCAGATGTAGAACTCCTCTACTTGATATACGCTCATTTACTTAACCCCTTTCTTTAATGTCTTTAACACTTTGATTGAAACAGTAAGCCCGCAGCCTTTATAGCCAAGGCCGCGACCTAATCGCTCAATGGTCTTTATAGTCATGCCGCCAGATTCAGAAGCCTTTGTTAACGTGCTTCGACTCTTAAATCCGCAGTGCTCAGATAATTGGTATAGGTTATCGAATTTACTATCTTCTAAGATAGAAGCGAGGCCATGTGCTACATCTGCCTCTAGCATTGATACGTCAAACTCATTATTGCTCATTTGGTAATCCTTATTAAGTAGAGCTACATAGTAATTAAATAAATATTCAATATCAAGTAAAATAATGCTTGCAAGTGAATAAAGATTTATCTAAGATGACTACAGATTAACGAAAGGGGGTTTGAAATGAACGAAGAAGTATCAGTGGATAATCTAGCATACGGTTGCTCAGATCATGGCGAGCTAATTACCAAGATTGAGGCGGCTATTCATTTGGGCGATAAGGTTGTTTATATGGAATCGTCAAGCCATGTTGCTGAAGCGTATAAAGAAACGGTTTCTATTTTATCAGCTCAAGATTTGCTAGGCGAAGAAGATGCTATTAAGCACCTAGTAAATATTAAACACGGCAACACTAATAATGATTTTGCATCTGCATTAGATGAGCAAATATCAAATCTAGCTGAAATAGCAGCTCGTAGTTATAGGGGTGAATATAATGTCTAACTTAGATATATGGAATGGGTTTGAATCTACAAATCCAGATTACACAAAGGCAAATAATCAGGGTGGTAGGAAGTCTACTGCAATAACGCCTGTCTATATGGTAAAGCTTGCAACTGAGGCTTTTGGGCCTATTGGCATAGGCTGGGGGTACAAGGTAGTAGAGGAGCGATTTGATAACACGGCCCCAGTTACTCTAATTAATGGAGATAAGGCAAACGGAAAGCTACCTATCTATATGCTTGATAATGGGAGTATTGTTTATGAAAGAACACATACGGTTCTTATTGAGATGTGGATCAAGGGCAGTGATAAGACGTTTTCTCAGTATGGGCACACTAGATTCACGTACATGACAAAAGCAGGGTCTATGTATATAGATCACGATTACGGAAAGAAAAGCATAACCGATGCCATGACGAAGTGCTTGAGCCTCCTAGGTGTGTGCTCTGATGTATACATGGGTGAATTTGATGATCAGAATTATCAAATCGCCTCAAAGCTAGAGCATGACCTTAAAAAGGCTGATGATAAAGACGCTGAATACATATCTAAGACTGAAGAATTTAACGCCTCAATCGAGGATAAGCGCCAGGCAATGAGTCAGTGCCCTAACTTCCAGTCGATGCAGAACGTCTATGGGATGGCAGTTCAAAAGATTGACCGTGAAGCGCCTATTCTTGGAATTAACGCAGCGGATGCAAAGGCGGGCATTGATGCCATGTATCACGAAATGAATAAGAAATTTAACGGGAGTAGTGAAAATGCAGCTGTATAAATTAACGGAAGCGACAAAAGAGGTGGCAGCCTTGCTTGATGAGGGTGTGCCATTTGAGCAGCTAGAAGAAACCTTAAAAGAGCTTGATTGTGATTTTCAGGAAAAGGCTAAGAATATTCTTTTTGCTATTGCTAATCTTGAAGCTGAAGCTGGTATGGCTGATGCTGAGATTAAGCGACTAAATACAAGAAAAACCACTAAAGCCAATCAGGTATCGAAGCTTCGTGAATACCTCTTATTCAATATGCAGGAAACCAAAACAGCGAAGGTTGATAATGGAGTAATGGCTGCGTCAATTCGTAAGGGTGCGCCCACACTGGTAATTACTGACGAAAGCTTAATACCTGTTGAGTTTAAGAGCATTAAAACCTCAATCTCAACGGATAAAAAAGGCTTACTGAAGGCATTAAAAGAGCTTGAAGAAGGCAAAACAATAGAAGGCGCTGAAGTTGGCGCTGGAAAAAACACACTAACCATTAAGTAGAGAGAAAAGAATATGTCACACACAGTATCAGGATCAATCCGTAAAGCTCCTTTCATCAAGGAAGGCCAGAATAATAACGGCAACTATACAATGTTTTGTTTTGAGCTTTCAGAGTTCAATAAAGGCTTTAACGGCTCTGAAGATTCATACACTAATTACGATATTGCTTTGTTTGCTAAGACTCCAGGCGCGATTGATTTTCATACGAAGGCGATTGCTGAAGGTTCGTTTGTTGTTGTTAATTGCGACAAGCTGTTGATTGATAAGCAGCAGGGCGGCAATGGTCAGGAATACATTAAGCTTAAGATGATGAATGCCAATCTTAGTAACTTCAGCAATCCGAATGGCGGAGTCGCTCAGCAGCCAGCACAAAATAACTTTGCACCACAACAACCACCACAGCAAGCTCCAATGCCGCAGTTAGGTTACTTTATGCCTAGCGGCCAGCCTTGTCCTCCTCAAGTAGTTCAAGGTTTGCAGAATGCAGGTATCCAAATGTGGCCAGCAGGTCAGCAGGCACCACCACAGTGCTGGACTATTCAGGGTTATGTTTAAAGTTAGTTAGTAGTAAGCGGCTATGGTTGAAGTTTTCGCTATAGTCGCTATAATTGTAATCAGGTGTGTGGAAGCATCTTTAGAAAATGTTTGTTGCAAGGCTTATTAGGGTTTTTAAGATAAAGCATGTTCATTCGGGTTAATCGCCTTGCTGAACAGCCCCTTCCAAGCTTGGACTTGTTTTATCTTAAAGGCCTTTTTTGTGTCTTAAGTAAAGTCAAAACCCTTTCTATTGAACCATTCACCTACTCAGATGATCGAGTATAGGTAGTGGTGTCTCGTATTGCATCCATCATCAAAAAGATAGTTTCACAACAAAGCTCAAGCGTTATCAACGAAAGCGGATAATGCAAAGTTAGCCAGAAGCGTTAAAAATGGTTAGCGGATTAGAAGGATGAGCATATTGACCTAATCTTACCGTGGTCAGTATTAAGCAGAGTTTTATTTGCCATTGGCTAGAAATAGTCTGATAGGTTCCAGCAAGAATTAAAACTGTACTCTGATAAGTTTGATGTGATGCCAAGTAAGTTAAGAATTAAACAAGTAGGGATTTGCTAATTATAGGCAAGAGATTCCTTCTAATGATAACTGTGTCTTAAATTTAACAGGCTATACACATAGCCGCACTATAGAGAGAATGATTATGAGTATGAATGAATTAGTAAAAAGTGTTGAAGGTTGGTCGAAGGATAAAAGTCTTGATAAGGCTGACCCTCGCGCTCAATTCCTAAAGGTGGTAGAAGAAGTTGGCGAAGTGGCTGCTGCCATGGCTCGTAACGACCGCCACGAATTGATTGATGGAATTGGTGATGTAGTTGTAACGCTTATTATTTTAGCTCAACAGCACGGCCTAGAGCTTGAAGATTGCCTAGATTGCGCATGGGGTGAGATTGCCAATCGTACTGGCAAGATGCAAGACGGCGTATTCATAAAAGACTAACTAACCGCCCATATGGGCAAAGGATGGGATTGTGAGTATTGAGAAAGCAGAGAGGGATATATTAATCTTATTCGCCTTTGTTGCCGGTGCACTTATATCTGGGATTCTGGTGGGCTTTACTGTTGAGCATCGCACTGAAGTAAGAGCGGCAGAGAACAACGGTTTTAGCATTGGCAGTGGTGTTCTTGAGCAGCAATGGCACTGTACCGAAATTACAAACCACACAGGCATCGAGTCTGCAAAGGCTCAAGTAGCTAAATATCAAACAATGGTAAGGGGGTAGTATGAAAGATCAGTATCAAAAGCGAATAAGTGAATACACAAAAAAGGCTCAAACGCTGGAATTGCAAGCAGAGCAAGAAATGAGGACTGGTTCAGGTGCTAGAGCATTGGAATTATGCAGAATGGCGGATATGGAAAAGATAAACGCTAAAAACTATAAGATAAGAATGGAGTCATTATGAATATCGGAAAGATGCTAGAAGTAGAAGAAGGATTCAGAAGCAAGCCTTATGTTTGCTCGGAAGGCTATCCGACTATTGGCATAGGCTGGAAGATTGGCCGTCATAATCAATCGCTTAATGATTTTGAGAGTATGACAATGTGTCAGGCAGCGGCTTACGCTCAGTGTGATTTTATGGTCGCGGGTATTACAGCTCAGCTATCTAATCGATTATCATTTTTCTATGACCTGAATGAAGCCCGTCAATGTGTACTGATTAGTATGGCCTATCAAATGGGTATCAATGGATTAATGAAGTTTAAGAATATGATTGATGCCATTGAAGAAGGTTGTTGGACTGATGCAGCTCACGAGGGTTTGGATTCTCGATGGGCTAAGCAAACGCCAGAACGAGCAGAGAGACAAATGAAAACCTTATTGCATGGAACCTGGAGCGAGTATGAATAACGATAAGCTATTGCAGGACATTAAAGACAAGGTATCAGCCATTGGAGAGGCTGTTGTTGCTCAATTAAAACCCTCTCACAACTGGAGTAATGATGAAATGGATAAGTGCAGTAAGTGCGGAGATAAAGATTGGATGGCGGATGAGTTTTGTTCCGAGTCTCTCATTAATAAGGTTGGTGATTAATGCTAATCGAAAAATGGGAAGGCCCAAAAGACGGGCAAATGTCGAAACTTGGTAAAAACCACTGGTCGGTTGAGCGATTGATTGACCTGTCAAAAGACTTTGAAGTTATGACTGTTCCGCTTAATCACTTGAATGTATACCACAACTACGAACGCATCACCTTGCGTGAAATGGCTACTTATATTCGAGCGGTTAATGATGCCGATTTAAGCTATCCAATAATTATGGATGAGGACGGCGAAATAATGGACGGTAGGCATCGAATAGTAAAATGCTTAGTTGAGGGTATCGATACAATTAAAGCGGTTCGATTTGATAAGAATCCAGAGCCATGCAAGAGGGATGAGGAATGAATGAATTTATTATAGTTGCACTAGTTATACTGGTATCGGTCGTAGTTGTATTCTCAAAAGCAATGGAATGTTATTTCTGTGGCAGCCGAGAGGTAGAAAGCAGAACAACATTCGGCACTCGCGGCTTGTGCGACAAGTGTCGGCGCGAAGGTAAAGAACTCCCATAATTTGCACCATGGCCCCTTCATGTTAATATATGCAAAACATGAGGGGTATTTATGGGTATCTTGACTGATATATTTGGTGGCGGGGCTGTTAAATCTATTGAGAGCATTGCTACTGAGTGGATAGAAACGGACATAGAGCAGGCAGAAGCTAAAACACTGATGATTAAAGCCTTAGACCCTAACGGATTAATGCGTAGGGATTTTGGTAGAAGGGTTGCTAATTTGTATACAATTTACCTAATCACCGCGCTGGCGCTTCTTGCTTTAGAGTTTTTTGGCTTTAAGGGTGAAAGCGTACCTGTAGCAACTGCAAAAATTACAGAGTTATTTGGACCTATAACAGCATTATTTGGCGCTATTGTAACGGCAAGTTTTGGTGTTAATGGTATGAATTCATATAAAGGGAAATAACATGGCCACAACAAAGAAGGTAAACAAAAAGCTTGCTGGTGCTGGTGCGTTTTACGGAGCTACAACGAAAACAAAGAAGTTAAAATCAACCGTATATAAGCCAAAGAAGAAAACCAGGAGCGCGTAATGATTGATTCGCTGGCATTTATGCTGCCCATATTGATACTGGCAGCGGCTGTTATTAAACGCTCTGAAATGGCTTTATGGCTTGCCTTGATTACAGGATTTGCAGCTATTATCGGTATGAGTGGCGCTCCGATTGATAGTATTATTATATTCTTTGCTGGTGCTAATCTTATTTTGATGCTGGCAGGTTTTGCTAGCTGGAGAGTTAATAAGAATACACTACCTTTGCTTATTGGGTTGCTTGCATCAATTAACGTGATAATGAACTTTACAAACTTAATTGCTTTGTTAAATACAGGATCGCTTCTCAATAGTGTTGGCATGGTTACTGGGTTTATTGGCTATACTCAGTTAATACTCGTTTGTATCATGGACGACAGCAAAGGTGTGCTAAATGAGTTGTTTAATGATGGTAGGAATTTGCTTTACCGCTCTATGCACATGGGTAGCAATAATAAAAACGGCGGGCATCATTAATGAATTCATTGAACACAGGTCACAACGGAACAAACTTTCTGCTTTACGTGATGACGATGCTAGGGACGTTCCTGACTGAGAACTGGTATCTAGTTATTATGGTCGTGTTCGGTTTAGTGCATGTTTATGTGGCATGGCAGCGCAATGTAAGAGAGCGCGAACTTCACGACATTAAACTTGCAGCAGCAAAAGACGACCTGGTGGGCGGTTAAATGAAATACATATTACTATTACTAATCAGCTTTAGCGCAATGGCTGAGTCAGATACTAAAGACCTTGAACGCCTTAATAGCGAGCTGATGCAAATATCACAAGAGCTAACCATTCAAAACGCCAGGCTAACAGTAAAGTTAAAGAAAGAGTCTGAGCTATCTAATAATTATAAGCTCTATCTCGAAAACATAAGCGAAATGTGCCTAAGTGGTAATAACTTTGTCTCGATAGGTGAAGGTGGCTCAATATATCGGTTTAGTTGCGATTTAGTTGAGGTGGTTGAATAGCCCTTTAATTAGGGCTTTTTTACGCCTATAGAAAATGTGATACAATGAGAGAAATTAATAGTCAGTGTGACAGGGTTGCACTTATGAACGGGGTTCTATGACTAGTAAGCAAAAGCCTGATTTAGAGCGGTTTATTCAGAGGTATATCGAAAACGGTTGTAAGGATGCTAAAGACGCAGCCATTTACGCTTACTACAGTGAAAAGACAGCAGATCAGCAAGCAAGCCGTCTGTTAAAAAATGTCAAGGTAATTAAAGCTGTAGAAGAGTATAAGAAGAAACAGCTTAGTGCGCATATTTGGCGAAAGGAAGAAAAGCTGGAAATGCTGCAAAAGATAGCATCTGGCGGCATTCGTGATGTAGTAGATAAAGACGGCAACATGAAAATGGAAAATCCATCGGCTAGTGTTGCAGCAATCAAAGAGCATAATCTAATGCAGGGTGATAATGCTCCAGTAGTTGAAGATGAAAAAGGTCAGTCTTTGAACATTACCTTTGATGTAAGAAACCCAGTGGGCGAAGTCAAAACAACTAATGCTCAGTCTTAGTAATCCTCAATCAATCTTCCTTAATGGCCTAAATACAAAGTATCGTGGCTATGTGGGCGGGTTTGGTTCTGGCAAAACATTTGTTGGATGCTTGGACTTGCTGCTGTTCGCTGGCAAGCATCCAGGTACTAGAATGGGGTACTTTGGCCCAACCTATCCAGCCATTAGAGATATTTTCTTTCCTACATTCGAAGAAGCTGCTGCAATGCTTGGCTTTACTTGCGACATCAAAGAATCAAACAAAGAGGTGCATATTTATCGTGATGGCAAATACTACGGGACTGTTATTTGCCGATCAATGGATAATCCTGCCTCTATTGTCGGGTTTAAAATATCTAGGGCGTTAGTTGATGAGATTGATGTACTCAAGGCAAAGAAAGCTGATGAGGCATGGAATAAGATTGTAGCCCGCTTGCGACTTGTTATACCTGGAGTGGAGAACTCTATTGGTGTAACTACAACGCCAGAAGGGTTTAAGTTTGTTTATAATAAATTCGCCAATAATCCTACTAAGTCATACTCAATGGTTCAGGCTTCAACGTATGAGAATGAAGAGTTCTTACCGCCTGATTACATAGCAACATTGCTAGAAACGTATCCCGATCAGCTTATAACTGCGTACCTTAAAGGGGACTTTGTAAACCTTACGTCAGGAACAATTTACCGATCCTATGACCGTATTAAGCATAGAAGCACTGAGACACTACAGGATGGCGAGCCAGTATTTATCGGCATGGATTTTAACATTGATAAGATGGCCGCCACCGTTTATGTGCTTAGAGATAAGGCTTTTCATGCAGTAGGTCAGATTAAAGATGGTTACAACACGCCAACCGTTGCTGATATGATAAAGCTTAGGTACAAGGATAAAGGCCATAAGGTTATTATCTATCCTGATAGCTCAGGCAAGAACAGAACTCGCATGGGTGGTGCAAGCGAATCCGACATATCAATACTAAAGTCAGCGCCTTATAACTTTCAGTGCAGATTTAAGCCAACCAATCCAGCGGTAAAGGATAGAATAAACGCGACCAATGCGGCGTTTGAGAGTGGAAGGTTGTTTGTTAATGATGAGTTATGTCCAGATGTTGCAGCTTGCTATGAGCAACAAACCTATGCTGAGAATGGTGAGCCTGACAAGAGCGCGGGCAATGACCATCAAAATGATGCTTCAACATACCTGATAGCTTACGAGCTACCAATACACAAACCTGCCTCTAAAATAGATATAAGATTTGGCGCATAACATAAATAAAACCGATGTGCTAACATAACGAAAACATAAATGGGCTAGATGAATGGCTAACGTAAAATATACAAATACAGAATATGTAGCTAAGGCTGATAACTGGGCCAAAACTCGGCTAGCCTGTAGCGCAAACGGAATTAAAGACGCAGGCATCTTATATTTGCCAATGGCGCTGGATAAAGACCAAGATAAATACACAGCATACAAGCAGCGCGCATTATTCCTTGGTGTAACTGGTCGCACTCGGTCTGCATTAGTTGGGGCAGCCTTTCGTGTTGATCCGACATTTGCTGAAGACTTGCCAAGCCAGCTGGATTTTATCACCAGTGATTTTGACGGGTCAGGCGTATCAATTGATCAAGTAGCTAAGCGAATGGTTAGCGAGATTCAAACAGTTGGCCGTAATGGTTTGCTGGTTGATTTCCCGACGGTGCCAGAAGGTGCTAGTCGTGAAGATGAGTTAAAACTAGGTGTTCATCCATTTGCTGCAAGCTATGCGGCTGAATCGATTATCAACTGGGAAGAAACGAAGGTTAATGGTAAGACTCAGCTCTCAATGGTTGTGCTAAAAGAGGTAACTCAGGAGGCCAGAGAAGGTGACGAGTTTGAAAAGGAAGCAGTAACACGCTATCGATCACTTCAGCTTATTAATGGTTTGTATGTTGTTCGCTTATGGGATTCAGAAGGTGAGTTAATTGGCGAGCCTTCAGAGCCTAGAATTAATGGTATGCGACTTGATTACATTCCTTTCTATTTCACTGGCTCAGAAGATAACAAGGCTTCAGTTGATGAGATACCGCTAGAGCCGATAGCAGAGATCAATATTGGTCACTATCGCAACTCTGCCGACTTCGAGAAAAATCTTTATATTCACTCTGGCGGGACAATGGTTGTTATGTCCTCTATGGACTCAGCAGAATGGAAAGAAGTTAATCCTAATGGCGTTGTAGTGGGTGCTGATAGCGGCATTAAGTTAATGCAAGGCGATGATGCCAAGCTATTACAATTAGAGCCTGCAAGCGCTGTTAATGAGGCAATGATTCGTAAAGAAGAGCAGATGATTTCTATCGGTGCTCGAATGATTACATCTGGCAATATCAATGAGACAGCAGAGGCGGCTAGAATATCTGCCAGCTCTGAAACTTCAACGCTAAGTACAATCGTTGGCAATATTGAAGAAACCTTGAATCGGGCGCTGGCTGTAATGGCTGAGGCGCTGAAGGTTGATGCTCCAGTGTATTCAATGAATCGTGATTTCTTTGACTCTAAGCTGACTGCTCAAGAGTTTATGGCAATCAATGTAATGTATGACGCTGGCCACATTGCTAGATCAGACGTTAAGAATATATTGCGTAAATCTGGAATTGTTGGTGCAGAGCGTACTGACAAAGACATTGATGATGAAAATGCGAGTGCTAGTCCTGTATGAGTACGACAGGCTATTTAATCGATGCAACAACTAGACACGCCATATTCGTTGAGCGCTATGGACATGGGCGATATAACGACCTAGAGCCAATCTTGAATGATATGCGCGATAAGCTGGTGGCTAGGTTGTCTAGTGAGAATTTGACCGACTTCCAGCTCTTTCGTGCTCAGGCTTTATTATCTGACATCGATGACATAATGGCTCAGTCATTCCAGCAATTCGAGTTAGATTTAAATGGCTATATTAGCGAGTTCTCAGAATACGAGGCAGGCTTTAACTCTCGAATGCTGCAAGGTGCCGTTAAGGTCGAAGTAGATATTCCAGCTATTGAGCAACTAAACGCAGCTATCAATAATACTGACATGGTATTAACTCAGCAGAGTGGCGCAGTTCAGCGAATGACGATTAATGAAGCTATTGATCAATTCAGCGTTAAGAAGTCCCAAGAGATTAGAGGCTTGATCAATCAAGGGCTTATCGCCGGTGAAACTACTGATGAGATAACACGCAAGGTTTCACGCACTGTAAATAAGCGAACTAAGGCGCAGGCTAGGTCTTTGGTATCCACTACGATTAGCGCAACGTCTAACCAAGCGCACAACCAAACTGCCAGGGCCAATAGTGATGTATTGCGAGGCGAGCAGATCATAGCGACCTTAGATAGCCATACAAGTGACATCTGTATTAGTGCTGATAAGACTATTTGGCCAGTGGATGAAGGCCCATTTCCGCCGCTTCACTGGGCTTGCCGGAGCCTTAGAGTGATGCTAGTTGAACAGAAATACGCCATACCAGGACTAGAGGGCACTAGAGCCAGTGAGACTGGGCAAGTATCATCTAATCTTAGTTATCGAGGTTGGCTAAAACTTCAGCCAAAAGAGGTAAGGGAGCGAGTCAACATAAAGAAAACCTACTCCCTCCAAGAGCTTGCGGCATTGGAGCCAGTTACTTTTCTTTAGGGTGCTTTAGCTTTTCTATTATGTCGCGAGTTACTGGTACTGCACTACGAATTAATATAATAAGGAGATCATCCACACCAAAGTCGTCCGCCTCCTTTAGATGAGCCTCAACATCAAATGAGTATCTTCTTAATGCTGTATTGATTACCGCAACCTCATCATCCGTAAAAGTAAAAGTGTTCATTTCTCACCTACATAAGTACTATCATTAACTTCTTTGTACGATCTTGGTTTGGTCTTAATGCCAACGCTCTTTAGCTTCTCGATCTTGCCGCCACAGGCCTTGAATTCGGCTATTTCGGCCTTAATCTCGGCTTCTTCCTTATTAGTCTATTAACCATAATTCAGCCCAATCCATTAAGCTAATCACGCTCATGAATACCCACTATTCAGTGAATAAATGTATAGACTATTGACTTGGCTCCTTTTTGTGTATAATGAAATTCAACGGGGCTGGGCCTCACTAAAAGAACTGGGTTCTGAATGACTGATAAAACGTACACGCAAGAAGAAGTTGAGGCTTTAGTAGCTGAGAAATTAGCGGCTGAAACTGAAGGCTTGAAGAAAAAGAATGAGGAATTGCTAACTGAAAAGAAGCAAGTATCTCAAAAGTTAACCGATTTTGAAGTGGCGCAGAAGCAGTCAGAAGATGACGGTTTAAAGCAGCGTGAAGAGTTCAAAGAACTATACGAGCGCTCAGAAGCAACGAACAAAGAATTACGCGAAACTATCATTGCTAAAGATGAAAAAGAGCGCAAAGACGCTTTAACACTGGCAACGGTTGAATTGAGTGGTTCACTTACCCGTGATACGACAAAGGCGGGGCTATTAGCAGAGCAGGCAGCAAAGTATGCAACCTACACTGATGGCAAAGTAATTTATGAAATTGGCGGTGTTGAAGTTGACGCGGCTGGATTGAAAGAACATTTAACTAGTGGCTTCGGCTTCTTAGTAGATGGTAGCGGTAATACTGGAAGCGGGGCTTCTGGTAATCAAGGCGGCGGGGCTGTCACTAAGAAGTTTAACGAACACACAGCAGCAGAATTAAAGTCCATCAAGGACAATGATCCTGCTAAATATGAAGCACTACGACAAACACGATAAGGAGCCCTAAATGGCTACTACACAACTAGTTGACATCATTGATGTTACTATTTTCCAAGACTTACCCGCTGTCAATTCACCAGAAAAGACGGCTTTCTATGAATCTGGTGCGGTTTTACGCTCACCTATGCTTGATGGTTTAGCATTAGGGCCAGGTAAGAAGGCTGAACTTCCATACTGGAACGACATCGACGCAGCTATTGAAGCAAATCTATCTAGTGATGATCCAGCCGCTATTGCAGCAGCTCAGAAGATTACACAAGGTGAGCAAAGCACACGCAAAGCGATGCTAAACAAGGGGCTATCGGCCTCTGACTTAGCAAGTGAGCTAGCAATGGGCGAAAACGCCATGCAGCACATTCGCAACCGCACTGATAAGTATTGGACTCGCCAATGGCAGCGCCGTTTAATCGCATCTTGTGACGGTGTATTAGCGGATAACGTAGCGAACGATTCTGGCGATATGGTTCATGATGTTGCATCGGAAACTATTGCTGGCCAATCAGCAGCAACCAAATGGTCACGCGGTAACTTCACTAGTGCAGCGTTCACTCTAGGCGATGCGTTTAATAACACTGGTGCGATTGCTGTTCACTCTGCCGTATATAAGCAGATGGTTGACGCTGACGACATTGACTTCATCCCTGACTCTCAGGGCACGATGACAATTCCTACCTTTATGGGTAAGCGCGTTGTTGTTGATGACGGCATGACGGTTACGGCTGGTGCGACTGACGGCTTCAAATATACCACTGTGTTATTTGGCGAAGGTGCATTCGGTTACGGTAAAGGCATGGCTGAGTTCCCAGTTGAACTACAGCGTGCTGAATCAGGCGGCAACGGTGGCGGTATTAGCACCTTGTGGACTCGTGAGACTTTCTTGCTACATCCATTAGGCTTTCAGTCAACTGGCACTCCAGCAGATGACTCTTTCAGCATTGCTGAGTTGAAGCTTGCAACCTCCTGGGATCGTGTGATTGACAGAAAATTGGTCCCTATGGCATTTCTAATTTGCAATTAAAGACTAACTAGCTTTTATTTGCAGTAGCGGTATAATAGACCCCTTAAGATAGCATCAAGAGGGGTTTTTTTATGAAGTACGAAAAAGGAATGAAATGGAACAGTCTTACATTGGTATCAGATATTAATGGGGGAGACTGCTTTAGGTCTACTCACAAATCTGTTTTTATGTGCGATTGCGGGCTTAACCATTTCGCAACACTGAATAATGTAACTAGAAATGTGGTTAGGTTTTGTACTGCATGTAGCTCTAAGCGCAAATCTAAAAACAAATCAACGCATGGTCATTCAATATCCTGCAAGGATAGAAACCCTATTGGATATAACTGCTATACACGCTGGCAGTCAATGAAGCGTAGATGCAATAACGAAAGCGACAAGCGTTACAAGTCTTATGGTGGGCGCGGAATATCAGTTTCGGCAGAATGGTTAAATTCATACGAAACTTTTTTATCTGATATGGGCTTGCCTCCAACCGCCAAGCACCAGTTAGACAGAAGAGATAATAACGGAAACTACTGTAAAGAGAATTGCAGGTGGGTTACACCAATCAGTAACGCTAGAAATAAAAGCAATAATAGATTCGTAGAGATTAGCGGTGAATCAAAGACTCTAGCTGAATGGTCTGAGATTAGTGGGGTAAAATACCACACGCTAAAGCGAAGGCTTAATTCTGGAATGAAACCAGAGCTGGCTATTATCAACAAAAGAATTGAGAGTAGGTATATATACAGCACACCTAACGGAGACTTTGATAGTTTGAGCGCGGCTGCTAAGTCGTATACAATGTCTATAAGCGGAGTTAATGGCAAGTTCATTAATCCTAATTACAAGGAGTGGGTAAAGCATGAAAGAACCTAAACTAAATAATGACGGCCTAGTACCAGGTCAAGAGGTTGATTTTGCAACCTTAATGAAAATCAACAACAAACATAAATCTGAGGCTGCAAAAAATGGCAATATCACTAAACAGCCCAAAGTAC
>ERZ1027208.131-NODE-131-length-38916-cov-16.086848_pt1 | contig 38916 bp, 38 predicted proteins | sample MGYA00520867_ERZ1027208 | MGnify/ENA primary metagenome ERZ1027208 (study PRJEB33311, sample SAMEA4378413) | marine metagenome | biome: Marine biome; feature: Fjord; material: Water | collected 2014-07-20T08:00:00Z/2014-07-... | depth 75 m ...
CTCCCACAAAACATGACTCAATATGCAAATTAAACTAAAAATAAAAAGGGAGAAAACAGAATGAAGTTTAAATTTATCCTTGGACTGGCCTTGGCCACTCTATTAAGTGCATGCGGTAAAGAGCAGGCCACCACAGGTACAGCTGCGGAACCCGTACAAACCTTCAAATGGAAGCTCGTCACAAGCTGGCCTAAAAACTTTCCTGGTTTAGGCACCGGCCCAGAAAAATTCTCAAAAATGGTTGATGAAATGTCAGCTGGCCGTTTAAAAGTAAAAGTATACGGCGCCGGTCAACTGGTTCCTGCCCTAGAAGTATTTGATGCGGTATCCCGTGGCACAGCTGAAATGGGTCACAGTGGCGCGTATTACTGGAAAGGTAAAACCCCTGCATCACAGTTTTTCACAACAGTACCTTTTGGCCTAACCGCACAAGAAATGCATGGTTGGATCCACTACGGTGGCGGCATGGAAATTTGGCAAGAGCTATACGCACCCTTTAACTTAATTCCTTTAGCGGGTGGCAATACAGGCGTTCAGATGGGCGGTTGGTTCAACAAAGAAATCAACAGCATAGAAGATCTAAAAGGTTTGAAAATGCGCATGCCTGGCCTAGGCGGCGAAGTACTGGCTCGCGCAGGCGGCACACCGGTTACCTTGCCCGGTGCTGAATTATTCACCGCACTGCAAACAGGTGCCATTGATGCAACAGAATGGGTGGGTCCATACAACGATCTAGCCTTTGGTTTACACAAGGCGGCTAAATATTATTATTACCCAGGCTGGCATGAGCCTGGTTCAATGATGGAATTCACGGTAAACAAACAAGCTTTTGAAACACTGCCAAAAGACTTGCAAGCCATTGTCCGTATCGCCACACGCGCTGTAAACCAAGACATGCTTGATGAATACACAGCCCGTAATAATCACGCGCTTAAAGAGCTAGTAGGCAAGCACAAGGTGCAATTACGTGCTTACCCTAAAGACGTATTAATGAAGCTGCGTGACTTATCAGAGCAAGTAGTGAAAGAAGTATCTGAAAAAGATGCCATGACCAAAAAGGTGTATGAATCTTATAAGACTTATAAAGACAACGTTCAGGATTACCATACAATCACTGAGCAAGCGTTCTTGAATGCGAGAAACGCGAAGTAAATTACTAGTTAATAAGTGCAGCAATGGATTCTGCTGCACCTTTATAAAGGGATTTAGAGATGAGTCATGATACCGAGTTTTATACAGAGCAGACCATCGCTTCATGGGACGAAGCAGCTGATATTCATAGCAATATTAACTTTGATCTCTTGGAACAAGTTAGCCACGCTTCTTACAACCATCTAAATCCAGTATTTAATACACTAATTGATGACTATGGCGTTAAAAATAAATCGATTGCCCAGGTATGCTGTAATAATGGCATTGACCTTATTTCAATAAAAAATAAAGGGGCCGAACGCTGTGTCGGTATAGATGGTTCAGCTGAATTTATTAAGCAAGCCAATATACTTTCACAAGCAGCCAATCATCAAGACATTGAATATTTATGCAGCGATATTTATTCAGTGCCCAATGAATATCATCTCAAGTTTGATTTAGTATTCATCACTGTTGGCGTTCTATACTGGATGCCCGATATAAATCGCTTTCTAAGCGTATGCAGTCAGTTGCTGAAAACCGGCGGTCATCTTCTAATAGAAGAAATTCACCCGATTGTGAATATGTATGAAGAAGGTGCACCATCATATATACAAAATTCATATTTTGAGAATACCCCATGTAAAGATGAAAGTGGCTTAGATTATTTTACAAACCAAACCTATAAGGGAAAGCCCAATTATTGGTTTAGCCATAAGTTGTCAGATATATTGAACGGTGCGTTAGCAACAAATTTAAGTCTAAAGCGGTTTGATGAGTTATCTTATAACACTGGAAATTACTGTGCGGATCTAGAAACGATAGACAGTAATCCACCGCTGACAATGCATCTTGTATTTGAAAAAGGCATGAGTTAATACGAGCTTAGATTAGAGAATATCTTTTTCGATCACATCATGTGAAAAAGTGAGAAAAAAGTGAGTCAAAAAACAATTTGGCATGAACACCCAGTCAATAAATCTATTCGATCCGAGATGAAAGCACAAAAACCTTTTGTGCTTTGGTTCACTGGGTTAAGCGGTGCTGGTAAATCAACATTAGCGGGTGAAGTAGAGCGACTACTGACCAATCAAAATAAGCATACCTATTTATTAGACGGCGATAATGTTCGTCGTGGTTTGTGTTCAGATCTGGCGTTTAGTGAAGAAGATAGAGCAGAAAATATCAGGCGGATTTCTGAAGTTTCAAAGCTGATGTTAGATGCCGGAATGATTGTATTGGCTGCATTTATTTCACCCATACAATCACATCGTTCGCTTGCTCGAAGAATGTTTCAAGATAACGAGTTCATAGAAGTATTCGTTGATACCTCTTTAGCCGAGTGTGAAAAAAGGGATGTTAAGGGCCTGTATCGTAAAGCTAGATCCGGTGAAGTAAAAGGCTTTACAGGCATTGATGCTGAATACGAAGTGCCATCGAATCCTGAGATTCATATACAAGGTGAAGGCGGCACAGTAAAAGAGCATGCAGAACTAGTTATGGGTTACCTACATAAGCATGGATATGTAGAAAACACCTGTAAATGATTGACCAGTAATAACTTAATATAAAGACGAAATGGAAAATTTATCAATGTATTCAAAATTAATTCTAGGGCTCTGCTTTACAGTTTTAATGGCTTGCGGCAGTGAGTCAGAGAAAAGTAAAATTTGGTATATAGAAGATTCAGATGCATATATTCAAATATTTGAAAGTGGCGCAACCAGAAAGTATATATGCAGTGTCAATAACGGATATCAACAAGACACATTGTTTAATGGGCACTTAACAGCAAATGACTTAAACCTTGAGTGGTTAAATAAAACCTACCATTACCAATTTTTAGATAAGAACAGTGCCGCTCAGTTTGTATCAGAAGACGAAACGATAGATCTGATTGCAGCAGAAAATATACCTGATCATTGTTTTAACAATGCTGTTAGTATTACCTCATTCTCTCCTGATTTAATTCTAGTAGAAGGGCAAAGTAATATTTCGATCAGTTTTGATTTTCGCAGCCTTGAGGATACTGATATTCAAATTTACTTTGGGAATGCAGATTCAGATGGTGAATCTATGAATACAAGCTTGTACTCTGATTATGTGAATGAAGGTGCTGTTAGTAGTGATGTACTGCAAACAAGGTTCTTCCCAAGTATTGAAGAGATTGGATCGGATGCTAAGGTGGGTATATTCATGCACGCAGAGGTCGAAGGAAGAGCATCAAAGTTAATCGCTTATGATGTAATTAACGTGGAAACATTTGGTTTCTCACATACTTCAGCGTCCAACTCACTAAACACAGATTGTTTGACGTGCGTATATTCACACTTTGTAGTGCCGAGCCCATTTAATTAAATAAAAAAGGGAGCCATTGGCTCCCATTTTTTTGCTTACTAAAAATAGTCTTACTCATCAGGCACAGGTCTAATACGACCAGCTTCATCAATGGCCACATACACAAATGTCGAATCGCATACCTTGGTTAGCTCATCGTAATAAGTGTTTTGGCTCCACACTTCTACGTTGATTTGAACCGAGCTTTTGCCAATGTCTTTCACCTTGGTGTAAATGCAAATGGCATGACCCGCTTTAACCGGAGATAAAAACGTGGTGTTTTCACTGGCCACCATGGTTACGCGACCTTGTGCGATCATACGGGCGGTATCTTCAGCACCCATATCCATCTTGTCTAACACCCAGCCACCACTGATATCGCCACTGGCATTTGTATCAGCTTGAGTCGGTATAATCCGTAAGGTCAGGCGACCGTTCGGTAGGGGGGTATCTTCTGTGTATTCCGTCATAGTTTTATTATTGTAGTTAGCAAGAGTCGTTAGCAAGTTTAATTGGCAAGTAATGTATGAACGCTTTGTACTCCTTATGTTCAATTAACTCAAGCAAACAGTATGTTCCCCCCATAAAAAAGCCCTATTAGTTGAACCAATAGAACTTTTTATGATGCGATTAATAAGTAAAACTTTTTAGTGAATCGGCTTAACCGTATATCAAATTTGGTAACCAGGTTGCCAAACTTGGCCAAATAGAAAGCAATAACAAAATAACGAGCTGAATCACAATGAACGGCATCACCCCTTTATAGATATCCATACTGCTGACTGTATCGCCAGCCACACCGCGTAAGTAGAACAGGGCAAATCCAAACGGCGGTGTTAAAAAGCTGGTTTGTAGGTTGATGGCGATCATGATGCCAAGCCAAACAGGATCTAACCCCATGGCCAGTAATACTGGAGCAACAATGGGCACCACTACAAAAGTGATTTCAATAAAGTCTAAGATAAAGCCCAGTAAAAAGATCACAACCATAACCACTAACGTGGCGCCAATGACGCCACCGGGCATGTCTTCGAATAAGCTTTCTACTAGTTCATCACCACCGTAACCTCGGAACACCAATGAGAACACGGCGGCTCCAAAGAAGATCAGAAATACCATGCTGGTGACGTTTAAAGTACTGTTAACGGTTTCTTTTACTTGTTTGAACGATAAAGATTTATTCCACCAAGCCAGCAATGTTGCGCCTACGGCACCAACGGCGGCGGCTTCTGTTGGGGTGGCGATACCAGAAAGTATGCTGCCTAAAACTGCAAAGATAAGCAGCAGCGGTGGTGCCATTTGTTTAAGGGCGGTAGAGATGGATATACCGCCTTCTACCTTTTCCATGGCCGGTGCTACTTCAGGTTTTAGCCAGGCTGTCACAAGTACATAAATGGCGTAGGCAACCACAAGCATTAATCCAGGAATCACAGCGCCCATGAATAAGTCAGCAACCGAGATGGTTTCAGGGCTAAAGATGCCCATTTTTAGTTGCGCTTGCTGATAAGAACTAGACAGAACGTCAGCCAATAAAATTAACGCCATGGATGGCGGAATGATTTGCCCCAGCGTGCCGGTTGCGCAAATGGTGCCGGTGGCCAATGACGGGCTGTAATTGTTTTTAAGCATGGTGGGTAAGCTGATCAGGCCCATGGTCACAACCGTAGCGCCAATGATGCCAGTACTTGCAGCTAATAAGGTGCCCACAATGATTACCGAAAGGGCTAGGCCGCCGCGTAATGATCCAAACAAACCCGCCATGGTTTTAAGTAAGTTTTCAGCAATGCGGCTTTTTTCTAACATCACTCCCATGAAAACAAACAGGGGCACCGCTATTAAAATCTGGTTACTCATGATGCCAAATAAGCGGTTAGGCAGCGCTTCTAAAAAGGCACCATCAAAGTGTCCGGTGACGGTGCCAAGTAAGGCAAACATAAGCGCCACACCAGAAAGGGTAAACGCGACCGGGTAACCCAGCATTAATACGGCACATACGGCCACAAACATGATTAAAGGCATGAATTCCATTACAGATGCCCTCCATCTAAATTAGGGCCATCGTCTAGGTCTAGCTCTGACAGCGAACGACCTTGAAGTACAAATATGTGTTTAATGATTTCTGCCACACCTTGTAGCATCAGTAATATGGGCTGCAGCAGTAATAAGCCTTTTAAAAGATAAAGCCAAGGCAAGCCGTTGCCTTCAATACTGCGTTCATTCATGTTCCAGCTACTTTCAACATACGGGTAGCAGATGAATAAAATAAATATGCAGGTTGGAAATAATAAGAACAGGGTGCCTAGTAAGTTAATCAGGGCTTTTTTCTTTTCTGTGTAATGTTGGTAAAACACGTCCACTCTTACATGGCCGTCATGCTTCAAGGTGTAGGCTGCACCCAGCATGAACAGGCTGGCATGTAGATAGGTCATGGTTTCTTGCAGGGCAATGGGGGCCCAATTGAAGGCATAGCGTAAGGCCACGACCAAAGCGGTATTCACCACTAAGATCAAACCTAGGTAACCGGTTATCAACCCTAATCGCTCAATGAATTGTGTAATAAAGCGGTGAAAGTGTGTCATATGTAGCCGTGAATTCTTATTTGAGCGGCATTATAACCATCTATGGTGGCATATTCTTCCATTCTTCGAAAAATTCTTAAACCCTTATGTTTAAAGGGTTTCAAGCCGATTAGCCATTGTCGTTACAAAAATATTGCATAAATATCAGCTCGTATTAACCGCTGTAATATAAATGTCATATTTGTGAAATATATTAAGCATCGTCAAACGAACTCAAGAAACCTCCACGAGGAGAACATGATGAAATTTAATAAGATTTTTGCACTAGCTGGCTTAGTGGCCAGTGTTGTTGCTTTACCGTCTTTAGCAGTAAGCGTAGATAAAAGCATTCCTGAATATACTAAAGCAAGCGGTGTATCCGGTAACGTATCCAGTGTGGGTTCAGATACTCTGGCTAACATGATGACATTATGGGCTGAAGAATTTAAGCGTCAGTACCCTAACGTAAACATTCAAATTCAAGCAGCGGGTTCTTCTACAGCGCCCCCAGCGCTAACCGAAGGCACTTCAAACTTGGGGCCAATGAGCCGTAAGATGAAAGACAAAGAAATTGAAGCGTTTGAAAACAAGTTTGGTTACAAGCCAACGGCTATTCCTGTTGCCATCGATGCACTAGCGGTATTCGTTAACAAAGATAACCCAGTAAAAGGTTTAACCATTAAACAAGTTGATGCGATTTTCTCGACTACTCGTAAATGTGGCCTAGCTAAATCAATTAATACTTGGGGTGATACAGGTTTAACAGGATCTTGGGACAACAAAAAAGTAGAGCTTTACGGTCGTAACTCTGTATCAGGCACATACGGTTACTTTAAGAAAAAAGGCCTTTGTAAAGGCGACTTTAAAAACACAGTGAAAGAACAGCCTGGTTCAGCATCTGTTGTTCAAGCTATCTCAGCGTCTTTGAACGGTGTTGGTTACTCTGGTATGGGCTACAAGACGTCAAGTGTACGTGCCGTGCCTTTATCTAAAAAAGGTGGCAAATTCATCGAAGCCACACCAGAAAATGCGGTTAAAGGTACTTACCCATTGTCTCGCTTCTTATACGTTTACGTAAATAAAAAGCCTAACGATGCATTGCTTCCTTTAGAGCGTGAGTTTATCAAGATGATTCTTTCTCAAGAAGGTCAAGGCATCGTAGCAAAAGATGGCTACATTCCATTACCAGCAAAAGTTGTTAAGAAAACAATGAAGAAATTAGGTCTATAATAAAGTCCTAATATCTCAGAAGTAAGCGTTAGCGGGGCATTGCCCTGCTAACGTGTATTTGAAAGAAAAGAAAAAACTGTAACAAATAGTACATAGCGATGTTTCATGCTGTTGCTTTTAGAAACACCCGTCGTCAACAGCATTAGGTTAACGAAGTAGATAAAATTATGACAACATCACCGCCAGAGTTAGACTTTAATACACCCGCCTTGAAGCGTTATCGTAAGGTACGTGCCCTTAAAGATAAATTCGCCAATTGGGGCATTGCGTTTGGTGGCCTCAGCATCATTGGTGCTGTGTTACTGATATTTTTCTACTTGTTGTACGAAGTTGCACCCATGTTTGTACCCGCTGATATTGAGCAGGTAAACCAATATGATATTCCCGGTGCTCAAAATTCTCCAACGTTAATGTTAAGTATGGAAGAGCAAGCCGAAGTGGCATTGCGCATTCAGGAAAACAATACATTAACGTTTTTCTCAGTTAAAAATGGCGATGTATTACAAAGCCAAAAACTGCCATTGAACGGCGATATCACGGCGTTTGATATAAGCACACATGGTGGCCGATTAATGGCCGTTGCAGGCTCAAAAGGGCAAGCTTTATTAGTTAAGCATAACTATAAAGTGACTTACCCTAACGATGTGCGCTTAATTTCACCCTGGTTAGAATACCCTTACGGTGAAGCACCAATCGATTTATTTGAAGATGGTCATGCCATTAAAAGCATTACCTTACGGGACGGTGAAGAAGCGCTCATGATGGCGGCACTTGATGCCGATAATAAATTAACAGTTAAGCGCTATTTAAAAGAAGAAGACTTTATTTCAGAAGAAGTGGTATTAGAAGAAGAGGCCATTTCATTACCGAACATTGCAGGCACTATCAACCAGGTAGAGATCGATCAGGCTATGAACTTTATGTTTGTATTAGCCGATCAGCGTTTATTGCACGTGATCAATCTGAATGATGAAACTTTAGAGCAAACCGTGACCCTTGATTTAGTGGGCACAATAACCAGCATGACATTATTGCTGGGTGAAAATTCATTATTGATTGGTAACGATCAAGGTGTGATTAGCCAAAGATTTATGGCTCGTAACCAAGAAGGCGAATGGCGCTTACGTAACGTACGCAGCTTTGAAATGAATCAAGGCGCTATTAAAGCCATTGCCACCGAGCAGCGTCGTAAAGGGTTTTATGCGGCAGGTGAAGATGGCCACATTGCGGTTTATCACAGCACGGCGCATCGCACGTTATTGAATGAAAAACTGGTCGATGGCGAAATTCTAAACTTAAGCATCAGCCCACGAGCCAAAGACCTTTTGGTAGAAACAAACGGCACCATTACCCATTTTAAAGTCGATAACGAACACCCAGAAATTTCATGGGCGTCAATGTGGGATGAAGTGTGGTACGAAGGCTACAACGATGCCGATTACACCTGGCAGAGTTCAGCTTCATCAAATGACTTTGAACCTAAGTATTCGTTAGTACCTTTAGCCTTTGGTACATTAAAAGGCGCGTTCTACGCCATGATGTTGGCCGCACCGCTAGCCATTGCAGGCGCTATTTATACCGCTTACTTTATGGCTCCAGCATTGCGCAGAAAAGTAAAACCCATTATCGAATTAATGGAAGCGCTACCCACCGTTATTCTAGGTTTCTTAGCTGGTTTAGCCTTGGCGCCTTTTATAGAAAATAACTTACTGGGCATCTTTGCTGTTCTAATTATTTTACCCATGGCCATGTTGCTGTTCGGTTTTACCTGGGCCAATTTACCCGCAAAAATTCGACATCTACTGCCTGAAGGCTGGGATGTATTGCCTTTGATTCCTGTAATTATATTAGCCGGTTGGTTTGCCATTGAAATAAGCCCAAGCTTAGAGGTTCTATTTTTTGGTGGCTCAATGGTTGATTGGTTAAATAATGATTTAGGTGTGGACTTCTCGCAGCGTAATGCATTGATTGTTGGTTTAGCCATGGGCTTTGCGGTTATCCCGACTATATTCTCAATTGCCGAAGATGCCATTTTCAGTGTGCCAAAATCATTAAGTTACGGCTCATTGGCATTAGGCGCGACCCCATGGCAGACCATGCTTAAGGTGGTTCTGCCTACAGCTAGCCCAGGTATTTTCTCAGCCTTAATGATCGGCCTAGGTCGAGCCGTTGGCGAAACCATGATCGTACTCATGGCCACAGGTAATACGCCAATAACCGATATTAATATATTCGAAGGCATGCGCACATTAGCGGCTAACATTGCAGTAGAAATACCAGAATCAGAAGTGGGCAGCACCCATTACCGAATTTTATTCTTAACCGGTTTTGTATTGTTCTTATTCACCTTTGTGTTTAACACCGCAGCCGAAACAGTGCGTCAGCGCTTACGTGCTAAATACGGACAGTTGTAGGAGATATGAATATGAAGAACTCAACTAAAGATAATGCCATGAACGTATCATTCTCAGAATGGGTTAAATCTGGCTCACCATTTATTTGGTTAAATGCCGGCGCCGTGGCCATCAGTATTATTATGGTTATCGGGCTCATCGGATTTATCGCAGCAAAAGGCCTGGTGCACTTTTGGCCTGCTGAAATTGTAGAGGCCGAATACACCTTGCCCGGTAATGCTCCCGCCAAAATTCTAGGTCAGGTAACCGATTCTGAAATGGTAAGCGCCATTCAGCTTAAAGCCATTGGTCTAAAAACTGAAAACGATGCCATTGAAGCAAAGCGCATCTTATTAAAAGTAGGTAACCGTGATGTGTACGGCGGGGATTTTCGCTGGGTACTGGATCATCACTTAACAGAAAAAAATTATCCAGAAACGGCCATGGCCATAGAGCGTCGTGAGTGGGGTAACTTTTATGGTTATCTAGATAAGGTGTATGAAGGCCATGAACTGGTAGCGGATGTATCTCAAGACCAAGCAAAAGCGTGGGATCACTTCCAAACCCTAATTGTGCGTGCATTAAATATTCATGACTCAATTATGGAAATTCAGAAAGGCGAAATTGGCAGCATTAACTATGAGTTAGAACGTCTACGTTTAAAAGAACGCTCGTATGAGCTAGATAAAAAGCTAACACAAGAACGTAAAGATGAGCTGACAAAAGAACGCGCTGAATTAAACGCTGAATACGAAGGACATCAAGTTGAGCTTACCAAGTTATACACCGACTTAAAGCGTGACCATTTTGTGGCAAAAGAAACCAATGGCAAAACCGTTGAAATTCATATGTCAGAAGTGGTTAGAGCGTTCCGCCCTAACGCCATGAGCGGTTTTGAAAAAGTTGGCCATTACTTCGACAAATTAGGCGAATTTTTAGGGGATGACCCTCGCGAAGCAAATACAGAAGGTGGTGTATTTCCTGCCATATTCGGCACCGTATTAATGGTGATATTAATGGCAATCATGGTGACACCATTAGGTGTTGTTGCAGCGGTTTACTTACGTGAATACGCCAAACAAGGGGCCATAACAAATATTATTCGTGTGGCGGTAAATAACTTGGCTGGTGTACCTTCCATCGTTTACGGCGTATTTGGTTTGGGCTTCTTCATCTACTTTTTAGGCGGCACCATTGATGAGTTGTTTTTCCCTGAAGCTTTACCTTCACCTACCTTTGGTACATCAGGTTTGTTATGGGCATCTATTACCTTAGCGTTACTTACTTTACCGGTTGTGATCGTGGCCACTGAAGAAGGCCTAGCCCGTATTCCAAGAATGATTCGCGAAGGCTCATTAGCGCTAGGCGCAACCAAATGGGAAACATTAATCAAAGTGATTTTACCAATGGCCAGCCCGGCCATGATGACTGGTGTGATATTAGCGGTGGCTCGCGCCGCTGGTGAAGTAGCGCCCTTGATGTTGGTAGGTGTTGTTAAACTAGCGCCAAGTTTACCGTTAGATATGAACTATCCTTACTTGCACCTAGATCAGAAATTCATGCACCTTGGCTTCCATATTTATGATGTGGGTTTCCAAAGTCCAAACGTAGAAGCGGCTCGTCCATTGGTTTATGCAACGGCCTTGTTACTGGTCATTGTGATTGCGTTATTAAACTTATCGGCCATCGCCATTCGTAACCACTTACGTGAAAAATACAAAGCATTAGAAATGTAACGTGCATGGATGCACTAACACCGCGGTGCCATGCACTTACAAGGATGTAAGTGATAGAACGAAGCAGGATGCCAGAGTCGAGATGGCAAAGAGCGGTGATGTTCAGAGTTATCAAAACCTGATCCTGAATAAAGAATTGAAAGCACGCGGATAAAAGATATGTAAATCATATCAGCGTTAACAAAATTAAAGATAGAAGACACAAATATGAATGAAGCAACTGAAAGAAAAGGCCATAGCATCGACATGTCAAACATGGGCCGTGAATCACGTCACCTAGACATTGCTGATGAAACAGCGGCGCTAACCGTTAAAGATCTACGCTTAAGCTACGGTGAAAAAGAAGCCCTGCACGGCATCGACATGATCATTCCTAAAAAGCGTGTTACAGCGTTCATAGGGCCATCAGGTTGCGGTAAGTCTACTTTATTGCGTTGCTTCAATCGCATGAATGACTTGGTTGATGGTTGTAACATCAATGGCCAAATTTTATTAGACGATCAAAACATCTATGACAAAAGTGTTGATGTTGCCGAGCTGCGTCGTCGTGTGGGCATGGTGTTTCAAAAACCAAACCCATTCCCAAAAAGCATTTACGAAAACGTAGCCTATGGTTTACGCATTCAGGGCATTAAGAAAAAGCGTCAAATTGATGAAACCGTAGAGTGGGCATTAAAAAGTGCAGCACTATGGAACGAAGTTAAAGACCGATTACACGAAAGTGCATTAGGCATGTCAGGTGGCCAGCAGCAACGTTTGGTTATCGCCCGTACCATCGCTGTTAAACCAGAGGTGTTATTACTGGATGAGCCCGCATCTGCATTGGATCCAATCTCAACGTTAAAAATTGAAGAATTGATTCACGAATTAAAAAATGAATTTACCATCGCCATCGTTACACACAACATGCAGCAAGCGGCGCGTGTAAGCGATTACACCGCATTCATGTACATGGGGGATATGGTTGAATTTGGCGATACAGATCAGTTGTTTACCAACCCAACCAAGAAACAAACCGAAGACTATATAACTGGCCGTTACGGCTAGACACTGTAGGAGGGCGCACGCGCGAGACAAATGAGGGTAGTTATAAAAAACCTATCGCGCGCAAGCCCCCTCCCACAAAGGCCGCTCTTAAAACCAGAATATAAATTTATAATGAGGTCATCATGGACTTAACAACAGACGCGCATTCACATCACATAAGCCAACAGTTCAACGATGAACTTGAGCATGTAAAAAATCATCTGCTAGAAATGGGTGGCCTAGTAGAGCGCCAGGTAGGCGATGCCATCAAGTCCATGATTGACGCTGATAGCGAGCTAGCCGTAAACGTACGTGCTACCGATAAGCGCATCAACCAAATGGAAATCGACATTGATGAAGAATGCACTCGCATCATTGCTCGTCGTCAGCCAGCCGCATCCGATCTGCGCTTAGTGATCGCCGTAAGCAAAGCGGTATCTGACCTTGAGCGTATCGGTGACGAAAGCGCTAAAATCGCCAAACTAGCCATGATGCTATGCGAAGAAGGCGAAGCACCCCGTGGCTACGTAGAGATCCGCCACATAGGCGATCGAGTACGTCGAATGACACAAGAATCATTAACAGCGTTTGCACGCTTAGATGTGGATACAGCCCTAGCTGTGGCTCAAGAAGATAAAGACGTAGATCGCGAGTATGAAAGCGCCATGCGCGAGCTAATCACTTTTATGATGGAAGACCCTCGCTCAATTAAGCGTGTCATGAACATCATCTGGTCGCTGCGTGCATTAGAGCGTATTGGCGATCACGCCCGTAACATCGCAGAAAGCGTCATCTACCTTGTTAAAGGCAAAGATGTACGCCACGTAAGCATCGATGAATTAGCCCGTCAGGTGAAGGCAGAGTAATAGGCGACTTTAGGCAGTAGATTCGGTGATCAGGCCGTTATTTGGGCAATTAGAGTGTAAGTGGTTGAAAAAGTTAAATAAATCGCAGAAAAGGGGTTGACGTAACTTCGAAAACTCCATAATATGCGCCGCATTAGTGCCGACATAGCTCAGCTGGTAGAGCAACTGACTTGTAATCAGTAGGTCCCGCGTTCGACTCGTGGTGTCGGCACCATTAATTCTAAAGCCCAGATTCTGTCTGGGTTTTTTTATGCCCGCTAGTTTGCTGTCACACATCTGGAACACAGATGTCACACATGTACTTACTTAAACGCGGCAAAACCTACTACTTCAACCGAAGAATTCGCACTAAGATGTTGAGGTTGTCCCTCGGTCTTTCCAATAAGTCTGAAGCTAATATAATCGCAGCTCGTCTCTTTGTTTTCACTAATAGTTGTATCAGGCGCGGTATGAATTACGAACAAATTAAATCCCTAGCGAAAGAAGAAGCTCAGCGTTTACATGATGAATGGCTCTATGAGCACTTTGCAGGTAATCCATTAACTGAAGATCAAGAACTCGGTGAAGAAGTCACTGTAGATAGAATTCGCAAGAGCCTTATCTTGGGTGACTTAGCAACTGATGAGCTCGAAGATGCATTGGCCTACATAGGGTATTCAGCAATGAGAATCCGAACTCAGAGTGAGTGGAGGAACCCTAATGGTATCTTGGATTCTTTTGTTCAGGGTCATGCTTACAGCTCTCCTCAAATAACTAAATCAAACCCTTTGTCTTCTTACTTGGATGAATATATTGCAGACTTGAAAGAAGGTAAGGAAAGTCTAAATGAATCTTCTTTAGAAAAGTATCGAATTGCAATATCTGACTTTATTGAAATAGTTGGAGACAAGGTTGCCTCTGATGTTGATCGTGCCGACGGTAAGGAATTCAGGTCTAAATTATTGCTCATCCCACCACATAGAAATAAGGCTAAGGCGTTTAAAGGGAAAACTATTGCTGAGCTTGTTGCTATGGATTTACCAAGAGATAACTGTTTAAGCACGGATACCATTAGCCATAGATTGATGCACACTAAGAGGTTCTTTGAGTGGCTGAAGGATACTAAACAGATCATTGATAACCCACTTAATAACGTGAGTATAGAATCAATTAGCCAGAGCTATCCACCTTACACTGAAGAAGATCTCGCAATGCTTTTTAAAAGCCCTGTGTACGACTTAGCCCACCTTAAGTGTTCAAGCATAGGAACAAGATCTCGTTGGTGGTTGATGTTGATGGCAACGTACACTGGAGCGCGAATTGGGGAATTGTGTCAGTTATCTCTTGAGGACGTCGTAACCAATGACGGGCATGTTTGTTTATCCATTAACGATAATGACTTTAAGACCTTGAAGACTGGAGCTGCAAAGAGATTGATACCAGTGCATTCAGTGTTGCTTGATCTAGGGTTTGTTGAATATACCGAAGGTTTAAAATCTATTGGAGAGAAGCGGCTATTGCCAAGCATTCCAAGTGCGACAGCTGCAAAGAAGGCGGGAGCGGCAGCGTCTGATTGGTATGGACAAAAGTATAGAAGCCAATTCCTGCCGAGATTTAAAGAAGAGAGGAAAGTGTTTCATTCTTTTAGGCATACATTCATTCAAGTGGCTATGAAGTCAGATTTAGACCTTGTGAAGCTTCAGCAAATGGTAGGTCATGAGAGTAAGTTAATGGGAGCAACGATGGTTTATCGAGGGGAAGGTTATCCTGCCTCATTATTGGTTGAGCAGCTTAAGAAAGTTCAATTCCCAAGTGTTGATGTTGAGTGGCTGCATAAAAACAACTGGAGAAATATTAAAAAGCCTTAACAATCAACGACTTAAGTGGCTTTTCTATCAGGTTGGGGTGTTGGTATAGGTCTGTGTGCATAAGGGGCTTAGAGGGGCGCTCAGGCGGTTACAGGGGTTGTTGAAAGCGATTCATTAAGGTTTCTAATGCACGTGTCGATCATTGGTTTTGGTGTAAGACCCTCAAGGAATTATAAGAAATGGATAAATATCTGATAGAGGCTGGTTGTATGGAATCCCTTGTGATACGTGGCCTGTAGAGTTATTTGTTAATTAACTGCACCTTTAGTCCGAAAGATCTCTTACAGATATATTATAGATAAGGAAAGATAGCCTAAGAATCTTAATGATTCTTTAAGCCTGCTTAGATTCCTTCTTGTAGACAAATACCAACACAGATCTATACAAGAGAACTTATTATTAGGTTGTACTTCTAGTTAGCCTAAAAAATATTAGAAGAATTCTGTGAGCCTTCACCTTGATAGGCTAATAGCTTCGATCACCCCCCGTATACACTTTTTCACAGCTCTAATTCTCGTAAGTTATTCTTTTAAACCATTCACTCTCAACGGTGTGTGGTTATTTTTTCTTTGCTGCTCATTAAGTGATCAACCCTTCTCTCAGGTGTTCATTGTAAGATATTTAATAGAACAGGTGTTCATATCGTGATTGACAAAGTATTGAACATGGTTAATCCTAGTGTTCGTTACTATGTAGTTATGAACAGGGAGCAAGACATGGCTTTGGTAGGTTATGCACGAGTGAGTACACAAGACCAAGATCTCTCAGCTCAGCTTGAAGTTTTACAGGAAGCAGGCTGTGAGAAGATCTTTCATGGTAAGCAGTCAGGTAAGTCTGACGACAACCAAGAGAAGCTTGATGAGCTATTGGCTTATGTAAGAGATGGCGACACAGTTGTACTTACCAAGCTTGATCGTATGGGGCGCAGCCTTAATCGTATTCTAATCATGATACAAAGCCTGCAAGACAAAGGAGTCGCACTCAGAACCATAGATGGTCAGGTAGACACCACGTCAGAGAACCCAATGCAAAAGGCTATGACACAGCTTCTAGGCGTGTTTGCTGAGCTGGAGCACTCAATCATTGTTGATCGGTTGCAGTCAGGGCGTGAGAGAACAGGGCGTAAAGGCGGTAAGCCTAGGAGCTTGTCTGATGAGCAGGTTGCAGGTGTTCAGAGGCTCTACTCGGAAGGGATGAGTAAGTCTAAGATAGCGATAGAGTTTGGTGTAAGTCGAATGACGATTATGAGGTGTTTGTAGTGCGTATACAGGGTTGAATATGTAGTGTGAGCCGCTTAGTTAGCGAGGTGGGCAGTTAGTCAATAGTATGTACTAAGAGACTATGACGTGTCATACAGTATCATACAGTATTGTGTAGTTCTGCATCAGTTGCTATAGTTTGTACGTGGAAGAGCTTTTGTAGTGGGTTTGGTCCTAGCCTTATACCCATTACAACGTAAGCCGCAGTGGAATTAGGAGCCACCTTGATAGTAGCGTCATACTAGTATGGCCGATTCTGACCCCTTAGAGCTAAAGAGTTGCTACGACTATCCCTTGTTATACTGAGCCTGCTTTCGCGGGCTTTTTTATTTCCCCCACTTTTGTACCCTTTTGGTCATTCCTCTCATAGGCCGATACTATTTCGTAGCTTATGCCTGATTCTGGAGAGCCGTTCTGTCCGAGTGCAACCATTCCATGGGGGGAGTTCACAACGATTGGGGCTTTAATGTAGTTGGCTCTATTTTTGTCTATTAATATTGAGGCTTCATCTTGCAGTATTCGGTTTACAAAGCTTGGGACTAGGTTGAAGTAATCCAAATTCAATTCAAGGCCATGCTTTTCATATATATGCCTTGCTCCTGTAGCTCCTTTTTTATTCGGATCATTTGGGTGACCATGACCTATATACCCAAGTTTTAGATAAATTTCACCGCCCAATAAAGGGCCAGAACCTTCAGGGATTTGACCAAAGGAATAGCCTCCTGTTGAAGGGTTTATGATCTTTTGATTCTTTTTGTTGCTCAGACCAGCAAGCACCTCTGTGAGTTCTGTATGTTTCAATCCGTTGCCTTAGCTTGCTTGGTGTGTAACGTGAGGCTTGTTATCTTTAGGCCTCAAAAGTAATGTTAGTAGACTACTGTGGATTAAATTATTAATCAAGCTGTAGGCCGCATAAAGACTGATATTTGCTGTGGATAACATGTGTATAAGTGATTAGTAGAAGCATCTTGTTAGTGTCCGCTAACGTAGCCAACTAAGTATCACCTCTGTTAATAGTTTTTGGAATGGTATTAAGCTGTAAATTAAAATAAATTTAATAGTTGGCGTAGAGCGTTGGTTATTGTTTGCTAAGAGCTTCAGGGGGATTAAAGTTGAGATGGGTGTTACACTTATGTCACACATTTTATTAATTCGTGTGATCGCTGAACTTGTAAGTCCTTGATTTTAAAGGGGTCAGGTCTGTTCTTGCTGATTCGTGGTGTCGGCACCATCTAATTTTAAAAGCCCGTCTAGAAATAGACGGGCTTTTTTCGTTTCTGAGGCTAGGTTTTCTTTCCTCCTAAACCGACATCATGATATCGGCTATGTAGCGATAGATTTTTCTCCATGCGATGGCCGTTTCTGGGCTCCAATTCTTCGAGCAGTGTTCTTGAAGACTTTCAATTAAAGCCTCTCCTACTGCTTCGTAATCCTCTGGGCTGGCTTTGAAGGGTCTATGCATTTCACCCAGTGCCTCTATGGTGTGTTCCATTTTATGAAGCACCATGCAGCCATTCACAATGATATTTAAAGTGTTAAGAAACTTCATTTTTTGCCGAGTTAAATCACTTGGAAATATTGATCTTAGTTGAGGTTTGCGTTTAAACAGCAATTGGTAAAAAAGATTTGAGAAGTCTATAGAAGAGGTATCTATGAGGTGGAAAGCACTCTGAATAAGGTCTGCTTCATGACGAGAGATGGGGTTTTCCATTATGGCACATCAAGATAGCTTCAATCCTTTTAGGATAGCTGGTTAATCAAGATATGTTGCGTAAGAGTTTAAAACGAAATACTCATATTTACCGTATACGAATCTTGGGCAGAAGTTAGGTTTAGCTTAACCGGCACATGTTGTAAGCCTGTTTCCTGAATGCCCCCTTGAGATAAATACCAAACCGCAGCGGTGGATATCTCAATCAAGTCCAGCTTAGCGCCATTGGCATTTTGATTCACTGAAAAGCCATCGTATTGATATTCATCGGAATACTGGCTATCGGCCACCTGGGTGAAGCTGTATTCAGGTAGGTCTTCAATTTGGTCGGTATTGGCTTGGCACATACTGAACGGAGCCATAAAAAAAGCCGCGCAGGCAGCATATAGACGAAAGTAGTTTTGTTTTTTCAGTGCGCGATTGATTTGGCGTTGTGTCACATAACCCAGTTCAATTAAGGCTTTGCCTAACTGAAGGTCGTTGGCTTTTTGATAACGCAGTGCTTCATCTAATTGAGAGCTGACAATTAAGTGTTTCTTTATCAAAAGGTCGCCAAGGCGGTAGGGTTGTTGCGACATATGAGACAGTCCGTTTCATGATTTAAGCTAATGAGAAGTGTGACACAAAGCTCATAATTAGTAAGAGCCCAGCTAGACTCATCTAGACTAGTAATCGCTCGTTCATATAGCCTGTGGTAATGAGTGAGATTATGTAGTTGGGGTATTTGTGTTAAATATCCATACAAAACAATGGGTTATGGGGCTATTTTAGAGTGGGTGATTCAGCGTCAAAAATATGAATTACAAAAAGACACGAAAGCCAAAAGCTATCTTCTATGCTGAAAGCAAATAATCAGGATAAGTGAATAATATGAATTGGATAACAGACCTATTGATTCAAGGGGCTTCTGAGATCAAACCCTATAACGGGCAGCTTGCAGTGGCCTTTGTGGCCACGCTATTGGTCATTTATGGCGATGCAATTAACAGAACAGTAAGGGTCTTTGTAAAGCCGTACCCGTTTGTATTAAGGATAACGGCCTTTGTTTTGTTGTGTACGCTGGGTTATGGAACCGCAACGGTTTGGGGGTCGAGTCAGGTGAAGCAGTTACTTGTGCAAATCCCAGACATGTATTTGCCGCTGGTGGTCTTGGCAGCCTTTGTTGTCTTGGGGATATTGGCAGAACGGTACCATAAGTCATAAATGAGAATTTAGCCCAAGACTCGGTTATTGGTTGCCCTTATACTGCTGGTTAAATCAAATCCTGACAGTTAATAATAATGATAAAAATATTCAGTGTTGTATTAGGGCTTGTGCTCTCTCAGTGGGCGTATTCGTACGGAGATACGGGGCATAAAGCGGTGGCCAGTATTGCATGGGAACACTTAACGCCTTTTGCGAAACAAAAAGCCGAACGCATTCTGGGCGCTGGTAAACAAAAGTTTGTTGAAGCCAGTGTATGGGCTGACCATATAAAAAGTGATGAGCGCTTTAATTATTTAAAGCCGATGCATTACGTAAACCTACCTAAAGATGCCGCCACCTATAAACAGTCCCGTGACTGTAAAAAAGACAAATGCATTGTTGAGGCCATTAAAACTTTCAGCAAAATCACTAAAAGTGGGTCTAAAAAAGAACAAAGACTGGCGCTTCGAATGTTGATTCATTTAATTGCAGATATTCATCAGCCGTTACATGCGGGTCTTAAAGAGGACAGAGGCGGTAACTGGTACGAAGTAAAATACGATGACAACACTGTTAGCCTTCATAAACTTTGGGATCACCAATTGGTATCGCGCATAGCGGAAGATTGGAAAGGAGTAGCCGCAGCTGTTTTAGAGTTAAATATAGAAGTCCCGTTATCTAATCCAAAAGCATGGGCAGAAGAAAGCCACAAGCTAAGCACTGACTTTGTTTATCAAGCTTTAGAAAATAGATCCGTTAGCCAGGATTACTTGAGCAAAGCGGATCAAATATCTAAAAATCAATTGGGTAAAGCTGGGTGGCGCTTGGCTCTGTGGCTGCATAAGTTGTGGTAATAACACCTTACTTAACAGGAGTAATCTGCTGATTGTTGCTTGGCAAAGACCCTGACTGTTTAGACGTTTCAATAACGAGATGATAATTGGGTTTAACTGAGGTTTAATATTTGAGCGTTTTTTAGAAGAGATCTAAAAAACGGAAGAGGCTAAAGTGACAGGAACAATCTTCCTGATTGTTTCCTGCCAAAGCACCCTAGGTCCACCTTCCAATAGCGGTCTATTCAATCCTTTGAACACTTTCCATGTTCCTGCAATCATCCTGATCGCTCGTCCTTGTGTGTAACAACAATCATCCTGATTGTTTAATCCTTTACTGCAATCTTCCTGATTGCTTGTCCTTATTTGTAACAACAACCGTCCTGATTGTTTCATCCGTTACTGCAATCATCCTGATTGCCTGTCCTTTGCTGTTCGTCCTGAACGAGTGCTACTTTAGCAAAATTCTATCTTTTGTCTGGCAGTGGTTAGGACTAATTATGGATGTTATTGATAGTGAAAATATGAAGGTGAGCAAACATGGGCTTTATCAGGAGTACATGTGTTCTAGATAGCGATATCTGTCGTAAGAACAATGGCTTATCTCACGACCCTTGTAAGAGATCTCTTACACGAGGGGTGTCGTAAGGCTTACCGTAGAATTTTGCTTGAAATGAGAAGAGGCTAAGTTGACGACTCAAGACTGTATTAGTCACAAAAAATTGGTCTAATCTATAAAAATGTTTCTATTTTTACCCACTCAAAACATCAAACTTTTTAAACATCTTAAGGTGATTTTTCAATCGGCCGCCGAATTAAATGATCCTTACATTGTAAACAAAAAAATACACCGGTTTCATCAAGAAACGGCTTTATCTGAATCAGAATTTGAAGGCGCTTTATTAGGTGTTTACGAAAATATGGAGCCTCATATAAAGGCCATGGTAAGTTGGGAATATTATTTACAGCAAGCCCAAAAAAATAAAGAGAAGATAGAAGCATCGCTAGTGGCGGCCAAAGCACCACCGCCTTTACTGGCCAGCCCGAAGCAGTACAGTAAAGTAGGTGTATTAAGATTATTCTCATCTTTGCAAAAAGCCAGCCTGTGGGACTCATATGGCGAGCAGCACAGGGGGGTGGCTATTGAACTGGATGTCTCACATGATTACTTTTCGCTGGCTCGATGCGATGGTGGCCCACAGATCTTTCAGGCAATTAATTACGATGATCTACGACCACCGCTGCCCACAAAGACCCAACCTTTCCCTGCTATATTTTGTCGGCCCGAGCATTATGCTTATGAGCAAGAGTATCGATTACTTCGGCTGTTAAAAGCTTCGGACAAAAGTGAAGAATTTAAGCTACCTAAAGCGGTCATTAAAGGGATTTATTTAGGTTTAGATTGTCCTCGAAATCTGGTGGACGAGCTGGTGCAGCTAGTAAAAATAGACCTGCAGTTTCGCCATGTGGTGTTGAAGCAAATGGCTGTGAGTGAAACCCATTTGCGGCTTCAGCCTTTGAACTTATCTGACTATCTCTAGGCCTATTAATAGAACGATGTAGGCACTCCTTATAGTAATTTAGAATTTCTGATTTGCACGACTAGTGTGCTGATTATGTTGTGCTAGGCTCAAATAAGGATGTAGTCAGAGATGGTCAGGGGTGTCCATGCAGGCATTAAATATTCTCGTAGTGGATGATGCTAATTTTATCCGAGATTTGGTCAAAAAGGCCGTTAAGGCACAGTTTCCTGCTGCCAAGGTAGAAGACGCTGCAGATGGTCTAAAAGCTCAATCTATGATGAAAAGTGGAACCTATCACGTGATTCTGTGTGATTGGGAAATGCCTAATATGAGTGGCCTAGAAGTACTGCAATGGATGCGCAGTGATGAGCGCTACGCCAAAATCCCCTTCATGATGATCACAAGCCGCAGCGAAAAAAGTCATATAATTAAAGCGGTAGAAGCAGGTGCCAGTGATTACATCGGCAAGCCGTTTAGTAACGAACAATTAGGCACCAAGCTTGCTCGCTTGATTTATAAGTTTTACAAAACAAGCCCCACACAAACAGCGCGCCAAGCACAGCAAGCGTCAGCCACTAACGCCAGTTTATTAACCGGAGGCAGTGCGCCAGCGGCAAAAGCAAAACCTGCTGCAAGTGCAAGTGGCGCAAGCCTGTTAACAGGAGGTGCCGCCCCCGCACCAAAACCTAAAGCTCAAGCAGCCAGTGCAAGTTTACTGACAGGCAATTCTAAAACAGAGCAATTAGTTGATTCAAAACCCGCTTCATCAGCAAAGAAAAAAGCGGCTCCATCCTCGGTGGCATTGGCCCATGTGCGCACATCGGATGGGCAAGAATTAAGGTGTATTGTCAAAGACATTAATTTGAATGAAATGATGTTAATTGTAAAAAGAGAAGAAGGTGTGCCCAGGCTATTTGATCAGGTAGTTGTTGATATTGTTAGCAAGTCAGAAGACATCGTTGCGCGGGTGAATTGCTTTGTGAGTGCTACGACATCACCTGATAAACGCATTGATGGTGAGCTGTACAACATGATGGTGCGCTATGATGATGTGGACCCAGAAAAACTAGAAGCCTTATCCAAATTCGTGGCTAAGATTCGTTAGAAAATGAATTAAATTAAGCCCACAATTTAATTTTGTACAATTCTTATTTAAGTTTGATTGCAGGTTAAACCGGCCCTCTAGCCAGGCTAATTGGCTTTATCATTTGGAAGGTAGCATGTAAACGTGCTGCCATGACCTAAAAAACTTTCGATTGTTAGCTTCCCTTCATGACGTAATAGCACATGTTTTACAATGGCCAACCCCAATCCGGTGCCACCGGTTTCGCTGTGTCGGCTTGGGTCGGCTCGGTAAAAACGTTCAGTCAGTCTAGGGATATGTAGGCTATCAATGCCTAATCCATTATCAGTAACGGAAAAGTAAATTCCCTTTTTGTTTTGGAAGCATTTGATATCAACGTTGCCACCCTCCGGCGTATATTTCACAGCGTTAAAAATCAAGTTGCTAAAGGCACTGTTTAATTCAGATTCGTTACCCATAACATTAATATCTTCACAATCTAAAGTGATTGTATGCTTGCCTGCACTGAAGGCTTTAGCATCGTTTTCGATGCGGGTTAAAACGGATTTTAATGGGACTTTTACATGCTGAAAATCATCACTGTTTTCTAACCGACTTAACATTAACAAGTCATCAATGAGGCTTTGCATGCGTTGGCTTTGTTGGTGCATTTGATTTAATGCTCGGCCCCAGCGTGGCTCTAAAGAGCCACCGTATTCAATCAGAGTTTCTAGATAGCCTGAAATAACAGTAAGCGGAGTGCGTAACTCATGACTGGCGTTGGCGATAAAATCTTGTCGCATGGCTTCTAATTGCTTCATGTGAGTAATATCACGGCAAACAATTAAGCGATCTTTTTTACCAAATAATGTCAGGTGGATTTGCAGTACTTGTTCCTGATTGATTGGTGATACCAGTTCTAATGGTTGATCGTATTGCGCGTGTTCAAAATACTCTTTGAATTCAGGGGCTCTAACTAGGTTAGTGATAGGGTGGCCAATATCGTGCTGCTCTTTTAGCCCTAATAGATTGCCGGCGGCATCATTCCACCATTCTAATTCAGCTGAACTGTTCACCATAAGTACACCATCACGCAGTGCGGTGGTGGAATCCTGAACTCGGCGGATGACGCCCTTTAAACGCTTACGGGATTTACGCTGACGGCGTTGAAGTCGATACACATCATCAAATAATGCACCCCATAAGCCATAGCTGTATGGGGGGTCGTTAATTTCAGAGGTTTCTAACCAAGATTGAAGCTTATTTAACTGGATGTAGTGCCAAATTAAATACCCCATACCGGTAATGGCAAGGCTCCACGCAACTAGGTCAAACATTACGCCAATGAGTCCGGCAAAAACGAACCCCATGATGGTTCTTTTAACAGCGTTGCGCCAATCTTGCTTCATACAGTATTTAACTTATTTTCAAATTACGATGCTTTGGTCGAGAAGCGGTAGCCCGTTCCGCGAACTGTTTGAATCAAATGCTCATGATCTCCGCCTAATGCTTTGCGTAAGCGACGAATGTGAACATCTACCGTGCGTTCTTCTACATACACGTTACCGCCCCATACCTGATCCAATAATTGCGTACGGCTGTAAGCGCGTTCTTGGTGGGTCATGAAAAATTGAAGCAAGCGATATTCGGTAGGACCAATGTCCAAAGGCGCGCTGTTTGCGCTCACTCTGTGACTGGTCGGGTCTAGTACTAAACCGTTGATATCGATAGGATTTTCAATACCAGCAGGGGTTGCTCTGCGTAATACGGCCTTTAGGCGCGCGACCAACTCTCGTGGAGAGAAGGGTTTGGTAATGTAATCATCTGCACCGGCTTCTAACCCTAGAATCTTATTATCTTCTTCGCCTTTGGCTGTCAGCATAATAATTGGGGTTTCACTGGTGCGTTCGTCACGTTTTAAACGACGCGCGAATTCGATTCCGCTTGTTCCTGGAAGCATCCAGTCTAACAAGATCATGTGTGGACTTTCATCGACGATAATGGAGTACGCTTCTTGCGTATTGCTGGCTTCTAGGCAGTTATATCCTGCCATTTCTAGGGCCACGGCAATCATCTCGCGGATGGACGCTTCATCGTCAACGATTAAAATCGTTTTACCCTGCTGTTTCATTGATGTGCTCAAATAATGTTAATGACAATGTTATTACACAATTAAAGTATGACAAATATGTGACAAAGCCGATTTCCATCACTGTCGGCTAATCCGAACTAGGAATCAATCACTTGATTTGGTCTTAATTAGCCACAACAGGCGTTCTCACCAGGTAATGACCCACAAGCCCTATAAAGATCGCTGCGCCAGCCCAGTGGTTATGTAAAAAGGCTTGGAAACATTTTTTGATATCACGGTCTTTGATCAACCATTGATGATAAGCAAAAATGGCCGCAACAACTAATATTGAAAGATAAAACGGCCAGGTAGCCTTAATGCTTGAGCCAATTAAAATAAAGCTAAATATGGTTATGGCCTGCAATGCAGCAATCATCAATTTGTCTGCATCACCGAACAAGATAGCGGTACTTTTAATGCCTATCTTTAAGTCGTCTTCACGGTCAACCATGGCATATTGAGTATCGTACGCCACCGTCCAGGTCAGTGTGGCGATATAGATCAACCAGACCACATCAGGTAAGGCGTTTTGTTCAGCAGCAAAGGCCATTGGCACAGCCCAAGCAAACGCGGCCCCTAATACAATTTGTGGTAGGTGGGTGTAACGCTTCATAAATGGATAAAGGCTAGCGAGGGCAAGCCCCCCAAATGATAGGTACACCGTAAATTCATTGGTGAACAAAACCAATATGAACGCACTGGCACACAGGCCTGCAAACAGTCCAAGTGCTTGTTTTTCAGAAATCAGTTTTTGCGCCAAGGGACGATGCTGGGTACGCTCAACATGCTCATCTACGTGGCGATCCGCGTAATCATTGATCACGCAGCCAGCGCTTCTCATGATGATCACACCTAAAATAAAGATGACAGAATTCGCAATACTAGGGTGGCCATCACCGGCAATCCAAAGAGCCCACAGGGTTGGCCATAACAATAGATAAATGCCAATGGGCTTATCTACGCGCATCAGTTGAAGGTATAGAGGTAATCTTGGAAAGCGAGATATTAACCAGTTCATAAGTAATAGCTGGATCTGAATGAGACATTCTGGCCATTCTAACGGCAAGCGGTGGTTTAACGAAGTTATTTGATGAGAAATAAAGAAGGTAAAAAGAACTCACTTACAAGTAGCGGCTTGTGGTTCACATTAAAAATAGAGCGTCGAGCCCAGCTTGATCGATCATTGATCAGCCCATGCTTCACCTCAATCTTGCCCCGGCTCATGTGCTTATGTTTAAACAAAAACTCTCCCAATGGTTTGTCTCGTAAAAACAGCAGTTGGCGTTCAGACCCTGTAAGCGTGCTTCTGGGTATCACACTGCGAGCAAATATTTGAGGCGCATTATCAATGCATAGCGCTACTTCGCGGATATAAATCTGCTCTCTGAAAGGGATGTCTAGAATGTGAGCTTCGGACAGTGATGCCCGACCGAAACCTGTATGTAAAACCTTCACAGAAAAGCGGTTTGGTGCAAGATTCTTTAGATTCTGAGTCAGCGATCCAGAATCTAACAGCCATTCTCGCCAAGGCTGAGCCAGCAGCGTATTGGGCATAGGCGAGAGTTTAAGCCAGTGCTGGTGTAAAAATGACGATGAAAAGGTTAGCGGCATGATGATCATAATGACAAATATCGGCAGCAGGATGCGACAACACATTCGTTAAATCAAGACCTAGCTAATTCAATGTTGATTTAGTGCGAACAATTGTACACCAAGCCAACATTGGGTAAGGTAGCGCGGCGCATTTTTTAAGGCGTCGTATTTGTTAGGAGAGAGACATGTCTCAAGATTATAAAAAGTGGCAGTGCATTGTTTGTGGTTGGATTTATGACGAAGCTGAAGGCTGCCCAGATGAAGGCCTAGAGCCAGGTACACGCTGGAGCGATATCGCAGAAGATTGGCTGTGCCCTGATTGTGGCGTAGGCAAAGATGACTTTGAGATGATCGAAATCTAGTCTTTAAAGAGGCTGCAAATCAATGCGGCCTTATGAAAAACAGTTGAGCAGTTGTTATGTATTATTGATACCTGGCTATGTTCGACTCTTTTTCAGCGTAACATCTCCGTTCGTTACGCTTCTATCGGCTAAATTACATGCACGCAATTCGTGCAGATAATTAACGCTCATAATGAATATAATAAACAAAAAAAGGGTTATTTTATGACAGCTCCTCTTGTGGTGATCGGTACTGGTTTAGCGGGTTATAACCTAGTTAAAGAATTCCGTAAGTTAGACGCTGATCGTGAAGTGATCATGCTGACAGCAGATGATGGTCGACAGTACAGCAAACCAATGTTATCCACTGGCTTCAGCAAACAGAAAGACGATGATGGATTGGCAATGAACGATGCGGGTGCCATGGCTGAGCAGTTCAAAGCTGAAATTCGTACCTTTCAGACCATTACAAAGATCGATACTGAAAACCAAACTGTATTTGTTCAAGACGATGCAATCCCTTACGGTGATTTAGTGCTGGCACTGGGTGCGGCGCCAATCAACTTGCCAATTAAAGGGGCTGATTTTGCATTGCACGTAAATGATCTAATGGATTATCAAAAATTCTATCAAGCGGTGCAGGGTAAAAAGCGCATTGCTGTGATTGGTGCCGGTTTGGTGGGTTCTGAATACGCTCACGATCTAGCTAGTGCAGGCTTCGCAGTGGATTTGATTGCTCCAGAACAGCAACCACTTACTAACTTGATTCCAGATGTCTGTGGGCAAGCATTAATTCCTGCGCTTGAAACCTTAGGTGTCACGCTGCACATGGAAAAAACAGCCAACGAAATTGTTGAGCAAGCTGACGGTTATAGCGTGATTCTGAATGACGGCACCACATTGGACTGCGACGTAGTATTAAGCGCTGTTGGATTACGTGCTCGTACAGCCCTAGCAAAAGAAGCAGGTCTAGAAGTGGATCGTGGCATCAGCGTGAATCGTTTGCTGAAGACATCTAACGAAAATGTGTATTCACTTGGCGACTGCGCACAAGTAGACGGACTGCACCTTTTGTATGTTTTACCTCTTATGAATAGTGCCCGTGCTTTGGCAAAAACCTTAGCGGGAACCGAGACACAGGTGACATACCCTGTTATGCCTGTCATGGTAAAAACACCTAGCCTTCCAATTGTTACTTGTCCTCCTGCTATTGGCAGCGAAGGAAATTGGGAAATTGATGGCCAGAGCCCACATTTACAGGCTTTATTTAAAGATACTGACGGTAATTTGCTCGGTTACACCTTGACCGGAGACCGTGTTGCTGAAAAGATGAAACTAAATAAGGGACTGCCAGCCATGCTGGCGTAATAAAAATAACAACAATAAAGAAAGGTCAAAAATGCGCAAACCTGAATTAGCAGCGTACGTGGCAGATCAAGCTGATATCACTAAGGATAAAGCGGCTGAAATAATCAATATTATTACAGATCAAATTACAGAAGCATTACGTCAAAATGACCCAGTTAGCTTGGTTGGTTTTGGTAGTTTTGTTCAAAAGCATCGCCCAGAACGTCAGGGTAAGAACCCGCAAACGGGTGAAGCCATTACCATTAAAGCCAGCAACTCAGTGGGTTTTAAACCAGGTAAAGCGTTAAAAGAAGCGGTTAACTCTTAATCGCCATAAAAAAGGCCACTTAATGTGGCCTTTTTTGTATCTGTTGTTATCACTTAATGAACTGACCTGCCATTGATGCATTGCACAGCCGTGGTATCATTCCGCGGCGCAACGCGCGTAATACAGGCCTCCATAAGACCGATATATGGTTACATTAATAGGAGGCACCTACTTAAATGTGTGCAAGTGATAATACTGATGTTGAAATTCAAATTTCTATTATGGGCACTAGCCCAGATTCTGAAAAAATCCGCAAAAAATAACCCTGCCTGTGCAGAGTACATTGATGGCAAAGACATTGTCTTTCAAATTCAAACAGCCAGTGGCAGTGGCCGTAATTACACAGTTAAAGATGGCAAAGTAAAATCATCAGGCGGCTTAACAAAAGAGCCTACTTTTACCTTGTCTTTTAAAGATGCAGCAGCAGGTATGTCGATCCTAACAGCGAAAGACAAAAATGCATTTATGGCTGGCATTCAAAATAAAGACCTATTGATCAGCGGTGACTTTGGTGAAGTAATGTGGTTCCAAGGTTTAACCAAATTTCTGAAACCTAAGAAAAAGAAATAATATATGACGACCCCGCAAGGATTAACCAAACAAATTTTAGTTGCCATGGTTTTGGCAATTATCGTTGGAGCCATCGCGCAAGCGCTGACTGGATACGCGGCTTGGTTTGATACCCTGCTCGCGGATTATCTTATTGGCGGGGTCTTTTTTGTTATTGGTAAAATATTTGTCGCAACGCTTAAATTATTGGTTGTACCCTTGGTGCTGGTTTCACTGGTATGTGGCGCGGCTAATCTAGGCTCTGGCCCTCAGTTAGGTCGCCTAGGCGGTAAAACAATATTGTTATATTTGTTCACAACCGCCATCGCTATCTCGTTAGCAATGGGGTTTGCACTGGTGTTCGAACCAGGTGTAGGGGCTGACTTAACGTCTAAGGCCCAATTTAAAGTAAATGAAGGTGCTTCATTTGCTCAAGTCTTAATTAATATTTTTCCGAGCAACCCAATCTCAGCCATGGCAGAAGGTAAGATGCTACAAATCATCGTATTTGCTTTGCTATTAGGTGTGGCAATTAATCACAGTGGTGAGCGCGGAATTCGCATCAAACAGAATTTTGAAGATTGGAACGAAGTGATTCTAAACTTGGTTACCATGTTAATGAAGGTGGCACCAATTGGTGTGTTTGCATTGTTATTTACATTATTTGCAGACAAGGGTTTGGCCGCCATCCAAGAACTCGCCGTGTATTTTGCCGTGGTTGTGGCTGTTTTGATTGTTCATGCCACCTTGGTTTATGGATCTCTTATTACGGTTTTAGCTCGTTTGAACCCAGTTATCTTTTATAAAAAAATGCGCAATGTTCAGTTGTTCGCATTCAGTACCGCATCAAGTAATGCCACCTTGCCTATCACCATGCGCACAGTTGAAAAGCGTTTAGGTGTAGACAACAGTGTGGCGTCATTTAGTGTGCCTTTAGGTGCCACGCTTAATATGGATGGCACGGCGATCATGCAAGGTGTTGCAACGGTCTTTATTGCACAAGCGTATGGCATTGTATTATCTCCAGGAGACTTTTTAACGGTTATTGCTACTGCTACGTTGGCTTCTATTGGCACGGCAGGTGTTCCGGGTGTGGGCTTGGTCATGCTGTCATTAGTATTAACGCAAGTAGGTTTACCGGTAGAAGGCATAGCCTTGATTATTGGTGTTGACCGCTTATTAGATATGTTACGAACCGCAGTGAACGTGACAGGTGATGCGGCCGTTTCTTGTGTTGTAGCAAATAGCGAAAACAAGTTAGACAAGGCTTGCTTTGATGATGAAAACGCAGGCCAATTAGTTGAGTCAGAAGGGAAGTAAATGCAAATCAAGCTTGAAAAATTAGCTGCATGTTCAGCGTTGTTTTTATCTTTAGGTGCAAGCTTAGGCTTTTCAACTGCGACTTTGGCTGCATCGGCTTCGCATTCAATTGAACAAATTAGCTCGCAGCTTGCTCCTTCTTGGAAATCAATGAAACCAGCGTGTGTTATGGCTTTGGATATTGATACTCAAATGGCTGTGTCGGATCGCTTGGAATTTTTAGATGGGCAGTTAGTTGCGAATCGATTAAATGACCATTTAAGTCCATTAAGTAGCGATAAAAACAAAGCTTGGAATAATCAGGTTTGGGGTCTAAGAGAGCAGCTTGAGCGTTCAGCGTTAAGTGTTGAAGAACGCGAGCCATTGCGTGAATACTTTTTTAAGCTACAAACCCAAACCCCTAATGCCGACAGAGCCAAGTTGGTGTCTGAAGTTCAGTTTATGAGTGAGCAATTAAATATCACCTTACGCAAAGAGCTGTGGAAGACCTGCCATGCATTGGGGTTTGATGCCATGCCGCAAGAACAGCTAGAAACAGCGATCAATCAGCGCTGGCTTAAACAAAAAAAGAAAGTGACAAGACAGTTAAACCGAGAACTGGCTGCATTCTATTTTTACAGCTTTCGCCAAGTTCAGAATTTGGAGCTAGCGGTTTTAGCCAAAACAGCGGCGGAGCTAAACCCTTGGGTTAAATCAACGTCAGAGGCCATTGAAACGTATTTTTATCAGGTTCGTACTCAATTACTGGCCACAAACTTAAAGCAAGATATAGCGCCAGTCACCACTGATGAAACTGCTTTTCCTAACGCACAGACTTGGAATCCAAATGCATCAAAGAGCCCTTTTTGATGCATTCATAAGTTGTTCTTAGACTTAGAGCACTCTTGTGAGGGGCCATAAAAAAAGCAGCAAAAGAAATGAATCTCTTTGCTGCTTTTTTTGGCCTTATTTTTAGACGCCTATTAACTTTTCAGTAATCTTGCCATCTCTTGTAAGTCATCTTTGTTCTCAAGCACTTTTTCCAATGCCGCTTCAGCTTTGTCTTGATCAATATTAAGTTCAGTAATCAAGTGTTCGGGCACAGGCTCAAACGGAGCATCGTTTAAATCGTATTGACGTAACATTCTAGATGAAACATACAGCATACGACTTAGCGTGCTGTGTTCACCATCGTACGATGGCTCATTTTGATAGCGAATGGCAGTACACACTTCGTCTGGAATGCCCCACTGCTTAAACAAATTACTGCTAATTTGCTCGCGCGTAAGCTTCATTAAATGCTGCTCAAGATAATAGCGGTTAATTTGAGGGTTGGCTTCAATGTGGCGATTGACCATATTGAAATGGGGTGGAAAAACATGCCCAAGAATTAAAAAACCAAAGTTATGCAGCAGACCGCATAAATAAGCGATGCCTTGTGTAGGTCTAGAACCAGGCGGCAGTGTTCTGACCATTTCAGACATCATGGCGGCGGTGTACACACTTTGCTGCCAAAAAGGTGTGTATCCCTGAGGGCCGTCTTTCGGAACATCAAGGGTGCGGCCTAATGACAGGCCCAGAGCTAAGTTGATCACTAGATCAAAGCCAAGAACACGGACAACCGCTTCTTGCACGTTCACGATGGAACCTGAAATTCCATAGTAGGGACTGTTGGCCCAGCTGATGACTTGTGCAGCAAGACCAGGGTCTTGGCTAACAAGTTTTGCAAGCTCTTCCGTTTCAGCGTCAGGGTCCATTCTGAGGTCAATGATCTTTTGTGCCGTTTCAGGCATTGGCGGCATGTCTAGGGTTTCTTCTAGCCTTTGGTGAATGCGCAGTTGAGTAAAATCACGCACCACTTGATTGATTTGTGGCACATCTTTTTTAGCCCATTCTGCTCCGGGAATGGCATTTTTAGGCACCACCGAACAATAGCTGCCCACACAAGCACTTGAAACCAGTGTTTGAAAGTCACTCATGGGAATTTGAAGATGCTCTTTATCATTGAGCGACATCTCAATAGAGCTTAACGAAAGCAGGGTTTCATCAACATAGGTATCCAGCCCCGTCACTTGCGGTAAGGCGGGTATGGCTTCTAAGTTAAGGCCTTGCTGTAACTGTTTTACTTTATCGCGATCAAGAGGTGTTAATTGCCGCGATGTAGCAGACGCCAGCTTATTTAAATCTAAAATATGCGTAGCAGGATATATGACCTGAATACGGCCAATATCATCTTCTAAAATCGAAATCTGTGCCGTATTGTGCGAAATTCCGGGCATGTTAAATACCGGTGATGTGGCTGAAAGAGGCGCATTTTCAGCCAATGTATAATCTACGTTCCAGTCGTCCAAAACCTTTTGAACCTTGCTTGGTAACGTCATGGCGCCTCTCACTTTATTAATCATAGTCGGATAATAGGGGTCTGTTGCTCGACATCGAAAAAAAACGATGCAGACTTTCCTGTCGTCGTATTTTAACTATAGGTCAGATTATTTTGAGAGTTGATTGATTTACAGAATATGTGAAATGCATTCGATTTTGACGCCTTAACGTAATCAAATGGTATTAAAGCCGTGTTTTATAGGAGTAATAAGCTGGGTAAATTACTTGTGAGTAAGGCTTATATGAAATGATGGATGCAAAGAATATTACGTTGTGAAAAGTCCATTAAACTTGCCCATAGCGCACATTCTCACCTAGCCAGCGCTGGATCAATGGCTCCATTACCCTCGGCGCTTGTTGCTGACACATATGCGCCCAGCTTTTTATGTCATCCAGCAGGTAGCCGTCTAACTGCAGGTCGGCGATGCGCATTTGCATCAAGCCCGTTTGACGCGTGCCTAGCACCTCTCCTGGCCCTCTAATTTGCAAGTCGATTTCAGCGATCTTAAAGCCATCTGTGGTATCACGCATGGCTTGGATACGTTGTTTGCCGTGTTGGCTTAGTGGTGCTTGGTATAACAGCACACAGTGGCTCTCAGTGGTGCCGCGACCCACACGCCCACGTAATTGGTGTAGCTGAGATAAACCTAAGCGTTCAGGATTTTCTATAACCATCAGGCTGGCATTGGGAACGTCTACGCCCACTTCAATCACCGTGGTGGCAACCAGTAAGTTAAGATCACCCCGTTTAAACGCAGCCATAACGTCGGCTTTTTCTTTGGGTTTTAATCGACCGTGTACCAAGCCTATCTTTAAGTCAGGCAGCATGGTTTGAAGCTCTTGAGCCGTCACTTCGGCTGCTTGGGCTTCCAGTGATTCACTTTCTTCAATAAGCGTACATACCCAATAAGCTTGTTTGCCTTCCGCGCAAGCGGCTTGGATGCGCATCATAATTTGTGGGCGTTTGTGCTGATCAATGGCCACTGTATTCACAGGCGTTCGCCCTGGTGGCAATTCATCAATCACACTGGTGTCTAGGTCAGCGTAAGCACTCATGGCCAGTGTTCTTGGGATGGGCGTGGCCGTCATAATCAATTGGTGGGGGCTAAAGTCTCGGCCTTTTTCTTTAAGAGTGAGTCTTTGGTGTACCCCAAAGCGGTGTTGTTCATCAATGATGGCCAAAGCAAGGTTGTCAAATTCCACGTCTTTTTGAAATAACGCGTGAGTGCCAATCACCATTTGCGCGTCGCCATTAGCAATGGCGTGCATCGCGGCTTCGCGGGCTTTGCCTTTTACTTTGCCGGCCAACCAGCCAATGGAAATACCCAAGGGTTCAAACCAAGTTTTAAAGTTAACAAGATGCTGTTCAGCCAGAATTTCTGTGGGCGCCATCAAGGCCACTTGAAAGCCTTGCTCAAGCGCGCTTAAAGCAGAAAGCGCCGCCACCAAGGTTTTACCTGAGCCCACATCACCTTGTACTAACCGCAACATGGGCACACCAGATTGCAGGTCGTTCTGGATCTCACTCTCAACTCGCAACTGGGCGTTGGTCGGTGAAAAGGGCAGTTGAGCCAGAAGCTTTTCTTTAAGTTGATGCACAGCAGTTAACTTTGGGGCGGGGTCTATTTGCATTTCTGCGCGCATTTTTAACAGGCTAAGGTGGTGAGCTAACAACTCTTCCATGATCAAGCGTTTTTGCGCAGGATGTTGGCGTTCTTCTAATTCTGTTAGGTCTGCACCTGCTGGTGGGCGGTGAAGATATAAAAGGGATTGGCGTAAATCTGGTAGACCAAACGGCTGCAATAACTCATGTGGAATTAAATCGTCTATGGCTCGGCCGCGTTTTAAATGATGCAGTACTTGATCCATCAATTGGCGCCATCTTGCTTGTGTTAAGCCATCTGTACTTGGGTAAATAGGTGTTAGTGTTTCTTCAGTGGGCGCAGCGTTAAGTTCTTCAACAAATTTATATTCTGGATGGTATAGCTCTAGGCCGGATTTCCCGCGTCTTGCTTCGCCGTAACAACGAATACGAGTACCCAGTTTTAAGTTGTTTTTTTGCGCGGCGGTAAAATGATAAAAGCGCAAGGTGATAGTGCCTGTGCCGTCTTGTAATCTAACCGCTAAAGAACGGCGCTTACCAAATACAACATCGGCTAATTTAATCTCGCCTTCAATTACCCCATCTATTCCGGGTTGTAAGGCACCAATCGGGGTGATGCGGGTACGATCTTGATAACGTAATGGCAAATGAAACAACAAGTCTTGAATATGAAATATATTTAGCTTGGCCAGTTTCTCTGCAAACTTGTCACCCACATTTTTCAGTTCAGTTACCGGGGCTAAGCCCAGAGAATGTTCTAATATAGCTGGCATAAACTGGCAGCCTGGGTAATAAGGTCAACCGCTTTGGGTCTTGGAAAGCTAGCGCGCCAAGCAATGGCCACCGTGCGTTTAGGTATTGGCTTTTTGAACGGGCGTGTTTCGATTAAGTTGCCTGCGTAATGTGCCACACCGGTGGCGCTTTTAGGCAGTACGGTAATTCCCAACCCTGACGCCACCATGTGACGCAGGGTTTCTAATGAACTGCCTTCAGCAATGGCTTTTAGTTGGCTGTTTTGTTTCCTAGCCAATGCAGGGCACATGTCCAATACTTGATCTCTAAAACAATGGCCATCGCCTAATAACAACAAGTCGCTGTCGGGTAATAAATCTGGGTTGATCTGTTTTTTCTTGGTCCATGGGTGATCATGGCGCAGCAAGACTTCAAACGGCTCATCGTATAGTGCTTTGGTCAGAACATCGGCCTCGGTAAACGGCAGGGCAATGATGATCATATCAAGCTCACCATCTCGTAATTTTTTACGAAGTACCCGAGTGTAATTTTCTTCGATGTACAAAGGCATCTGGGGCGCTAATGCTTGAACTTGAGGAATCAAGTGGGGAAATAAATAGGGGCCAATGGTAAAAATGGCGCCAATCTTGAGCGGGCCAGTTAATTGGTCTTTACCACCGTCGGCGATGGATTTTAATGTGGTGACATTTTCTAAAACCACCTGGGCTTGATGAACAATTTGTTCACCCAGAGGGGTCAGTGTCACGGCATTTTTCGAGCGTTCGAATATGCCAATGCCCAGTTCATCTTCTAGTTTTTTTATGGCGACACTCAGCGTGGGCTGGCTGACAAAACAGCGTTCAGCGGCGCGGCCAAAATGGCGTTCTTGAGATAACGCGACAATGTATTTTAATTCAGATAATGTCATGAATTAATGCTCACTTAAGACGTGTCTGCATGTATAAACAGGGCTTAATTTTCACGAACCCTGATCAGCTTCTATACTGTAATAGAAGTGTTATAAAAACCGTTAATGATAGTGCCGATAATGGTGCGCTTGTTCTAGCCCTATTATCTTGCAAAATTAATAGAATGTTATAAACATTCTAATTACCATCTGATTTTCAGAGCCTATCGTAAACCAACTGAGCTCTTGTGTAAGTAAGGAGAACTGAATGGCACGAATTTTAGTTGTAGGAAGTGGTGATATTGGCGGCGGTTTAGCCAAGAAGATGGTATCCGCGGGGCATGATGTGTGGGGTATGAGGCGCAGTGACCGCGAAATTGGTGACGGTGTCACCACTATCAGTGCTGATGTGTCCGATATGGAAACGCTAATCGACCAAATCCCCGATGCGTTAGATTATGTTATTTATAGTGTCGCCAGCCCAGAATTTTCAGAAGAAGGTTATGACAAATACTATGTGCATGGTATGACGCACATAATGGCACTTTTGACGCAAATGCATCAAAACATAAAGCGGTTCTTTTTTGTCTCTAGTACCAGTGTGTATCCGCATCACGATGGTAGTCATGTGGATGAAACCACCGAAGTCGAACCAACAGCGTTTGCTGGGCGAAAAATGCATGAGGCCGAGCTAAAGCTATTAGAAAGCACGTTCACACCTACCGTGGTGCGCTTCAGTGGTATTTACGGTCCTGGAAGGACTCGTATGATCAATCAGGCTCAATCTGGCGCCCACTGCGATCCAGAGCCAGATGTATGGACCAACCGCATCCACCGCGATGATTGCATTGGCGTATTAGAGTTTCTGATCAATAAGGATATGAGCGGCGCGGCGCTAGACTCTGTGTATCTAGCATCGGATCCAACACCAGTGCCTTTGTTTGAAATTTTTGAATGGTTAAAAGATCGAATCGGAGATGTAGAGCCAGATCATGATGTGCCCGAAGTTTCTCGACGGGGCAGTAAGCGCTGTTCTAGTCAGCGTTTGGTAGACCTTGGCTATGTATTTAAGTACAAAACCTACAAAAAAGGCTACGGCGAAATATTGAAAGAAATGGGGTATTAGTCTCCAGCTTAAACTGGGTCTTGCAGTAAAAGGGCCCCATAAAAAAACCGGCATTAGCCGGTTTTTTTATGCTGAGTATTCAGAGCGAATTACTCGTCATCAAACTCTATTTGACGGCCATTGCTTGTGCAACCAAGGCAGCGCAAGAACGTTGCAGCGGCAGGCTCAAGTACTAATGAATCGGCTGCGTCGCCAGCGTTACCGCCTAACAAACTAAATGGCAGAGTAACCACCCAAAGCGCAGTCCCCACAACTGTGGCAACCAATGTAATTGGACGAACGATGATGCCGTCAAAAACCATTGCCGCGGCAGATGGCTTCTCTTGAATTTCTTCAGCTTGAGTAGGCAGTGCAAACATAAATATGGCACTAAGAACTAAAATGGTTTTTTTAATATTATTAATCATGGTTGTCCCTTGCTTAAGGATTAAAGCGATATATCCATAAACTATATCAGCTTTATTTATACATCGTCATCTTTATCCGTTCAAATCGTGTAGCTGATTCGCTATTGGCGTCATTTCTGGCATTTAGGGCAGTAAAAAGTACTGCGTTGGCCCTGTGTGATTTGTTTGATAGGGGTTTCGCAGGTGATACAGGGTAGGCCTACCCTGCCATAAACCCTAAGTTGTTGAGCAAAATAACCGGGCTTGCCATCCGACCCGACAAAATCCTTCAGGGTGGTGCCACCGTCAGCGATGGCCTTTTCAAGCACTAATTTAATAGAATCGGTTAGTTGGGCGTATTTCTGCTTGCTGACTTTCCCTGCTGCTTTTTTAGGGCTGACACCGCTCATAAACAAGGATTCACTGGCGTAAATATTGCCCACTCCCACCACGTTTTTTTGATCCATGATGAAGGTTTTTATGGCACTGGTGCGTTTGCGGCTTTTTGCAAAAATATAATCGTGATTAAAGTCATCACTTAATGGCTCGGGCCCTAAGTGATCAAGCAGATTACTGTCATCGCCAGCGGCTTGCCATACGCAGGCGCCAAATCGACGAGGGTCAGTAAACCTAAGAGTGATGCCATTGTTCAGGCAGATATCAAAATGCTCATGCTTTTCAGGGGCTGGAGCTTTGCCTTCAATCACGCGTAATGATCCGGACATACCTAAGTGAATGATGATGGTACCTTTCAGCTTGCCTGTTTTCTCTGAGCCGATATCAATTAATAAATACTTGGCTCGACGGCGCACGTCTAACACGGTTTGGTTTTTTACCAATGTTGAAAGTTCTTCTGGAATGGGCCAGCGTAATTTGGGCTGACGAACATCCAGTTTACTTATTTTTTGATCTTGGATATGAGGGGCAATGCCAGCTTTGGTGGTTTCAACTTCGGGAAGTTCAGGCATAAATCACTTTGGCATGGTCAGTGTGTTTGGGGATTTTAACGTATTTTGCTAATGGATTCTTCATTCATCATTTTTTACCAAAGGCTTACAGGGTTAGTAATTCAATACATGCAAGCTGGTTTATATTGTAAAATTAAAGCGCTGAGGTATTTGAAATGGATACCAGATAGTTCGTTCCTCACTTCTGGTATGACGAGGAGAGGTAACTTTTTAGCTCAAGCAATTACAGGTCTCCCCTCGTCATCCCGGACCCGCGAAGCGGACTCGAAGAGCGGCGAAGCCAATTGATCCGGGATCCACTTTACCAGGTGATATGTGTAGGGTGTCCTGACTTCTTTATACATAACGTGCTGACGGCTAAAGAGTTGGATCGAACTTCTTCACTTCAAGTCTATCAACCTTTCTTACAGGCAAAAAAAACCACTAGAAAGAGGGCTTTTTAAAACTAAAAATCAATTACTGGATTAAGTATCTTTATACATAACGTGCTGACGGCTCAAAGAGTTGATCGAATTTCTTCATTTCA
>ERZ1027208.132-NODE-132-length-38893-cov-10.110407_pt1 | contig 38893 bp, 37 predicted proteins | sample MGYA00520867_ERZ1027208 | MGnify/ENA primary metagenome ERZ1027208 (study PRJEB33311, sample SAMEA4378413) | marine metagenome | biome: Marine biome; feature: Fjord; material: Water | collected 2014-07-20T08:00:00Z/2014-07-... | depth 75 m ...
TGAGGCTGGGGTTGTTGTGGGGGCATCGGTCATCGCGGCGGCGTTCAAGCTTTCGCTCGAAGACATCCAACTCGTAATGCGAAAGGGTGAGATTACGTGTAAATGCGAAACAGGTGTCGGAAAAGACGAAGGACGCTCGCGACTGACATTTCACTATAGTGATCGTGCTGTTCGATTGGTTGTGGATCAGGCAGGAACCATCCTGAAGCAGGCAAGCTTTCCTGTGCGAAACCGCGCATCCATTGCGGCAGACCTGTTTCCGATCCCAGCAGAGGACAGGAGCGAGGCACCCGAATGAAGCAATCGACGGCGGCGCAAATGCGTCAATGGACTGGCCCTGCAATTTTTTCTTTCGGCTTCCGCCCGTTCTTTCTGTTCGGCGCTGTCTGGGCCGCCGTTGCGATGATGGTTTGGATCTCAATGCTGTCGGGACGCGTTACCTTGCCTACCCGTTTTGATCCCGTGTCATGGCATGGGCATGAGTTTCTGTTCGGTTACCTCGGGGCAATCATTGCTGGATTTTTGCTGTCGGCGGTTCCTAACTGGACTGGGCGCTTGCCCGTCGTCGGTGGGCAGTTGGCGGGACTATTCATACTTTGGCTTGCAGGGCGTCTGGCTGTTGCGACTTCTGCGGTGTGGCCCATCGGTGTGGCCGAAGCGATAGATCTACTGTTTCCCATTGCACTTGGGTTGGTGATCTTGCGCGAGATTGTCGTGGGCAAGAACTGGCGCAATCTTGTGGTGTGTGTTCTGCTATCTGTCTTTGCCTTGGCCAATCTGTTGTTCCACATCGACGCCATACGCGGGAACATTGCCGCCCAGGGTGTTGGCTTGCGCATTGGGGTTTCAGCCGTGGTGATGATGATTTCTGTCATCGGTGGGCGTGTAGTCCCCTCGTTCACCCGCAACTGGCTGGTGCAAAGAAAGGCCGAACGCTTGCCTGCTCCACCGATGCAGGGGTTCGACAAGGCAGTTCTCGTTTTCACCGCTGTCGCACTTGCAGGCTGGTGTGCGGCCCCCGCACATCTGGTGACGGGCGGCGCGCTCTTGCTCGCAGGTGTCCTGCATCTGGCGCGCCTTGTTCGTTGGCAGGGCCGACAAACCCTGACAGAACCACTGCTTTGGGTTTTGCATCTGGGCTACGCCTTTGTGCCGCTTGGCGCAGTTTTCCTGGGACTGTCGATCGTGATGCGCGACGTGTTCACAATCTCTGCGGCGCAACATTTCTGGATGGCGGGTGCGTTCGGATTGATGACTCTGGCGATGATGACCCGCGCAACCCTTGGACATACCGGGCAGAAACTTCATGCAGGTCCCGCAACACTGGCGATCTATCTGTCGTTGATCGGTGCCGTACTGGCGAGGTTCGGGGCAGCTCTCTGGGTGGGATCAGCCATGCCATTTTATACCATGTCCGGCGTCTTGTGGATTGCAGCCTTTGCAGGGTTTGCGATTGCCTACGGGCCGTGCCTGATGAAGCCGAAACCGGCACGCGGATGAGCGGCTGGCTGATATTTGCGGGTATCTTTACGCTGTTCTTTGCGACCCATTCCATCCCGGTGCGCCCGCCCATCAAGCGACGCCTTGTCAAACATATTGGCGCAGTTGGGTTTACAATAACCTATTCGGCACTGTCGCTTCTGATGCTTGCACTTTTGATTTGGGGCGCGCGGCAGGCCCCCATTGTTCCCCTCTGGTCCGAAGCACCATGGCATCGGCCTGTCGTCTGGCTTGGCATGTTTGCCGCAAGTCTGATCCTCGCGGTCTCGGTCGGACGCCCCAACCCATTTTCGTTCGGATGCCGGAACAATGACACGTTCGATCCCTCATATCCGGGTATTGTCGGCTTTCTGCGCCATCCGCTTTTGTTTGCACTGGCCTTGTGGGCTGGGCTGCATGTGCTTGCGAATGGGGATCTGGCGCATGTTCTGCTGTTTGGGACGCTGTCTTTCTTTGCCCTTGCCGGGCGGCGCATCGTGGATCTGCGAAAGAAACGGGAGCTTGGCTCTGAACATTGGGCGCAGCTTTGGTCCAAGACTCGAAAGCAGCGCCGGGTGCAGCAACCGTCACGCAATACCATCCTTCGCATAGGTGCAGGCGTGATTGCCTATCTGGTTCTTGTGGCGCTGCATCCTATCGTCATTGGACTGCCCGTGTTTTTGTAGCAAACAAACCCGACAGATTTCGACTACTTTTGCCGAGTGTGACGTGCGTCCCGAGCACCAGCTTCTGTCACAATGACGTCCATCGCAATGTCATGCGGTTGCGGATAGATCGTGGGCTGCCTGGCTGCCGTAAAGCCGATGCCAATCTTGAATGGAGCAGTCTCGAGCGCTGCCAGTGTACGATCAAAATAACCCCCGCCATAGCCTAGCCGGTAGCCTTCGCCGTCCCAACCTACCAGTGGAGCTAGGGCGATATCGGGCGTGACTTGTCTAGCATCTCTGGGCGGCACGGGAATGTTCCAGTCGCCACGGACCATTTTGGTTTCAGGCGTCCAATGCCGAAAGACCAGCGGAGCGGCCTTGGTTTCGACAAGTGGCAGGGCAATTGTAACACCTGTGCTGTGCAGCCGGGCCATCAGGTCACGCAAATTCGGCTCGCCCTTGATGGGCCAATACATCGATAGGATCAGCCCGCCTGCCCCGTCGAACCTGTCTTGCAGAACGGCCTCCAGATGAGCGGCAATTCGAGCGGATGCGGCGGCATGTTCATCGACACTCAGTGTCTTACGCAGAGCGCGCAATTCCTGCCGCTTGGCCTTGCGCCAACGCGCGACATCATGCGCCTGACCCGGGTCGACAGCCAAGGGGTCAAAATAGGCCGGATCAATCTCATGGGCCAGACAGGGCGGGGAAGCATAGGTTCCGACCTGCTCCTTCTTATTGTCTGCACTCATTGCGGGCGCTCATCTTGACCCGCAAACGGCCCTTCAAGGCAGGCAGCGGCCTCAGTGACCATCTGCTCTATGCGTTCGCCAACCGCGACAACGGAACCAATGAGCCCCGCCCCTTGCCCGGCATAATTTGGCATCGCTTCCAGATCGCCAGTCGTCGTGCGAAGGGGTGAATCAGTACTGAACCGATACCGCTCCTGATCGTCATCCCATGCGATCGCATCTCTAGGCAGCGTATCCGGATCATGCCCCAGCAGATTCCCGTCAAGGGACTTGGTGATGGAATTGCCTACCACGCGCACAGCCGCCCCCCTGGGCCAGTTCAGGACAAACACATCCGTCAGAACGGTGTCGTCCCCATCCGCGTCGACCACTCGTTGCTTGTGATAGGGATGGGCAAAGGATTCATCCGTGGCCACAAAGGCCGTGCCGCACTGAACGCCCTGCGCCCCAAGCGCGAGCGCCGAAGCCAGGCCTTTGCCGGTCGAAATGCCGCCTGAAACAATGACAGGCAATTGGGTGCCTTGAAGGATGGTTTCGGCCAGCGCGAAAGAGCCCATACGACCGTGAACATGGCCCCCCGCTTCGATCCCCTGCGCGATGATCACATCAGCGCCCGCATCCTCAGCGCCGCGCGCCTGTTCAGCCGTTCCAACCTGATGCAGCACCAATGCGCCTTCGCGTTTTACCCTTGCCACCACATCGGGAACCACGTCCCAGAAGAATGAAAAGGCGGTCACGCCAAGGTCGAGACATTGTTCAATCTGGGCATCGAGCAGCGCCGGGTCTGTTGCCGCTGGTATCAGGTTAACCGCAAACAGGCGGTCTGTGGCCGTCTGAAGTGCTTTCACCTCGGCGGCAATAAGCTCAGGGCTTTCGCGCACCATTCCGAGGGACGCAAACCCTCCTGCATTTGCCACGCCCGCAGCCAGTTCCCAACGCGCAACGCCGCCCATACCGGCCAGCAAGATGGGAACGTCACATCCCAGAAGATCACATAAGGGCGTACGGAGGCTTTTCTTTGTAACTACGGTCATATCCGAACTCCTGAAACGACATCAGGCTAGGGTGTATCGCTGGATTGGGCAATGTCAGGATTGGTGGTCCGACTCGTTCCATCACCCTCACATAGAAGCGTCGAAATCTCCGCCCCCAGGGCAAGTTCCGAAACTTCTCCAAAGTGATGTGCCCGCAATGCGCCGGTCTTGTCAAAAATCAGCATGCTGGGCGTCCCGCGCATTTGAAAAGCTTCCATTGTTTTGGGCAGTGATCCTTCGCCGGGCGTATCGACACCGACAGGAAAGGTAATCCGGAATTCGTGCAGAAACGCGGCCAATGACACCGGCGTCATCGCGTCGTGGTGTTCAAATACGGCGTGCAATCCTATCACCGCAACCGACTGCTCCGCGAAAACCTGCTGCACTTTCTGTACGAGGGGAAGGCCATGCATCACACAGCCCGGGCACAACATCTGAAAGGCCTCCACAACAATGACTTTGCCCTGAAGGGAGGCAAGAGTGATGTCCCGGTCGGTGTTGAACCATTGCGAGACATGTAGTTCCGGCATTGTCATTTGGTTTTGTCCTTGGCGGGGTTGAGATGGGCCACGCAGTGCGCATGACCCCGTCTCATGGCTATTTCAATGTGCCTGGCAGGCTCAGATCACCAGAGGCGACATCGAAGACATCGACAACACAGAGCAGTGGTGAGTGAACATTTGCATTCACACGCAAAGCAGACGTGACACCATCATAGGCAACGCCTTTCAGTTCCACATCATGCTGAAAGGCAACATTCACGGCAATCTCAGGACCATCAAAGAGCGGTGTGAAACCCGGGCTGTCCAGAAAGATCGGCAGGCCGGGCCATGTGGCAGGCAGCTTTGGTGTCTCACCTTCTGGAATGTCGCGCACGGCCAGCGCTCCCGGCCCACAGGCTTCGTTCGGAGTCAGAACCACCCAATGGCTGTGCCAGATATCACCATCATTGGCAGGATCGCCGTCATTGTTTTCATCGTAAAGTGGTGTGTCATCAAAGTCCGGATGGCTTGTTGCAGCCAATGCCAGAATGCCCGTGCCGCCCTCGAAATCAACGGCCGACGGGTCAAGCGAGGTAGGCCAGACATAAGACAGTACCTCTGCCCCACCAAGCGCACCTATTGCAGCAGGCAGGTCAGCGCCTGCTACACCATTTGTGGTCATGTGGAAGGTCACGACATTGCCTTTCCGGTGTGCATGTGCGCCCAGAATATCGAAGGATGCAATTTTTGTCTGATCAGCCTCGGACAGGATGGCACCATCCTGATTAACTGCAAGAGCATGATCACCATCCGCACAGGCAGAACCACTGATGAGGGCAAAGCAGGTTGTGATGAAGAGAGAGAGTTTCATAGCAAGTCCTTTCATGGTTTCTGACATCTTACTAGTAGCGAGTCGAAACTATTGCAATGATTATTTCGAGTCGCTACTACTGGAATATGGAAAGCCACCTGCATATTCGTGAATTGATCACCCGACTGGCGCGGCTGGATGCGGCCGCCGGATGGGACGGTGATCTTAATCCGACTCAGCGCGCGGTGTTGACCTATCTTGGTCGCGCCAACCGGTTTTCCCGAAGCCCGTCACATGTCGCTGAGTATTTGGGGACCACACGTGGGACGATCTCGCAGTCGTTCAAATCGCTGCTACAAAAAGGCTATGTTTCTGAGGTCCGATCCGCTCAGGATAAACGCGCCATCAGTTTTTCGCTGACAGCCAAGGGCGAGGAAGTCGCGCAGGCGGCTGGCGACCTTGATTGCATCATATCGAATCTGTGCGAGGAACAGAAACAGGCGCTGCAGGCCTCTTTAATGAAGGTCCTTAAAGGTCTGGTACAACAAAACAATGGCCGGGCCTTCGGGGTCTGCAAGACCTGCATCCATTTTGAAACGAGCCGGACTGGCGGCCATTGCAGGTCGTTGTCAGAACCACTTGCACCCGAAGAGACTACACTTGTCTGCCATGAACAGGAAAGCGCATGACCGCTAGTGTCCCAACTGCCAAAATCAACGGGCTCTTCCTTGGCAAAGTGGCGCACCGGTGGGACGGTCTTGACCCATCCGCGATTGGCAAAACGTTGGTGAGGGGTCGTCAAAAAATTAACGAATTGGGTTTTATCGAAGACGCGCAGGCTGATCCAAAGCACCACGGGGGGCCAGATAAAGCAATCCATCATTACCCGACCGATCACTATGAAAATTGGATCGCTGAGGGTGAAATACCGCCGGGTACGGCCCCCGCAGCCTTCGGAGAGAACGTCGCAACGATTGGGCTCACCGAAGACACCCTGTGCATCGGTGATATATTCCGTCTAGGCACCGCTACTGTGCAAATCAGCCAAGGTCGGCAGCCGTGTTGGAAAGTGTCTCAACACACTGGCAACTCCAAGATGGCTTATCTGTTTCAAAAGACAGGGCGCACCGGTTGGTACTACCGCGTGCTTGAGTCTGGAAGCGCGGGCACAGGCGATATGATTTCGTTGCTCGAAAGACCACAGCCGGACTGGTCGGTAAGGCGCGTGACAGCCGCACGCCTCACGCGAGAGGTTTCGCTGGAGGAGGCGGCAACCTTGGCAAACATGGCGGAACTCGCTGATGGATGGCGAAAGGCGTTTGCCAAAATGGCAGGCGGCGATTTTGAAGAGGACACAAGCGCGAGGCTGCGGAGCTAGTTCTTCGCCCTAATTGAATTGAAAGGTGTGAATTTTCGCGATTGGGGGCAAGACCGTTGCGGCTGTACAGGTATCGATCTCACCGATCTGAGTTCCGTTTCAGGGTAGTGCCCATGCCCTCGGCGATACGAGCAAATGGGCTCAATAATGCTAGACGGATTTGATCAAAAGTAACACAGCACCGATCGAGGCAATTGAAAGCATCACAAAGCGCCCGACAGCTTTGGTCATGAACCCGCGCACCCGCTTTCCGACCACGTAGCCCAGGATCAGGCCCGGCAGTATGAGCAGTCCAAGGAGCGCATGATTGACGGTGAATGCTCCGGCAAAACTCAGCGCAACCAACGACGAAACATAGGAAAACGTGAAGACCAGTGCCATGGTCGGTCGGGTTTTTTCGATACGTTCATTCTGGTAGAGCACGACCAGCGGCGCACCGGGTATCCCTGTAGCGGTCCCCATAACACCAACGGCAACACCACATATCGCAAGGTTGCGCGACGTGAGCGCAAGTGCTCTGGCAAACATAGTGATCCCGACCGCGACAAGAATGAGCAACGCAAACAAGATACCCAGCGTTTCGGTCGGAACCAGCATCACGACAGCGGCTCCCACCACGGTGCCCACCAAAATCGTTGGAAGGAGCAAGGCCACTTCTTTCTGGACAACATTTGCCCTGCCATCCCCAAGCATCAGCAGCGATAGGAAGAGATTGATGAACAGCATCGGCCCTGGAACAAAATCGAGGCTAATCAGCGTCAGCAAGGGTGCCGCTATCATTGCAAACCCCATGCCGGTGGAGGTCTGGACCAACGATCCCAACACAACAACGCAGTTTGCGATCACGAGCGATGAGATGGGCTGCGTTAATTCCATTTCATATTTCTTATAAACTCCAGTGTTGACAGCCCTGAGCCGGCATTGGCTGATGCGCGGACAACTTAGATAGCTTACGCCAACGAGCCGCAGTATGCCAATTCTTCAAGACCGCGATTGCAGATGGACTATCCATTTCAACGGGGAAAAATGACTGCCGTCACTGCTTGTGCCAAGATACCCTCCAGCAAGTGCGCTTGTGGCCATGACGAGTGCCGGTTCCCAGGCGATCAGTCCAATCGCGATCGGCGGCTATCGGCTCCCCGGCGGCAGATGGCTCGATAATGGGTCCCATTATCGTTACCGCTCTTGGAGCCCAATTTCGACCCATTCAGATACTGTGATGGACTGGCAGGACACCTCAACAGGAGTCCATCATGCCTCATCTCGAACACACCGCTTTCGTCAATTCTTGCCGCGATGAACGCGGCGTTGGCCATCACACGCTGCGGGCCTATGCCCAGGATCTGCGCACCTTCGAACGCTTCACCAAAGACCATCTGCTCACCGATCCGCTGTCGAAAGACGACATCCTCGCCTACCACCGCCATTTGCGTGATGAACTGGACGCCAAACCCGCGACCATCGAGCGGCGGCTGGTCACTCTCAAGTCGTACTTTACCTGGCGCGCAGAGCGGAACAGCGCCCTGCCCTCCCCGTTTGCGGACGTCCGTATCTCTGTTCGCATCCCAAGGCGACTGCCACGCCCGATCGAACGCGACACGTTGAAAGCCGTCTTGCAGTCGGAAACCGGGTTGACCAAGGCACGGCCTGCTGACCAAGCTTTTGTCGCAGATCACGAGGTCACTATCCTGATGATCAAGCTGCTCATAGTCACTGGTCTCAGGATCAGCGAATTGACCAACCTGAAGGTACGTGATGTCTCCACCGACGCCGCCCAAGTGATCGTGCGCGGCAAAGGCAACAAGGAGCGCATCGTCTTTGTGCCCAACCAAGAGCTGCAGGACGCGTTTCGACAGTACTGCATGTTTCGCGCTGAACACGGGTCCCCGAAATCGCCGCTCTTCCTGAATGCCGTCGGCCGCCGGCTCCGGTCGCAAACGTTTCGGAAACGGCTGCGAGTGCTATTTCAGAGCATGGGTATCACACCGCATCTGACGCCACACCGGTTCCGACACTCGGCGGCGACGATGCTGATCGAGGAAGGTATCGATATCCTTATGGTTCAAGCCCTACTTGGGCATGCAAACCTTAAGACGACTTTGATCTATGTGAGGGTTTCGAGCCATGCATTGCGACGCGCACTGGAAAAGGCCGACATTCTTAATGCTCTAAAGCGATGAGGACGGGAGACGGTAAATCGCCGCAGAAGCTTTGGATCCGGAGTTTCGCCAAAAAATTGGACCTTCGAAACCATGAGCTGTCTGCCTGTGCACTTTGAAGACGTCCGCGTCCAAATTCAGAGGGTGGCGCAATGCGATGACTGCCGACTATACTTAAGCGTGCACAAGCTGCTAGCGAACACGGAGCTTTTCATAAAGCGTATTGCAGAAGCCGATTTCCGTTTTGTTGGTCCGTAGTCTGGAGCCAAGCTCATTCATTTTATTTGGGGTAAAGATTGAATATCGCAATTGTTGGTCCTGAGAAGTTTGCCTTCCAAGACATGGTTTGTATCGAATTGGCCCTTGAATACCGACACAGCGGAGAAGTCTCGCTTGTTCCTGAACCAACTGGCGGCGAAGACGCAAATTTCGTGTGGCATGACGGGTTGGTCACGACATTGGAGGTTCAGGTCAAAGGCGCAAAAGGTTCTGCTGGTTTAGCCGAACTCGCAGAATACTTAATTCACTATCCAGCTCGTGAATCCAGCGGTTCTTTGGCCGAACGGCTCATGACCGACGATGGTCGCTTCGCACTCCTTGTTCTAACCGCCAGATGTCAGGATCAAGTCTCTCCACTACTCGTCTCAGCGCCTCTGACCCGACCAACGGCACGTCCAGCTCCAAAATCGCTCGCTGAAGCGCTCCGTGACGAATTCTCACGTTTGGCAGAAGCGAGTCCCTCGCGCCGCGCGAGTACCCTCGAAATCAGCAGACAGGAGGATGTGGCAAAGCTTGCAAAACGTCCGGTTTCGGATTTTGAGCTCATGCTCTCCAAAACAAGAATCCGCGATCAGCAATCGGTAGAACAGGTCGAGGTTCGGTTGCATGCAACGATGCGATCAGAGCGGTTTGACACTCTCTCAATCCGTGGAATTCTGGCGTCATTGACCGACATCCTCACCCGCCAAAAGCGGACACAACTGGACGCTTTGCCATTGATGCTCGAAGAGTTGACCAAGCTGGCTCCAAGTGCTGTTTTGCCTGACGGCTATATTGCAAGAGGTAGTGAGGCACCTTTGATTGTTCAGTTGAGACGTGATCGCGTTCTGTTGCTGGCCGGCCCACCCCGCGCCGGCAAGTCCTGGACCGCCCGAAAGATCAGTGGCGAGCTACAAACGGCCGGATATGAAGTACGACACGGCAGTTTTGTTGACGAAGCGGATCGTTTTCTTACCGACGCAACCGGCGCAGAACGTGTATACATACTTGATGACCCATTGGGTTCTCGAGAACCAGCACCCGATGCCAGCTTGTCCTTGGCGACGCTAATTGCCTTGTGCGATCGGATACCAGCAAATAGGCGCCTCGTCATCGCGCAAACAGAACAAGTCATCTTACAAGTACGTGCGGCCCAAACATTAGATGCATGTTCTATAGGACAGAATAATTGGCACCGTCTTGAGACACTTCCAACTGAAACAGCACAGTCCGTTTGGACGGATGCTGCCACAACCCAGAATTTGCCGAAGAGCGCTATCATCCGCATCCACGACCTAGTTGCACGTGAACCAGCGTTGCGCGACCCGGGTGCACTGGTGTTTTTGGCGCAGACTTGGGCGACGATAGACGCTAACGCTTCGGATGAAGAAATTTTGATGCAGTCCCGTCGCGACGCACAAGATTTCGCACGGATGCTGGCGGAACGCACGCCAGAAGTAAGAGAGCTACTCACTGCTTCTGCTATCGCCACCACTACCGCAGACGGCGCGGGTGAAACAGAGCTCGCTTTCATCATTAATGGCGAAGATGATCGTTTGAGCGTCGAAAACAACAACAGTGTGGTGGTTTTTGGTGGCAAAGACGAATGCGCGCCGACATATGCCGACCCCCCTAAAGTCAGTTCCACCCAACAACATGCGCTCGAGACTCTGATGCGAAAGCGTGTGATCGAACCGAAATCGAAAAGGATCAACTTTTCCCATCCCTACTTACGAGCAGGCGCTCAGGCGTTGACTTGCCCAGACATACCTCAGGACACAAAGCATATCGTCGATCAGATCGAACGGGCAATCGCGTGCTGTTCGCCTGCTACGTCGCTCGCTGCCGCTCGAAATCTGCGTTGGCTCCGGCGGACATTGGCGTCATCCTCCTCCGATACAGTCTTCAACGTTGCGCGCATGGGTATCCGTTCCAAGTTTCCTGCGACTCGGGACTCCTGTTTTGAGTTCCTGATTGAATCAGCGGATGCCTTCCCAAGCGAAGTTAACAAGGAGCTTCCTGATTGGTCTGAACGAATGGTGTTTGAACTCGCCGATATCACAGTTGACGATGGCGTCGGGTTTATCCCAGCTCAACCTGATTGGACAAACCAGTTCGCAAACCCTTCTCCTCTCAGCGACGTAAAACCCTACCTCGATGCAATCGAATACGACAAACCGCTTGCTCTGGATATTGCCCTGTCCCGTCGTTTGCTTCTATCGCTTCTGGATGAACCTTCCGCATTAGCGCATGCCTCTGTCAGGCGTTTCCTGAGTGCTGATGAGGCGGTCGTTAGGGCGACAGCCGCAGGTATATGGTGCCGTCTTCCACGTCTGGACGATGAGGATATCATTGCAAGAATTGAAGCGGATGCGTCCCCGTCAGTCAGCGTCCAGTTGCTTCGTGACATTTCTGGAAGTTGGAATGGCCTCGATGGTGACCGCCAGGAACGAATTCTTGCTGTTTTATCAAAGCATGCGACCTCGCCTGCCTGTGCCAGTGTCCTGTTTCACCGTTTAGTGTTGTTCAATCGCGTCGAGCATTTTGGCGAAAATCCTCCCTGGAGAATTTTCACTAAGCTCATGCCAATTGTCATAGAGCATCTACCGATAAGCGTATCCTTTTCAAATGGGCGCTTTGATGCTGTGCTCGAGAGCGCGCTAGAACATGGTAAAGACGGCACTGTTGCTCCGCTCGTAGAGGCCTGGGCAAAGCGGATTTTTTTGCGTTTAGATCAATACATACTTGACGAATATGAACTGTCGATCGTCGATGCCCTTTTGGACGGCGTTAGCTCGACCGCTCGGTTACCGATCCTGCAAAAGCTCCTCCAACTCCCCGACACAGGTGCGAAAGTCATAACAGTCAAGCGGCTTGCCCAGCGATGGGCAGAGCTTGACGCTGGCGAACGCGCAATCTTGCAAGACGCAGTAAGACAGGAGCGCATTGATCAGATTTGGCTGGCTGCGACAGTTCTGACGTTAAGCAGCCCACCTGAAGATCTTGTCCTGACTCTCACAGGGGATCGCAACACATTAAGCAAAAGCCCCGATGAAATTCAGGTTACGCTCGGAGATGAGCTGTTTGCAGCATGTGCTCGAATGTATGTGGGCCATCCCCAGCCCCTTTGGTGGTATGCGACCCATCATTCGCAGAACACCACGTGGGAAGGTGTCATTCGGAATCTTGCCGCATCGCCGAAACACCCACTCCACCCAGTCGGCTTCTATGAGTTAGCCAGCTTTGGCGACCCAGGTGAGCTCGAAGATTTGATTAGGTCGCTCCCCGCAAATGACCTGAAGAAGGCGTTCAAGCATCTCTTGGACTTTAAAACTGCTAATAACGGTGAATGGCGCTCGGCAGCTTGGGATCGCTTGTTAACCCGAGGCCAAAAAGCAGGTCTACTGAATGGCTTTTTGAGCGACATCAATGGCAGTCTTGAAGGTATTCTAGAAAGGTTTCGCGATATCCGGCTTTGGTTAGATGGCTCATCTTTCGAGAGACAGATTATTGATCTCCTGCCAAATGACTTGCAGGCCCTCACACGTTTGCACGAATTGCAGAAAATACTCGAAACTAGCCGAGATTTAGCGGCAAACTCGAAGCAGATTGACGAAGAGAAGCTTAACTCGGTACAAGCCGCATTATGCGCAAATTTGCTGACTGAATTGGAAGCAAATCCGCCGCGTCTTCATGGCAGCTGGAGCGAAATCTCCGATGGTTTCAAGGATATGGGCGCTGATGCTGACACGCTTTTCAAAGTTGAAGAGCACCGGCTCAAATCGGCCGAGCAGCATAACTTAGTCCGCAGGAGCGCACGCGGTAACGCTCCCACGGTTGAGCTGTCTGGTTGGATCGATCAGGCCGGACAGGAACAATAATTGAATGACCGGGGCGTCAAGTATTTGGCTTAGCCCATACCTCTCCCACCTGTACCTTGATCGAAATGATAGCTGTGACAATTTAAAGGAACACATATGGTAGAGCTTGCCCGCAAACTCATCACCAACCCGGACGGCGGAACAGCCACTCTCTACGGAGAATTGGTAGAGGCCTATCAAGTTGAGATCGAGGCCCACGATGCTGGAGACTGCAAGCACACCAAACGTGAATTGCGCATCAAAATACTCACTGGTGGCGGGCCCATGTGTAAAGAACAGTGCCTTCAATGCGGCGCGCCAGTCGGAAACCCAGTTTCAAAGCAGCCAGACCTGCCAAAATGGGACCACGACAGGCATCCTGAGTATCTCGCTGCGCGCAAGGCCGTCAGAGACGCAATACTGCGCAAATTTGTCTGTCTGCAAGCCAGTGATGACAAGCAGTTCACTGATAGCTTGGAAGACCGGCGAGCTAAGTATCAAGCTTATCGAAGAACACCTGAATGGCAGGCAAAGCGATCAAAAGTGATGCGACGTTCCGATGGCCTATGTGAAGGATGCCTTGAGGCCCCTGCGACAGTGGTTCATCATACAACTTACGCCAATATCGGCGATGAACTCTTGTTCCAACTGGTCGCTCTTTGCCGACCATGTCACGCTCGGGCACACCCGGAACACAACGAACCTGAATTCTACGACAACGACTATTTACCTTGTTTTCAATGTCGATGGGGTGGTGACGGCGCGCGTTGCGGCCGGTTTGAAGTGCCTACGTATCTGGCAATTGGAGCGAATGGCGAGTGCGGGCCGAGTTTTACCGCTTTTGAAGGTCTAAAGTGATGGTTCAGACTTCACGCAATTATGGATGACACCTGCGCTCTATCATAATGGAAATTCAAAGAATGAGTCCCGAAAACAGTAGTATTGAGATGCAGATGTCACGACGTTTGTGCCATCATACTTCTATTGGTGGTCGATATTTCGATGGTTTTTGTTTGGAGCAGTTTCAAGATGGTCAAAACGGTAGTGCATGATCGATTAGTGCGCGCTTGGGTCGAACAGTTTGATGAAGCTGATCGTGCCAATGCGGCAACTCTTGCGGCGCTCATCAAACTTGTTCCTGGAGATGTGTTTCGACGCGAACTGACTGCATGTCTCCAAGGCCGTTTGGACACCTGCAGCACCCCCATTGCACTTTACAACGAGTCTGAGCGGCGCAAATGGAAAGGCGTTCCTCATCGCCTCTTTCAAGAAAAGGCGCGCGCAAACGGGAAAGGCGAAGGTCAGAACGCGATACGTGCTTTTGGCAAAGCCGGTCCTGCCTTGGTTCCGCGGCAAAGGCAGGTTGCTGAAGAGATTGGGAGCGAAGGTGTGGTTGGCAACATTCTCACCCAGTTTCACCGTGCCAATCGAAAGACTGTCCTGCTCAGTCCTGGTCCGGATGTCATTCGAGAACGCGGCGCACGGCGTTTCATCCTTGTCACTGACTTTATCGGGAGCGGTGATCGGGTCGCTTCTTACCTCAACGCAGCCTGGCGCCTGCGTTCTGTCAGGAGTTGGTGGTCGCGCAGGGGGTCAAAGGGCCTTCGCTTTGAGGTTGTGGCCTACGCCGGAACAGAAGCAGGTGTCGCCGTCGTGAGAAAGCATGCAACTGCACCCGATGTGACGCTCGTCACGCAGTGCCCAACGATTGAGAGCGTTTTTCCGCCAGCACAATACAAAGTCATGAAATCGCTATGCAAGCGATATGCCATCGCTGGTTCCCGTCCGCTCGGTTATGGCGATACTGGTGTCTTGCTCGCGTTTGACCATGGCATGCCGAACAATGCACCTGCGATATTATGGAAGGGCGGTCGGCACTGGACCGGGCTGGTTCCTGGGCGCACAACAAGCGCTATCAGCTCACCTTTCCAGGAAGGCCTGACCGAAGATCAGGAGCAAGCGCGTATCGAGACCGCAGCACGTGTGTCGTCGATTGGCCCGGCAATCCCACCGACGGAGTTGAACACTATCGTGCTGTCGGCACTGCGTCGTTCACCACGCCATCCAGAGGCCCTGTCAGGTCGATTGGGCCTCACAATCGATGACGTTGAGGATGCTCTTACACAGTTGAAACGATGGGGCTGGATCAACGACGATCATCAATTGTCGGAACGCGGGCGAACCATCGTGTCGCGCTTAATCCAGCAAGATCGCAAACGTCCTCTTCCCTCACCGAAGAGTAAGATGTACTTTCCAAACTCGTTGAGAGTGCCACGCAATGTCTAGTGGTTGCCGGGGTCACAGCCGGCACCGTTGGCTTCAGGCCTCATTCGTGAGGCATGTTGCCTGGGCCGTCGAATGCGACGTGTTCACGGTCAAGCTCCTGCTTGATGCTCACCTTGATCGAAGCGCACGACCTTGCGGTCGGCGTAGCGGGAGGCTCTCTTGCACTCCGATCAAGATCACCCTGAAGGGTGTATAGTAGATGAAGGTATGGCATTCTCAACGCTACCTTGCCGAAGGCAGGAATGCCGGGATTGATGACGAAGTTCTCAAAAACGCAATAAAGGCAGCGGAATACACGCTCCGGCAACCAAACCCCGGCCCTCCGATCCTGACACTAGGACATCTTGGGGATTACACTGGCATCGACACGGGTATCTTACACGCCTATGTCTCGCGACTTGGCGATGATCCTTACCGTGAATTCTCGATCCGCAAACGTCCACTGCCGGGACGCCCGCCACGGTTTCGTACAATTGCGGTTCCGGAACCAACTCTGCTGGCGGTTCAATCCTGGATCGCGCATGAAGTTCTGAGAGATGCACCTTGCCATCAAGCGAGCACTGCGTTTGCACCCGAAAGCCGCGTCGTCGATGCGGCAGCGCGGCATTGCCGCGCGAAATGGTTAATCAAGATCGACATTCAAGACTTCTTTGAATCAATCACTGAAATTGATGCGCATCGCGTCTTCTGTGAGCGCGGATATCAACCGTTGGTCGCGCTTGAACTTGCGCGTTTGTGCACACGATTACGGGACAAACATCGACGTAACACAGCATGGCTGCCGCAACGCCGGATGCCAAATTACAAACGCCACAGTCAGGATTCGATCTACCCCCGGTCTTTGATGGGGGCATTGCCACAAGGCGCACCAACCAGTCCGATGCTTGCCAATCTTGCTGTTCGAGACCTTGATGATCGCCTGAGCGACATCGCCAAATCGAACAAGCTTCGGTATTCTCGATATGCCGATGATCTAACCTTCTCGGCAACAACCAAGTCATTTGGCAGAGCTCGCGCACATGATGTCGTCGGTCAGGTGTACGCCGCTCTGGGAGATCGCGGGTTGTCGCCAAACAGCGCAAAAACGAACATTGCATCACCCGGTGCGCGCAAGGTTGTTCTCGGCCTTCTTGTCGATGGCCCAGAACCGCGTCTCACGCGGGAGTTCCGTTTACGACTTCGCAAGCACCTTCATCATGTGACCGACCCAAAACAGGGACCCGTTCAACATGCGGAGAAACGGCAGTTCGCATCCGTCGAGGGTCTTCGCCAGCACCTATTGGGGTTGATCGCTTTTGCTGGGCAAGTCGATCCTGTCTACGGGGCAGAATGCAAAGAGCGCTTGTATAGCGCAGACTGGTCACAAACAACGACCTGATCGATTTCGTCCGTCGTGCCTAGACTTAGAACTTAATGGGCTGTTTTTCGTGTCCCTTCGCCGATCCCAAGGTGAGGACATCTCCAACCGTTTCTGCAGTACCAGAAAGGAGACGTTACGTCAGGCAAGTGAATTTAAGCGAAGATATCAAATTGGCCCCTGAATCATTAAACCTTGTCAAAACGGGCATAGATCAGCAGACCCGGGATGTTGGCTTTCTGAGAAATCTTTTCGGAAGGCCGTTCATTCTCTAGACGAACCACTTCAAGGGCATGGTCTCCTGAGCGCAGTCGGATGTAGTTGAAACGGTTCGCGAGGCCTTTGAAGAGATGTGTAAACCCATGACCACGGGCCGGATCGTCGTGACGTGATATGCCATCGGTTATGATGAGTTTCAAAGCATGACCTGCATCGTTGAGGTCATGGAACTTGTCCGATTTACGCATACTCGCAAGTGCCCCGCAGCCGCGATCTGCGACTACGATTTCAAGACTTTCTCCGCTGAAATGAAAGGCTGCGATCGCACCCATTACAGTGCCAGCATGCTCCAGAACATTAGACCGGAATTCCCCAAACGTCGCCATGATCGCACTCTTAGCTCGTTTGTCGAAGCCACCAACTTTGCAAACCGCTGAAGCTCTCATTAGAAAACCTGTCCAATGGGTCTCGTCACCAAGTTGGTCCCCACAAATCCAACCCGTCGAAACACCGGTTCTTTGTTCTTGTGTTACTTGAGACTTTAGGTCGCTCAAGAGGGCCCCAAAGCCATCGGCAGTAAGCCATTCAAGGGTTCCCCAAGACGACTGGTCCCAATTGGACGATGTGAAGGCTGTCTCGATGACTGGACCGATATCGTAAGCTGTTACCGTTCCAAGATCGGACACATCGAGCCGCGCCCGCTCTACGCCGAGTGCGAGATCATCCAGTGTCGCAAAATCTAGTGACAGTTCATCCATTGGCATTGATTGCGTAACTCAGATTGCGCCAGCAATCAGAAGTCGCGAACGTTCAGCTACCTCGGAAACGTTGTGCTGCAAGAGAGTTTCAATACTCATGTCGTCAGGCGTCTTGACTGACTTCCACCGTAGATTTCGATTTGATGTCCGGATGGCGATCTTACGATGCATGGTTTTCATGAAAGCGTTCGTGTCGATGTATATGACATTCCGAAAATAGGGAGCGAGTTCGGTTAAGATCTTCTGGTCGCCGCGGACTACTAGGTCCAGCGGCCGGTCCGTTAACTGAGCCAAGCGAATGAGATGCTCGATGTGCTTGTGTTTCACAGAATTTCGCCCCGCGCCCGTCGTGAACTCATATGCAATGGTCTGAATTTCTGGACGCTCTGAAATGAAATCTATCCAGCGTTCGGAGTCTGTCGCCGTGATGATGTGCGGATGCAGTGCACAAGGGATTCCAGCTTGCTGAAACTCTGCTTGCACCAGAGCAATGCGTTTCATTGCACTGAAGTCGCTCGGCCTTGGTTGATCACAGAACAGACTAAAATTCGGTGGCGTCACCAAAGCAACATCGAGTTTGGCAAATTCAGACAAGAGGGCTTGGCGCCGGTCCCGACCCAAGCTCCACCACGGTTCCACCCATTTGTCTTGCTCGATGCCCGTGACCACAACATTTGATTGGACGTCAAATCTGAGTGCTCGAGCAAGTTCTTCGTGGCTCTGGTAACGCAGCCGACCCTTTGCCAAGTTTACAACTTCACGAAGTTTGACAGCAACGACCTCGGATTTCACATTCGATATCCGAACCTTTCGATGCGCCAGTAAAGGTGCTGTCCCAGCAAGCGATTTCTGAGCCAGTGGCGTGGTTCGTGGAACGTTTCCCATGTCAAAACCGTTGATCTCTCTGGACTGTGCAACGAATTCTGGGTTCTGACGACACACGGTCTGACAACCCTGCTTTCCACCACAACAATGAATATAGCAATGTCCGCCCAACTGAGTTGCTATCCCTCCGCACCTGCCGAGATCGGGACACCCATTGCAGAACAGGCTTTTTTCCCACCTGCTGGGGTCATGAGTAAGCTTCGCCATCGACGGGAGCTTCTGTAGCCCGCTTCCATAACTGTCTATCAACACAGATCAACCTCGACTGTTCCAGAAAGCGGATTCACTTTCGAGATGTTTGCTTCTGCAATACCGCTGTTGGATCTCACATATGCGATCACGTCTGGCGGCGGGGCACTTACGCGAAAGACAGTATCGGGACCCCGAGTGCCGAGCACAGTCGCTCCATCAATTTCGAGATTGATTTTGTCACCAGTTTTTAGATTTGCAACGTGGGTTGGTTCGGCCACAAACTGTCGCGGGCAGCTCTCGGGTGTTTCGTCAAAGAGGTCGTTGTTTGCAACTTCCTTCATAGCTGTGTCCACGTGTTTTGCGAAGCTTTTCTGCGCTCGTTTCTGTAGATTCGTACCCATCGCAATCACCATGCGGGACGATATGTTTTCGCCCGCCCTCTTGTAATTTCCATAAGAACACCTCGTTCGACAAGCGATTTGAGGCGGTTGTTCCAAGCCGTCGGCTTCTGGAGTTCTTCTTGCGCTCCATATGCGCCTGCTAGGCTGCCAGCGTCGGCTTCTCCCTCAAGCGCTACAAGCTCAAAGGTACGGGTATGTTTGGGATCAAGATCGCCAAACAACCTCGCATTATTCGTTAAGCCCTCGGCATCACAATCGCACAGGATAACGGCATCACGCCTAGCTTCTGTGAGAATGGCAAATTCTTCCTCAATCTCTGGAAGCACATTTGCAAACACAGGATACCAATTTGAGCCACGAGAGCGCATGTGATCCTTTAGAGCGAAGACGCTTTCGCGCAAGAAGCTTGCTGTCGCTAGCTCAATCATCGTGAAATCAATGACCAGTACTGACGGTGTAGATGGAGCTGCCTTGCAGTCTTTCAGCATCAACAAAAACACCTTCTGGCCGAGGGTTGCACCCGCGAGAACTCCATCGGTTGCATATGGTAGTAATGACAGTTTCACGACTCATCCTTCTCACTGATGTCAGTGAGATAGGTGATGAACCAATCAGAGTCAAGTCCACACACGAACTCGACCCAGCTTCACACTCGCTTCTCAACCGATAGCGCAAATAGGAAGACTTGAAAGTGCTCCATGTAGAAAGCTTTCAGTGTCGCTTAGCAGTTAATAACAAGACTGCGCCTTCTATGGTTTCAGAGGCTTGCCTGAGCACTTAAGTTGAGATTCTAAACCGGAGTTGAGCACTTAATTTGAGACTCTCAATCCGAATTGTCTCCTTTACAAATTTCCATAATCGCACCCGTTCCTGACGAGATAAGCGAAGCGCTTTGGCGTTAATTCTTCTTGGACGGCGACCAGTAAACTTGCCGCAAAGTCAGCTTGAGCAGGAAGTTGCTTGGCAAGCAATTAGAGAATCTAGCGCGTCATGAATCTAATAATATAGTGCCACTCCCGAACCAAACGACCGCATTCTTACGCCTAAATGCCAAGTGAACTATCTCAGAGCTAGCTCAGTTTAATATACCGACTCAACGAACCATCTTGCGTCAGCAAGTGCTGCAAACAAGGTTCTGCGCCAACCATTTATCGGCGTCGCCGGGCTGTTGGATTGTTCTCGTAAATACTCTTCAAAGCTATCTGGCGGATAGCCATGAAAAGTTGTCTTGCGCAGGTAGACAAGGTTTGCGATTTCCGTGCCTGCCTCAATGCTGTATCGCGTCGCTAGATCGTAATCTTCAAAATGACTAATGACCCGCTGTTGGTCACATGCGGACCATGTGTCTGGCGGGCGGGCACTGAAAGCTGCAGAGACTGGATCAGTGGCGACAATATCTGCATGGGTCCACTTTACTGCAAAAAAATGGGCCGCATCTAGATAAGGGTGGAGTGATTGAGCAGAAACTTGCATGGGAAAGGCATTACTTTTCCCTGTGTTACAGTCACGACAGCAAGGCACGAGATTGGTTGGTACGATCGAGTAGAGGGGAAAATTTGCTTTCGGCAGATAGTGATCGAGTGTCTTTGCGTGGCCGATCCCACCGCAAAAGGGACATTTACCATTGGCGGCAACAAGAATCGCGTCATAGGCCTCGCGAGCAGATCCTGAGGACCCAACCATGTGCTTGGAATACAAATCCATTAATTGCCGCTTGGTCAATGTGCCGACCACAACCCGATCAGCTTGCCCATTGGGTACGCGTGGCAAATCGCACCATACTGTTCCAGTCGACGCCGTTTCATAGTCCAACGCACCCTGCTCAAGAACTTGTTGATTTGCTATATAGCCCGCCTGCGCCACGCGGTCGGCGATGTTCTCTATACAACTTGTCAGCAGACCAGTCGGATCTGCTTGAGGGCGGTTCAAGGACTTCATTGGATTATCGCACCTTGATCTCTCGCAGCAATCATCGCCCTGAGGACGGCCTTGGCTTCGAAGCCTAACGATCCACCAAATTCAGCAATAATGTCGTCGTAGGAACGCCCGGTGTTCACAGCGTCAGCGAGGACGGTATGATACCCAGACTTGACGACCTCTAAGCCAAATACTTCACGTGTGAGGATGCCGACGTTCTCTCCAAACGTCTCCAGGCTTGGTCGAGCGAGAGAGACTGCCAACCGCGACCGCGTCAACTTCCAAACACATACCGCCGGAATTTCTTGCAGGACAACTGGAGAGTGTGTGGCGATTATCGCAACGCCATTTCGATCAAATAGAAGCTCGCTCAATGCACGTGTGAAGGCCGATAGCAAGGGTGGATGGAGATGGCTTTCCGGCTCATCAAGCAAAACAAGAGTCTTTTCTTCTACCTTCTCGACCAATTTGGTTATCGTAAGCAAAACAATCGCGTGGCCGGAACTCATCCGGTTTAGCAGTGATGTGGCTTCTGTTGAAAGCGCCATTCCACTCAAGTCAGCCAGACCCATGAGCCCCATTTCAGAAAAGTTGTCGTCGGACTCTAGGGTCTGTATAGCGTTTATCCAGCGTTGCCGCTTCCCGACGTTTTGCATGCAGTTGGAAAGCCCTGCGATGCATTCGCGTTGAAGATCACTGAGGGATTTGAGAAGCGTGCCAGTGTCATCCTGGATATCTTTCAAGCCGACATAGGAATATCGCGGCCCTTTCTCCGGATCGGATTGCTCTGGTGGAGGTTGAAACGGATCAAACGCGCTGAAAGATATGGACAGCAAACCGCTAAAAAAGTCGGAAGCAATGGGTCTATTGCCTAGAAACGAGGGTTGAACAAACTGGCCTGGCGCACCTTCGGGTTCGGTAATTGCGCCTATCATTCCATTGAGGAGGGTCGTTTTGCCAACCCCATTGCGACCAATAACTGCATGGATATTGGTGGTCGGCTTTGAACTCGCTACAACTTCGAAGGAGGCCTCCAGGCCAGCGAATTTCTCCTCTTGTGGACGCACAAACAAAAACTTGAAGTCGGTGACGGGCACGCCACCCTCGAGGACACGTTTGAATTGGCCCGTAATGGACGCCATGCTGACATCCCGTAGTAGAGATGTTTTCAGGACACTTTCACCTGATGCGCGCTCGAGGTTGTTTGAGTCATAAACAATGTCGCGTAGGGCTGTCAGAAACGCATTGCGAAAACCCTCTGAGCAATTGGCTCCTAAGGTTTGGTAAAAATCAACGTCATTACCGAGTGAAAAGTAGGAATCGGTAAGCGCCTCAAATTGTGGTGGAAACGTTGAATATGTTGAAACTTCTTCGGTTTGACCTACAAATCCAATTTTGATGTTGCCGAGTTCGTGATGGGCCCCATTCTCATCAAATGCGTGCACAAAAAACATCGTGACGAAAGAAAAGTCATTCCAATGATCAATGCATAAGTAAACGGCGTTTTGCGCTTTCGGAGGGGGACCCACTCCGCGCTCTAATACGTTGAAAATCAAATGGATTGGCTCCTATTCGTACCGCTAAAACTGGTTACTACATGAAAAAGCGGAACTGATAAGGCGCGGTGCCTAGACCATTCATACGTTTCACAACCCGAGCAAGGACTTTTGCGTATCCCATTGTGACAGGCAGGTGGTCGTAGAGTGCGTCATTGTTCCAGTTCATTTTTGATAGAGCGAGCGCTGATTGTGCGGTTTCATCCCATGGACCATGACCTGCGTGACGCACCAACTTGATCGGCCGCGGCGTACCTTTGCCTCCCTGAAAGTATGCATTCTTGTCGTTGATCCCGGCTACATTGCCGTGCATCCAGAGCAAAGACTCGCGCGGCCCCAAGCCTATCAGGGAACCACGCTCGACCGGATATGCCGCCGGATTACCTTTACGGTTGCCACCTCTTGGCGGATCAATTTTTGCAGCGCGCCACGCCACGTCTTCGACAATCTGGACAAGATCAACCGCTTCGCAAAGGTGGAGCGCTTCCATGCAGCCTTGGACTTCTTCTGGCTTAAACTCGGTCGATTTGTGGACAACGACGCGTCGGGGCACCCGCCCGGAATGTCGTCGCTGATACAACCCAAGCGAACGTGTCATCACTCGAAACATCTCGTTCCGCGAAAGATAAGGGTTGTCGCGTTGCACTTCGACTTCGTTTGCATCGTAGGCAACGAACTCGAGACCAGCACCATCGCCATCAAAAACCTGGCTGCAGCACGTCACAAATCGCGGTTTGTCGGATACCATAGGGCGAACGGCATAAGAAATGCCGATGTAAGCGGTGTCGGGATCAGAGTCCGCTAGTTTCCAAGGAACGCCTCCCGCTTTGGCATAAAGTGCCAACCCAATACGCCACATAACACTGGCCTTATGCCTGTATGCCAATGCCCGATCTTCACGAACGAGCTGGAGTGGCAATCGACGCGCTGCACTTGCCGCTTTGAGGTGATCGTGAAGGTCAAAGTCCTCGCCCTCACCCCCCTTAAAGCCCTCAGACCATGACGCCGGGACATAAAGGAAAATCACATCAAACTGCTGACGCATTGCGTCTAAGCTTTGTAATGCACGCGTCAATCTTGATGATAATACAACATGAGGTGAGTTCGACTGCGCCATGTCATTTCCCAGTTCATCATCCAACTGGATATGGCATCCTTTCGCGGCGGCCCGCATATGAACGTTGAAAACACGACTGAACCCGGGCCAAGGTGGCAAGTAATCCTTGCGTTCGGTTGCATCAAATTGACCGTTGAGCTCTTTCATAAAATCATAAAGCTTCTGGCTGCCCCCTGCGGGGGCAATGGTCGCGACACGGATGGGATCAGGTATAAGGCCGGCTGAATAAGGACCGTATCGCAATAATCCCTTGAGAGGATGGATCTCAACGTCGGAGAGGTGCTCGGGGTGGAACAAAAGGCGCGGTTCCGGATACCAAAAATGTTGGGAAATCTCGCTGGTCATGTCTGTGCCCTCTTCGAAAATGCCGTGGTGCAGCCCAATACAAATGCGGCATCCACACCGGTTGCTGCATTCAAGGCCCGTAGCTCTCGCCCTTCCGAAGACAGCAGGTCACTCCAAAACGAGATCAGATCATTGAGCTGCCGATTGTAGCGCCGCACACTGCGCTCCCGAGCAAAATCCGTTGTGCTACCTCGGTTTTCATCGGTGACGCCGGTAAAAATCGTACGTGGCTCAAACAGCAGCCACAGCTTATCGTCGGCCCAGTCCAAACGCGTGGCGATACCTTCTGACCAGCTGATTTCTGGATGGCCCGGAACAGTTCCAGACAAATGGCCCACCATCCTTTTTAGAGGTGACCATTTTTGATCCTTCGCGTCAGAGGGCGACAGCAAGTCTGTATTTCGGCGACGGATAAGACTGAGATTATGTTCGCGAGAAAGCGCTTCTGACAGTGCCTGCTTTAGCAATCCGCGTTCATGGCTATCGTAGCGCAACCGTCGTTTTTCAATTTCATGAAGGTCAAACTCATCGATCGTGCAGTTTGATAGGGCCGCGCGAACGTCATTGTCATCCCCAAAGGCAAGTACGCCTTTCGCCGAGCGTGTGGCCAGAATATTGACGCCGGCGCGTTGAATGGCATCTGAAACCTCACGAAATCCACCAATGTCGCATACGACCCGGCGACAGATCGTTGGCAGGGTTTCAATTTGCAGACCATTCAATCGAATGACCGGATAGCTTGCACGGCCCCGCGCTCGTGGCGGCGGCGATACAATTGCACGTTCTGCGGCAAACTGGTCAAGGACGGTTGTGTCAAGATTCGGCATGAGGCGAATGAGATCGCGTAACGTTTCATCAAAGTTATCAATACGTACCAAACCGCCATCTACGCTCCTCTCGCTCGCTTTCTCCAGAAACGCGCTGACACGATCAAGTGGCGGGCTGTCGCCGCGATGTAGCCAGAATAACCCTCCAGGAAATGGTGATGTTTGTTCGAGCGCTTCTTCCAACGCATCCATTATTGAGTCATCTCGGCCACTGTAACCGGCAAGGATCAAACCCGACCGGTTACAAGCGCCTACGAAAAGATCCCGTAGCGTCGCATCTTGCTGGCGTAGCTCGTCACCTGTATTCTTGAGCCGACGCGAACGAAAATCACCATGCAGCTTGATTTCTGCAGGCCAACGTTCTTCATTTAGAGTCTGCCGGCCGAGCTCCGGTGCATCAAGCGCAACTGTTGTAAGGGCCCCTGTACCCTCAAAAACGCGCGCACATGCATCTGCGACAAGGGGGTCGAAATTCGTTGACCAGGATAACCGTGTGTGTCCCGCCTTCATCAAGGTGGCCAAAGCCAGATGACCGTATGATGGCTTGGCCCCTTTGATCTTGACGTCGATGTATGCTCGGCGATCGGCTTCACTTGGATAAACGGCTTCAAACAGCGCTGCATATTCCTCCGGTGAGTCTGTTTCAGGAAAGTCGCCCTGGCTTTCAATGAAAGATTGGATAGTGCGCCGAACGGCCGGATTTGACAGATCGGATACGCTCTTGAGAGACACCTGACGTTGGCTCACATAGAGTCGCTGCTTGAAGTCCCAGATCATATTCCATGCGGTCGGAATTCCAGCAGCCGCTGATGCGCCAGCCCCAAGCAGCCACATCAGACCACCTGGTCGCATCGAAAACCGCCGCGCGAAGTCATCACCAGCGATTGTTGCAAAAGAATGATCTGTCATGATGATGCCCACTGGGATTGCCATTCTGCAAATTCAGACGGACGGACTTGATATCGCGCAAAGTTTCCCACGTGCAGGCCGAGCAACTCTTCCTCGACGACTTGAACAAAGGTATTCTTGTCGCTTTCTGAGACATTGTTAGACGCATATGACTTGATCGCGCGAGTGACAGCACCACGACCGGTTTTATCGCGAATGATCGACGCGACGCTTTCGCGGATTTCTGTTCGATACTTGAGGCGAAACGGATCGGGTTCCCCCAATGATTGTTTAACAGCCGCAAACTGCGCCACGGATCGCTCATAGGCCCAAAAGAACACGTCTTTCAGGAGGGCAACGTCATTGAGCTCGTAAACACCCAATATTGCTTCTGTATAGGCCCGTTGGGGCACATCGGAAAAAGCCAAGGGTACAAAGTTTCCCCTAATGAGCGGAATGTTGGCTGCCAATCGTGAAACGCGTTTGTTGACGTCATCAAAGGGTTGCAAATAGGGAAAATGGACCATCGCAAAGAAGGCTTGTTCGAACGGATCTTCAATTTGTGATGCCTTCGACAAAACTTCACCGAAGCATTCTTCGATTAGCTGTGGCGTTTCTAGGGGATGGAATGCTGAGCTTTCGATGCCAACGGCAATGTATCTCAGGCGACCAGATGCAGTTGGATCAGCAAGTAAGTTGTTTGACAGAAGTGCATGCAGGTTCATGAGAGTGAAGCTGTTGAATGCGACGTCATCAACGGCATTAATCAAAAACTCGATCGCATCTTTGTGGTTAAGGATCATTTGTGCTTCGATATGATCCCGTCCATCAGCTTCTTCGCCAAATTCGATCAATCGCTTTGTATCGAGCAGCGAATATGTATTCCCTTCCAACCGGCTTGAGTTCCAAGCGAGATCAATCAGCAGCCGATTTAGGATGTGCTTTGCATAGGTTCCAGCGGGCTGCGTTCCCGCAGGTGACTTGCCCTGGTCATCGAGCTGTTTGCGCTCAGCCGATGTAAGGTAAAACGTTTGGTTGGGTTGGTATGACTCCAAATATCTTCGATTGTATCCGACTGGTTTTCGGCCTGCTACGGGCTGCGTGACATAGGCACGAACGATTTGCCCTTCCGCTGATAACCTGATGACGTCAGCATAATCATCACCGGACGTTTCTGCTGTGGCATCTGGGGTATCTTTTGAGACAGGCAGGTATTTGACCCAACGACGATCGCCGGTGCTCTTTAGTTGGCCACTGGAGACCAGCTGTTGAAGTCGATACTGAAGTGTTCTGCGTGGCACTTTTTCTATCAGTGCCTTCTCAATGTCCGCAGCGGTAATGCCGCTAGGATGGGCTGCGACGATGTTGAGCAGCTCAGTCAGCGCTTCTTGTGGGACCTTTTTAACCATCTTCTTCTTTCTTGCGCATAGGCTCTATACGCAAGTATGGGCATTCTATACGCAGCATTCAAGTCTATGCGCAATTACAACTTCTATGCGCAACTATCGTTGCGCATAGAATGAGTTTGCTCTCACACAATCTAACAATGCAGGAGCTTCCATACCTCAAGACGTGACGGCTAGCTTTAGGACGTTTTGGCTGTCTGGATGGCGATGCGAAGTAGCTGGTTCGCCTGTCGTCAATTTCAAGGCAACGGCCCGTCGACATAGGTCGAATAGACATCGACCATCATCTCGGCAACACCCTGCTCTCGCGGCTTTATCGGATAGCTGTCAGGCGACAATCCAAGCTGACGGCGCAGCGAAGACTGCACGCTTTGGCGATCCAGCATTTCGCCTTCGATGACGCTGGTTTTCATGGCTTCATCACTCAGCAGGTCGATGCGTAGTTGATCGCGCTCAGGCGGACTGACATGGTGAACGGCACCCAGAATTTCGCCCGATGACAGCAAGAAGCGCTGCTCGAGCGGTGCCAGGGTTGCCGCGTCGTACCGAAAATCCGGCCAGCCAGATATCTGCCAGTACCACGCCATGAGCTATAGAAGTCAATCCTATACCTCAAGGATGTACAAATACACGTAAACTCTGCTGTACGTTTACACGTAAAGTCTGCTTCCAACTCCGACTGATTGAAAGTCAAAGCCCGACCAATTGAAAGCGAAGAGCCTCAGATCTGCGTTGCCTGGATCTCCTCACCTACATTTCCAACAGCCAAATCTAACTCTGGTAAGTCCCGCAGAGTCTGCAGATCAAACGTCGATAAAAACGTCGCAGTCGTCACAAAGGTATGCGGGGCACCGGCGCGCGGTGCTCTCGGACCGCTGGTGATTAAATCCTTGAGCCTAAGTCTCGCGAGTAGATCGCGGCTGACGTCCTTACCAAAAATGTCCTTCAAACCTACCCGGTCGATCGGCTGATGATACGCAATGGCACAGAGAACACCCATCTCCATCTCAGTGAAGGCTAGGGTCTGATCCCCAAGATCAGCCGCGGCTTTGATGGCGTCGGCAAACTGGGTCTTGGTCCGGAACATCCACCCGACCGATAACTGCACCAATTCATAAGGACGGGCCATCAGTTCCGCCTGAATATCGTCAATCAACATCTCAACCGAGGCCCTTTGCCCCACCACGCGCGCCAGGTCGTCCCGTCCAACCGGCAATGCACTGGCGAACAGCACCGCCTCGATCCGCCCCATCCATTCGCGCCAACGAAGCTCTTCCGGCAAGTCTGCGAGCTCCCGGTCGAAGACGCCTTCGCTTCCGGCCTCCTTCGGTTTTGAGTTCTTTTGTTTGGCATCGGAGGTCATGGCGGTGCGGGTCATCGCACAATCCCATACAGCCGGAAGGTCGGCCGCCCAGTCAACTCGCGCGCAACGCCCAGTTCAACCAGCCTATCACAAAAGCGGCGCGCAGCGCGATCGGTCATCGGAATGCTGGTGCCTTGGATTGTTGGTGACAACATCATTGAAGGCCCAATTGCATCCTCAGACAGGAACAGGTCGGCCGCCGCCTTCGACCCCTTCGCGCGAAGCTTTGGAGTGACAGCTCGGAGCGCGGCTGCTCGGGTCGTAAGATCGCGCGCCAATCGGATCGTGTCTTCAATGGATAGAAATATGCGCTGTTGAACCACCAAATCCACCCCCTGCCCGTCCGCGACCAGATCGCGCAACATCGTTTTAGTAAGGTGTTGTGCTGTGACAGGCAGCACTGATGTCCATTTCAATGCCCGCGTCACCACGATATCTGAAAGCAAAAGGGCGATCCGCTCCGCTCGATCGTCGACTGCCAAGACCGCGCGCATCACGGCAACACAGCCTGCCAACGGCCCATGGGATTTTGCGCATTCGGCACCAACCGCTATCAACCGCAAGACATCATCTGCAAACGCCGTGCCAACCAAACCTTGGACTGGAGCGTGCCAATCACGCGACGTCAATTTCAGGCGCAAGGCCTCGCGCCAAAACGCCAAGATTTCACCATCAGGACCTCGTGCTTCTCCGCGCGATGCCAAGTGATAAGCGTCGCGGATATCAGCCTCTTGGGCGAACCGTCCTTCGAGCTTTGATGTCGCCGTTGCAGCTTGTAGTGCAAGCCGGTTGGCGAGCAGTTTAAGAGGCACACCGTGCCGCGGATCAGCAACTAGCCCATCCAGCACCGTCAGCATCGCCCCAGACCGAAATGCCACAGACTCGAAGGTTTCTGCACGTCCTGAGGTGACCCAGGACGGCAGCTTGGGTAGAGTGTTCAAGTCGTCAGAGAGTGCAGCAGGCTGATAGGTCATGCCGCAACACTATCTCGTCGCGGCGCTTATGCCTACCATTTAGTGCGCTAACCGCCCCTCCTTACAGGTTTTCTTTATGTCCAATAAGGTTGCATTATCGGACATAAAAATATATGATGGGCGACATGTCGAAAAACCACGAGAACTCGCCCTCAGACACTGGAAACGCGACCTCTTCCAACGAGGGCGACGAGAGAGCACTCTTGCCAGGAGAGTCTCTCAGCCTTCCGGACCATGTTGCGGGTTCTGGCACGCTCGACAGGTTGGTCGAAACGGCGCGCGACTACGCCAAGGCCTCAACCGCTGAAAATACGAACAAGGCCTATGCGGCCGACTGGAAACACTATGGGCGATGGTGCCGGATCAAGGGTTCGGATCCCCTGCCCCCCTCTCCTGAAATGATTGGGCTCTATCTCGCCGACCTTGCAGCACCTTCTGGCCCTTCCCCTGCCCTGTGCGTTGGAACGATCGAGCGTCGCCTATCCGGCCTCTCTTGGAACTACGCGCAGCGCGGCTTTGCACTTGATCGCAAGAACCGCCACATCGCCACGGTGCTGGCCGGGATTAAACGCAAACACGCCCGTCCTCCGGTTCAGAAAGAAGCGATCCTTGCCGAGAACATCCTTGATATGATTGCGACCCTTGGATTTGGGCTGAGAGACCTGCGAGATCGGGCCATTCTGCTGATTGGATACGCAGGAGGTCTCCGTCGTTCTGAAATCGTTAGCCTAGATGTGCACAAAGACGACACGCCCGATAGCGGCGGCTGGATCGAAGTTGAAGCAAAAGGCGCACTACTCACGCTCAATGCCAAAACTGGCTGGCGCGAAGTCGAAATTGGGCGCGGCTCAAGTGATCAGACTTGTCCTGTGCATGCTTTGGAGCAATGGCTGCATTTCGCTAAGATAGATTTTGGGCCGGTGTTCGTCCGTACGTCCCGTGACGGTACGAAGGCCTTGGAGGCGCGGCTCAGTGACAAGCACGTTGCCCGTTTGATCAAGCAGACGGTACTGGATGCTGGCATCCGGTCAGACTTGCCCAAAAAGGAACGTCTTGCATTGTTCTCGGGCCATTCGCTGCGTGCTGGCCTGGCCAGTAATGCCGAAGTAGATGAGCGATACGTCCAGAAACACCTCGGCCACGTTTCCGCCGAGATGACTCGCCGTTACCAACGTCGCCGTGATCGATTCCGGGTGAATTTGACAAAGGCTGCGGGGCTCTAAGCCCAAATCAAATACCGAACAGAATCGTTGTATGAGAAGCGGAACTCGATGCCCTAGCTATTTGGGGGTGTGGATAACTTTTTCACAACATATAGATTTCTCTTGCCGGAATCGGCCGTTCATGGCATTTCATCACTGACGGCAAATTGCGTCAGACACGCTGTATGTCGTCAGAATGACAAAGAGCCTTAATTAAAGGCCATAAACGGGCGGCATTAGATGGACAATAATAACCTTGGATTCATACAGGGCATAGGGTCATCAGACATCGGAGCATTCGCCGACAACTTGGCTGAGTCTCTCGATCGGCAAATGAAAGTTGCCTTTGAACCGGAAGAACGCAAGTCCTTGCGCAGGTTCAGTTCGTCTGAAGTCGCAGAATTTCTGCGAGTTAGTACTTCAAACCTACGCAACCGCCATAAAGACGGTAGTTTTCCAGATGTTTACACGGACAATCGCGGCCATCGGTCATACACCACCGACGAGGTAGATACGTTGCGCGGCATTCTGAGCCGTACAGGCAAAAACGCCGAAAGCTATCTGCCAGGTCGCCGCGATGGTGATCGTCTTCAGGTCATTTCCGTTGTAAATTTCAAAGGCGGCTCTTCAAAAACCACGGCTACGATTCATCTCGCACAACGATATGCCCTACGCGGCTATCGCGTATTAGTCCTCGACCTTGATCCGCAAGCCAGCCTGACCACCTTTTTTGGCTTTCGGCCTGAACTTGAGTTCGCCGAAGGTGGCACGATTTATGACGCCCTCAGATATGAAGACCAAGTCCCACTCTCCTCTGTCATCCAGAAGACCTATTTCCATAAGCTCGATATGGTTCCGGCTGGTTTGATGCTCTCGGAATACGAGACTGAAACGGCTAACGCGCTGTCAAACCGAGTACAGCCAATTTTCGCTGAGCGCCTCTCGCAAGCTCTGGAGGAAGTCGAAGCGGACTACGACATCGTCTTGATCGACTGTCCACCACAGCTAGGCTTTCTAACCTTAACCGCGCTTTCCGCATCGACAGGTCTGCTGGTGACTGTGGTTCCTGGCATGTTGGATATCGCCTCGATGAGCCAATTCCTCAAGCTAGCCTCGGAAACAGTTAAGGCCGTCGAAGAAGCCATCGGACGGCGCGTGACGTGGGATTTCGTCAAATTTCTAATAACCAGATACGAGCCATCGGACGGCCCGCAGACGCAAATGGCTGGTTACCTCAGATCTATTCTTGCAGGCCAAGTCATGACTGAGCCAATGCTAAAATCAACGGCCATATCGGACGCGGGGATGACGCAACAAACTGTCTATGAGGTTGATCCAAGCCAGTTCATTCGAAAAACGATCGATCGCGCACTGACGAGTGTGAACGGAGTTGCCGACGAGCTCGAGCAGACAATTCAAATGGCATGGGGGCGCCGGTGATGGCACGTAATATCTTCAACCAACCCCCAAAAGAAAATGATCAAACGATCGCCGCACCCCCTGCCCCATCAAGGGCTGCTAAGCTCCCTGGGTCTGTTGGCGGGTTGCGTGACTCACTTCGTGAGATCACTGCAAATTCGATCCGCGACATCGATCCTTCTCAGATCGACATGGATGGCCTGCGAGATCGTCTTGTCCTAGAGGACAGCGGCATTGATGAGTTAGCCGAAAGTATCGGGAAACATGGGCAGCAGGTGCCAATCATGGTCCGGCCATCGAGCCAGCCTGATCGGTATCGGGTTGTCTATGGTCGACGGAGGCTTGCTGCGATCCGAAAAACTGGCGGGATGGTCAAAGCCATCGTTCGAACGTTAGATGACGAAGCATCGCTCTTGGCTCAAGGTCAAGAGAACAACCTTCGCTTGGATCCATCATTCATTGAAAAATCGTTATTTATCAAAGATATGCAGGAAGCCGGATACAAACCTAGCGTGATTCAGGATGCGCTCGGGCTTACGAGGCAAGGCGTATCCAACCACCGAGTTGTTCTGGAACAGCTGCCGCTAGAGGTAGTCGAGATCATCGGACCTGCCCATGGGATTGGGCGGCGTCAGTGGGGTGAGTTGGCGACGCTCTCAAAAAGAGTTGATATAGTTGAAGTCGCCAAAGAAACCCTTTCTGGGCTCCCAAGCGAGACCTCCAGTGCCGAGAAGTTTCAGGCAGCCTACGTAGCTTGTTCAATCAAGGCTCGCGTGACCAAAAAACCGGCGAAGCAGCAAAAGACAACCCTAATCAAGACAGGAGAAGATGCAGCCATTGCGACGCTCTCCGTCACTGATAAGGCAATAGCCGTAAAGATCGCCCGAAAAGATAACCCTGAATTCAGCCAATGGTTTGAACAGCATGCCGAAGCATCGCTAATCAAGCTTTTCGACCAATGGCAGGATGAAAACGGTTCAGGAAAATAGCCCGAACCACACCTAGAAACACAAACAGAGGAGATACGAGAAGACCAGAAAGAAAAGAGCCCCCCAAAGTTTCCCCTGGAGAGCCCTCATCGTTTGATTAGCATCTAAGATGTAGCAACCTCCAACATTACCGTCAAGAGTCACCGATTCGGTGGACGTCTTTTTGTTGCCTTTTCTCGTGTTTATTCGCGTTAAAAGCTGGGAAAGTTATGGGCCAACGGTCCTCGTATGCAGAGCATGGCATTTACAAAATTATCAATCGGAACTGGCGGCCCTGGTTCAGTATCTAAAACCACGTCAGAGCCCGAAAACGACATCTGGACGATTTTCAGAGCACTTCGCGACGCCCGCAAACAGTTTGGCCTACGCCCGGCCCACCTTCAGACGCTACAAGCAATGCTGAGTTTCTTGAGACCCGGCCAAGGCGACACCGTCTTTGCATCCAATCAATCAATTTGTCAGCGTGTCGGTGGCATCGACGAGCGAACCCTCCGTCGGCACATTAACAGGTTTGTAGAGACCGGACTTATCGAACGGAACGACAGTTCAAACCGCAAACGCTACCGTGTCAGGTCCTCGGACGGCGAGTGCATCAGCTATGGACTGTCATTGACACCGTTGCTTCTACGCGCATCCGAACTCATATCGCTTGCCAAAAAAATCGAAGAAGCGCGCCGAGACCAAATCTTTCTGAGAAAACAAATCCTGACAGGCTTGGCACACCTAGATTTGGTCGACCCAGACAACACCTTTGCAATAGCCACTCGAAAGGCCCTCAGGAGGAAACTTAGCGTCACCGAATACCGAGCAGTTCTTGACCAAACGAAGGCACAATGCAGCTCTCAGTCGAAGACCATGAAAGCTCCAAAAACAACAAAAGTGCCCGTCAATGACGGTCAAACTGTCCGGCATCTATCTAAGTCTGTAAAAGAACAAAAAGATTTAAAGGACCAGGGCAGTGAGAACAAGATTGCGCCAAGTCAACTAACAGCCGTTTGTGATCAGGCAACTTCGTTCAGTAATAGAGAGCTTAGAAACTGGATTGAGATTGAATGCCACGCTCACACACTCGCTCCAATGATGGGCATTCACAAAGAAACCTTTAACAAAGCAAAAACAGCTGTCGGCTCAATAAAGGCGTCCTGCGCTATCTTCATCATGTTGCAGCTGGGAAATAGCATTAGGGATTTTAGTGCATACTTCCATAGCATCACTTTAGGTAATCGCCGAGATCAGTTTGATCCAGCTATCCTACTAAGGCGGCTGTCGAAAACAGATGGAGCAATAGCATGACGTCCACCGCGGTGGACAACGCGTCTCATAGTGGTTCAGCGTTTGAGATTGGATGTCTAACTCTCCGTGCCTCACTACGTACAGCATTCCTTTACCCAGCGGTAAACTTAGAAGGCCGTAGTGTCTGTCCACCGCGGTGGACAGACATCACTAATCGCAAAACGAACTGATATGAATGCATGATCATATAGATGAGCCCATTGTCGCAAAGTTCAAACTTCCCCGAAATCCTTCGAAATACACAAAAGAAGTGACGCAAAGATTTCACTGGCACCAAATACGCACAACCGCAGCAATTGAGTACTATTTAGGCCCTGAAATTTCAGTAAGTTATTGATATTAAAACATTAATGGCTCATTTGCTGTCCCGTAGCACGTATTCTGACCTCCCCGCAAAGGCACGCCGACAAATATTAAAGTGAAAGTTTCCTTCTTGTTTTGGGACTGTCTGATGGAACCCTTGTGGGGTGTTCCTGATCGGTCTGGGTCGGTTTCCGTCCTGTCTGTCCTGATAAGGAAGTTCCCATGCAAACAAAAGTATTGCGCGTGCTGCGCGCAGAGGCCCGGTCGTGGTGGCGACATCGAGAGCTAAGAAGAACTGGTGACCTTGATGAAGCACGTCAACTGGAACGCCAAACAATCAGCCGCGATATTGGGTATCTCCGAGCCGCCATCAACAACCCCAATGCCTATGTCAGCTGCAGCGGGGGCGGGACCATTCTTCACCTCGGGCTGACAACAGTCTCGCTCTATGCGCCCGTCGAACGCTTCCCGCTCGCCAGTTTAGCTATCCGGCTTGGAACGCCTCTGGTCGACTTCCATCCCGTCCGCGACATCATCGCGCTCGCGAACCTGCCCAAGGTCACAATGGATGGCCAGATCGACCCAGAGCCTCGGACGTCCTCCGGCCGTATATCGCTCCTGAAATATATCGACGCTGCCGAACGTCTTGGCGCTCGTATCGTCAACGATCCACGCGCAGATCGCGCAACCTAACCCAACTCCCCCAATCAACCCCAACCGAAAGGAGGCCAGCCATGGCCCGTTCCCACACGTCCAAATTTGACGCGTCAGAAACTATCACCAATGAACTCATTCGCATCATCGAACGCGGTGTTCTCCCATGGCGCAAACCGTGGACCGCCGGCGGCAGCGCACGTCCATTGCGCCACAACTCTGAACCCTATCAAGGCGTGAACAACTTTTTGCTGACCATGCGTACAGTCATGGCGGGCTACACGTCGCCCTTCTGGATGACCGTGCCCCAGGCGAACTCACTCGATGCCAAGATCCGAAAGGGCGAGAGGTCCTCTATCGTTGTCTATTACGGGCAGAGCAGGTCGCAGACTGACGACGCCCAAGAAAGCGATGCTGGTGATACCGAAGAAGCCCGCGTGTTTCGGTTCCAGAAGTCATACCGCGTGTTCAACGCAGATCAAATCGAGGGCCTGCCGGAGGCATTCCACCCGGAGGCCTGCACGGTCCTCGATCATGCGCCATCTGCGCCAATCCCGCATATGCAGGCGTTCTTTGATGCCATCGATATTACGACGGTCTTTGGGGGAACCGAGGCACGGTATAATCCGCCAGTCGACAAGGTGTTCATGCCAAGCATTGAGCGCTTCAAGAACCCGCTGAACTTTTACGGGGTTTGGGCGCATGAGCTTGCCCATGCGACGAAGGCGCCGCATCGTTTGAACCGCAACTACGGTCTCAGCCGGTTTGGCAACACGGCCTATTCCCGCGAAGAGATCGTGGCCGAGTTGACGTCCTGCTTTTTGGGCCAAGAGCTTGGGTTCACCGCGCATACGCTCGAGCTGAACGCATCGTATCTGTATCACTGGCTACGCGTGCTGCGCTCGGACAAGACGGCGATTTTCAAACACGCGGCGGATGCGCAGAAAGCCTGCGATTATCTGATCGCAAGATCGGAGGCGGGCGGGGCAGGGGCCACCGATCAGGCCGCCTGAGAGGCTTGTCACTGTGGCAGGCGGAGGCTCTTAAAGAGTGAAAGCAAGCTTCGGGTTTTGTGTTTTCAACTTCCTCGAAAGGACAGACCCATGACCACTTCCGCAGCTTCAACTTCAGACGGTCCAGACGCAACCGTCGTCGCCGCTCACAACGATGCGTTCCGTAAACTCGCGTGCCTTGGTGAAACTCCATCCCAGCCCATTCAGGGCCGGATGCACCTCACCAGTTCCTTGGCGATGGCCGAAGACGGATTGGCCCTAGAGGCCGTGCAAACTGTTGGCGCGTTCAACACATTCGAGCCAGAGAACGATCCGAGCGGTTGGCACGACTTTGGTGCGGTGGATATCCGCGGCGAAAAGATCTTCTGGAAGATCGATCTTTATGACGCGGACAGTGATTTCCGCTACGGCGCTGAGGCGCCTGACAACCCTGCAACCACCGTGCGTGTGCTCACCATCATGATGGCATCCGACTGGTAGGGCAGGGGCCTAACCTCGCAAACTAAGCACAATCTGAAGGCTCGCCGACCCTCTCCAAAGGGAAAGCGAGCCTTTTTTCCTGTGATCCCCGCCCTGGGGATTGGTCAAGTCGTACCGAATGTTCGGGGCGGCGCAAACATCTCAACAAGGACATCACATGACACATGCTCTCAAATCAATCTCGGTCGCCATTGGCGATCTCACAACGCATCCTGCCAATGTGCGCAGCAACTCGCCGGAGGAATACGAGTCCGATGCCATTGCGCATCTCAAGGCCAGCATCGGCGTTCTAGGCATTATCCAACCGCTGCTGGTTCAAAAGATCGATGGCAAGTTCGGTGTATTGGCAGGTGGCCGACGTCGTGCAGCACTGAACGAGTTGGTCGCCGACAGAACCGTCAAGGGCTTTACCAACAAGACCAAGATCGAATGCCGCTTGGTGCCCGACAACTGCGACGTCACCACGGCCCTGTCGCTGGCCGAGAACATCACGCAGGCACCGATGAACGCTATCGACGAGTTTGAGGCGTTTGCGCGCATGATGGAGGTCGATGGGCAATCACCTGAGACGATTGCCAAGACGTTCGGCACCACAGTCGCCGCCGTCAAAGGTCGCTTGCGCTATGGTTTGATCCATCCAGATATCCGCGCAGCCGCGCGCGCCAAGACGATCACGCTCGATACGATGAAGGCCTTTGCGGATCATCCAAGCCAGGCTGTGCAGCTTGAGGTGTACGAGGCCGTAACAGGCGATGACAGCAACGTGCAGGCCTATACGGTGCGTCAGGCGCTCAAGACCCGCGGTGTGCAGGTCAGCGATGACATTGGGGCCTTTGTACGCGAGGACTATGAGGCACGCGGAGGTCCTATTGCGGCTGACTTGCTCGAAGAACATTCGGTGCTGGAAGACATCGCCTTGGTCGAGACGATCATGGTCGAAAAACTCACCGCCGCCGCCGAAGAGGCACGGGCCCAATTGGGGTTTGCGTGGGCAGAGGCATTGGTGCGCTACGACTATGGAGCGTTGGCAGACTATGGCCGCGTCTATCCCGGTCCGATCGAGCCCGATGCCGCTAGTCAAAAGCGCGTGGATGCAATCACCGAGGAGCTCGAGAAACTGCAACTTGAGATGGAGGACGAGACCCTCGAGACGGATGCCTACAACGCCCTCTACGATCGCGTAGATGCGCTTGAAGAAGAAGCGCGGGATCTGCAGGAGGCCTACAGCTCTGAGGACCTTGCGCAGGGTGGTGTCATCGCATCCTGGTCAAACGGTAAGATTACGCTGCATGTCGGCTTGGTACGGCCAGAGGACAAGCCTGAGGCGGCAACGCAGACAACCAGTGCGGGCGGAACGTCTGGTGACGCAGAAGGGCAGGGCACGGACGCAATCGTCTATCCCGCCTCGCTGACCCAAGATCTCAAGACAGAGCGGGCAATGGCCCTCGGAGCGGCGATGACGCTGTATCCCGAAGCCACGCTCGATCTGACCTTGTTCAAGCTGGTGACGGACGTACTTGGCGGTATGAGCGTTACTCATGGCATCAAGGTCGAGGCCCGCAAGGAACACCGCAGCCACGCCAAGATGGATGAGATCGATGGCATATCGCTGGAACAGGTGGCCGAAGCGTATGACGCGCTTGATCTGTCTTGGGCGGATGAGGCGAAGTCTCCTGCAGATCAGTTTGCGTCGTTCCGAGCACTTGATGCGGGCGAGAAGGCCAAACTGGTCGCCTATGCCACGGCGAGCACGACGCAATCCAGTTTTGCACGCAGCGCTCAGAGCGACAGCCTGATGCACGATTTCGAGATCGAGGTCATGCCTAACATTCGCGCGCATTGGACGCCGAACGCGGCGCTGTTCAACCGGTTCAAGAAGGCGTGGCTGCTCAAAATCCTTGGCGAGGAGCTCGGCCTCGCACAGGAGGCGGTGACACTTGCCTCCATGAGCAAGAAAGAGATCGTCGCCTTTTGCGACAAGCTCTTCGCCGAGCCATTTGCGACCCTCACAGAGGCACAACATGCGGCGGTCGCTGCATGGTGCCCGCCGATGATGCAAACGACCGGTGGCGTCAGCTTGGGTGTCGGCGCGGAAGAGACCGCTCAAGCAGAAACGGTTCAGGCAAAAGCCGCCTGATCCACCGAGGTGACCCGCGCTTGGGAACAAC